>Ga0335074_10001920_pt1 | contig 28185 bp, 24 predicted proteins | sample Lox_Sample_23_FD_206715 | JGI IMG/M metagenome (GOLD analysis project Ga0335074, IMG submission 206715) | Soil microbial communities from Loxahatchee National Wildlife Refuge, Florida, United States - Lox_Sample_2.3 | ecosystem: Environmental > Terrestrial > Soil > Wetlands | place: USA...
GGCCGTGACGTGGTTCCGAAAGGCTGCCGATCAACACGTTGTCCAGGCCGAACTCCTCCTCGGGTTAGCTTGTGGGGGTGGCATGGGCGTTCCTCTCGATTACGCGCAAGCGTTGGTATGGCTGCACAAGGCAGCGGGGCAAGGCAATGCCACGGCTCAGTACTTCATCGGGATGATGTACACCGGCGGCCAGGGCGTGCCCAGGGATTATACGCAAGCGCTCGTATGGTTTCACGAGGCTGCGGATCAACATTATCCCGATGCCGAGGATGCCATAGGCCACATGTACGAGTATGGGCAGGGCGTGCGGCGCGATTATGGACAAGCAGCGCGGTGGTTTCGCCAGGCTGCTGATCAGGGCCATGCACAAGCCGAGTTCGATCTCGGGACCCTCTACGGAGATGGCCACGGCGTGCGGCGCGATTATGGGCAAGCATTGCTATGGTATCGCAAGGCGGCGGATCAGGACTATGCCTCAGCCCAGAACAACCTTGGATTTATGTATGAGAGCGGTCGCGGCGTAAAACAGGATTATGGACTCGCCCTGTCGTGGTACCGTAAAGCTGCCGAGCAAGGCGATGACACCGCTGAGACCAATCTCGGTGCCATGTACTTTGATGGCCACGGCGTGCCGCGCGATTACGGTCAAGCAGCGATGTGGTTCCGTAAGGCAGCAGATCAGCATTACCCCATGGCCGAGTATAACCTTGGGGTCATGTACGAGAATGGTGATGGCGTTCGACGGAATCACGGGCAAGCAGCAATCTGGTATCGAGCTGCTGCTCGCGATGGCGAGGTAAAGGCAAATCAGGCGCTGGCCGATCTCACCAGGGCACGCCGGACCTATACGATGCGAAGAGCCGCGTCCTCACAGGATGCGTCACAAGGGGCAAGCTTCTTTGCATGTCACTACCTGTTGTCGGGCCCCCCCTTTATTGCGGGCATGTCGGGTTGTCCGCCATGGTGAGACGTGGGCGTTTGGCACGACCAACGCGGCCCACGCGGATCGGGCTATCGCACGACATTTCGGCCTCTCCCGCTTCCCCGGAAAGGTTTGCTATCCTGTAATTAAACCGCCGGAAGCCGCGCGACGATGATCCGCCTCCCGCCTGCCCTGGTGCCGCTGCGCAACACCACGTTCCGCCGCCTGTGGATCGCGAGCGTCGTGGCCTGGCTCGGCACCTGGCTGCAGAACACCGGCGCCGGGTGGCTGATGACGGTGCTGGCACCGCGCCCGCTGATCGTCGCCATGGTGCAGGCGGCCACCATCATGCCGGTGTTCCTGCTGGCGCTGCCGGGCGGCGCGCTCGCCGATATCGTGGACCGGCGGGTGTTCCTGATCGGCGCGCAGATCTGGACCATCCTGGCCGCCGCTGCCCTGGCTGCGCTCACGCTTGGCCACGCCATGACCGCCAGCGTGCTGCTGGTGCTGACCTTCGCCATCGGCATCGGCTCGGCGCTGACCGCGCCGGCCTGGAGCGCCATCATCCCGGAACTGGTGCCGCGCGAGGACCTGGTGCAGGCGATCGCCCTGAATGGCATCGGCTACAATCTGACCCGCGCCATCGGCCCGGCGCTGGCCGGATTCCTGATCCTGCTTGGCGGCACCAGCCTGGCGTTCTCGCTCTACACCGTGTCGATCGTGGCGGTGATCGTGGCGCTGGTGTCCTGGCAGCGCGGCAGGCGCTTCACCGGGCTGCCGCGGGAACATTTCGTTGCCGCCATGCGCGCCGGGGTGAGGTTTGTCCGCAACACGCCGGCGGTGCGGGCGGCCATGCTGCGGACCATCGCGTATTCGCTGCCTTGCTCCGCGCCATGGGCGCTGCTGCCGCTGGTGGTGCGCGAGCAATTGCACCTGGGCGCCGGCATGTATGGATTCATTCTGGGGATGATGGGGGTCGGCGGCGTCGCCTCCGGCATGCTGCTGCCAGCGGTGCGCGGGCGGTTGAGCCGCAATGCCACCGTGCTCGGGTGCTCTTTGTTCTCCTGTGCCGGGATCGCGCTGGTGGGGCTGGCGCATCACTGGCTGCATGCCGCGGTGGGTATGCTGTTGTTCGGCATCGGCTGGACCTCGGCCTATGCGACGATCCAGGCGGCGGCGCAGCTGGTTTGCCCGACCTGGGTGCGGGCGCGGGCGCTGGCCATCTATCAGTTGGCGCAGAACGGCGCATTGACTGTGGGTTCGTTCATCTGGGGCGCGCTGGGCGGCCAGGTTGGCATGTCGCAGGCGCTGCTGGCGGCCGCGGTGCTGGGGGTGGCGCTGGCCTTCGGGGTGCAGCGTTTCGGGATCGAGCAAATCGCGCCGGCCGGCGCGGCGCCGCCCGAGGCCCCGCCGGCGCCGGCCCCGGAAGCGCCCGCGGCCGAACTGGTGCCATTGCTGCGCCATGCCCGCGGGCAGGTGATGGAAACCATGCACTACCGCGTCGCCCCTGGCGAACGCCGCGCTTTCCTGGCGGTGATGCGGGAGGTGCGGCACGTCCGCGGCCGAGCCGGGGCGGTGTTCTGGCAGCTCTACGAGGACGTGGCGCATCCTGACGGCTGGTTGGAGCTATGGTCGGTAGAGAACTGGACCGACCACCTGCGCGAGGTGGGCCGGATGTCGGAGGATGATCGAACGGTGCTTGCCCAGGCCGCAGCCTACCGGCGGGATCCCGGCACCCGGCCGCCGGCGCGGTACCTGGCTGTGGATCCGGCGGCCGAGATGGCGGAGGCGAAGCGGCACGCCGAGCGGCATGCGGTTGTTGCGGCAACGCGGCCGGCGGCTGAGGCGAGCGGGGTCTAAGGCGAAACTGTCATTGGGCGGAGGGCAGCGGACGCAGCAATCCCGGTCGGGGTAGTTCACGCGCGGCTTGGGCGCATTTCCAGAGCGCATTGTTTCGTTCCGCCACGTTTCGCTCGCGGGGGAACCAGGCAGTTCACGCGGCGCTTCGTACCGGCCGCCGGACTGCCCTCACCTTCCCGCTGCTGCCACCGCCGCAATACAGCAGGTCGCCGCCGTCGGATTCCAGACCAGAGACACCGATGCCCGACGGCAGGCCGATCGTTTCCAGGACTTCTCCCGTTGTTGGATCGATCCGGCGGAGGTCGCTCTCTTCTCCCTCCCAGGTGCCATGCCAAAGCGCACTATCGACCCAGGTGACCCCCGTCACAAACCGCTTCGACTCGATCGTGCGAAGTATCGCTCCGGTCTGCGGATCGACCTGATGGATTTTCCGCTCTCGATACTGCCCCACCCACAGCGTCCCTTCGGCCCATGCGAGTCCTGAGTCGCCACCACCGCCGGGCGCCGGGATCGTCGCGAGTACGCGGCCGGTCTTCGCATCGATCTTCTGAATGCGATCCTCGGCGATCTGGAACAAATGCTGTCCGTCGAATGCGGTGCCGGCATGCGCCGGGACATCGATCGAGCGCACCGTCGTGCCGCTCTCCGGCTCCAGGGCGTTCAGCTTGTCGCCGGATGCGAACCAGACGTTCTCGCCGTCATACGTCACCCCATTCACACGCTCGAGCCCCGGAAAAGGTCCGTACTCCCGAACGATCTCTGCCGATGATTGAATCATGCCGTCCTCCATCGCGTCCGCGTTGTGAATGCGCCTGCTGCGTGCGCGGCCCATGTCGCGAAGCGGCGCCCGCATCCCGCGCCGCATTGATCCCGCATGCTAATCGCCGGGCAGCGGCGCAGGGAGTAACAACGTCGTCGCGAATCCCGGGATCGGCGGAGTCACCCATCGGCGCGCGGGGCCACGGCCAAACGACTGCACCTTGCCGGCTGCCGCCAGTGAATCAAGCGCCCGCTGCACGGTGCGCTGGCTGGCACCAAGCGCAAGCGACAGGGCTGAACTCGACCAGGATTCGCCATCGGCAAGACAGGCCAGCACCGCCGCATGCTCTTCTTCCAAGGGGCGCGCCAGCACCACGATTTCGCGCGCAGCGCGCGGCACCAGCGCGAAGCCTTGCTTCGTTGCGGTGACATCGGCCAGCATCCTCAGCGCGGCGCGCAATCGCCCAATTTCCACGCGCAAACGAGCACGATGCGATTCATCGGTGAATTTCGCGCCGAACGCACACGAGAGCAGTACGGCGCGCGGCACGTCGCCGGGCCACGCTTCGGCCAGCGCGCGGGCAAGCGCGAACAACACCGGACGTGTCGCGAGCGATGCCACTGTGCCTGCGTGACGCACGACATACCGGCACGCGTCGACGACGAGCGCGTCGGACGCCAGTAGCGCCTCGACTTGTTCGAGCAACAGAGGCCGTTCCTTGCCACGCGCGATCAGGCGCGCAGCGGGGCTGGTCAGCGCGCGGGATGCCGCTTCAACCTCTGCCGTCAGTGCAGGGATGCCGGCGTGGCGCGCGGCGTTGCCGGCACGGGTCAGCGCGGCACGCGCCGCTGTTGATTGAAGCCGCCGCATTGCGATGCCCGCGACAACCAGTTCGTGCACTGTGCGCAATGCCGGCGGCAACGGTGTGGGGTCCAGCGCGGCGAGCAAACGCTCGGCGTCATCAACCCGTCCGATCAGCAACAGGCGCCGAATTTCGAGGTGGCGCGCATGGGCGGCGTTGACCTGATCGCCGTGCGCTTCCAGCGTCGCGCGGGCGGAATCCAGTGCCTTGGCCGGCCAGCCCAGGTCGCGCGATGCCAGCGCGATTTCCACCTCGGCAACGATGCAGCGCGCACAGGCCATTGCCTCTTTGGGGCCAAAGGCGCGCCCGGCGCGCCGCATCAGCGCTTTTGCGCGATCGAGATCGCCAAGCTGCGCCATCGCAATGCCGCGCAGTGCGAGAGCGGGCGGATCGTCGCGCAACGCGACCCGGTTCAGCGCTCCGATCGGGTCACCCGCGGCGAGCGCACGGGCGGCGGCTACGATCAGCGAGTCCATCGAAATTCCACCACACCTCTCATTCCCTCAGTTCGGTGCCGGCCGCCAGTCTGCTAACCAGAACCAGAGAGGCGCAGCACAATGCGCGCCGTGTTATTGCGAGCTGACCACCGGCCTGCAGCCGACCCGGTGTGTTCGTGTCATTGCGAGGAGCGACGCGACGAAGCAATCCCGGTCGTACAGGCGCACGAACCGTCCGTGCGCTTTCCTGCAGGAGATTGCTTCGTCGCTTCGCTCCTCGCAATGACATGGGGCGGCTTACACGACTGAGACCTGGCCTCAACGTTCGGCCGCCTCCTTGATGAAATCGATGAATGCCCGCAGTGGGGCAGGCAGCAGCCTTCGCCCCGAATGATACAGGAATGGGCCGGAAAAGCGCGGCCACCACGGTTCGAGCACTGGTTCAAGCACGCCGCCGTCGAGATGCGGACGCAGCCAATCCTCGAACAAACAGACGATACCGGTACCGGCGATTGCCGCATCCACCGCGAGGTCGACCGCACCGCCGACGCCGACCAGCAGCGGTCCCGACGGCTCGACGCAGACCGCTTCGCCATCGCGCTCATATTCCCACGGCGTCATCGCACCGCTGCTGAAGCGGCCGCGCAGGCAGGCGTGGTGCAGCAAATCCCGCGGGTGCCCTGGCCGGCCGCGGCGGTCGAGATAGGCGGGCGCGGCGGCGGTTGCGAAACGCTGAACCCGCGGACCGATCGGTACCGCAATCATGTCTTGCTCCAGGCGCTCGTCGTAGCGGATGCCGGCGTCGCAGCCCGCCGCCAGCACGTCGACGAAACTGTCGTCCGCGATCACCTCCAGACGGATTTCCGGATAGGCGGCCAGGAATGGCGGCACGATCGCAGGCAGCACCAGCTTCACCGCACTGACCGGGACATTCAGCCGCAGCGTCCCGGCCGGCTTGCCACGAAATCCGTTGACCACATCGAGCGCTGCATCCACTTCGGTCAATGCAGGCCCCAGCCGCTGGAGCAAGTGCTGGCCAGCCTCGGTGGGCACAACGCTCCGCGTCGTCCGATGCAGCAACCTGACGCCCAGCCTCGCTTCCAGGCGGCGCACCGCCTCGCTGAGAGCGGACGCACTGGTGCCGCTGACGCGCGCGCCGTCGCGGAAGCCCTTGGCCTGCGCCACCGTCACGAACGCGTCCAAATCCGCGAGGCCGGCCTTCATTGTTCATAATCCCGCACAACCCGTGCGGACTATGACCAATTATCGCACGGGCGGACAGGTGCCACCTGAGCATGGTCTCGACACGAGGTGACCATGTCCAACATCGATCCGTCCGGAACATTCCCCCTCGGCAGCCGCGCCGCGAGGCGGCTCGGCTATGGCGCCATGCAGCTCGCGGGGCCCGGCGTGTTCGGGCCGCCGAAAGACCCCGATGCGGCGCGCACCGTTCTGCGCATGGCGGTGGAGCGCGGGGTGAACCACATCGACACCAGCGACTTCTACGGGCCGCACGTGACCAACCAACTGATCCGCGCGGCGCTGCACCCCTACCCTTCCGACCTGGTCATCGTCACCAAGATCGGCGCGCGGCGTGGCGAAGATGCGTCCTGGCTTCCTGCGTTCTCGCGCGAGGCACTGACGCGCGCGGTGCACGATAACCTTCGCAACCTGGGGCTGGATGTGCTCGATGCAGTCAACCTGCGGATCATGTTCGGCGTGCATGGGCCGGCCGAGGGTTCCATCGAGGCACCGTTGACGATCCTCGCGGACCTGCAGCGTCAGGGCCTGGTGCGTCATATCGGGCTGAGCAATGTGACGCCTGCCCAGATCGCCGAAGGGCGCCGGATTTGCGACATCGTCTGCGTGCAAAACCACTACAATGTCGCGCATCGCGAAGACGATGCGCTGATCGACGATCTTGCCCGTGATGGGATTGCCTATGTGCCGTTCTTCCCGCTTGGCGGCTTCAATCCGCTGCAGTCAGCCACGCTGTCCGATGTGGCTTCACGGCTTGGTGCGACGCCCATGCAGGTCGCGCTTGCCTGGCTGCTTCGCCGTGCGAAGAACATTCTTCTGATCCCCGGTACGTCGTCCGTTGTGCATTTGCGGGAGAACCTGGCGGCGGCTGCCCTGCGACTGCCAGAAGAGGCGGTTGTGACGCTTGACGGCATTGCGGCGGGCACGGGTGCCGCCTGAACCTGTTTGGAATCCCGCCACACTTGTCACTCCCTCCGTTCGGTGAGGGCCGCCTATGTCATGGCCCACGGACACCGGACGGAGGGAAAACCGATGACCACGCACACAATCGGAACTCGTGACGAATGGCTGGCGGCGCGGCTTTCGCTGCTGCAAGCGGAGAAGGATTACACGCACCGTGGCGACGAACTGGCGCGCCAGCGCCAGGCGCTGCCGTGGGTCAGGGTCGAGAAGGAGTACCGGTTCGACACCGAGCAGGGCGGCGCGTCGCTGGCCGCGCTGTTCCATGGCCGCTCGCAGCTTCTGGTCTATCACTTCATGTTCGGGCCCGATTACACGGCCGGCTGCCCATCTTGCTCTGCCATCGCCGATGGCTTCAACGGATTCACCGCGCACCTGGCGAATCACGATGTGATGCTGTGGGCGGTTTCGCGCGCGCCGCTTGCGAAATTGCAGGGGTACAAGCGCCGGATGGGATGGACGTTCCCGTGGGCGTCTTCCGGCAGCGGCGACTTCAATTTCGACTTCAACGTCTCCTTCACGGAAGAGCAGCAGCGCACGGGAACCATCGAATACAATTATGAACGCGGCGGACACGCGATGGACGCAGCGCCGGTTTCTCCGCGGGTCGCCGCGCTCGCCGCCACATGCGGCACCGATGTACCGACCTGGACACGCGACCGGCCGGGACTGAGCGCATTCGTGCGGGAAGACGGCCTGATCTATCACGCCTATTCTGCCTATGCGCGCGGCCTCGATGCGGTGTGGGGCATGTATCCGTGGTTCGACCGCGCGCCCAAAGGCCGCAACGAATCAGCCAGATGGTTGCGCCGCCACGACGAGTACGAAATGCGCGACGCCGGCGCCGGCACGGCTGGACCTGGCGATGCGGTTGCAGCCCCGTGCTGCGTATAGGCACCGGCTGGCGGCTGTGGCGCGGCCGGCGCTGTCATGGCGAATCCACAGCCTGACGAAACTGACGTCTAACGGCTCTGGCCGTTGCAACGGCCAGAGCGCCTCCTCCCCCCAAAACCAGAAGGATGAACAGATCATGCCGGATATTCTGCATATGGTCGGAATCAGGTCGTCGTCTCCGGACGACACCTATCGGGCCTTGACGACAGTCGAGGGGCTTGCCGGCTGGTGGACAACCGATATCCGCGTCGATGGCGAGGCCGGAGACGTGATTCGTTTCCGCTTTGGTGGCGACGACGGATTCGACATGAAGGTGCTCGCTCTCGAGCCCGGCAGGCGCGTGCTTTGGCAGGTGGTCGCTGGTCCCGAAGAATGGGTTGGCACCAAGGTAGATTGGCAGCTCCGGCAAGATGGCGGCTACACCATCGTGCGTTTCAAACACGAAGGGTGGCGAGAGCCGGTGGACTTCATGCACTTCTGCAGCACCAAGTGGGCCATGGTCCTGATGAGCCTGAAATCGCTTGTTGAAACCGGCAAGGGCGCGCCATGGCCAAATGACATCAAGATCCACGACGCGCACTGACGTCGCGCAGCCGATCGCGTGACCCGATCATGGGCGAGGACAAGATAGTGCTCCCAGGTTGCAGGGGGCGGCGCCCTTCGGTATCGCCGAAAGCCCCTCCCCCTGACCTTGGTCTGCTTCCCGGCCGATGCACGCAAAGCGGGGCAGCCCTGTCTACGCCTTCACGAGCGGACATCCGCCTTCGTCGAGCGGCCGAAACGCTTCTTCCATCGGAGTCGTTGCGATCACCTTCGCCACGTCCCATGGCTGCTTGCTTTCCGCCGGCGTCTTGGCCTGGAACAAATAGACGGGATGCAGCGCGCGGCCGTCCTCTCGAATGCGGCCGGGGCCGAAGCAGTCGTCGTCGGTGGGCATCTTCTTCATCCGCTCCACCGCCGCGCGGCCATCAGCCTTGGCCGCCGCGACTCCCATGTCGGCGACCGCTTTCAAATAGTGCAGCGTCACGCCGTAATCCCCGGCCTGAGTCATGTTCGGCCAGATGCCGTTCACGGTCTTCGTGCGCACCCGCTCGTTCCACGCGCGCGTGCGGTCGTTCAAATCCCAGTAGTAGGACTCGCTGTAATACAGCCCTCCCACCGTCGCGAGGCCGAGCGCCTTGATGTCGGTACTCTGGATCAGCATCGCGACCACGCGCATCGACTGCATCAGGCCGAATTCCTGCGCCTGCTTGATGCAGTTGGCGGTGTCGCCGCCGGCGTTGCATAGGCCCAGCACCTTGGCGCCCGATGCCTGCGCGCGCACCAGCATGGAGGAAAAATCCGACGTGTCCGGGAACGGGTATTTCACATCGCCCAGGATCTTGCCGCCGGCCTGCTTCACCAGCGCCGCGGTATCGCGTTCCAGGGTCTGGCCGAATACGTAGTCGGCGGTGATGAAGAACCAGCGGTCGCCGCCCTGCTTCACGGTCGCGCCGCCGGTGGATTTGGCGAGCATATACGTGTCGTAGGTCCAGTGGACCGTGTTCGGGCTGCATTGCTTGCCGGTCAGGTCCGACGTGCCGGTGCCGGAGTTCAGCATCACCTTGTTTTTCTCTCGGCACACCTGGTTCACCGCCAGCCCGACCGACGATGTGGGCACATCCACGATCGCATCCACGCCGTCCTGGTCGATCCATTGCCGCGCGATGCCGGCGCCGACATCCGGCTTGTTCTGGTGGTCGGCGAAGATCACCTCGACGTCGAAGCCCTTGCCGGGCACGCCGAAGTCGATCAAGGCCTGCTTGCAGCAGATCACGCCGTTGGGGCCGCCGTCGTCGCGGTAGGGGCCGGACATGTCGTTCAGCACGCCGAGCTTGATGGTTGGCTTCGCTTGCGCGCGGCCAAGGCGCGGCAGGGCGACGGCCCCAGTGGCAGCCCCAGTGGCAGCCGCAATGGCACCCAGCATGGCGCGGCGGGTCAGGGTCATGGTGGCGTTTCCTCGTGATACTGGTCAGTAGCCTCCTCCTACCCCTGTCCCGGTGTGCGCGGAATCCCCGGCGCCGGATGGCAGGATTGCAGCGGCAACGGATGTCGTGCGGATGAGGCCGGCGGTCGTGGTCGGGCTGCGGGCGGAGGCGCGGCTGGCGCGCCGGCTAGGGGTGCCTGTGATCGTGGGCGGCGGCACGGCGGCGGGCGCCTCGGTGGCGGTGTCGCGCGCTGTCGCCGAGGGCGCGTCGGGTTTGGTCAGCTTCGGCCTGGCCGGCGGGCTGGATCCTGCGGCGCGGCCGGGCCTGTTGTTGGTGCCTTCCTCCGTGTTGTGCGACGGCCAATGGCACGACGCTGATCCGGCGCTGATGGCGTGGCTCGGCGGTGCCACGCCGCATCGCCTGCTGGCAGCCAACGCGCCGGCGATCGGTGCCGCGGACAAGCGGCGGCTGTGGCAGGAAACCGGCGCGACGGCGCTGGACCTGGAGACGGGCGCCGTGGTGAGGGCCGCTGCGGCGCATCGGCTGCCCTTCGCCGTGCTGCGCGCGGTCTGCGATCCGGCGGAGCAAGGTTTGCCGCCGGCCGCAGTTGGGGCGCTTGACGCGCACGGGGCGATTGGGTTGGCGAGGGTGGCGGCGTCGGTGCTTGCCCGTCCGGGACAGGTGCCGGCGCTGTTGCGGCTGGCGGCGGGCGCCGCGGCTGCGCGCGGAGCGCTGGGGCGGCGGATCCGCGCGGTGACAGAGGCCACGCGGTGATGATAAATGACGCCAGACCGATCTGATCTTGCTCGGAACAGCGACTATCCTGGTACCTAAAATCAGAGAAGCGTGGGTCGCGCGCCCCACGTCATTGCGAGCGATGAAGCAATTTCATTCGTGTACGCGCGCGAACCGTCTATGCGCTTTTCCGCAGGAGATTGTTTCGTCGCTGCGCTCCTCGCAATGACATCGGGTGGGCTGTATCGCGCTTCCGTGATTCCGGTTGCTAGAGGAATCGTGTGGTTTCTCGCCGCGAGCAACGTTGTCTGGTGCCGCAGTCGACTCATTTTCCAAAACATGGTTTGCGGCGGAAATTTGCACAAAAATCGGGACATTGTTCAATTGCTTGGCGTGGCGAAAATCCTTCATGATCCCAGATGGCGGGCGGAACTTACTTGACCGGATCTGGATAGCGGAGCCGGCTGACATGCAAGACAGTGCACGCAGATCCGGTACGACGTTACGGCCGGTATCTATCATGTTTTGCCCATGCGGCCATGTGGGTTGAAGCTGCCAGCGCAACATCATTGAGGAGCAACGAAGATGGCCCAAGCACGCGCCAAGGAGCTGAACGTTCGTGAGCACCTGGGAACTCCCACCGACCTGACCCTGGACGCGACGCGCGATATTTCCGCCGCGTTGAGTGCCTTGCTGGCGGATACCTTCGCCCTCTATGTCAAAACCAAGAACTTTCACTGGCATATGAGCGGGCCCCATTTTCGCGACTACCATCTGCTGCTCGACGAGCATGGCGATCAGATCTTTGCCATGACGGACCCGATCGCCGAGCGGGCACGAAAGATCGGCGGCACGACGATCCGTTCGATTGGCCATATCGCGCGGCAGCAGCGGATCAAGGATAACGACGCTGAGTACGTTGACCCTCAGGACATGCTTTCGGAGCTGCGTGAGGACAATCAGGCGCTCGTCACGACCATGCGTGAGGTTCACGATGTCTGCGACGAACATGGCGACGTAGCGACCGCCAGCCTGCTGGAAGTCTGGATCGACGAGACGGAACGGCGCACCTGGTTCCTGTTTGAGTCGACCCGCAACGCTGCGGGACAGAATACCTGAAGGAAAAGCGTTCAGCTTCACCGGGGGGCGTCGCAGGTCGAGGAAAGAACAGGCCCTCTGGTGTTGGGCACGGTCACGCGAGGCCGGCCCGGCAAGATCCGCGTGATCTCCCTTGTTCTACGTCGTCAGGCAACTGGCTACGTTATAAGAACTAGCCTGCATGCGCGGGCTCCAACGGCTTGCTACGCCATACCAACGGGCGTATGTAAGTTGTATGACCCACATCAGCATCCGCGACCTGCAGAAGATTTCCGGTGAAGCCATCGGCAGCCTGCCTGGACCGACGCCCGTGAAGTCCGGCAATCGGACGGTAGGCTTGCTGGTGCCGTTGAAGGCGGCCGATCCTGACCGGCTCGCAGCGGTCCTGGCGCAGGCCGAGGCGCTTGCCGCGGGACGTGACGCGGCAGCCGATGACGCATTGCTCCGTAGCTTTGGCGAGGTCGATCCCGCTGACTGGTCAATCGAGGCCGTTCGCGGACTCATGGGCCAGCGGCCATAGGGCATGCGGCTGCCTGCCACGACGCTGGCGGTCGATGCCGCCATCCTGGTTGCCGCCGCACGCGGCAGGAGCTCGGGCGCTTTGTTGCAGGCGGCACGTGCGGCCTCCCTTGTCACCACCGATCGCGCCGTGCAGGAGGCGCGTCGGCGTATCGAACTCGGTCTGCGGCGCCCGGAATTGCTTGGCATCCTCGAGGCATTGATCGACCAAGCCACCGTCGTGCCAGTGGCTGCACTGGCGCCGATGCTGGCCGAGGGCGAAATCTGCCTGCGCGATGCCGTCGCGAGCCGGAACGGATCGGTCGCGGATGCGCACATGCTGGCGCTCGCGTGGTGCGTCGAGGCGGACGTCTGGACGACAGACCGCGACTTCGCTGGCACCGGCGTCGCGACCTGGTCCACATCGAACCTCATGCGAGCCCTGGCGGCAGCAACCGGCGTTCCGTGACCGCGCGAGCGGCTGCACGGCATTCATCGGAGAAAAACGGCGTTCATCGGAGAGAAGCGGAACTCATCGCTGAGGGCGACCAGTCTTCCAGACCCCGTTTGGACCGGAGGCCGGGTGGGCATGAGACACGCCGCAGCTGAGTTCGCGTCAGCCGGTATGTGGCCTGGCAACCCGACGCCGTTTCGGCTGCGGGTGGCCGAAGCGTCCGCGGTGGACGCCGGCGAGAAGTGATGCCTGTAGTAGGGCAGCGCCCCTGAAGTAGCACGCAACAATCCGTCCCCCCGCTCGACACACAAGCCATCAAACGCCACGCACAACCATCCGGCCAAGGACCTACCCCATGCCCACTCCCCCCTATCGCGGCGTCTTCCCCGTCGTCCCCACCATCTTTCAAGAGAACGGCGAGCTCGACCTCCCGGGTCAGCGCCGGGTGCTGGATTTCATGATCGATGCCGGTTCCCAGGGCGTGTGCATCCTCGCCAACTTCTCCGAGCAATTCGCCCTCACCGACCACGAGCGCGACACGCTGACCGACAGCATGCTCTGCCACGTCGATGGCCGCGTGCCGGTGATCGTCACGACCACCCATTTCAGCACCCGCATCTGCTCCGAGCGGAGCCGCCGCGCCCAGGCGGCCGGCGCCGCCATGGTCATGGCTATGCCACCCTATCACGGGGCTACCATCCGCATCCCGGAACCCGGCATCTCTGCGTTCTTCCAGGCCGTGTCCGACACGATCGACATCCCGATCATGATCCAGGATGCGCCGGTTGCCGGGACACCGCTCTCCGCCGCCTTCCTCGCCCGCATGGCGCGCGAGATCGCCAATGTCGGCTATTTCAAGATCGAAATGCCGGGTACCGCCGCCAAGCTGCGCGCGCTGATCGAACTCGGGGGTGACAGCGTTCTCGGCCCCTGGGACGGGGAGGAAGGTATTACCCTCCTCGCCGACCTCGAAGCCGGTGCGACCGGCGCCATGACCGGCGGCGGCTATCCCGACGGTATCCGCCAGATCACCGACGCCTTCGCCGCCGGCCGGCATGACGAAGCGGCCGAGGCCTATGGGCGCTGGCTGCCGCTGATCAATTACGAGAACCGCCAATGCGGCCTCGCCGCTTGCAAGGCGCTGATGAAAGAGGGCGGGATCATTGCGTCAGACGCCGTGCGCGCGCCGCTGGCGCCGCTCGCTCCCGCGACGCGCGCGGGGTTGCTGGCGACGGCGCGGCGGCTCGATCCCTTGGTGCTGCGCTGGGGGCGATGACCGCGGCGCGCGGGCGGGCGCATACATGCCTTGCCAAACACCTGCGGCAGCGTTGCCGCAACCGCCGCAAATCAGCCCCGTTTGGGCGTTGAGGTAACCTCAAGACGCCAGGGGAAGTAGCAGGGGAAGCATGCGTCGGATCGGCAAGATTCTGGCCTGGACTGTGGCCGTTATCGTGGGCGTGCCGCTGCTGCTGGTCGCGGTGGTGCTGATCGGCGGCAACACGGCCCCAGGGCAGCGCTGGATCGCAGGGCTGACGCCCGATCTGACCGGGGGCCAAATCCACATCACCGGCCTGTCCGGCCGTTTCCCGGATCGGCTGCGCGCCGCCACACTGGAGATCGACGACAAAGGCGGCCCCTACCTGACGGTCCACGATCTGGTCTTCGACTGGTCGCCGCTGCAGCTGCTGCATACCGCGCTCGACATCGATCGCGTGGACGCCACCGACGTCGACTTCGCCCGAATGCCGCAATCCAGCGGGGGGACGCAATCCAGCGCAGGCGGCAGCAGCTCGAGCCTGCCGGTCACGGTGACGCTGCACCGGTTCCAGGTGGATCACCTGACCATCGGCGCACCGGTCGCCGGCAAATCTTACGTCCTTGGCGTCAGCGGCGCGGCCAACCTGCAATCGGAGACGGCAGGCAGCGGCCGCCTGACTGTGCAGCAGATGGGTGGCTCCGGCCGCTACACGCTGACCGGCAGCATCAGCGCGGAGCACCTCCAGGCTACCATCACGGCGAACGAGCAAGCCCACGGCCTGATTTCGGGCGTGGCCGGGCTGCCGGACATCGGGCCGATCGCGATCAATGCCACATTGGATGGCCCGCGCGATGCGGTCGCCACGCACCTGACGACCAGCGCCGGTCCGCTTCGTGCCCAGGCCGACGGAACCGTGGATCTGGTGCACGAGGCGGCGGACCTGACCGTCAACGCATCGGCGCCGGCGATGACGCCGAGCCCGGACATCTCCTGGCAGGACGTGACCGTTAGCGCGCACGCAGAGGGCCCGTTCAAAGCGCCGGAACTGACAGGGCAGGTGCGGATCGATGCGCTGAAGGCCGAAGGCGCCGGCGTCTCTCGCCTGACCGCGAACCTGTCCGGCAACCAGGGCACGGCGCATCTGCAAGCCGCCTTCGACGGCCTGACGCTGCCCGGCCAGGCCCCTGCCCTGCTCGCGGCCGCCCCGGTGCAGCTTGACGCCACAGCGCAGCTTGCAGCGCCGGGACGGCCGGTGACGTTCACCCTGCAGCACCCGCTGGTGCAGGCGCAGGGCACGGCGCGCACGGCCGGCGCCCTGTCGGCGCATGTCGTTGTCACCTTGCCCGAGCTGGCCCCGGTCGCAGCCGCGGCCGGTCAGCAGGTGCAGGGTCATACGTCACTGACCCTGGACGTGGCGAAACAGGACGCCACCATGTCCATCGCCTTGCAGGGGACGATCGGCATCACCGGCGGCCAGCAGCAGGCGCAGGCGCTGCTGGGCAACGAAGCGCATGTGGACCTCGCCGCCAGCCTGACCGGCCGCGACGCACGGCTGACCCGGCTGCACGTCACCGGCCGCGGCGTGGATGTGGCCGCCCATGGCAGCCTGGAGAACATGCAGGCCGACCTCGACTGGACACTCGCCGTCACCGACCTGGCAGCGGTTGATCCCAGCCTGACCGGCGCAATCAACGCCACCGGCCATGTCGGCGGACCGGAGCAAGATCTGGCGGCGACGGTGGATTTGCATGGGAACGTGGGCACGAAGGGGGTTGAATCGGGGCCGCTCACAGTCCGGATTGCGGCACAGGGACTGCCGAAACACCCCAGTGGCACCGTCACGGCGCAGGGCGCCTTGCTCAATGCCCCGGTCGATTTGGCGGCGGATGTGTCCGAGCAGGACGGGGCCATCCATGTTGCGGTGCAACGCGCCTCGTGGAAAAGCCTTCAGGCCGGCGGTGCGCTGACGCTGCCGTCCGGCGCCAGGATACCGGAAGGCAGCCTGCATGTGCGGATGGCGCGGCTCGGCGACCTGGCGCCGCTGCTGCATCAGGCACTCGCCGGCAGCATCGAAGCCGCGCTGGATGCCACCCAATCCACGGCCAAGCTTACGCTCACGGCGCAGGGCCTGGCCATGCCAGGCACGGCGGCGGTGCAGCGCGCGGCGCTGGACGCAACCGTCACCAATCCACAATCCAATCCCGACGTGCAGGCGAGCCTCACCGTGGACGGCGTGACGGCAGGTTCCGTCGCCAATGCGAGCGCCAAGGTGCAAATGCGGGGGCCGCAAAATGCGCTGGCGATGACAGTCAGCGCCAACGCGCCTGACGTGTCGGGCGGTGCCGCCCGCCTGAACGCCGCCCTCACGGTGAACGCACAGGCAAAATCGATCGCGCTGTCGTCACTGCAGGCAGCGTGGAAACAAGAGACCGTGCGCTTGCTCGCGCCGGCCACAGTGAGCCTCGGCACCGGCGCCGCGATCGGCAATCTGCGGTTGGGGCTGCGCCAGGCGGTGCTGGCGGTGAACGGCCGCATCAGCCCTAGGCTCGACCTGACGGCCAGCCTGCGCGACCTGCCGGCTGATCTGGCCTCCGTCGCGGTACCCTCGATTTCTGCCGCCGGCACCATCGGCGCCGAGGTGCGGCTGACCGGCTCTCTCGCCCGTCCGGGCGGCACGGTGCGCCTGACCGCGACTGGCCTGCGCGACCGCTCCGGCACCGGTGCTGGCCTGCCGCCGGCCAATATTGTCGCGAACGCGACGTTACAGGGCACCACAGCGCAGATAGACATGCGGCTGACCGCCGGCACATCCCGTGTCACGCTGACGGGAACAGTACCGCTGGCCACCACCGGTACCCTGGACCTGCACGCCGTCAGCGCCCTGGACCTCGGCTTGCTCAACCCGGTTCTGACGGCCCAGGGGCGGCGGGTGAGCGGCGAGTTTGCTGCGGATGCCACCATCGGCGGCACCGCGGCGGCACCGCGCATCGCCGGCACGGCGCGGCTGACCGGCGGCGACGTGCAGGACTACACGCAGGGAGTCCACATTGCCGACATCAGCGCCCTGGTGCGCGCCGACGGTGACCGCATCACCTTGGCACAGCTCAGCGGCCGGGCTGGCCAGGGCACGCTGGGCGGCAGCGGTACAATCGGCCTGACGGCGCCGATGCCGATCAACCTGACGATTACCGCCGACAACGCCACCTTGCTCGCCAGTCCGCTGATCACGGCGGCACTCGATTCGCACATGACCATCCAAGGGGACGTTGACGGGACACTCGCGGTGGCCGGCACTCTTGGTGTGCGGCAGGCCAATGTGCAGATACCGGACAAGCTGCCGTCCAGCGTCGCCGTCATCCCGGTACGCGTGGCCGGTGCCCCCGTGAAGCCAGCGCCGGCGCCGAAGGCGGCGCAGGCCGCCGTGCCGGAGCCGGTGCGGACCATTACTCTGAACATCACGCTCAACGCGCCGCGGCGGGTGTTCATCCGTGGCCGCGGGCTGGACGTGGAACTCGGCGGCACCGTCCATGTTCGCGGCACCGCGGACCAGCCGGTGCCGAGCGGCGGCCTGAACCTGATCCGCGGCTCGCTGAGCCTTGTGGGCCAGACGCTGACCTTCACCTCCGGCAGCATCGACTTCATCGGCAATGGCATCAGCGACCCGGGCATCCACCTCGTCGCCACGTCCTATACGTCGGCGATGGTTGCCACGCTGACCGTGAGCGGCACGGCCAAAAACCCGAAGATCACGCTCTCCAGCGTCCCGGACATGCCGCAAGACCAGATCCTGGCGCAGCTGCTGTTTCATCAGGTCGAGTCGTCGCTGTCGCCGTTCCAGATCGCCGAGATCGCGGCGGGGCTGGCACAGCTTTCCGGATCGACATCAGGCATGGATCCGCTGGCGAAGCTGCGCAGCGGCCTGGGATTGGACCAACTTTCGATCGGCAGCGACGCCGCCGGCAATCCGGCGCTGCAGGCGGGGCGTTATGTGGCGAAAGGCGTGTATCTGGGAGCGCAGCAGGCCACCGGCAGCAACGGCACGCAGGCCACGGTGCAGGTCGACCTGACCAAGCGGCTGAAGCTGGTGACGACAGCCGGTTCCCCGACGCCGACGCCGACGGGCGCGACACCAACGGGGCAGGCCGCAAGCGTCGGGCTGACGTACCAGTTCCAATATTGAAGACATCGGGGATTGCTGAAGACAGAAGGGACTCACCACGAAGGCACGAAGCCACGAAGATGATTTGCTTCGTGGCTTCGTGGTGAATGATTTCAGGCTGCAGACGAGCGCGCGTGGCCCGTCACTAACTCAGTTGGTGATTCGCGGACTCAATGGATCTCGCCTGACCGCTTCAGGGCATTGCGCAGCTTGGCGGGGGTAAAATCCGCGGCGCGGCATACGTCGAGAATCACCTTCTCACGCCGCGAAATCAGGTCGATCGCCGCCGGCAGCTTACGCACCGCCTCGGCCGGGATCACCACCGCGCCGTGGTAGTCGGCGTGGATGACATCATCTTCGCCGACTTGCATGCCGAAGATGTTCACCGGCTGGCCGAAGCAGACCATGTGCACGTGGGCATGGCTCGGGCCGATGCGGCCGCCCAGCATCTGGAACCCTTCCGCCCACATGTCCAGGTCGCGGAACGAGCCGTTGGTGACGCAGCCGATGCAGCCGAGCGCCTTGTGGATCGTGGACTGCACCTCGCCCCAATAGGCGCCGTAGCCGATCTGGCCGTCGATGTCCTGCAGCACGGCGATGGTGGGAAAGTCGATGGCATGGACATGGTCGTACCAGTCCGCCCGGTCGGTCACCTTGCCGCGCGGTGGCTCGGTGGAGCGGATCATCCCTACCCGCGCCAGGCCGACGATCGGCTTGGCCTTGGGATTGATGCAGACCATGGGTTCCACGGTGTAGCCGAACCGGCGGCGTTCCGGGTTGGTGATTTCGAGCCCGTTGCAGATGGTGGGCGTGTCCCACTGGGCCAGCAGATCGAGGTCTGCCTGGGTGAAGGGCCGGTCGGCCATGGCGATGGTCTCCTGTCGCTACGAATCGTGCTCCAGTTTCGCTCGCGAGAGCATGTTCGGGCAAGGTCGCGGATGGAACAAACCGCGCCCGGGATGGTGTTCGGCGGTGTCACGGCCTGGCTGCGCTCGCCTTGCTGCGTGCTCCTTTCAGAAAATCCGCAATGTCCCTATACTCCTGCCATGAATCTCGTGGATCTGCCACCCGAGCTCGAGAGCTTTGCCACAGACGCTATTGCGAGCGGCCGTTACCGGGACCTATCCGACGTGCTTGCCGCCGGTGTCCGCCTGCTGCAGCGCCAGGAAGAAGCACGCGCTGCATTTGTCGCCTCTCTCGAAGAAGCCGAGTCGGAAAGTGAGCAATTTGGCTTCTGCATGCTCGACGAGGTTGATGCCGAGATGAGGAGCATCATCGGCAAAGGGCGCCGGGCGAAAGCTTGACTGCCCCCGCCGTTCTCACGCTACGCGCACGGCGTGAGCTTGGGGCGGCATTGCGCCGAATTGCGAGCGACAACCCTGATGCCGCGGACCGCTTCTATGAGGCGGTACGGAAAGCGGCGCATTGGATTGGCGGCAACCCGGCCCTCGGCGCGCACCGGCCCAGCCTTGCCGGCCACCGCTACCGGTTCTGGTCGATCCCTCGCTATCGCTATGTGCTGGTCTATACTGACGCCACTGATCCGCCGCGTATCGTACGAATCGTCCACACCTCGCGCGATCTGCCGAACGTGCTGGCGGACCTGCTACGCTGAGGGACGGCCGTCGCACCGCGCTGCCGATGTGCCAGAGACCAGCGCCCCTGTCTTGAACATCATCGTCTTGAACATCATCGTCTTGATCATCATCCTCTTGATCATCATCAAGCTCCTCAGCGGCTGGCTCGATCACGTGAAAAGGCGTACTTCTCGCGCCAGGGTGACTAACCTTATCTATTGCCACCAGGCTTGGCAGGGACGAACCACGTGAAAGATTGCGTCATCGCCCGCGGCGGCAAGGCCATCTATGGCGCGCCGCTTGGCATCCTGATGCTGGAGGCGAAATTTCCTCGGATTCCCGGCGATATGGGCAACGCCGCCACTTGGCCGTTCCCGGTGCTGTATCGCGTGGTGCGCGGCGCCAGTCCCGAACGCGTGGTGCTGAATGCCGCCGCCGGGCTGCTGGACGATTTCCTGGCGGCAGCCGCCGACCTGGTTTCCCAAGGCGCCGAGGCCATCACCACCAACTGCGGTTTTCTGTCGGTGTTCCAGCGCGAACTGGCAGCGCATGTCCAGGTGCCGGTGGCGACGAGCGCGCTGCTGCAAGTCCCTTGGGTGCAGGCGATGCTACCGCCCGGGAAACGGGTCGGGGTTATCACCGTATCGGCGCAGTCGCTGACGCCGCGGCATCTGCAAGCCGCCGGTGTGCCGCTTGATACGCCGATCATCGGCACGGAGGACGGCCGCGAATTCTTCCGCGTGCTGATCCTGGCAGAGAAGAGGGACATGGATATTGGCCTCGCCGCTGCCGACATTCTGGACGCCGCGCGCCGCCTGGTCGCGCGGCATCCCGACATTGGCGCGATTGTGCTGGAATGCACCAACATGCCGCCTTACGCGCACGCGTTGCGCGAGGTGCTGGGGCTGCCGGTCTATGACATCTACTCGCTGGTGACCTGGCTGCACGCCGGCCTGCGCCCGCGCGATTTCGGCCCGCCGGCCGATCGTGCGACGTGTCTGGGATAGCCGGTCATTATCGCTGCGAGGAGTGCTTGCGGCAAAGTATCTCGATCGCGCGCCGCGCGCACGTCTATCGGGCGCTTGGGTTCGGCGCGAAGCCGCTGCACCGGGATCAAGGCGCGGTCATGTCCATATGGTTCTGCGGGATCGAATTTAGTGCCCACCGTCACGCCGCTGCGCGGGGGGGTGCCTTGTAACCCAGCATGTCGAGCGATGTGATGGCCACGCGATACCCGTTATCCAGCAGGATATCGGCCATTGCAATCTTGTCGTGTTTCGAAAGATTGGCATGTTCCGCCAGGATCAGTTTTGGCGACAGGCTCGGCAAGTCAACGCTTTTGAGAATCTCAAGATCATACCCTTCTGTATCTATTTTCAGGACATCAACGGGGCGGCCATTTGTCTTCGTAAGCAATGTTGAGAAGGACATGAGTGGTACCTGCCGCTCGATTATGTGCGCTTCTATATTGGAATGCCACTGCCTGCCCCTCATTATAATTTCCCTATTGAACGACGAATGCAGCGACATCATCGCCGAGCCCTCATCCGACATGTCAACGGAGTAGATTGTGCCCTGTCCGTCCGACAGACCTATTGCCGCTTGTACGAGAGTGACGTCCGCAAACCCCGCAAAATTGCGTTCCAGCGCTTCGAAGGCCTCCGGTATCGGTTCCACCATGATGCCATGCCACCCGAAGTCGCGGATGAAAGGAAACAGCGGGTCATGCGTCACGCCGTCGTTGGCGCCGATGCCAATGAAGTAGGGCCTCTTCGTCGTCAGCATGAGATGGGCGGCAAGCAGCGAAAAATCGACCTCAACCGTCTGACCTGGCCGACACAGCACGCGAGGAGGTATCCATCTGAGCGGATAGCCATGTCTGCCGAACTGCGAATTCAGGGCGTCACGCACGCCTTTCGATAGCCACGACTTCATCGGATGACCGTCCTGGCCGCCTGGCCCGCCAGGCCCGTTTTGTTCAGGCTATGAAACATATGTCCGCAGGTACACTACCCCAGCCTGGCGAGCAATGGCCGGCCCGGGTTACGACCACTGGGTCACGAGCACCGGTGGGACCACGCTGGATGTCGTTTGGGCCCGCTTGCCTTGCCTCATCAGTGCACTCCTTGCACCGTACACCGGTCACGCGATGCGCGCTTCACTGATGGTGCTACTCCGCCCTGATCAGCCCACGATGGCTCGGCGCATCAATGAACGCCAGGATCTCCGCCACCAGCGGATCCTCACCGAACAGGCAGCGCGTTTCCTCCAGGCGCTGCGCAAACACACCTTCATCATTGAACAGACTGCGGAATGCGGTGTGGAGGCGCAGGATCTGCGGCTTCTCAAATCCGCGGCGCTTCAAACCGATCACGTTCAGTCCGGCCAGCCGCGCGCGGTTGCCGATCACGCTGCCGAACGGAATTACGTCGGCCTCCACGCCGGACACGCCGCCGATCATTGCAGCGCGGCCGATGCGAACGAACTGGTGGATCGCCGCCGAGCCACCGATCACCGCATGGTCGGCGATGCTGACATGGCCGCCCATCACCACGTTGTTCGCCACCAGCACGTGGCTGCCCAGCGTGCAGTCGTGCGCCACATGCGCGACCGCCATCAGCATGCAATCGCTGCCGACGCGGGTGATGCCCTTGCCGGTGACGGTGCCGCGATGGACCGTGCAATGCTCGCGAATTTGCGTGCGCGCACCGATTTCGCAGCGCGTCGGTTCGCCTTTGTATTTCAGGTCCTGCGGGGGCAGACCCACGGTACAGAACGGATACAGCGCCACGCCGGGTCCGATGCGCGTATGGCCATCCACCACAACATGGGAGACGAGTTCGGCACCATCCTCGATCACGACATCGGGCCCTACCATGCAATAGGGGCCAATGCGGACGCCCTCACCCAATTCCGCTTTCGGCGACACGATCGCCGACGGATGGATGGACAAACGGGTCATACCGGGTACCAGCGTCTCGGTCACTGCATCCATTCTGCTGTCTCTCGAAGGCAACTGATCAGGAAGGGCAACATCAGGCTACGGGTGGTCGGACGCTTCACCAACTCAATCATTGTTGCCGCATATTTCCCAACCACGGCTTGTAACGTCTTGTTTCTTCGCGGATTTTGGCTTTTCCGTGGCGAGGCTGTAGAGCGGATGGCCGGTTGTAGCAAGGAGACGGCCATGACCATCGCCGCAGTCGAATCGGGCCTTTATCGGATCGCGCTGCCGGTGCCGCTGTCGGATTCGACCCACGGCACGATGACGCATTTCGAACTTGTTACCGTGCGGCTGCGCGATTCGGATGGCGCCGAGGGCGTGGGCTGGACCTACACCACCGGTGCCGGCGGCGGCGCGGTGCACGCGCTGATCGAGCAAGGATTGCGCGGCGTGCTGGAAGGCGCGGATGCGGATGCGATCGAGGCGCTGTGGCAGAAGATGTGGTGGCGGCTGCATTATGGCGGTCGTGGCGGCTCGGTCAGCCTGGCGGTGTCGGCCTGCGACATTGCGCTGTGGGATTTGAAGGCGCGGCGGGTAGGAAAGCCGCTGTGGCGGCTGTTGGGCGGGTTCGATCCAGCCGTGCCCTGCTATGCCGGCGGGATCGATCTCGATTTTCCGCTGGATGCGCTGCTGCGCCAGACCGATGACAACCTGGCCAAGGGCTTCCGCGCCATCAAAATGAAGGTCGGCCGCGCGCGGCTTTCAGAAGATGTGGAACGCGTGCGGGCGATGCGTTCGCATCTGGGGCCGGATTTTCCGTTGATGGCGGATGCGAACATGCGGTGGACGGTGGATGAGGCGATCCGTGCCGCACGCGCTTTCCAGGACCAGAATTTGGTGTGGCTGGAGGAGCCGACGATTCCGGACGATGTCGCCGGCCATGCACGGATCGTGCGCGATGGTGGGGTGCCAATCGCAAAGGGGGAGAACCTGCACACGCTGCACGAATTCACTCATATGATTGCGGCCGGCGGTGTGACGTTCCCCGAACCCGACGCAACGAATTGCGGGGGCGTGACAGTCTTCTTGAAGGTCGCGCATCTGGCGGAGGCGTACAACCTGCCGCTGACCTCGCACGGCGCGCACGACCTGACGGTGCATCTTCTGGCCGCTGTTCCGAACCGATCATATCTGGAAGTGCATGGGTTCGGGCTGGACCGCTACATTGTGCAGCCGATGGAGATGCGCGATGGCAAGGCGATCGCACCCGACCGCCCCGGCCATGGCGTCGCGTTCGACTGGCAGGCATTGCAAGCGGCGCGCGCCGGCTGAAAGAATGCCGGCGAAGTTGTTGCGAGGACGTAGCCGGTGCCGGACGCTCATTGCTCCATAGGGACAGATGTCGGGGGAACGTTCACCGACCTGGTATTCGTGACGCCGCAAGGCGAGGCGCATTGCTTCAAGGTGCCCAGCACGCCATCCCGCCCGGGCGAAAGCATTCTGACCGGGGTGGAAGAAATTCGTGCCGTGCTGAATCCCGATTCAGCCGCGTGGCGCAACGCGTTCCACACCCACAGCAGCACCGTTGCCACCAATGCGCTGATCGAGCGGCGCGGTGCCCGCATCGGCATGATCACCACGATCGGCTTCCGCGACTTGTTCGAGCTGCAGCGGCTGGCGATCCCGCATCCCATGCGCTTCGATTCCCGGCGTCCCGCGCCACTGGTGCCGCGCCATCTGGTCCGCGAAGTCGCCGGGCGGATGGGTGCGGACGGGGCGGAGATCGATCCACTGGATGAAGCGGGTGTCGTGGAAGCCGCACGGCAACTGGCCGCAGCGGGGGTGGAGATCGCCGTCATCACCTTCCTGCACAGCTATCGCAATCCTGCGCACGAACGCCGGGCGCGGGCGCTGATCGCGGCCGAGGCCATTTCGCTGCGCGTGGATCTGTCCAGCGACATCTGGCCGCAGGCGCGCGAGTACGAACGCGCGGTGCTGACCGCGATCAACGCCGGGGTGCGGCCGATCATTGAAGCCTATGTTGGGCGGCTGACCGATGGGCTGGGGGCGCGCGACCTGGCGGTGCCGGCGCGGGTGGCGCGGTCCAACGGTGGGGCGGAACTGGCGCGCACGATGCGCGAGCGTCCGGTGGTGGCATTGCTGTCTGGTCCCGCGGCGGGTGTTGCCGGCGCGGCGGATGCGGCCGAGGACGCCGGCTGGCCGGACGCCGACCTGATGACGTTGGATATCGGCGGCACCAGCTCGGACATCGGTGTCATCCGCAATGGCCGGCCGGTGCTGAGCAGCGAAGAGGTGGTGGGGGAATTTCCGGTGCTGGTGCCGACGGTGGCGGTGTCCAGCATCGGCGCCGGCGGCGGTTCCATCATCTGGCTGGACAGCACGGGATCTTTGAAGGTCGGGCCGCGCAGCGTCGGTGCCGATCCGGGGCCGGCCTGTTATGGCAGTGGTTCGCTGACGCCGGCGTTGACCGATGCATTCCTGCTGGCGGGATTTCTGACTCCCGGGCAGCGCCTGGGCGGCAAGCTGGCCTTGCAGTTGGAACCGGCCCGCGCGGCATTGGACACGATCGGGCGCGCGTTGAGCTGGACGCCGGAGCAAACCGCCGACGGTGCGATCCGGATCGCCACGGCGATGCTCGCCGCGGAAGCGACGCGCGTGCTGGCGCGCCGCGGCGTTGATGCGCCACGGTTCCGGATGGTGGCCTATGGCGGCGCAGGACCGTTGCTGGCCGCATTGATGGCCGAGGAGATCGCGATCGACACGATCCTGATCCCGCCGTTCCCCGGCGCCTTGAGCGCACTGGGCGCGGCGCGGGCCGATATCGAAGGCGATCTGGTGCATCCGCTGTACGCCCGCTTGCACGAACTGCCGGCGGCAACTTTGGCCGATGCCTATCGCGCCTTGGCGCAGGACGCTGCCGCGTGGATCGCCGAGCAAGGCGATGCCGGCCTGACCGCCACGCGTTTCAGCTACGCCGCGGACATGCGGTATGAAGGCCAGGGCTACGATGTCGCGGTCGATCTTGACGAAGCACTGTTGGCGAACGGCGATCGAGACCGCATCGCCACCGCATTCCATGCCGCGCACCGCGCTACCTATGGCCACGCGACGGAAGAAAACGAGGTGTGGCTGAAGGAACTGCGTGTGCACATCGTCGGCACTATGCCGCGCCAGCGCGTGCGCGCCGTGCGCGATGACGCGCCGGAACCGCGCACCACGCGCATGGTTCGATTGCTCGGCCGCGAATGCGCCGCCACGGTGGTCAGCCGCGCGGAGCTGCGCGCCGACGACACGCTGGCTGGACCGGCGATCGTCAACCAGATGGACACCACCACGCTGATCCCGCCTGGCTGGACCGCCAGCCTCGCGCCGTCCGGCGCGATGATCCTGCGTTATGCCGGAGCCACGCCATGAACGACGCCATGACCCAAGCCACGACCGGCGACGCCGCCACCACCGAAATCTTTGCCAATCTGTTCAAGGCCGTGGTCGATGAGATGGCGTGGATCCTGCTGCGATCCTCGCACACCACGTTCGTGAAGGAGACGCAGGATTTCGCGGTCTCGCTGGTAACGCCGGAGGGGGAAATCTTCGCCTATCCCTACGGCAGCGGCGCCACGCCGATCATGGGCGTGCCGATGCATGCCGGCACGCAGGCGGTGGATGACTGGGAACCGGGCGACGTGCTGTTCACCAACGACCCCTACACCACGGGCGGCATGGTGATGCACCTGAACGACATCTACTTGTTCAGGCCGATCTTCGTTGACGGCACGCTGCTGTGCTTCGCCTGGTCGTTCATCCACTGCACCGATGTCGGCGGCTACGCGCCGGGCAGCATCGACATGCAGAACAACGAGGTGTTCCAGGAAGGCCTGCGGATGCGGCCGTTCCGCCTGTACCGCCGCGGCGAACTGAACACCGAAATGTGGAACGTGTTCTCAGACAACTGTCGCATCCCGTCGCTGAACTGGGGCGATTTGACCGCCTGCACCGCAGCCTTGGCAAAGGCCGAGCAACGCATGCAGCGCCTGGCACAACGTTACGGCCGCGAGGCGGTGGCCGCCGCCATCCGCGGCACGCTGGACCGCACCGAGCAAATTGCGTGTGATGTGCTGAAGCGCATTCCCGCCGGCGAATACCGCTTCACCGAATATTTCGAGGATGACTATATCAGCGACGTTCCCGTGCGCATCGCACTGAAGCTGGTCTCGCACGGCGACGGGCGCGTGACGCTGGACTACACCGGCTCCGACCCGCAGGTGCGCGCGGCGCTGAACCTGCCCACCGGAGGGATGCGGCGCCATCCCTTCCTGTGCATGGGACTGACCAATTTCGTGGTGACGAAGTCGGAGGCGATTCACATCAACGCCGGTATCCTGCGCTGCATCGATCTGGTGCTGCCGGAGGCTTCGATTGTAAATGCACGCTTCCCCGCTGCCTGCGGCATGCGCTTCACCACTGCGATGCGCGTGCACGACCTGGTGATGGGCGCATTGTCACAGGCGCTGCCCGGCCAGGTGCCGGCCGGCGGCGGCAATACGCTGGTCGTATCATATATATCGACATCGGAACTTGGTGCCGGGGGGCGCGTGGTGGTGGCGAACCCGGTGCCGAGCGGCTCGGCCGGCGGGCCCGACCTCGACGGCGTATCGGGCACGGATTTTTCCGTGGCGTTCCTGCGCAACGTCCCGGCCGAGGTGCTGGAATCGGAAGTGCCCGTGCTGGTGCGCAGCTACGCACTGCTGCCGGATTCCGAAGGCGCCGGCAAGCATCGCGGCGGGTTTGGCGCGGAATTCGAAGTGGAGGTGCGGCATCCCAGCGCGGTGCTGGTGATGCGCGGCAAGGATCGGTTCAAATTCGGCAGTTGGGGCGCGTTCGGCGGCGGTGGCGGATCGGTCGGCGGCAACACCGGACGGCGCGGCGATGCAGAGCATGATATCGGCAAGCGCACGGTGTACCGTCCGGAACTCGGCGAGCGCATCCGGATGTGGGGCGGCGGTGGCGGCGGCTATGGCGATCCGCTGGAACGCGATCCCGCGGTGGTCGCGGCAGATGTGGTCGCCGGACTGGTGTCATCGGCACGCGCACACGACGTGTATGGCGTGGTGCTGCATGACGGCGTGGTGAACGAAACGGCCACCGCACGACGCCGCGATGAGTTGCGTGCGGCACGGGGCACGGTGGGGCAATTCGATTTCGGTCCGGGCCGCAGCGAGTGGGAACGCGTGCATGGCACGGCGGCGGAATTGATCGCGGAATGGTTGCCGTCGCTGCCGATCGGCGTGCGGCGCTACGCACAGGGGCAGGCATATAGGAAACTGCATGAGATTGGGGTGGGGCCTTATAACGCTGCCTTGGTAACTGATGTTCTGGCAAACGTCGGGGCAGCGCTGCGTGCGTCGTGAGGCGCCTGGAGCCGTTATCGGAGAGGCGCGGCGCAGCACGGCACAGCACAACACACACCATGCCATTGCGAGGAGCGCAGCGACAAAGCAATCCCGGTCGGATAGGCGCAA
>Ga0335074_10001921_pt1 | contig 28182 bp, 20 predicted proteins | sample Lox_Sample_23_FD_206715 | JGI IMG/M metagenome (GOLD analysis project Ga0335074, IMG submission 206715) | Soil microbial communities from Loxahatchee National Wildlife Refuge, Florida, United States - Lox_Sample_2.3 | ecosystem: Environmental > Terrestrial > Soil > Wetlands | place: USA...
GCAAAGCGGAAGTTCTGCTCACGCCCGGCATCTTCCTCCGCGTCGGCGACGACAGCGCAGTCCAGATGATCTCGCCCGACCTGACGAAAACCGAAGTTGGCGTCAACGACGGCGAAGCGATGGTCGAAGTCGACCAGATCTTCCCGCAGAACGACGTCCTCGTCGATCAGGACGGCTCGCAAATCCAACTCGAGAAGACCGGCCTTTATGACTTCAACGCGAACGAAAACGAATTTCGCGTCATCGCCGGCCAAGCCGTGGTTCACGACGATGACCGCGCGGTAAGGGTCAACGGAGGCCACGAGCTCGCTCTGAATGCGGCAAAACTCAAAACGCAAAAGCTCAACAAAAAAAAATTCGAAACCGCGGACAATCTCTATCGCTGGAGCAGCTTGCGTTCGGCCTATCTGGCCGAGGCAAACGTGAATCAGGCGCCGGCCTATCTGGCGGGCGGTTGGCCCTGGGAATATGGCGGCTATGGTCCCGGCTGGTTCGGAGCGGACTGGTATTGGGATCCGTGGTTCGATTGCTACACATTCATCCCGGGCAACGGAATTTTCTTTAGCCCGTTCGGCTGGGGATTCTACCCGCCTTATCTCGCGTACGAGGCTCCGATCTATTACGGCTATGGCGGCGGACACTTTCCCCACCATTTCGGCCCGCGTCCCGATAACTGGGGCCCCGGTCCCCATTACAATCCACAGCTGGCCGGCGGTGGATTCCACAACGGATTCCATCCCACAAATGGTCTTCACCCGAATGGGGGCAGTCACGCACTGCTCGGCCAGCCCGGCCGATTTGGCGTGAATAATCCCGGATTCCGCGGCGCTCCACGAATCGGGACGTTTCCCGGCGCCGGCGGTTTCCGCGGTGGACCAGCCGGAGGAGGCTTTCACGGCGGATTCGGAGGCGGATTCCACGGCGGAGGATTTGGCGGCCGCCGCTGACGCAAATCCGAAGCGCGCTCACGAAACGCGGCTCGTCCACCGCGAATCGTGAATCGTTCACCAGCGATTCCCCCAAAGCAGCGACCGCTCGCGAAAAGCCCGGTCCGTTCGCGATCTCCCAACTCTTTTACTGAGTGCCGAATCGTGTTTCTTGGCCTGGAAACCCAGTGGACATCAGGGAAAGTCCGTATTCCTGCCTCGTGGTAAAATCGTGGTAGAATTGTGGTTAATTCGTGGAATGGATGGAGACTTCATTGACAGGCAACGCACTTTTTGACACCGTCCCGAGGCAGGATCACCTTTCGTTGTTCAAGAGCGGTCGGCCTGATTACCAGCGCGTCGTGGAGCTTTTGGATTTCAACAAGAAAGACGTAGCGACGGCCACGAACGTCCCCAGGGTGTCTGTTCGATATGATCAGAAAATACCGGCGGAACTTGCGGATCGCTTCAGGGAATGGGCTATTGCGTTAAATCTGGTTGCGCAGTACTTCAACGACGAAGAGAAAACGGTGCTATGGTTCAAAACACCGAATCCCCTTTTAGGCGATATTGCCCCTCGCGATATGATACGCGTCGGGCGCTTTAAAAAGCTGCTACGTTTTATCCTGAATGCTCTGGACGAGAACCGGCAACCTGAGAATAGATGAGCGGGTTTGATGAAGTTCTAGAGAGTGGTCGCCTTGCGGATATCCCAAAAACGAAGGCAGCATACGAGCAACTGCTCAAATTCCACTGGGACTACTATTCCGAGCTTGAATACCAGCGGAAGAAAGTCTACGACTCGCTAAAGGCCTCGCTGAGAGACCGGGCGAAACCGTTTGAGTTTGCTTTGTGGCAACGAGCAGTGAAATACAAGTATGCCCTGAGGCCGTTGAGCACCACAGGCAGCGTTGCAGACCCCGGCGGCCGATTCAACATTGGTGCGATCGACCCAACGCGGTACCCCGTTTTTCCGGCTCTTTACGTCGCGTCTGAAAAAGGGGCCGCTTTAGCGGAGATCCTCGGGCGAACCACCGAAAGCACTTCACTGACGGCCGAACAAATCGCTCTGACGCGACCAGATTCGATAACGATTGTGTCGCTGAGCGGCAAACTTGAGGCGGTTCTCGACGTGCGCGACGAAAATAACTTGGCTCAATTTGTTAGCAAAATAAAAGGCTTTCGACTTTCACCAAGCTTGGTTGCGAAGGGCAAAAAACTTGGCTTCAATATGTCGCTGGTCAAAACCGCGCAGGAACTGGCCGATAAGCACCTACGCAATCCGGCTTGGCGGCAATCGCCGATGATCTTTGACGTTCCGGCGAACTGCCAAATCTTCGGTCGGATCGCTTGCGACGCCCAAATCGATGGGATCCTCTACGACTCTGTTCTGACCGGCAAGACAGCACTTTGCATCTATCACCAGAACTTCCGCAACTCTACCTCATATGTTGAACTGGACGATCCGACACCAGCCGGGGTTATCCCACGCCGTCTTGATGCGACAAATTGCGGAGGAGCCTAGTCGGCGGGCGGCCGCCCCAACGAAGCGAACTAATCCCCAGAAGCGCCGGATCGATCCAACGCGCAAATCAACAAACGTGAGTGCCACAACCCCATTTGCGTGCAGTTGGCGATGGGTGCGAGTTTTCGCCGGCATTAGCCGCCTCCTGAAGTGCCGGCTCGCCTCCGGCCTGCGCACGCAGCGCGTTGGCAACCAAGCGCCGGAGGCGCGATTGTACTTAGCCCGGCATGCAGCGAAGCGGAATGCCGGGAACCAACGCCCCGAAAAGATAAAGCCCCGGAGGGGCGATTGACCCGTGGCATCATCGCACAGTCCGGCGCCCACAGTTTTGCCCGGTGTTCAGGAGGTCGGCACTTCAGTGCCGACGTAAAAGAACCGGCGCGAAGCGCCCAACCGCTTGCGCAGCCTCACCCGCGCAAGCTTTCCCACGCCGCCGCCCCCGACAAACATTCCATGCCAATAGCCCCATTTACCGTGCAAACGCGACATTTAAGGCCATTTTGAGCGCACAATTTCGACCCACTCCGCCGCGCGCCAGGCCCGCGCCATTCCCAAATCGGGAAAAGCGGTCCTAGTACCGAGATAGTGGTTGACAAATGAGTACACGCTGTGATAAACTCCTTCCCGAGGATTTCACAATGACCGAGCCGTCTAGCATGGCTATTTGGAGGCGTCTCACAGGGAGGCAACGACGCTGCGGGCGGCTAATTTCTAATCGATAGTAATTACGATTAGAAATCGCCGCAACTCCCGTATTTCGAACAACTTGAAAATTTCTAATCGATAGAAAAACAGCCCCTCTGAAAGGAGCAAAAGCGCACAAAAGGCGAAGCAAGAAGACCCGCGATGACCACGGCGTGCCGCGCCAAAGCCAGCTCTGGCGGAGGCGGGAAAATGCATAAAAAGTCGAAATTTCTAATCGCAAATGAATAAAATTAAAAATCGACCTAAGTCGCTGAAAACACACGACGAAAAAATTTCTAATCGCGGTCAGCAAGGGGGGTAAACGAGCGCCGCGATTAGAAATGCATAAAATTCGCGGCCGCCCCGGGTCGAGAACAATTACATCGCTTGCGGCAGCAGGATCACTAATTCGAGCTGGGGGTTTTTGATGTCGGCGGGGACGTAGGCGGCGAGGCTGCGGGCTTTGCCCACGCCTTCCCAGGCCGGGCCGGACTGGTTGAGGCTGAAATACTGATAATTCAGCTTCACGGGAATCGCGCCGGGCGGCTTGGGCATGTGCGTCAGCGTAATGCCGGGCAGAGCCTGGCGGACGAGCTGTTCGACCTGCATCGCCGAGCCGACTTTCATCAGGTTCGGGGCTTTCTTGACGAGGTCGGCCTCGCCGACATCCGAACTGACGGCCAGATACATTTTTGTGCCGATCAGATACTTGTCGTCGTCGACGGCGGTGGCATAGATCGAAGGCTGCACGAGTTTCATGGGCAGCGAGACGAAATTGCTCGGCACAACGGTCTCGAGCAGCGTGCGCAGCTTTTCGTCGAGGTCGCCGAAGCAGCCGCTCAGGTCATCGTGATCGTAGAGTGGCAAATCGCGCGGCTGAATCTTGAGCGAAAAAGTGGTCAACGCGCCCGCGAGCGAATTGAGGATGCAAAAGACGCTTTCGGGATGGCCTTTTTTCGTCTCGTAAACGTGGCGCAGCATCGGGAAATGATTGTTGACGGTGTAAAGCAGCCAGAAATTCGCAATGTCGGCGGCGGTGAAATCGGCGAGGCTCTGGCTCTTCTGGCGCCGGCCTCCGGCGAGGATGCTGCTTTTCGCGGCGAGAATCTCGGTGAGCCGCCGAATGATGGCCATTAAATGATCGCTCGCGGCGATATCGACGAGCGGCGGCACAAATGTGGGATCGAATTGCGGCATGCCCGCGGCCGATTTGCGGATGCGCGCCACGCGTAGCGCGCTCGAGCCTTCGCGCGATTCGGCTTCGGTCAGGATGCGGAAATTTTTTCGCGCGATCTGAATCGGCTTTTCGGTCATGCCGGTGTTTTCGTCGCGCATGGTCATCACTTCGGCCAGGTAGCGCGTGTCGGCGCTGCGATGCGAGACGGCCACGTTCAGGCCGCGTTCGCGCATGCGCGGAATCGTGAGATAGATGTCGAGCGTCTGCTGATCGGGTTCGAAGAATGACGCAAACGGCTTCGGCGGCGGAGCGGGATCGGAATCGGGAATTTCGAAGAGCAGGCCGTCCGGGAAGATGCCGCTGGCGCGCGCGATAACGAAGTTGCCTTCGGCGAGGGCTTCTTCGTTGAGTTGCAGCTCGCGGAAGCCCCACGGGCGGAAGTTCAGCGCTTCGAGCCCGAATTGCAGCGTGTTTTCGATGAAGCGGTCCTGGGCCTGGAGGTGCTGAGGCGTTAGGAAAGTTCCTTTGGCCCAGATGACCGGCCGCATGTTGCGCATAGCGCTTCAAGCTACAGGACTGATCAACGATGTGTCAAAGAGAAAGTAGGTTGAAGGAAGCTGAACCGATAGCCAGTTTTTTGGTGATGCGACAGCGAGCCGTCAGGCGAGAAGCCCGCTCTCTTTCAGTTGCGCTTCGGTGCGTTCGATGCCGGAGATTAAGACGACGCCCTCGCCGCGGGCGCGGCCTGCCCAGCGACTGGCTTCGTCTTCGGGCAGCCTGATTTCCTGGAGGAACGCGACCAAATCCTCGTGGGTGTTGACGCGCACGGTCTTGGTATTCAGACGCCCCGAATAAGGGACGAAAACGACTTCGAAGTGCGGCTTCGTCGTTTCATCGCCCGGATTGGGTGTGATCCGAATTGTGCCGATTAATTTCGACGCCATTCAGGCTTCCCCTCACAATCCCCTGAGAAAACTATAGTTACTACACTTTTTGAGCGTGAACAAGGCTTTGGGGGCAATATTCGCAGGCGGCGGTTCCCTACCCTGCAATTCGGGCGCACCGGCTACGGCTCAAGTCCAACCGACGAAGCCCTGGCCGATCATCTTGCGGATGATGCCGACGCACTCCGTTTCCACTTGTTCCGCCGGCGCACCTAGAGCCTGGACCATCGATTGAGCCAGTTCGCCGAGAGTTCGTTTGCCGTCGCACTGCCCCAGAAACTCAGCCACAAGTGGCTGTATGGCAATCGTCACCGGAAAGCCGCGCGAGAGTCTCAGCGTGAGATTGGGATTGTCCCAGCCTTCTTCGCCATACCGTGAGGTTTGCTCCAGTTGCGCGTTGGGCGAAAGCCTGGGCCGGATGCCAAGCATCTGCGCCGGTGCCGAGTGGGCATTGAGGAAGTCCTGGGCCTCAAAACGGGAGACGATGAGATCTCCGAAGGGCTTATCGGGCGTTCGGTCATTCTCTTCGATCACCACCCAGTTGTTCCCCTGGCGGCGCCGCATCACGAGCATGCCGTCATGGATCGCGTTTACCTTGCGCTCGCGATAGTAGGCGATATATTCGTGGAAAAGCCCGGGAACCCGATCGCAGGAATCGTGCGCCTCAGCAATGCGGTCGCTGGCATACTGAATGGGCTTCCGCGACTGGCACTTCATTACCCAGGCGTCGCATCCGGTGCCCTGGAACCATTCGCTGATTCTCTCCCGCCAGGGCTGGCCTTCGATTTCCGCCCATTCGCAGAGCATTTGGAGATAGCCGCCCTCGTGCAAATGGGCGCCGGCGTCCTTCACGAGCTTGCGGCATAGCTGGTCGAGGTCCATGGGGTTATCGCAAAAGAGGAAGCGATTTGACGGGGCGATGAAAAACGGAGGGTTGCTGACGATCAGGTCGAATTTGTCATTTTCGATCGGCGCGAAGCCGTCGCCGACGCGAAAATCGATCTCCTCGGCGCCGTTCAGCCGGGCATTGAATTTGGCGAACTCAATAGCGCGAGGATTGAGGTCAGTGGCGATCATTTTTTCGCTGTGCATGGCTGCCTTGATCGCCTGAACGCCCGTCCCAGTGCCCAAATCGAGCGTCGCGCGGGAGGGCTTTCGAACCGTCATACGCAGGAGCAATTGGGTCGTAGGATTAGGCCAGAGAACGAAATCCGGCTCCGCCGCTTCGAACCGGGCAGCCGTATCTGCGGCAATCCAGTGCTCCGCCAGAGGAATCAACATGGCGTTCGGGAGCAACTGTTTTCCTTCGGCAAACAGGAGTTTGGACGCACATGCCAGCCCGACAAACCAATCAGGGATGATTCCACGGACTGCGGACAGTTCCAGAGGCATGCCCATATAGAACCAGCGGAAGAGGATGTTGGATGGTACCGGCTCGTTCGTCAGCTCTATTAGCATGGGTTTATTGCGGATACGAGGGCTTGGAAGCTTAGACATCCCCAAGGTCTGCAGCATGTGGTCCAAAGAGTAGTCAGCTTCGCTTAAGAAAGTGCGCATTCGCTGGGCCTCAGTGGGTGAGGGGACAATAATCGCATCTTGAGACATCAAATGGCGCTCCGGAAGGACGAAGATGAGCGCGGGGAGGATAACACATCTGTTTAAGGGGCGCTGCGACGTGTAAGCACTTCAGAAATGGCAATTTGCGTGCGGGTGATAAGGAGCAGTCCCAGGCGCGTCCAAGAGCGCGCTTGACACTGCCGAAGGCGTATGTTAAAGCCTTTGGCTCGCAAGATTTTCGCGAAACCCTAGCCGACGAGCGCATGACAGGTGGAAAGTGCGTCGCCAGCCCGATAAGGGCCTGCTGATGATCGGTTCACTGCGACTCGATGCCGATAAAGCGGCAGCGCGTCACCAGCTTCTCAGACATACCTAAATGGAGGGTGCTTACATGGCAAGACAAAGCGCTCAGCACAAGTTGGACCGGGTTCGTCCGCCGAGGGTGCAAATCACCTACGACGTCGAAGTCGGCGGAGCGATCGAACTGAAGGAGTTGCCCTTTGTGGTCGGAGTGCTCGGCGATTTCACGGGCCAGCCGGAGGAGCCGCTTCCGAGGCTGAAGGATCGGAAGTTCGTCGAGGTTAACCCGGACAACTTCGATACGGTCCTCGAAGGCATGAAGCCCCACCTTTCCTTTGCGGTCGAAAACAAGTTGAGCGAAGACCCCAATGCCGCGCAACTCAAAGTCGACCTGAAATTCAAGAAGATGGAAGATTTCGAGCCGGCCAATGTGGCGAAGCAAGTGAAGCCGCTGAAGGAACTGATGGACCTGCGGACGCGGCTCTCCGATCTTCGTGGCAGCCTGCAGGGCAACGACAAGCTTGAGGAGCTGCTGCTCGACGCGGTGGGCAACACTGAAAAACTGGAAAAGCTGAAGGGCGAGGTGAAGCCCGGCGAGGGAGGATCCAATGGCTGACGCGAAGGTCGCCAACACACAAGCTGCGGCAACGACCACGACGCAGGAACAGAGCAGCCTGCTCGACCAGATCGTAAGCCAGGGACGGATGGGGACGGACGCCACCTCGCGCGAGCGCGGCAAGAACCTGGTGAAGGAGTTTGTGGCGCAGGTGCTGGACGGTTCGATGACCGTGGCAAAAGATGCGGAAATGATGATCAATGCCCGCATCGCGCAGATCGATCATCTTCTGTCGCTGCAGCTGAATGAGATCATGCATCACCCCTCGTTCCAGAAGCTGGAGGGCTCCTGGCGCGGATTGAAGCACCTGATGGATCACAGCGAGACGGGAACCGGGTTGAAGATCCGGGTCCTGAACGTGAGCAAAAAGGAGTTGCTGCGCGACATTGAAAAGGCGCCAGAATTCGATCAGAGCGCGCTTTTCAAGAAGGTTTACGAGGAGGAGTACGGCGTCTTCGGCGGTGCTCCGTTTGGGGCGCTGGTTGGCGACTACGAGTTCGGTAAGCATCCGGAAGATATGGCATTGCTTGAAGGCGTATCCCACATCGCGGCCCAGGCGCATGCGCCGTTCATTAGCGCAGCGGCGCCCGATCTGCTCAATCTCGAAAGCTTTACGTCGTTGGACGCTCCGCGCGACCTCGCCAAGATTTTCGACAGCACGGAATACGCGAAATGGAAGTCGTTCCGTCAAGGTGAGGACTCGCGTTACGTCGGTCTCTGCTTGCCGCGCACGCTTTCGCGCGTCCCTTACGGCAAAGACTCCAAGCCGATCGAAGAGTTCGCCTACGAAGAGCATGTTGACGGCACGGACCATTCAAAGTACTTGTGGATGAATGCGGCTTATTCTCTCGCGACACGGATGACGAATTCGTTCTCGCAATACGGCATGTGCGTCGCGATGCGCGGCGTGGAAGGCGGCGGGCTTGTGGAAGGCCTGCCCGTTCACAATTTCTATACCGACGAGGGCGACCTCGCGCTCAAGTGCCCTACGGAAGTGCCGATAACGGATCGTCGGGAAAAGGAGCTTGCCGATCTTGGTTTCGTGCCCCTCGTTCACTGCAAGGGCACGGACTACGCTGCATTCTTCAGCGTGCAAAGCTGCCAGAAACCAAAGGTTTACGATTCGGATTCCGCGAATGCCAATGCGCGGCTTTCCACGCAACTGCCCTACATCATGGCTATGTCCCGCTTTGCCCATTATTTGAAGTCCATGATGCGCGACAAAATCGGCAGCTTTATGTCTCGCGGCGAAGCGGAAGCTTTCTTGAATAGGTGGATCACCAATTACGTTACGCCGGACGACAATGCCTCGCCGTCGGCGAAGGCACAGCGTCCGTTGCGGGAAGCTCGCATCGAAGTCACGGAGGTGGCCGGCAAGCCCGGCGTTTACAGAGCCGTGGCGTTCATGCGCCCGCATTTCCAGCTCGACGAGCTTACGGTTTCGCTGCGGCTGGTTGCAGAACTACCCGCTCCGGCGAAATAAGTGGGTTGGCGATCAAAGCTTCGCAGCTTTTGGGAGAATATTCACTTTACGGCTACATCTGGTGATCAAATCGCGCGCGTAAAAGGAGACACGACATGGCAGTGAGTGCATATCTGAAGATCGACGGATTGGATGGCGAGAGCCTGACCAAGGGCAAAGAAAAGCAGATCGAAGTGCTTTCGTTCAGCTTCGGGGCCTCGCAGCACATCACGCTTGCAAGTGGCGGGGGCAAGAGCGGCGGCAAGGCAACCGCGACCGATCTGAGCATCATGAAGAAGGTTGACAAAGCGTCTCCGAAACTATTCAGCGCCTGCTGCATGGGCACAGGGTTCCCGACAGCTACGATCACGTGCGACAAGGCGATGGGTTCGTCCGGACAGCAGGATTTCTACAAGCTGATCCTTACAAATGCTTTCGTTAGCTCGATTCAGTGGTCGGGAAGCAGCGACGTCCCGATGGAATCGGTTTCGTTCACCGCGGAAAAGGTCGAGATCGACTATGCGGCCGACTCCGCCGACAACAAGAGCCTTGAGGGATTTGTAACCGCGTATCATGACTTTGCCAAGAGCGTGGGAGCATAGGTGACGCCGCGGAAGTTTCGGTAACCGCGATGATAGCCAAGCAACTTTTCGAACAAGGAAAGGTGCGCGAAGCGATCAAGGAACTCACGTCGTACCTTCGCGATCACCCCGCGGACGCGAGCCAGCGCACCTTCCTGTTCGAGTTGCTGTGCATCGCCGGTGAATACGGCCGCGCGGAAAAGCAATTGGCTGTCCTCGCCCAGGGCGGCGCCGAGACCGAAATGGGCGCGGTCCTCTATTACTCCGCGCTGAACGCAGAAAAGCTCCGCAACGAAACTTTCGACAAAGCTGCGTTTTCCAAGCACACGCCCGTCAAGCCTGTCACTGGAACCCTGAACGGGCGCCCGTTCCAGTCTCTTCGTGATGCCGATCCCGATTTGGCCGGACGCCTCGAAGTTTACGCCGCGGGCGCTTATCTCTGGATTCCCTTCGAACACATCGAATCTCTGCAAATGGAGGCGCCCAGACGCCTTCGCGACACTGTCTGGGCACCTGCGACGATCCGCACCGGCCCGGAATTCAAAAGCACGGAATTGGGCGAGGTGCTCGTTCCAGTGATTTATCCCTTTTCGTGGAAGAGCGACAACGAAGCGGCGTGGCTCGGCCGCGTAACCGAATGGAGCGCCGACGAAAACGGAACCGAATACCCCTGCGGGCAGAAGACGCTGCTCATGGACGGCGAGGAAGTTCCCTTCCTCGAGATTCGTGCGATTGAATTCACGAAGCAAGCGGCTGCGCCTGCTGCAGCTAACTAAACGGACCGAAGACAATGCCTCTTCGCGAAGATCTCCTTAATCCGATTGCTGGTGAAAACCCGAGCGGCGTGGATGTCCGTTACGACACCAAGCTGCTTCTCTACGACAAAATCAAGGAAGCGCGACGCGAAGACGATGGGTTGAATCAGGGCGCCTGGCAACAAGAGCGAAAGGTTGCCGACGTCCCGCTCGTTTTGAAGCTCACGCAGGAAGCCCTCGCGAGCAAAACCAAAGATTTGCAACTTTCGGCGTGGCTCTGCGAGGCTTTGCTGCGCTCGGAAGGTTTTGCGGGGCTTCGTCAGGGACTCGTCCTATGCCAGGGACTCATCTCCAACTTTTGGGACACACTCTATCCACCCATCGAAGACGGAGATCTCGAGCTGCGCGCCGCTCCGCTTGACTGGCTCGGCAGCGCGCTGGATCTTCCGCTGAAAAATATTGCGCTGGTCCGCGCCGGCTATGGCTTTCTGAAATTCAAGGAATCGCGGATGGTCGGCTATGAGGCGCAGGCACAGGGCGACAAAGAAAAGAAGCAGCGCGCCGAGCGGATTAGGGAAGGAAAGCTCACTCCCGAGGACTTCGATAAGGCGTTCGTCGAAACGCCCAAGGCTTTTTACGTCCAGACCGAGAAGGACCTCGACGGCTGCCTCGCGGCGCTGAAGAGTCTCGATGAAACGTGCGACGAAAAATTCGGCAACGCCGGCCCGGCGTTAGGCAAGCTGAAGACCGCGCTCGAAGAAATTCGCCACACAGTTCATGCGCTTTTGCAGAAGAAGCGCGAAACGGAACCCGACCCGGTCGAGGAAGCGCCCGCCGAAACCGCCGGTGAAGTAGCGGCCGACGGAACGGCCGCGGGCGCCGGCGGTGCGCGTAGCGCCGTGCCAAGCATCGTGATTTCCGTGATGACGAGCTCTGAGCCCGCGGACCGGCGCGAGCTGATTGCAGGTGTCGCAAAAGCTGCCGCGTTTCTGCGCCAGCGCGAACCGCATAGCCCTGCGCCCTATTTGATGATGCGCGGCCTTCGTTGGGGAGAACTCCGCGCTGCTGCGCGCCTGTCGAATGCGGCGCTGCTCGAAGCACCTCCCACCGAGCTTCGCCAACAGATCAAACGCCTCGCGCTCGGCGAAAAATGGGCTGAACTTCTCGAAACGGCCGAGAACGCGATGTCCCTTCCCTGCAGCCGTGCGTGGCTCGATTTGCAGCGCCACGTCGTTGAAGCGTGCACCGCGCTGGGCGGCGACTACGAACCCGTCGCCGCCGCGATCCGTCTAGAGCTGAAGGTTCTTCTGCATGACGTTCCCGAATTGCTTGACGCAAGCTTGCTCGACGACACACCGGCGGCCAATGCCGAAACGCGAGCATGGCTCCTCGAATTGATGCGTCCTGCAGCGACCCCGCAAGCGGCGCCCGCTCCCGCCGAGAATGGTGAGGGAACGGCTGCAGCGTTCGCGCAAAACGCGCCAACGGCCTCCGCGTCTGCGCCCGAACCTTCCTGGCCTTCGAAGAACGCAGATAGCTACGACGTTGCCACCGAAGCGCTGAAGGCCGGCCAGGCAGAGAGGGCTTTCCTGGTCATGCAGCAGGAACTCGCGCGCCAGACTTCCGGCCGCGGACGATTTCAGCGCAAACTTCAACTCGTGCAGCTATGCGTCGCGGCTGGAAAAGAAGCGATTGCCCAGCCCTTGCTGGAAGACCTCGCGGCGGCAATCGAAACGCACAAGCTCGACGACTGGGAAGACCGGCAGATGCTTGCCGAGGCCCTGACGACTCTTATGAAACTGAGCACCAGAATCCAGGGAAACGCGACCGAGAAGCAGAAAATTTTTGAGCGTATCTGCCGCCTGGATCCTGTGCGCGCGCTGAACGCAGGATAACCCTCCAAAATGGCGCGATCCCAAGGCGATGTCACAGTCACGCTCTCCGTGCTGGACCGGCTGATCGACCGGGAGCCGCGAATGCAAGCCGAAGCTCCGCTCACCCGTTCGCAATCGATCCGCATCATGAAGGCGGCGGTGCAGCGCGATCTCGAATGGCTCCTCAATAGCCGGCGCATTTTTCAGGAGCCCGATGAAGCTCTGAAGGAAGTGAATCGCTCGGTTTACGTTTATGGCCTTCCGGATTTTTCTTCTTATACCGTAGCCTCAGGCGCTGACCGCGCGAAGCTCAATCGCCAACTCGTCAGCGCGATCAAAATGTTCGAGCCGCGCCTTTTGAACGTCCGCATCGTTCCGGTTGAGTCCGACGAAAAGGCCGTTCAGGAATTGCGTTTCCGAATCGAAGGCCTGCTCGCAATGGATCCCGCGCCCGAGCCTGTATCCTTCGATACCGTGGTCGAGCTCCGCTCCAGCAATTGCCGCGTTTCGGGAGGGCCGAATGCGGGATGAGCTGCTGCTTTATTACGAGCGCGAACTCGATTACATCCGCAAAATGGCTGCGCAGTTTGCGGAGAAAAACCCCAAGGTCGCTTCGCGGCTCATTCTCGAACCGACGAAATGCGAAGACCCGCACGTGGAGCGATTGCTCGAGGGCTTCGCATTTCTTGCGGCACGCGTGCATCTGAAACTCGACGATGAATTCCCCGAAATCAGCGAAGCGCTCCTCAGCGTCGTCTACCCGCAGCTGGTGCGGCCCATTCCCTCGATGTCCATCGTGGAATTCCAGCTTGATCCGGAAAAGGGTAAGCTGACCACCGGCCTTCCCATTCCGCGCGGCTCGTCTTTGTTTTCGCGGCCCGTCGCGGGTGTTCCCTGCACGTTCAAGACGTGCTATGACACCGTCCTGTGGCCGCTCACCGTCTCAGCCGCGGAGTTGCGTCCACCGAGCCGTTTGCAGCCGCCCATGAAGGCCGTGGACTCGACGGCCGCTATTCGCGTGGAGCTTCGCGCCGCGCCTGACGTCAACTTGAAAGACCTCAAAATCGACCGGCTTCGTTTTTATCTTGATGGCGAAGGCGGCCTTATCAACACACTGTACGAGCTTCTCTTCAGCCGCCTGAACCGAATCATCGTGCGCGACCCGAGGCCAGGTTCTAAGATTCCCAGCGTCACGCTACCGGCCAGCACATTGCGCCCCGTCGGCTTCGAACCGAATGAAGCCCTTTTGCCCCAGGTCGATCGCTCATTTTTCGGGCATGCGTTGCTCATGGAGTATTTTGCATTCCCGGAAAAGTTTCTATTTATCGATCTCACCGAACTTGAGCCCGTCTGGGAGGCGGGGTTCAAAGACGCGGTCGAATTCGTCTTCCTGATCTCGGACATCGAAGGCGACGACCGGCGTCAACGCCTGGAGCTGGAGCTATCGAAAAAGACATTTCGCGTGGGTTGCACTCCCATCGCCAACCTCTTTACGCAGGTCGCGGAGCCGATCCAGCTCAATCAACGCAAATACGAATATCCCATCGTTCCGGACGTGCGCCGGCCGTACTCGACGGAGATTTTCTCCGTCGACGAAGTCGGCTGCATCAATACGTCCACGCAACAGACCTCGACGTTCGAGCCGTTTTATTCACTGCGGCATTCCACGCGCGCGCGGAAGCAAGCCTGTTTTTGGCTCGCGCGCCGCCGTGCCTCGGAGCGCCCCAACGACGAAGGGACGGACATGTTCCTGTCGCTCGTGGACCTCTCGATGCAACCGGCGAATCCCGATACGAGTATCCTCTCAATCAAGACGACCTGCACGAATCGCGACCTTCCGTCGCGCCTGCCGTTTGGCAATGAGGACGGAGATTTCGAACTTGAAGGAGCATCGTCGCTGAAACGAGTCGTTGCGTTGCGCAAACCGACACCGACAATCCGCCCTTCCTCAGGTAAGAGCGCGATGTGGCGGCTGATTTCGCATCTTTCGCTCAACTATCTTTCGCTCGTGGAAGGCGGGCGCGATGCTTTGCAGCAAATCCTGCGCCTGTATGACATCGGCCGTTCGGCCTATTCTCAAAACGTAATCGAGAGTATCCTTCGGGTACGCAGTTCGAAGCATTACACCCGGGTTTCCGGACACGATAGCATCACCTTCGCGCGAGGCACGCGCGTAGAAATTGAACTCGATGAGTCGCAGTTCGTCGGCAGCGGCGCTTATCTTTTTGCCGCTGTCCTGGAACGCTTCCTGGGCTTGAGCGTTTCCCTGAATAGTTTCACGCAACTGATGGTGACCACTCCGCAAAGAAAGGCGCCGTTGCACGAATGGCAACCGAGAGCCGGACGCAGGATCTTGATCTAGACAATTCACCGCTCGAAGACGCGCTCCATAGCGAGCCATGGTCTTTCGAGTTCTTCCAGGCTGTCACGCTCTTGCAGCGCCTTGCGCCCGATCGTCAGCCGGTGGGGAGATTCTCGAATCCTGCGGACGAAGCGGTGCGTTTTCGCGGCAACACCTCGCTCGGTTTCCCCGCCAGCGCGATTCAGCAAATCGATTGGCCGGAAGACGGACCCCCCGAGATGATGGTTAATTTCATGGGCCTCACCGGCCCAATGGCGATTCTTCCCTATTGCTACACCGAGCTCGTTCTTGAGCGCGAAAAGGCCCGCGACCGCTCGTTCCAGGCATTCCTCGATATTTTCCATCACCGCATGGTTTCCCTGTTCCACCGCGCGTGGGAGAAATATCGCTTTCCCGCGACGCACTCGACGGTTCATGAAGATCTTTTCGCGCATCACCTGCGCGACATCATCGGCCTGGGCACTTCCGGCCTGGAAGGGCGGCAGGCGCTCGCTGATGACGGGCTGCTTCATTTCGCGGGCTTGCTCGGCCGTCAGGCGCGGTCGGCGCAGGCTCTCGAACAGATCCTCGCGGCATATTTCGATGTCCCTGTCGAAGTGGAAGAATTTGTCGGCGGCTGGTACACGATCGACTCGGCGACGCAATGCGAACTCGGCGAAGAAGGCAGCGATTCGCAAAAGCTCGGCAGGGGCGCGGTGGTAGGCGATGAGATCTGGGACCAGCAATCGCGCGTGCGCGTGAAGCTTGGCCCCATGCCGCTCGCAAAATATCGCCAGTTTCTTCCCGATGGCGACGCGTATGAATCGTTGAAGTCCGTCACGAGGTTTTTTTCGAATGACGAATTCGACTTTGAAATTCAGCTCGTTTTGCAGCGCGAAGAGGTCCCTCGCGTTGAAATCGGCATGGACGAAGTCAGTGGGCCGCGACTTGGCTGGATCACGTGGCTGAAATCGGCGCCGCTTTCGCGTGACCCGAACGAAACAATTCTAAATCTCTGATTGCGAGGTAGCCCATGGGCCTCAACCTGAAAGCACTAATCGGAAAGCTCAACGATCAGGCTCGCTCCGCTCTGGAAGGCGCGGCCGGCCTCTGCCTCTCGCGCACGCATTACGACATCGAAATCGAACACTACCTGATGAAGCTGCTGGACTCGCAGGCGGCGGACTTCGCAAAAATCGCGAAGCACTTCGGCATCGATAAATCCCGGCTCACCGGCGAACTGACGCGCAGCATGGACAAGCTCAAATCCGGAAATGCCCGCACGCCTGCGATCAGCCCTAGCGTGTTGAAAATGCTCACTCAGGCATGGACCGTCGGCTCGATCGACTTCAACGCATCCGAAATCCGCACTGGCTTCACCATTCTGGCGCTGGTCACTGACGAAGAACTCGCGCGCATCACGCGCGAAATCAGCCGCGAGTTTCAGAAAATCCAGCCCGAAGCTCTTCGCAACGAATTCGCAAAGATCGTCGCAGACTCTTCCGAAGAGACCGTCACCGCGGCAGCCGAATCGGCTGATGCACCGGCGGCACCTGGTCGCGTCGTGGGTGGCAAGACTCCGAATCTCGATCAGTTCACGGTGAACCTGACGGAAAACGCGAAGCTCGGGAAAATTGATCCGGTCCTTGGCCGTGACTTCGAAATCCGCCAGGTGATCGATATTCTCACCCGCCGCCGTCAAAATAATCCGATTCTTACGGGCGAAGCCGGCGTGGGCAAAACGGCCGTCGTGGAAGGGTTCGCGCTGCGCGTTGCGCAAGGAGACGTGCCGCCGCCGCTGCGCAATGTCACAGTCCGCACGCTGGATCTCGCGCTTTTGCAGGCGGGCGCTGGCGTAAAAGGCGAATTCGAGAATCGCCTCAAGGGCCTGATTGAAGAAGTCAAATCGTCCCCCACTCCGATCATTCTTTTTATCGACGAAGCGCATACCATGATCGGCGCCGGCGGCCAGGCCGGCCAGAACGATGCCGCCAACCTGTTGAAGCCGGCTCTTGCGCGCGGCGAGCTTCGCACGATCGCCGCCACCACATGGGCCGAGTTCAAAAAATATTTCGAAAAGGACCCCGCGCTCGCGCGCCGTTTCCAGGTGGTCAAAGTGGAAGAGCCGACGGAACCGCAATGCATGGTGATGATGCGCGGCATCGTTGGCTCGCTTGAAAAACACCACAAGGTGCGCATTCTTGATGAGGCCGTCGCCGCGGCCGTTCGGCTTTCGCATCGCTATCTCGCCGGCCGCCAGCTTCCGGATAAAGCAGTCAGCGTTCTCGATACAGCCTGCGCGCGGCTCTCGCTCGGGCAAAACGCCACTCCGCCGGCGATTGAAGATGCCATCCGCCAGATTGACGATTTCGACGTGCAGCAGCGCATCCTTGAACGTGAAATGGTGGTCGGCGTCGATCACACCGAACGCCTCGCGCAACTTGCCTCGCAAAGAGCATCGGTGCAAGCAAATCTCAAGGCTCTGCAGGATCGCTGGGACAAAGAACGCGGACTCGTGGTGCAGATTCGCGACATTCGCGAAAAGCTGGAACGCGGCGTCACAGCTGCAGCAGCGGCAAAAGCTACTCCTGCTGAAAGCGGCAACGGCGATTCCGCTGTCGCTGCGGCGGCGTCCGCAGGAGCCGCAGCAGTTGCCAGTGTGCCGGCCGCAACCGCAACAGCGGCAGCTGAGCAATCCCCCGAACAGCTTCGTGCTGAACTCTCCAAACTGGAAAACGAACTTTCTGCTCTGCAGGGCGAAACTGGATTGATCCGCGTCTGCGTCGACGCGCAAATCGTCGGCGAAGTGATTTCCGGTTGGACCGGTATTCCTGTGGGCAAAATGCTGAAAGACGAGATCGCGACGATTCTTTCGCTGCAAAAGCATCTCGGGAATCGCGTGATCGGCCAGCCCTATGCGCTCGACGTCATCAGCCAGCGCATCCAGACGTCGCGCGCCAGCCTCGATGATCCCGTGAAGCCCGTCGGCGTTTTCATGCTCGTTGGGCCGAGCGGCGTCGGCAAGACGGAAACCGCTCTTGCGCTTTCGGATCTGCTTTATGGCGGCGAGCACAACCTGATCACGATCAACATGTCCGAGTTCCAGGAATCGCACACCGTCTCGACCTTGAAAGGCTCGCCCCCGGGATACGTCGGCTACGGCGAGGGCGGTGTCCTCACGGAAGCAGTCCGACGCCGGCCATATTCCGTCGTCCTGCTCGACGAAGTCGAAAAGGCGCACCCGGATGTGCTCGAGCTTTTCTTCCAAGTCTTTGACAAAGGCATTATGGAAGACGGCGAGGGCCGCCAGATCGATTTCCGCAACAACATCATCATCCTTACCACAAACGCCTGCACGGACCAGCTGATGAAGCTGTGCGCCGATCCCGAAACAGCTCCCTCGCCTGCAGCGCTCGTGAACACGCTCAAACCCGAACTGAACAAAATCTTCAAGCCGGCGTTTCTCGGCCGCATGGTGGTCGTACCGTACTATCCGGTCCGCGATGAGGCTCTGAAGAAGATCATCATCCTGAAGCTCGGAAAGATTCAGCGCCGCATCCTGGAAAATCACAAAATCGCCCTGACCTATGACGATGCATTGATCGATGAAGTCGCCAAACGCTGCACCGAAGTCGAGTCCGGCGCACGCAATGTGGACAACATCCTGACGAACTCCCTTCTGCCGGACGTCTCGCGCCAATTGCTTGGACGGATGGCGGAGGGCCAGAAGCTGCAATCGATTCACGTCGGCATCGGCGCCAACGGAGAATTCGCATATTCATAGATGCGGCAGGCCGTCTTTGCCGCCTGAGCATTGAATTGCCGAATGCCCTAGAATTTCTTGCGGAGGTACGCTTTGGCAGACGCCAGCAGCTTCACCCAGGAAAACAGGCTCATTTCGATCAGCACACCGCTTGGGGAGGACGTTCTCCTTCTCGCCGGCTTTTCCGGCCACGAAGGAATCTCGCGCCTTTTCGCCTTCAACCTCGATCTGCTCTCGGAGTCGAAATCGATCTCCTTCGACGACATCATCGGCCAAAGCGTTACGATAAAACTGCAGCTCGGTGATGGTTCTGCCGACCGCTATTTCAATGGCTACGTCAGCCGCTTCGCGCAGAGCACCACGGACATTAAGTTCACCCGCTACCAAATGGAAGTCGTGCCGTGGCTTTGGTTTCTGACGCGCAACGCGAACTGCCGCATTTTTCAGAACATGTCCGTGCCGGACATTATCGAAAAGATTTTCAGCGACCGCGGATTCTCCAGCAATTACAAGAGCTCGCTCACCGGCTCCTATCAGCCGCTCGATTATTGCGTGCAATACCGCGAAACCGATTTCAATTTCGTCTCGCGGCTCATGGAACATAATGGCATCTACTACTTCTTCGAGCACGAAGACGGCAAGCACACTCTCGTTCTCGCCGATTCTCCCAGCGCGCATTCCAATTGCCCTGACCAATCGACTTTCAAGTATTCGCCTGATTCGAAGCATGACATCGAAGACGTGATCACCTCGTGGCAGCTCGAGCAGGAGCTTCGCAGCGCCAAATACTCCCTCAACGATTACAATTTCGAAACTCCGAGCGCAAAGCTGCTCGCCAGCGAGACCACCGTTGTCGATGTTGACGCCAAAACGGGCTATGAACTTTACGATTATCCAGGCGACCAAACGACGGCTTCCGAAGGATCGGATCTCGCCAAACTTCGCATGGAAGAGGAAGAGGCCGGCCACTTAGTCGGTGGCGGATCGAGCAATTGCCGCTCGATGGTGTCCGGTTATCTCTTCGACCTTGAAGAACACGATGCGGATTCGATGAACAAAACGTATCTGATCACTGAAATACAGCACTCCGCGTCGAGCGCTGGCTTCCTCGGCGCCGAGGCTTCCGGTGCGCAGTACTCCAACCACTTCGCCTGCATCGATTCGTCGATTCCCTATCGGCATCCGCGCGTCACGCCAAAGCCGTTCGTGCAAGGCCCGCAAACGGCCGTCATCGTCGGGCCCTCAGGCGAAGAAATTTACGTGGATAAGTATGGGCGCGTGAAAGTGCAGTTCTTTTGGGATCGCGAAGGCCAAAATGACGACAAGAGTTCCTGCTGGATTCGCGTATCGCAACCTTGGGCCGGCCAGGGCTGGGGAGCCATGTTCATTCCGCGCATCGGCCAGGAAGTAATTGTCAGCTTCCTCGAAGGCGATCCCGACCGTCCCATCATCACGGGACGCGTCTACAACGCCGACCAGACCGTTCCCTACACGCTGCCGGACAATGGCACGCGCAGCACCATCAAATCCTCAAGCTCAAAGGGCGGCGGCACATCTCAATTTAACGAGATTCGTTTCGAAGACAAGTCGGGCAGCGAGCAGGTTTTTATGAACGCGCAGAAAGATATGGACATCAACGTGAAAAACGATCTGCGTGAAAGCGTTGCGAATAATCGCAGCCTGGTTGTCACCAATGATCAAATGGAAAGTGTTGGCGGCGATCTCAGCGTCGGCGTCACCGGCAATATCAATGAAAAGGCCGGCCAGAACATGTCTCTGCAAGTTGGCCAAAGCCTCGCTGAAACCTCCATGAGCTATTCGCATCAGGCGACTCAGTCGATCTATTTGAAAGCGACGGAAGTGGTGATTGAGGCCGACGCGCAACTCACAATCAAGGTCGGCGGCAGTTATGTGGCGCTCACCCCGGCAGATTTGGCAATCACCGGGACCATGGTGATGATCAATAGCGGCGGCGCCGCAGGCTCGGGGAGCGCGGGCAGCATCACGAGTCCGACGAAACCCGATCAGGCCGACGATGGCACCAAGGGCACCAAACTGAACTGACTTATCTCAATAATTACAGGAGGCGATGATGCCGCCGGCAGCTCGCGTAACCGACATGCACACATGTCCAATGGCCACCGGTCCGGTTCCCCACGTCGGCGGCCCAATCCTCCCTCCGTGCGAGCCGACGGTCTTGATTGGCATGCTGCCCGCGGCGCGCATCACAGACATGCTCACTTGCGTCGGCCCTCCCGATACGATCGTCAAAGGCTCTGCCACGGTGCTCATCGGCAACCTGCCTGCCGCACGCCTGGGGGACCAGACCGCACACGGCGGCGTCATAATTCTTGGCTGCATGACGGTCCTGATCGGCGGCTGAACTTCCGGCTTCGATTTCTCGGGCGCGCACGTCGCGACATTCAAACCGTCGTGATCGGCGATTGGTAAATGCCCGTAGAGGCGATCTTCGGTTTGCCGAACTGTCTAAGACCGGAAGTAATGGCGTCCGACCGGATCGGACGATTTCATTCTGCCTTCGACCCTTGCCACTATGGACTTCTTTGAGAGAAAGGGATTCGCGGCAGTCTTTCAGCAGTCCACAGGTGCATACACCTGGATCGACTGGCGGAACTATCTCAATGAGTTTGCACCCCAGTTATTCCAGTAGCGCGGAGCCGCGGCGTGAGAGTCCCGGTTCAAAAAGCCAGAACTCCGATGCTTGACCTGATCGGTCTTTTTTGTATCAGCCGGATGGTGAGTATCTGTAGTGATGTAGTGACCCGTTGTCTGTCCGTAGCAAGTTAAAATGTCCGCTTTTTAGAGCACACGATATGTCCGGTTTGAGGTTGAGAGAGTGTGCCGCGCGCGAAAAACTACCGAAATGTGTAAGCGGTTTTCGTCCATGGAGTAACGGCGAAGTAACAAGGTTCTCGAGTTGCACAGGCTCGATTTCAGGCGAGACTTCGACAGTTTGTTCATAGATTGAACGAGAACGCAATTCCCGGCTTATTTTGCTCGTTCATCGCGAGGAAAGCATAACCATTCTCGGCTTTCCAGTTTTCCGCTACATCGACGTGAACGAATCCGAAGTAGTACTGCGCGCGATCCAGCGCACTGGGCCAGCGCTTCCGCTACATATTGTTCTTCATACGCCGGGCGGATTGGTGCTGGCGTCGCTTCAAATAGCGCGGGCCATCCACGAGCACCGCGGTAAAGTGACAGCCTTGGTTCCGCACTATGCGATGTCGGGTGGGACGCTTATCGCTCTCGCTGCTGATGAGATCGTCATGAGCGAATACGCGGTGCTTGGGCCTGTGGACCCGCAATTGGGGGAATATTCGGCCTCATCTATGTTGAAGGCCGTTTCCAAAAAAACCGTTGCCGACTTGGAGGATCGGACGCTGATTCTCGCCGATCAAGGCGAAAAAGCCATCGCTCAAGTGCAAGATGCCGTTCGCGAGTTGCTCGGCGACAAGTGTGGGTCTGAAAAAGCTACAGAGCTTGCCCAACTTTTCGCCGGAGGGACTTGGACGCATTATCATCCTATTACATTCGAAACGCTCAGGGGCCTTGGTTCGCCAGTTCGCTCCGACATTCCTGCCAAGTTTATCGATTTGATGGGCCTATATCCACAACCCGTCCGTCACCTTCCCATGCCTCCGTCGACGCCCAATCACCACGGCTTCCACCACCTGCAAGGACCGCTTGGTCGGATGTGAAGTCGCAGAAAAACCGCTCGTTTATGCAGTTGCCGCTACTAAAAACCCCGTTCTTATTGACCCGCTTGCATTTGCCTCAACTCTTCTGTAGCTTGCCCGCGACATGGCCACGATCGTTTTCTCGCTGTTTTCTTCGCTCCCGCAAAGTCGAGTTGCGCTCCACGCCGAGATTCTCGCCCCGCGGCATCAGCTCTTGGTCCTCCAGAGAACCAATCGACGACGAAAGCTCCGGCTGAAGGCCGCCGACCGTTTCGTCTGGTTTTGGCTCTCACAAGTGTGGGGCGAGTGGCGGTCCACTCTACCGATCCTCAAACCGAGAAACCGTGATCGCCTGGCGCCGCAGAGGATTCCGGCTGTACTGGAGCTAGAAGTTTGGCTGGACTAATTTTCGGGGAGCAGGTCAGGCCGTGGTGAACAACATATCGACCGGCACCTGGAACATCACAAATGATTATTTCCTGGAGACCACTACCGGAGGCGGGACTTTCAACAACGCGGGAACTTTTGAGCAGTCGTCGGCGAACACTATTCAGGTCGAGGCGTCCTTCGTCAACACCGGAACAGTGGAAGTCAATGCATGCGCTTTATATTTCGTAAACCAGAGCTCGTACACGCAAACTGCTGGGAACACCCTTCTGAATGGCGGGGGGTTGGAAACGGCCTCGACGAGCACTCTCCAGATTGAGGGCGGCACGTTTAGCGGCTCGGGAACGATCACGGGCGATCTTTCGAATGGCGGCGGAACTATGGCGCCGGGAACGTCCACAACCAACGGGGCGGTTTCGTTGAGCGGCAGCGGGCTTGGAACTTACACACAGGGCAGCGGCGGCACATATGATGTCAAAATTGGCGGCTCCAGCCCGGGGCAGTACGATAGCGTCGCGGCAACGGGCGCGGTTGCGATCGGTGGTACGCTCAACGTCTCATTTATCAGCAGCTTCACTCCGAGCGCCGGCAATTCGTTCACGATCTTGTCCGGAAGCTCGGTTACCGGGACGTTTGCCACAACCAATCTGCCCACCCTGAACGGCTCCTTGCAGTGGAAGACTACCTACAACCCCGCATCGGTGGTCCTGACGATCACCTCGACCGCTTCGGGCGTCGCGACGCTGAATTCTTCAAGCATCGCGTTTGCGAATACTGTTGTTGATACTCCAAGCGCTGTAAACAAAACGGTTACGTTGCAAAATACCGGCACGGGCCCCCTGACCATCGCTTCGATCGCGCCGAGCGGTGCTGATTCGGGCGACTTCTCCTACGCTTCGGACGCGAGCGCCCCCTGCCCGATTTCGCCTAACACGCTTGGAACCGGCAACAGCTGCACCCTCGACATCACGTTTACGCCTCAAGCGACCGGCAGCCGCAGCGCGCAGATCACGATCACGGATAACAGCGGCGGTACGACGGGCTCGACCCAAAACGTTTCAGTGAGCGGTACCGGGATTCAGCTCTCATCGATTGCCGTTACGCCGGGGCCCACGTATAGCATCACCCAGGGCAGCGCGGTGAATTTCAATGCGACGGGCACTTACACCGACAACAGCACGCAGAGCTTGACTACCTCGGCGACATGGAATTCGTCGAGCCCGACGGTTGCGACAATCGGCAACACGAGCGGGACTCAGGGCCGGGCTACGGGAGTTAGCGGCGGCACCACGAATATCACGGCGAGCTACACGACCACGCAGGGCTCGCTTATTACATCCAATTCCGTTGCTCTGACGGTTACCACTGCGACCCATCTGGTGTTTGTTTCCGTGCCGGCGACCGCAACCGCTGGCGTACCGTTCAACTTCACGATCTATGCCGAGGACGCAAACAACGCAGTGGTTCCCGGCTACTCAGGAACAGTGCAATTCTCGAGCTCGGATCCGCAGGCGGTCTTGCCCGTGAATTCGACTTTGACCAGTGGCCAAGGGACGTTCTCGGCGACGCTGAAGACGGGTGGCACGCAGACGATGTCGGCGACCGACACGGTCACGTCGACGATTGCCGGCACGTCGCCAGCCGTTACGGTGAATTCGGCGGGAACCGTAACACACTTCGCGGTGTCTGCTCCAGCGTCGGCGACAGCCGGGACCCCCATCAGCTTCACCGTTACGGCTGAGGACGCCTTCAACAACACCGTGACGACCTACGCTGGGACGGCGCACTTCTCAAGCTCAGACGGACAGGCGAGCTTGCCCGCAAATTCGACGCTTAGCAGCGGAACCGGAACCTTCTCGGCAACCCTAAAAACTGCAGGCGGACAAGAAATCCTGGCCACCGATACCTCGAACGGCTCGATTACCGGAACGTCGGCGGGGATTACCGTCAGTGCAGCGCCGGCTACACACTTTAGCGTTAGCGCGCCGGGATCAGCTGTGGCCGGCGCACCCTTTAGCTTCACAGTTACGGCGCAGGATCCGTATAACAACACCGCGACGAGTTACCCGGGAATGGTGCATTTCACCAGCACTGATCCGGGCGCCACTCTGCCTGCGAACGCCGTTCTGTCGAGCGGTTCCGGCAGCTTCTCCGCAACGCTGAAGACTGTGGGCACTCAATCAATTACGGCGACGGACACGGTGACCGGGGCCGTCGCTGGGACTTCGAATGCAATTACGGTGAATGCTGCGGCGGCAACGCACTTTACGGTCTCAGCACCAGGGACCGCAGGCGCAGGTACGCCGGTCAACGTCACCGTTACTGCCTTTGACCAATTCAATAACTTGGCAACCGGCTACACAGGCATCGTTCACTTCACCAGCACCGACCCGGCAGCCCTCCTGCCGGGTAATTCAAATTTGACCAGCGGTTCAGGTACGTTCTCGGTGACGTTCAAAACACCCGGTAGCCAAACGGTTACGGCAACGGACACGGTCACGTCAACCATTACTGGCACATCGGCTTTGGTTTCCGTTAGCGCCGGCGCGGCGACGCACTTCGTCGTAACAGCTCCGCCGTCAGCGACTGCGGGCACACCGTTTAACATCACCGTAACGGCCGAAGACGTGTATGGCAACACGGCGACGGGCTACACCGGCACGGTGCACTTTACCAGTAGTGATACAGCGGCCGTTTTACCCGGCAATTCGACTTTGAACGCCGGCACGGGGACATTTTCTGCGACGCTGAAGACCACCGGCAGTCAGACGATTACCGCAACGGACACAGTGAACGTGAGTATTAACGGCACGTCTGGTGCGATTACTGTCGGTGCGGCGACGCTGGAATCGATCGCGGTGACGCCGGCAAGCCCATCGATCGCCAAGGGACAGACGCAGCAGTTTACGGCGACCGGGACGTACAGCGACAGCTCCACGGCGAACATCACCAGTCAAGTGACGTGGACGTCGGCGACAACGACGGTGGCGACGATCACCACAGGCGGGCTGGCGACGGGAACAGGGACGGGGACGAGCGACATCACGGCAAGCCTGAGCGGAGTGACATCGCCGGCCGATGTGCTGACGGTGACAAGTGGGACGGCGACCCTCGTAAGCATAGCGCTTAGCCCCTCCACTGACTCGCTGCCGGTCGGCGCGACGCAGCAGTTTACGGCGACCGGGACGTACTCAGACTCCAGCACGCAGAATCTGACCGGCGTCACATGGGCTTCCACAAACACGGCCGCCGCGACGATTTCAACCGCCGGTTTCGCTCAAGTCGTGGGAGTCGGCAGCACTACAGTCTCTGCGTCGATGTCAGGAGTGACCGGCACCGCTGCTCTCACCACATTCGCTCCTGTCTACAATGTGGCGGCGGCACTCGGGTCCATCACTACAGATGCAAATGGAAATTACATCGTGCAAATGACGATCACAAACGATAGCAACGTGACTCTCTCGAGCATCACGTTCGCCAGCGCAACTTTGATTTCCACCGCAGCCGATTCTCTTCCTTCGGCCATCACAAGCCTGGCTCCCGGCGGGAGTGTCACCGTAACACTGGTCTTTTCGCCCTCCGCAGGGACACCAGGGGCGCGCGGCGTCGTGCAGCTGCAAGCAGGATATGTAGGTGAAATTCCGGGCGGTACAAATCAACCCGGTGCACTAAATGCAAGTGCCCGAATCACCTTGCCGTGACGAGGATACGACATGAAAACGATAACCCGAAAAGCCAGATTCGCCGCAACTGCAGCGGGGATACTTCTCGCGGCTTTGACGTTAGGTGGCCCGACCCTTAGAGCGGATGAATTGACTATCACGCTCGACGACCCGACGATCACGGTCACGGCAGGAGAGACCGACGTGACTATGTTAGCCGATCTCACGAACACTACGTCGTCTCCAGGAGGAGTTCTTTACCTTAACGGTATTACGCCCACCGTACCGGCGGCGGATTCAGTCGATGACGGCGACTTCTATACCTATGCCCCTCTGAGCCTTGACCCCGGAGACGACAGCGGCACGTTCGCGCTTTTCACCTTCGATGTCTTGTCGTCTGCCTTGCCGGGAGACTATGTAGGAACGGTCGATATCTTCGGGGGTGATACTGACTTGAGCTCTGATATCATCGGCTCCCAGGCCTTCACGGTGGATGTGGTGGCGACGCCCGAGCCGTCAACGCTCCTCCTCCTGACCATCGGCCTGCTTCTTTCCTTGGCCATGAAAAGGAAATGGAATAGCGCTCGGCCCTAGAACACGCAGCGACTAGTTTGCCGAAGAAAGGGCAAGTATTCGCTCACGTTTCGGTATCTGTGTTGTCGACGGATCGATTTTACCCACAATGCTCGTCGCGGATCGAAGTTGTGGCCTTGGGCATTCGGGCCAACGTCAGCAATCCTGTCGCGCTTATGTTCAGAGGCAATTACCTTGAGTTGCCGCCTAACGTTGACCCCAACAGGAGTGTCCCCACCAGATGATGCAACCGACGGGCGGCACGATGCGAATCTTAAGCTTGAGTGTGCGCATGTTTCCGAGAGGATTTGCGCGGCGCGGTCGTCCTCAGCTAACTCAGACAGTATGACCGGTGCGCGATCAGGGAATTCAGCGACGACGCGGACGTCGCCGCCTATGGCTTTGACCGTCTTTCGTAGTGTCGAGATCAGTTGACCCGATACCGAACGACAATACGCAGTTCAGCCAAATCCCTTTGCTTAGCGGGCCTGCGGTCACGACCAACACGGAGTCCATACCCGGAAATGGTCGATTCGTGCAAGGTGTCGCTGCGGACGATTCTCGTGGAAGTCCCCGCCAATCAGGTTGGAGACGAGTGACCGTATCGATAATAAATGACAGAAACGCTCCAAGTAGCTCCGCGAATGACGACGGAGCTTTGGGAAATTTGGGCGTTACCTCGTTTACGGATGCCCCTTTTACCGTAAACGCCATAGAGACTGATTCCTAAGGCCCAATGGCTTTTGCGATTTACCGTGCCCCAATCGATTTCGCGCGACCCGACAACGCAACACAAACAACTTGCAACGGGACCACAAATTTTGACGACCTACTAGTTTGTAGACCCGTGGAGATTCAAGTTCAGGACACGGCGGGCAACACAGCGTCCGCCGTTCTTACCGTGGTTAGACCTCCAGTCGCCTTTATACACGGGCTTTGGGACAGCGTGCTTACCTGGCTCAATTTCTCGCCCCTCGTTACCGGGCCTGCTACTACCTATGATCAGCTCTTCTTCCCAGCTTACATAAACTACGGCAATGCTATCCCATATCCGGTAATTTCAACTGGTCCTCCGTATTCGAATCCGTCACTGATCCTTAACAATTCGCTTGGATTCGACTACAACGCAGGTCGGGCCCTGAGGCAACTTAAGCACAGATGAAGAAATTCAAAACGGGGAGCAATCAAAACTTACCCGCGCGATCCAGTTTCTGTTGCTCTTCCGGATCGTGCATCTCTGCATCGAGATAAATCTGTGTCACTTCGAGCGATTTGTGACCCAACCAGCTCTTGATCTTCATTAGGTCAAAGCCAGACCGCAGCCAATTCGTTGCCGCGGTTTTGCGGAGGCGGT
>Ga0335074_10001922_pt1 | contig 28175 bp, 22 predicted proteins | sample Lox_Sample_23_FD_206715 | JGI IMG/M metagenome (GOLD analysis project Ga0335074, IMG submission 206715) | Soil microbial communities from Loxahatchee National Wildlife Refuge, Florida, United States - Lox_Sample_2.3 | ecosystem: Environmental > Terrestrial > Soil > Wetlands | place: USA...
CGAGAATCCGCAGGGTGGTGGGAGCCGTCGCGGATTGGTTGCCTACGTGCTCGTGGGAGTGATTGCGGTGGCTGGGATTGTCCTGGCGGCCTTTCATGCGCTTTTGCTGCTGCGGCAGGTTCACGGGTACGAGTACCTGATGTTGCTGACGGGGGCGGCGGCGACGTTTCTGCGGGTAAATGTCTCGCTTCTGCTGGCCTCGGCGTGGACGATCCCCGTGGGCGTGATTATCGGATTTCATCCCCGGCTGGCGAATATTACCCAGCCACTGGCACAGATAGCCGCGTCGTTTCCGGCGACAGCGCTGTTTCCGGTAATCCTGGTAGCGCTGATCAACGCCGGGCTGGGCCTGGGCATCGGCTCGATCGCGCTGATGATGCTGGGGACGCAGTGGTATATCCTCTTCAACGTGATCGCGGGGGCGATGGCAATACCGTCGGACCTGAGGGAGGTCGCCGACCTCTTTCACTTCTCAAGTCTGCAGCGCTGGACGACGGTGATTCTGCCGGGTATCTTTCCGTTCCTGATCACCGGTCTGGTGACGGCTTCGGGCGGCGCGTGGAACGCGTCGATTGTCGCGGAGTATTTCCACTTGAAAGATCACACGCTCACCACGCTGGGGCTCGGCGAGCAGATCAGCAGGGCCAGCGATCAGGGCAACTTCCCTATTCTGCTGGCCGCGACGATCATAATGGCGCTGATGGTGGTGACCATCAACCGCCTGGTGTGGAGGCCGCTCTACCGGCTGGCGGAGACGAAGTACAGGCTGGGCAGCTGAGGCGTGATCTCGTTAGTTAGACTGCGGAGGCTTTGAAGTATCGGACTGCGGCTTCTGGGCAGGTTGCGATGGCCGGTCGGACGAGGATTGGGCACCGCCCTGTTCCTTGTTGTCGTCGTGCTGCTCGTAGATCGAGTACTGGCGGTCGGGATGCTTCAACTTTACCGTGATGGCCTTGGTGTCGGTGGCCACCTGGTAGTCGTCTCCGAAGGTCTGGAAGCCGTCCGCGATGATCTGCAGGCGCACGGTGTCGCCGATGGGGATGACGTCGATGGAGACTTTGCCCTCTTCGTTGGTCTTCAGTTCCAGGCCGCCTTCATCTTTTCCGTTCTTGATGGGGTGAAAGACAACAGCGGCATTTTCGACAGGCTTTCCGTTGGTCGCCTTGACCACCGTGACGGTGATTTTCGCGGTAGGCGGAGGCGGCGTATACTTGCGCCCGCGGTGGGGAGGGTTCTGGGCGAGGAGCAGGACCGGGACAGCGACGGCAGTGAGGCAGACGAGAAGAATGGCCCGGTAAAGCTTCCTGCAGAATACAACGTGCTTCATACTGAAATTGTATATCCAATCGGTGGGCCTGCAGAAACGCGTTGCCACCGCCCGAGCCAAACTTAGATGGCCTTTCTGCGTCTAACTCTTTCGCGGCCTGCCAGGCGCAGCACGGTGATGCAGGGAGTAATGGACGGCGCCGAACTGGAATGAAGGAGCACGTGGACTTGTTTTCAATAACTACGAAGCGGGACAAAAGTAACGGAGATCGGCGGGCAGGAAGCGGCCTCCTGGCTTTTGCAGTAGCCTTCACGTTACTGGCGCCGCTATCTGCGGGCTTTGCCCAGGGGCAGATGACGCCGGAGGAGGTGGGTGCCGACCCTACGGCGCTGGTACGCAACGCTGCGTATAACGAACTGCATGCGCGGGGCGGACACCCTTACCGGTACACGCTGCACAAGATCGACAACGGCAAGATGACGACGAAGGAGATTGTCGAGACCAGGGATGGCGATGTGGCGCGCCTGATTGCTACCGGGGACCAGCCGCTTTCGGGAGATGCCGAGCAGGCGGAGATCGACCGGCTGAACAACCTGTTGGCTCATCCGGAGATTCAGGCGCACCGGCACAAGAAGGAACAGGAAGACGACACACGAGCCAACGAGATGATCCGGCTTCTGCCGGATGCCTTTGTTTATCACTACGAAGGCATGGTAGAAGGGCCGAACGGGCCATGCTTCCGGCTGAGCTTTAAACCGAATCCCAATTTCACTCCGCCGGACCGCGAAGGCGAGGTTTATCACGGCATGGCGGGAGAGCTGTGGATCGACCAGCGCGAGCAGCGCATGGTGAAGCTAGAAGCGCATCTAATCGCCGACGTCAATTTCGGATGGGGCATTCTGGGCAGGCTTTTCAAGGGCGGGACGATTCTCGTGGAACAGAAAGATGTGGGCGATGGGCATTGGGAGACGACCCACATGGCTCTGCGTTTGCACGGCAAGATTCTGATGATCAAGTCGCTGGATATGCAGACGACGGAAGATGCAAGCAACTTTGAGCCGGTGCATCCGCAGATGGGCTATCAGGAGGCTGTGCGCATGCTGCTGAACAACACCGGCCAGGCGCAGGCAGGGCAGGCCCAGACAGCGGCACGGAATTAGTTTCAAGACAACTGAACGTGGACAAGAGCTGCACCTGAGGGTGCAGCTTGTTTATTCTTCGCGCAGGACTTCGAGTGGCTTCTGCCCGAGAATGCGGAAGCTGGCGATCCAGCCGGTGGCGATGGCGAGGATGGCGGTCGCGACGATGGTGAAGCCTGACGCGAACCAGTCGGCGTGCCAGTGGATGTCCATACGGCGGAGCAGGATGCGTGCGAGCAAGTTGGCGAAGAGAACGCCGACCGCTCCCGAGAGAAGGCCGAGGACGAGGAATTCGATGCTGAAGACCTGGGCGATGCGGTTGCGGGTGGCTCCCAGGGTTTTGAGGACGACGACTTCGCGGATGCGGCGGAAGCGGGTGCTGGCGACGCTTGAAGCGAGGATGATAGCTCCGGAGAGGATCGAGAATCCGGCGAGAAAGCGAATGACGAGGATGATGTGTCCGGCGACGTCCTGGATGGTCTGGAGGATGTCGGCGAGGTTAATCACCGTGATGGTGGGATAGGCGTTAAAGAGGGTTCGCTCAAGCTGCGGGATGCTGCCGGGGGTGATGTGGACGGCTCCGTACCAAGTGGCGGGCACGTCGCGGACGAGGCCGGGAGCCAGGATGAACTCACTGCGCGCGAATGCGTGCTCTCCGTCGACCTTGTAGATGGCGGCGACCTTGGTGGAGATGGTGCGGTCGGCGACGGAAAATTCCACCTGCGAGCCGATGTGAAGATGCAGGCGATTGGCGACGCGCTCGACCACGGCGAGACCGGGATCGTCAGGCTTCTTCCACCACTCGCCCTCGGCGATTTTCGTGCCGGGCGGGATGCTTTCGGAATAGGAGATGGGCGCAGAGCGAAGCATGCGGCGCGGATAGTTCTGAAGCTTGAGCTGGTCGACGGATACGCCGTCGATGCTGGTGATGCGCGAGGAGATGACGGGGATGGTTTCGAGCTTGCCCTGCACGCCGGGCTGCCTGGAGAGCAGCAATCCGACGCCGGAGAGCTCCTCGGGTGCGATGTCGATGAGGAAGACATTGGGCGTGTCGGCTGCGACCTCGTTGTGCATCTCGCGCACGATGGCGTTCTGCATGAGGAAGACAGCGAGGATGAGCATGACGCCCGCTCCGAGTGCCGCCAGCACGGCCGAGGATTGATTGCCGGGGCGGTAGAGGTTGGCGAGTCCGTGCCGCAGTGCTGAGGGCAGCTGCAGGCGGGTCTTGTCGAGGAATGCGCGTAACGAGCGCAGGGTGAGCGCGGAGAGTCCGAGGATGACGAGCAGCACAGCGCAGAGGCTGGCTGCGAACCACTTGCCGATGGTCCAGGAGTCGGAGAGCGCGGCTGCGATGGCAGCGAGGCCGGTAACGATAAGGGCGATGGCAAACCATTGCAGCTTGCGCTCGCGGAATCTCGGCGCCCAGAAGTCGTAGGTGACGACAGCCATACCGAAGGCAATGTCGACGGCGAGCACGACGAGCGACCAGCGGTAGACGTGATGGCGCAGGCCGGCGATCCAGAGGCCGAGCGATGCGAGTCCGATGACGAAGACGCATATGAGCAGGATGCGCTGAATACGCAACTGGCGCGGGCTGCCGGTCGACCGGAGGAGGTTGACGCCTTCCGCGGTCTCCACCATTTTGCGCAGGACGGCGATGGGGCGGACATGGCGTACGTCGAGCAACGGCGGCAGGCAGAAGAGGATGGTGGTGAGGATTCCGGTGGCGAGCGCGGCGGAGACGGGCTTGATGGCCAAGGCGAGCGGCGGACGCAGGGGCAGAAGCGATCCCAGGAGCGACGGAAAGACGTATTCGACGCCGAGGCCGAGAGCGACGCCGATGAGTCCTCCGGCCAGGCCGAGGAAGATGGTCTGCAGCAAATAGATGCGGAGGATATCAGACGAGCGCGCGCCGATGGCCTTCATGATGGCGAGGATTTCGATGCGCTGCTGCAGGTGGGCGCGCATGGCCATGGCGACGCCGATGGCTCCCAGGACCATGGCCACGAGGCAGATGAGGCTGAGGAGTCCGGTGGCGTTATCGAGGCCGCGGGTGAGTTCGGGGCTGGTCTCGCGGAAGTCGGCAATCTGCGCGTCAGGGAGGATCTTTTCGAGCTCCGGGCGGAGGGTAGCGATTTCCTGTGTTTTGCTGCCGTTTTTCGGGGTATCGATTTTGAAGAGATAGCGCTCGCTGGCGCGGCTGCCGAGGCCGAGGAGTCCGCTCTCGAGCATGGCTTGGCGGGTGATCATGACGCGCGGGCCGAGGCCGACGCCGGCGGTCATGCGGTCGGGCTCGCGGAGGATGACTGCGGCGATGCGGAAATGTTTGGTGCCGATCTTGAGGCTGTCACCGACCTTGGTGTTGAGGCGGACGAGGAGGTTGTCGTCGACGAGACAGGTGGCGCCGGTAAGCAGGTCGCTTAATTTTCCGGGCGGGTTCAGGACGATGTGTCCGTAGAAGGGGTAGACGGCGGGATCGACAGCCTTTAGCGAGATGAGCAGCGGGACGGGATCGCCTTGGACAGAGGCCATGGAGACGGTCTCCGTCACGCTGGTGCGTTCGACGCCGCTGGTAGCGAGTGCGTCAAGTTGCTGCTGCTCTTTCGGAGTGGCGAGGCGGTACATGCGGGCGGAGAGGTCGGCGGCCATGATGCCTCGCGCGTCGCCGAGAAGAGCCCTTTGAAACGCTTCGCTGAAGCCGCGTACGCCGGTAAGGGCGGCGACTCCGATGGCAACGGAGAGCAGGACGAAGACGAATTTCGCGCGCGAGGCCCGCAGTTCGCGCCAGGCGATGCGGGCGGCGGTGGACCACGGGAGCGCGGGCTTGGAAAGGGTGGTCATCCGATGACCTCGGTGGCCTCGGCGTGGGTGGTCAGCTCGTCAGCGACGACGAGACCGTCGCGGAGGTGTATCTCGCGGTCAGCGCGGGCAGCGATGTCGGGATCGTGCGTGACCATGACCAGCGTGGTGCGGGCTTCGCGCTGGCGCACGGTGAGCAGGTCGAGGACGTGCTGGCCGTTGACGGAGTCGAGGTTGCCGGTGGGCTCGTCGGCGAGGACGATGGGCGGCTCGAGAACGAAGGCGCGGGCCAAGGCGACGCGCTGCTGCTCTCCGCCGGAGAGTTGGACGGGGTAATGGTGCAGGCGGTCGGCGAGGCCGACGCTGGAGAGAAGCGCGGTGGCGCGAGCGCGGCCGTCTCCGCGGGCGTTCAGTTCGTGGGGCAGCAGGACGTTCTCGAGCGCGGTGAGCGTGGGGATGAGCTGGTAGGACTGGAAGACGAAGCCGATCTTCTGGCCGCGCACCTGCGCGAGCCTATCTTCTTCGAGATGGCTGATGTCGACGCCGTCGAGGAGGACTTCTCCTTCGCTGGGTGAGTCGAGGCCGGCGAGCAGGCCGAGCAGAGTGCTCTTGCCGCTGCCCGAGGCGCCCATGATGGCGACGAACTGTCCTTGCGGTATCAGGAGGTCGATGCCGCGGAGGATGTCGACAGTGCGGGTGCCGTTGCGGATGGATTTCTTCAGATTGCGAACTTCGATCATTCCGGGTTCCTCGGAGGCGTGCCGCTTATCACCAGTGTCCCATGTCGTCACGGGCGTTTTGTTCTCTGGATTTCGCTAAAATTACGAAGTGAAGCGATTTTTTGCGCTGCTGCTGTTTGCGCTGACGCCGTTTGCTTTGGCAAAAACAGGCGTTGCGAAACCAGTCATTGTCTGCTTTGGAGACAGCATCACGGCCGGCTATGGGATCGATCCCGGCCACAGCTGGCCAGATGGATTGCAGGAGCGTCTGGATGCGCACGGGTATCACTACCGCGTCCTCAACTTTGGCGTGAGCGGAGCCACCACCAAGGACGGTGTGAGCCAGCTCCCGCAGGTGCTGGCGGCACATCCGCAGATTGTGGTCGTTGAGTTTGGCGGCAATGATGGGCTGCGCGGGCTGCCCATAACCTCCACCCGCGCCAACCTTGACCAGATCATTAGTACGTTGCAGGCTGCAGGCATCAAGGTCGCGCTCGTTGGCATAGTTATGCCTCCGGATTACGGGCCGGATTATGCGAACGCTTTCAAGGAGACGTTTGTGCTGGCGGCAAAGAAGTTCAATGTGCCGCTCTTCCCTTTTGTTCTGCTGCATGTCTACAAGGTTCCCGGAGCCTTGCAGGAGGACGGTATCCACCCCACCGCGAAGGGCGCGGATATCATCGCGGACGATATGTATGACTTTCTCAAGCCGATGCTGAGGAAGTAGCTCAAACGAGAACGATGGTCGGCTGGAAAAGCGTGCCGGCAATGCGCTTGCCGATGGCGACGAGTTCCCTTTGTCCACAGAAGACTTTGACCAGCGGGGCTTGGGTGAACTCGGGCAGGTTGATCTGCATGCCGTTGCGCAGGCGGGCGAGGGTCTGCTCGTCGGCGGTGACGGCGGGAATTTCGGGAAGCAGCGTGCGCGGATGCGGCAGACGCCCAGCGAGGCGGCCTTCGCGGGCCAGGAATTCGGCTTCGGCGAGCGGTAGGGCCTGTTCGATGCGGAAGGGACCAGAAGCGATGCGGCACAATGCGGCGAGATGCGCGCCTGGATGCGGTCTTGGGCCGAGAGCGTGGCCGAGCTCGTGGGCGACGGAACGGACGTATCCACCAGATGAGATACGGATGAGGAAGCCGGCGAGTTCCCCGTCGAACGATGTGATGGCGAACTCGGCGATGTGGATGCGTGCCGGTTTGAGCTGCGGTGTTTCGCCGGAGCGGGCGATCTTGTACGCGGCCTTGCCACCGATCTTCTTCGCAGAGATGGGCGGCGGAAGCTGGTCGATGTCTCCGGAGAAGCGGGCGGCGGCGGCGTGCAGTTGTTCGGAGGTGAAGCAGGGTTTCACGGGCTCGGAGGTTGGTGCCCCTTCGGCGTCGTAGGTGTCGGTGGAGAAGCCAAAGCGGATGGTGCCGGTGTAGGACTTCTCGTGCGATCCGTAGAACTGGGCGAGGCGCGTGAATTTGCCGAGCAGCAGGGGCAGAACTCCGGTGGCCATGGGGTCGAGCGTGCCAAGGTGGCCGATGGACTGCTCTCCTGTAGCGCGGCGCAGGCGTGCGACGACGTCGTGCGAGGTCATGCCGGAGGGTTTGTCGATGATGAGGAGCCCGTTCACCCTGTCTACTATAGGTGCTCGAAGCCGGGTCGGAAAATCCGGACCCGGGGCACCCATCAGGCGGGATCAGATGTTGTTCGGCGTGCGCTCGCGCACTAGCGCGAGGAATTCGTTGCGTGTGTTCTGCTTCTGGAAGACGCCGACCATGGCTGATGTGACGGTCGACGAGTTCTGCTTCTCGACGCCGCGCATCATCATGCAGAGGTGACGGGCCTCGATGATGACGCCTACACCCTGAGGTTGGATAGCGTCCTGGATGGCGTCGGCGATCTGCCGGGTGAGGCGTTCCTGCACCTGCAGGCGGCGAGAGAAGACTTCGACGAGACGCGCGATTTTGCTGAGTCCGATGACCTTGCCGTTGGGGATGTAGGCGACGTGCACCTTGCCGAAGAAGGGCAGCATGTGGTGCTCGCAGAGCGAGTACATCTCGATGTCCCTGACGATGACCATCTCGTCGTAGTCGACGTCGAAGAGCGCGTCGTGAAGGATGGCGCTAGGGTCTTCATTGTATCCCTTGGTGAGGAAGGTGAGGGCCTTCTCGACGCGCTCGGGCGTGCGCTCGAGGCCGTCTCGGGTGGGGTCGGCGTCGAAGCGGCGGATGATCTCGCGGTAGATATCTTGCGTGGAGAAATCTTCCAGGCCGGTGACGCCGATGATTTCTTCTTTCAGAGCCGCGCTGGCGTGGCGGTGGTTGTTTTTCATGCCGTGCTTTCCTGTTGTGCGCTGAGGTCCTGATTCCGAACTGCGGGGACGGGGTACTCGAAGGAATTATTCGAGGTCTCTTCCACGCGGACTGAGATGATTTCCGCCTGATGGAACGCGGCTGTGAGCAGGCGGTGCACTTCGATATTGAAATTTTCAGTGGTCGGCACGGTGCTTTGAAAGCAGGCGTGCATGTTGAGATTGGTGTGGTCGAAGCGATCGAGAATTTCTTTCTGCACACAGGAATCGAGCGCGACAAGATCGCAGACCATGCCGGTTACCGGATCAATGTTGCCGCCGACGATGACTTCGATCGTGTAGTTGTGGCCGTGTCCGTGGGGGTTGTTGCACTTGCCGTAGACGGCGCGATTCCGAGCTTCATCGAGGGCGTCGGAGTGCAGGCGATGCGAGGCGCTGAGGCGGTAACGGCGTCCGAAGTAGGCTCTCATAATTCCATGTAGCTTCAGACCTCACCATAGTAGTCGGCGAAGAGGTCGGGCAGCTCGTAGACGCGCACGCGGTGCAGCTTTGCGCCGTAGATCTTGCCATCGAGACGCTTCCAGATGGCTAAGGCGATGTTTTCCGTCGTTGGATTCGCTGTCTTGAACTCGGGTACTTCGAGATTGAGATGGCGATGGTCATAGACGCTGACCACTTCGCGCTCCAGGACCGTCTTCAGGTCTTTCAGATCGACGACGAAGCCGGAGACCGGATCGATCTCGCCGGAGACGGTGACTTCGAGCGTGTAGTTGTGGCCGTGTCCGTTGCGGTTGGCGCATTTGCCGAAGGCGCGGCGGTTCTCCTCCTCGGACCAGGCATCGTTCCAGTAGTAGTGGGAAGCGGAGAATTCGGCTTTGCGGGTTAGCAGGATCATAATGCTCAGCTATCTGTCTTAATGATAGATGAGGCAAGCTGCATGAGGGCTTCAGCGGTTATGGCTGGGATAGTCTCTGCCTTTCCAACTCACTCGCTTTGTTACCGTGTGACTGAACCAGCTCCGGTAAAGCAGCACGGCAAAGAGCGGCAGGGCGATCGGCGTAATCAGACAGTCGGCGAAGGAAAAATTGGATTTCGCCACGCGGCGATAGTAGCGCCAGAGATTGCGCAGCCAGAGGAGCAGCAGGGCTAAGACCAGAACCAGCAGGGCGTTCTGTTGATAGAGCACCCACGCGAGTACCGGCAGTCCAACGAGCAGCAGCAGGTCGAGGATGCGCCAGGCGGCGAGCGCGAGCGAGTTGCCGAAGAGCAGGGCGAGGTTCTTGGTCCAGCCTTCGAACATGGCTCCGAAGCTGCGATACATGCGCGTGGAGACGGCCTCGGGCGCGTAGCGGAAGCGCAGGCCGAGCTTGCGGCGCTTGATAATGTTGGCCAGCTCCACATCTTCGAGGACGGCGTCGGAAACGGCTTCGTGTCCGCCGATGCGGAAGTAGACATCGCGGCGGATGAGCAGGAACTGGCCGTTGGCAGCGGCGATATGTGTTTCGGGATCGGAGACTTTGGCCGGCGGATAGGCGAGCGAGAGTTCGCTGAAGACCAGAGGCATGAGGGCGCGCTGCCAGAGTCCGGTGACGATCTGGCGCGGCGAATAAGAGAGCATGGCGACGTTGTGGCGCTCGGCTTCGACGATAGCGAGGCTGAGATGGCCGGGCTCGTGGACGGTGTCGGCGTCGGTGAAGAGCAGCCATTCACCGCGCGCGGCCTGGGATCCGGCCCAGATGGCGTTGGCTTTGCCGGTCCACATTCGTTCGGGGCCTCTCTGGAGAACCGGAGCGCGCAGTACCGTTACATCAGAAAAGCTGGTGGCGATGGCGTGAGTCTGGTCGGTGGAGTTGTCGTCGATGACGATGATTTCCCAATCGCGTCCAAGTTGCCAGGTGCTCTCCGACTGGGTGACGAGCGAACTCAGGCAGTCGCCGAGGCAATCTTCTTCGTTGCGGGCGGGGATGATGACGGAGAGCTTGAGCTGGGGAGCTGGATCGGGCGTGGAGTCCACTGTGGTCTTTTATTATAGAAATGTGAGTTGGTTCAACAACGGTTTGTATCGGGCTAATTGGAAGGGCGCATTTGCTGTACTGATTTTGCTGGCTGCCGCGGCGGCGGGAACGGGCTGCGATCGCGGCGACCATCCGGCGCAGGTGGGGATGGTGGCTCCGGACTTTACGATCCATGACCAGGGCCAGACGGTCAGCCTGGATCAGTATCGCGGCAAGACCGTGGTGCTGAACTTCTGGGCGTCGTGGTGTCCGCCGTGTCTCGAAGAGTTCCCTTCTCTGATGCAATTGCAGCAACAGGTTCCGAATGTGGTGGTGCTGGCCGTGAGCTTCGACACGGATGCGGATGCGTATCGGCAATACGTGGCCGACAATCATCTGGGCAACATGGTGATCGCACTCGATCTCTCGCAGAAGTCGAACCTGGCGTTCGGGACGACGCGGCCTCCGGAGACCTACATCATCGACCCGCAGGGGCGCATCCGGCGGAAGTTTATCGGCGCACAGGACTGGACGAGTCCGGAGATTGAGAACTACCTGCGGAACTTGTAGCGTCTGTGAACGGGCAGCGTAGCTAGGCCTGCCCGAATGGATTTTCCAGAGACGGCGACTGCGGAGTGAAAAGCTCGGCTCCATTTTCGGTGATGTGCATATCGTCTTCGAGGCGCACCCCGAACTCGCCGCGGAGATAGATTCCGGGCTCGTCGGAAAAGGTCATGCGGGCAGCGGTCTTCTGGCGGTTGCCTTTTACCAGGTAAGGCCACTCATGCATGTCCATGCCGATGCCGTGGCCCACGCGATGCGTGAAGTGCGCGTAGCCCGGCCCGAAGCCGGCATCATCGATCACCTTGCGCGCAGCGGCGTCAATGCTCTGGCATTCGACGCCCGGCCGAGCAGCGGCCAGCGCTGCGGCCTGCGCCTTATGCACGACTTCGAATACCGACTTCATCCTGTCGGTGGGCTTGCCCAACACCAGTGTGCGCGTGATGTCCGCCTGATATCCCTCGGCGAGGCAGCCGTCATCGATCATCACTATTGCGCCTTCGCGAATGACCTGGGGCTGAATCGAACCATGGGGCGACGCGGTGAACTCACCGGTCTGCACGCTGGCGTAGCCCTGCGGGAATCCCTGCTGCGCATAGGCGCGAAGGATGAGGTCAGTGAGGTCATGCGTAGTCGCGCTGTCGTGGATGCTCTTCCAGGCGGCTTCATACGCTGCAAGAGTCACCTGGTTGGCAAGCGTCATCAACGCCAGCTCGTGGTCGCTCTTGATGCTTCTGCAGCCCGCGGTGACCGGGGTAGCGCTGATGAGTCTAAATCCGGGGCTGGCTTTGGCCACGCCATCCGCGTAGACAAACATCGTTCGCTCTTCTATGCCGATGGTGCCGGTGGTGAGGCCAGCATCGCGCAGACCGCGGGCCACCAGCGGGTACGGATCCTCATCCTCCTGCCAGGTGAGAATGCGAACCCGGTCGCCATCGGGAAAGAGCTTCATCTGCTCGCGCAGTCGTTCTTCTTCAAAGGCAGGCGCGATGCAAAAGGAGTCTCCGGTGCGCGGAAGTACAAAGCCGGAGAAGCGCTCACTATTGCCCCATCCGATGCCAGTGAAATAGCGCAGCGATGTGCCGCCGGCCATCAGAATAGCGTCCATCTTGTAATCGCTCATCAGCTCGCGAGCCCGCTGCTGGCGCGCTCCGCGCTCTGCCGGTGAGATCGGCCGCGCCTCGTCCTTGCGGCTCTTGAGAGCGGCGATTGGGGCTGGAAGCGCGGGCTTTTCGATCGGCTTCTCGGTTTGGGCAAAGGCGTCGGACTGCTGAAGGACACCCGCGGCCGCCGGGAGCAGCGAGGTCGCTGCGGCTGTTTTCAGGAACATTCTGCGATCAATCATGTTGTTTGCATTTGTATATCAGAGAGCTGGCGGCAGCGGCTGCTTTTTCGACGCGAACGCCGACCTTGCCCGACAGAGCGTCCCCGCTGCTATGATCACTGCATGACGCAGCTGGAAGTCCTCTACCGGTACGAGCAGCATCCCACGGAAGGTGCGATGTTCGCGTTGGGCAAGATGCGCGAGGTTTACGGCGTGCGGCGCATGAAAATGGATCCTGAATGGAAGACGATCCTGGTGGAGTACGACGCGACGCGGCTGAACAATGCGATTATCTACGAGCTGTTGCGCTCCTCAGGGCTGGACATCGTGGAGGAGCTGCCCCTGATTCCTCCGCAACCAGCGGTTGAAGCGGCCGCTCCCGTGGCTGCGAAGTAAGCGAAAGCACGGAGTCACTGCGCGTCAACGAGCGCAAAATGCTCTTCTTGCGCATTGCGCCATCACACATAAATTGATATCTTTAGAAGAGTTCGCAGTCACCTTCTTTAGGAGTGCGCCCATAGCTCAGTTGGATAGAGCGATTGACTACGAATCAATAGGTCGGAGGTTCGAATCCTTCTGGGCGCGCCATAAATTCAACAATTTACAAGCGAAGCGGTCAAGGCCGGAAACCCAACCATGTCTTAAAATATGACATTGACACTCATGCTGCTGCCTCTGCTGCTCTGCGCTTGTTCCTCTCATTGATAACTCCCGCGATATTCTTGAGGGCCGGTGCACGGTACTTCTGAGTTGTCGTGACGCTATCAGGCCTAGTACATCGCTCACCAGCTTGATGTTCCCAGTTCGGTCTAGCAGGATTGGTCGCGAAGCGGTGCGGACAAAATCAGATAAAACTGACGTGGGTGCGCTCAACTATTAAGCCATCGAGCAAGTTCCTTGAGGTCAGAAACGGCGGGCGCCTTGACTCCGCCGGTCGAACGATTCAAGCATAAACAGGATCCCGATATCGTCTTGGGAATCGGGTTCCGGTAGCCTCCGATCGGGATGAATTTCTCAGACGGTCTTGTAATGAGGACTAAATCTATCGTATATAGTAGGGGACCAATTTAGTCCTAATTATCAATTTCGATTGGCGACTCAGTCGCAACTAAGGTGAGGACGATTGCTCGCGCGTTATGAATTGTTGAGTCAGGTGGAAGCTAGCGGTATACGGCTGACGGCGCAGCGTCGCGCACTGATCGAAACCATCCAGGAGGCAACGACGCATCTTGACGCAGCGAGCCTGCTGAGGCAAGCCCGCGAGCGTGATCCCAATATCAATCGCGCGACGGTTTACAGAACCATCGAGCTGCTTAAGAAGCTGGGCATGATCGACGAACTCGATCTGATGCACCTCGATGGCGAGAAGCATTATTACGAGGTCAAAACACAGAATGACCATCTGCATCTGGCCTGCTTTGGTTGCGGACAGATAATCGAGTTCGTAACTCCAGCGTTCGAACGACTAAAGCAGGAGATTGCCACGAAGAACCAATTCAGGATTCAAGTGGTGCGATTGGAAGTAGGTGGGCATTGCAGCTCGTGCGCTGCAAAGAGGGAGAAACATCTGCAATAGCAGCTTGAGCCAGGTCCCCGCGGCTGACTCTTGGCGGAGAACCACAGCCGTACCAACTGCGGGCTGCCTTCACTATAGGGAACCTGCCCGCAATGTTTCAACAGCTCTTTGGCTCATTGGCACGCGCTTTTGGCTCGGACGGCGAAATTGTTTTTTTGTGGGGCCAAGGAATGAAGGATATAGCTATTCCCCTGTCGTGGCGTAATCGTCTTGCTTTCTCAACTGCCCTGGTTCTTTTGTTGTTCGTAGCAGTCGCCGCTTCGGGGCAAACGCAGCGCAAATATCCCGGCCGTGGGGCAGTCTCTGCGCAGGATTTCTCTAAGATGACTTCGCCCGCAGCGATCGGAACAACCGCTGCCGACCAGGTTTGCGCCCGGTACGCCGCTGGTTCGAACGTAACAGACCCTCCCGTGCTGCAGAGCCATAACGCTGTGCTCGAAGTTACGATCGGTTTCCACTCCGTGACCGATTCGCAGGGACTTGTCCGGTACTGTTACGTCACGAACTCCGGACTGGAGGCGCCCACGTTGATCGTCAATCCTGGTGACAACCTCATCATTCATTTTCAGAACGATCTTCCCGCAGCCACCGCAGCGAGCGCGAGCGACAGCATGGCTGGCATGAAGATGACGCTCTCACATGATGCCACCACGAACACCAGCGCGACCTGTAACGGATCCATGGGGACGAACGTCACCAACATTCACTTCCACGGAACGAACATCGCTCCGGTCTGCGGGCAGGATGAGGTCATCCACACGCTGGTTCAACCTGGCCAAAGCTTCGACTACAACGTCACGATTCCGGCCACCGAGCCACCAGGCCTTTACTGGTATCACCCTCACCCGCACGGCATCTCCGAGGGACAGGTGCAGGGCGGGGCTACCGGGGCGTTGATCGTTGAAGGCATCCAGAATGTCTATCCATCCCTCGCGGGAATGCCCACGCGGACGCTGGTGATCCGCGACCAGACTCTGCCGAATTCGGAATCCAATGATTCGAACAGCCCTGCCTGGGACCTCTCAATCAACTATGTTCCCGTCACTTATCCGAGCTACACGCCCGCGGTAATTCAGACCCCTCCGAAAGAAGAGGAACTGTGGCGCGTTGCCAATACTGCCGCCGATACCATCCTCAACCTGCAATACATCGTTAATGGCACGGCCCAGCCGATGAAGGTGTATTCCATCGATGGCTATCCGATTTCCTCCGGGGGCGGCAGCACTCAAACCACAAATCAGATTGGACCCGGAGCGCGCGCCGAGTTTGTCGTGACGACACCCAACGTCGGCGACCAGGCGCAACTGATGACCCAATACCAGAACACCGGTCCGGACGGCGACTATGATCCGACTCGCCCCATCGCCAACATCGTCAGTCAGACCGGCGCTCCCGCCCCGGCGCAGGTACGGTCACAGACAGGCACGGTGAACACCACGCTGTTTCACAGCTTGGCCAGCCTTACGCCGACGGCTCACCGCAATCTGTATTTCTCTGAAGTGCTCCAGAACCCGGCGAATCCGGACAGCCCCACCAACTTCTACATCACGGAAGAAGGGCAGATGCCCGCGCTGTTCACCATGAACCAACCTCCGAACATCGTCGTTCATGCCGGCACTGTAGAGGACTGGACGGTTGAGAACCGCGCGGAGGAAGATCACGTCTTCCATATTCACCAGCTTCATTTCCAGGTACTGGCCATCGACGGACAGCCGGTGAACGACCCGGCCTTGCGCGACACCATCAACATTCCTTACTGGAGCGGTACCGGAGCGTACCACAGCATCACCGTCCGCATGGACTTCAGTGATCCGAACATCGTCGGAACCTTTGTCTATCACTGCCACATTTTGGAGCATGAGGACGGTGGCATGATGGGCTCGATACAGATCCTGCCTCCAGGCTCCGCTGCAACGGCAACCGTAGCCGCTTCGGCTTCGAACATCCCGCCCAGCCAGAACGTTACGCTGACCGCAAATGTCGTCGATGCGAGCACGGGAAATCCGACGCCCACTGGTCTCGTGCAGTTCCAGCTCAATGGGGAGAACGTCGGCAATCCCGCAACCATCGCCAACGGCCAGGCGACGCTGACCGTCCCGGTTAATGGCAATGTCGGCAGCAACGACCTCACTGCGTTCTACGAGGGCGACACGACCTACGCCGAGGTAACCTCGCCGTCGATCCCGATCGCCATTTCGCAATTCGGTCTGACTTCTCCCGGGGCCACCGCGCCAGTAGGATCGGCGGCAATCGCCAAGGTTGCTGTGAACGTGGCCAACAACTACGCCAACCTCATCAGCCTGACCTGTACGCTGCCCTCGAACATGACCGAGTCAGCCTGCTTTGTTAACCCCAACTCGATTACGGGATCCGGACAGATGCAACTCACCGTCAATACCACGCCGGCGCATCCGAGTAGCACCAAACTCACCGGTCGGCCAGGATGGCTGGCAGCCGGGGGCGGCGCGAGCCTCGCGTGCATCTTCCTCCTGATCCGGCCGCGCCGCAGATGGCGCAACACCGCGCTGGGCCTGCTGGCTATTCTTGCCATTGCGTTCGCGGTGGCCGGATGCGGCGGTTCGGCAAAGATTGACCCCGGAACCGCGAAAGGAACCTACACAGTCATCGTCACGGGCACGGCGGGAAGCGGTTCAGGACAGTATCAGGCCAGCGTGAACGTCCCCATCACCCTCCAGTAAGGGCTCACCAGAGAAGAACAGGAGAAAGATCATGTCGTGCAGAGCCCTTGATTTCATCATCAGGATTGTCGGAGGCACTTTGGTGCTCGCAGTCTTGTTCGCCACCATGCTCCAGGCAAGCGTGGCTGGGAGCATTTCCGGCATGGTGAAGGACCCATCAGGAAATGTCATCGTGAAGGCTGCAATAACGGTGACAGAAACCAGTACTGGAATTTCGCGCGTGACCCATACCGACAACAAGGGCTACTACATTTTCCCCGTTCTTCCTGTCGGCCATTACATACTCCATGTCGAAGCCTCCGGATTCGGCAACTACGAACGGAAAGGCATCGCTCTCGACACCAGCGCCGCACTCACGCTCAATGTGTCGCTTCAAGTCGGTGGTGTCTCCCAGAGCGTGACCGTTACCGACAACACGCTGCATGTCGATACCTCCAGCACGCAGCTAGGACAGGTCATTACCGGGCGACAGATGACTGCAGTGCCTCTCGATGGCCGCAGCTACACCGATCTTTTGTCTCTGCAGCCGGGTGTCACGCCACAGACGGCCATCACCGATACGACTGTGCAGGACGTAGGTGCAACCATCCTGAATCCTTCGGGCACGCTTAATCCCGGCAATCTCTCCGTCAATGGACAGCGAGAGACAGCCAACTATTTCAGCGTGAACGGCAGCGATGTGGAAGAAGACGTTAACGCCGGCACCGCCGTGATCCCCAACCTCGACGCGATCTCAGAGTTCCGCATCATTACCAGCAATTTCGATGCTGAGTATGGAGAATACAGCGGCGGCCAGATCAGCGTTGTCACAAAATCGGGCACGAATGCCTTTCACGGCAATGCCTTCGAGTTTCTGCGCAACACCGACCTCGATGCGCGCAACTACTTCTCGCCGACACGCGGCGCGTTTCGGCAGAACCAGTTCGGCGGGACGCTCGGCGGCCCGATCCGCAAAGAGAAGCTTTTTTTCTTTCTCGACTACCAGGGCACGCGTCAGACGCAGGGCGTCGATACCGGCACCATTGCCGTGCCATCCGATGCGGATCGCACCGGTAATCTCTCTGACTTCACGACGGGCAACGGCGGAAACCAGCTATCGGGTATCGTGAGCGGTCCCTACTTCGCAAATATCCTGACGCAGAGGCTCGGCTATCAAGTTGTGTCCGGCGAGCCCTACTATCTGCCTGGCTGCACGTCATCCTCAACCTGCGTCTTTCCCAACGCAGTGATTCCGCAAAGCGCGTGGTCAGTCCCGGCGCAGCGCATGCTGCAATATATTCCCTCGCCGAATACCCCACAGGGCACCTTCGCCACTTCTTCTTACGACCAGACCGTTCGCGATGACAAGAGCGGCACGCGCATCGACGCGAATACGCGCTGGGGACTGATCTCGGCGTACTACTTCATCGACGACTTCTACTTGGTCAATCCCTATCCGGTCGCGCAGAGCGGCGCCAGCGTTCCCGGATTCTCAGCGGCCACCAGCGGCCGCGCGCAGCTCCTCAGCGTCGGTGACACCAAAAGCTTCGGCACAACGATGGTCAACGAAATCCATCTGAGCGACATGCGCAACAACACCAATCTCGGTCAGCCCATCGGCGGCCGCGGCGTCAGTCTCGCATCGCAGGGATTCGTCAACGCGGATGGAACAGACAGCATCGTGGCTCTCGATCCCAAAGGTCAGAGCGTCGAAAATCTCAACTTCAATGCCTATTCGACCGGAGCTGCGGCAAATCAACTCGTCCAGGTCAACAACACCTATCAGGTTTCCGACAACTTCTCGAAGGTGCTCGGCGATCACTCGATGAAATTCGGCGCGGAGTTCCACGCCGATCAGGTAAACGCCACGCCCATCGCACAATTCAACGGAAGCTTTGTCTTTGCCGGCCAGGAAACGGGCGTGGATTTCGCCGACTTCCTAATCGGCGTGCCCAGCCAGTACAACCAAAGCCAATTGAACCCGTTCTATGCTCGAACCAAGTATTTTGGAGTCTTCGCTCAGGATAGCTGGCACGTACTCTCGAATCTGACGCTCAACTATGGACTGCGCTGGGACCGCATCGCCCCGTGGTCGGAGAAGTACAACCAGATCTCGACATTCGTTCCCGGAGCACAGTCGGTAGTCTTCCCCGGCGCGCCCCCGGGCATCCTCTACCCCGGTGATCCCGGAGTTCCGAACACATTGGCACCGATCGACGCGCTTGACTTCTCCCCGCGTGTCGGCATCGCCTGGTCTCCTCAGGCCGAAAACGGCAGTTTCCTGAAAAAACTCCTGGGAGCTCCCGGCTCGACCAGCGTGCGGACCAGCTTTGGCATGTTCTACAACGCGATCGATGCCGTCGAGATCGGCGTTCTGGCCGCAAACGCTCCCTACGGTACGACATACAGCAGTCCGGCGCCCCCGCTGTTTGCCACGCCCTTCATCAACGCGGCCGACGGAACGAATAACGGCCAGCCTTTCCCGTACAAATTCGCGCCACTCAATTCGTCGCGCAGCAATCCTGATCCCAATATCAATTGGCCAACCTACGAGCCGATCAGTGGAATCCCGGGATATGACATCCACAACCACACGCCCTATACCGAGGAGTGGTCGTTATCGATCGAACGTCAGGCCGGACCGAGAGCCGTCTTCGGCGCGAGCTACATTGGCTCCGCTTCGCACCGCCAGCGCGTCCTGGTCGAATCGAATCCCGGCAATCCCGCGCTCTGTCTCAGCCTGAGTCAGCCCGGCGACGTGATGTTCGGAACCGTGACCTGCGGAGCATTCGGCGAGGACACGGTCTATTACCCCTCGTCCGGTGGAGTCGTCGACGGTACACGCGGGCCTCTAGGGCCGAGCTTCGGCAGCAATGCGCTCCAATCCAACATCGGTCACGCCAATTACAATGCGCTTGAATTGAGCGCCCGCTATACCTCCGGACGTCTCCAGTTGGACGCCTCGTATACCTATGGCAAGTCCATGGATCAGTCTTCGAACATTGGAGAGGAGGTCAATCCTTTCAATCCGTCGCTCAGCTACGCCATCTCCGCTTTCGACGTGAAGCACAATCTCGTGGTGAGCTACGACTACCAGTTGCCCTTTGATCAGTTGTTCCGCCCGACTCGCCTGACGAAAGGCTGGTCGCTCTCTGGGATTACGCGCTTTTCGACGGGGTTTCCGGTGACGATGATCAACAACGGAGACAACTCCCTGATCGGGACGAATCCGAATGGCGTCAACAATAGCAGTATCGATGAGCCCGACTATAATGGCGAAGCGCTGAAGCTCAATAAGAATCCGCGTAGGGACGGGAACAATTATTTCAATAGCACCACATTCAGTATGAATGCCTTGGGAACTCCCGGCACGTCAAAGCGCCGGTTTTTCTATGGCCCTGGCGCGGACAACTACGACATGGCCGTTGCTAAGAACCTGCCGTTCACGGAATCAAAGACCCTGCTCTTCCGCGTGGAAGCCTTCAACGTCTTCAACCATGCACAGTTTTATGGTCCGCAGGCTGTTGACGGCAACATTGGTAGCTCGACGTTCGGTAATGTAGTCAGCGCTGCGTCGCCGCGCATTCTGCAGGGCGCGCTCAAATTTTCCTTCTGAGGGAAGCGGCACGAACAGACTTCGGCGTTCCTGCGCAGGCAGGATGCGGAGCGCAGCCATCAATTGATTATCACCAAGGATCTGCTCAGGCGATGTCATGGTGGCCCCTATGATGTATGAAACGGGAGTCCATCTTCGGTGATGCACCTATCGCTGGGCGATCCCAAAATGAAACGTAGCACGTATTAAAAATCTGTATTACCATGATTACCGCGCCCAAAAGGGCTCGATCATGACTGCTGGTGCCCGCGAGTAACACGAAGGTAAGAAACGTGGCACGACTCACGAATCGAATTTCGCCGCTGGAGCTGAGGTAAGCGCTGATGACTTCAGTTTTTACGACCCTTGCGGCCGGCGATGCAGGATACTGCGAGGCCAAGACATGCTCCCTTCGATGCCGTATTCCTCAGCTGGTCTATTCAGAAAGCATCACTTTTGTGTGACGATCCTATGCTGCTTGCTTGCAGCCCTGCCGCTGCGCGCGGCCACCGGCGGCAGTATTTCCGGGACTGTCGCAGACCAGAGCGGCGCGGTGATCCCAGGAGTTGTTCTCAAGCTGGTCAACACGAACCAGCAGACGATCTATCGGGTCACCTCAGATAAGCAAGGTTTTTATTCCTTTCCGAATCTTCCGGTGGGCCACTACGAGCTCACTATCTCGGCGCGTGGCTTCGCAACCCAACGAAAGACAAACCTGACAGTCGACACGGATTCTGAGCTGCGGGTGGATGCCGCGCTTGTGGTCGGCACGCAGTCTCAGGATGTGATTGTCACCGGTAGCAGCGGAGTACAGCTGGAGACCGCCGCCACGCATCTCGGCGAGGTTGTTTCCAGCGCGAAGATGACCTCGCTCCCGTTGAATGGAAGGAGCTATACCGATCTCCTGGCAATTCAGCCGGGAGTGGCTCCTATCTCGACGCTGTTGCCAAGCTCCGTCATCATGGCAGGCGTGACCGGGAGCCTCGATCCTTCCGGAGATCTTAATCCCGGCAACCTGTCCATCAATGGCCAGCGCGAATCGTCCAACGGCTTCATGGTCAATGGAATCGATGTGCAGGAGCCTATGAATGGAGGCACGTCAATCATCCCGAATCTGGATTCGATCGAACAGTTTCGGGTGCTGACCAGCAACTTCGATCCCGAATACGGGAACTACAACGGCGGGGTGATCACCGTTGTCAGCAAATCGGGAACCAACGCGTTCCATGGCGATGCCTTCGAGTTCTTCCGTAATACGACTCTGGATGCAAGAGGATACTTCGATCCCACCAGGTCGGAGTTCAAGCAGAACCAGTTTGGTGGCACAATCGGCGGTCCGGTGCGGCACGACAAGGTCTTCTTCTTCACCGACTACCAGGGAACGCGAACGACCGAGGGAATATCCACTGGCTACATCTCGGTGCCGACCGTCGCTCAGCGGAATGGCAGCTTCAATGACCTTACCGGCTCAGTGGGTGGTCCCTATTTTGCATCTCTGCTCACGCAGGAGCTTGGCTATGCTGTCACATCAGGAGAGCCCTACTCGAGCGTATTTCCCAATGAAACTATCCCGCAGAGCGCGTGGTCGGCGCCGGGCAAGAATCTGTTGCAGTACATTCCATCTCCTAACGTCAGCGCAAGCCAGTACTCGACATCTGCATTTGCGCAGACTGTCCGCGACGACAAGGGTTCGGTGCGTATCGATGCCAATACGCGGATAGGCCAGGTCTCCGGCTACTATTTCCTCGACGACTATGATCTCGACAATCCCTATCCGGGCTCGGTTGCTGGGGCGAGCATTCCCGGTTTCGATGCACTGTTTATCGGACGTGCGCAACTGCTGTCACTGAGCGACAACAAGCTGATTGGTTCCGACACCGTCAACGAATTTCATTTCGGCTATTTGCGCAATGCCAACATCATCGGGCAACCGAAGGGTGGGCTCGGCGTGAGTCTGGCGTCACAGGGCTTCGTTACGGGCGCCGGAACGCCGGGAATCTTTGTGCAAGCGCCTCAGTTCGAAGGCGTGGAGAACATTACATTTCCGACTTTCGTCATGGGCGTTCCAGTCACCAATGGAACGCAGATCAACAACACCTATTATCTGGGCGACGGGCTCTCGAGAGTTTTCGGCGCGCACACTCTGAAGGTCGGCGGCCAATTCCGTATCGACCAGGTGAATGAGCATCCGAACGCTACCTTCAACGGGACCTTCAATATCGACGGGACGGAGACCGGGGACTCGTATGCCGATTTCCTGATTGGCGTTCCGAGCAACTATACGCAGTCTTCCGGTCAGCCATTTTACCTGCGAAACCGCTATTTTGGAGCTTACGGCCAGGACACCTGGCATTCGCGCAACGATCTCACCATCAACGCCGGCCTGCGCTGGGACGTGATCATGCCCTTCTGGGAGAAATACAACCAGTTACAGACCTGGATTCCGGGAACCGAGTCCACGCTCTATCCCGGAGCGCTTCCCGGGCTGCTGGTCGCCGGCGACCCGAGAATTCCAAAGACGCTCTCGCCCACAAGCTACCGGAACTTTGCGCCGCGAATCGGCTTTGCCTATTCGCCGCACTTCGATCAGGAATTCCTAAGCAAGATCTTCGGTGGCGCCGGCGAGAGTAGTATTCGAGCCAGCTACGGTATCTTTTACACGCAGTTTCCAGGCTTGCTGGCGGGCATCATGTATTCTGTCCCGCCTTTCGGGTACAACTACCTGAGTCCGTCGCCGCCGTTGTTTGCAACGCCGTTCATTACGGCCGCCAGCGGCGTCAACAATGGACAGCGATTTCCATTCGCCTTTCCTCCGCATAATGTCTCCAAGTCGAATCCGGACACATCCATCGACTGGGCCAATTTCGCGCCCCTCGCTGCGGACCCCTTCTTCTATTACCGCAATCGCGTGCCTTACATTGACAACTACATGTTCTCGATCCAGCGGCAGATCGCCCCGGGCGCCGTGCTTACCGTAAGCTATGTGGGCAACCAGGGGCACCGGATTCTCGCGGTTGCTTCGGTGAACCTCGGCAATCCCGCACTTTGCCTGAGCCTGCCGGGTTGCGGCCCCTTTGGCGAAGACAACACATATACCAACAGCGCGGGCCAAACCATCAACGGGACCCGCAGCGGACAAAACAACTACGGCCCACTTGTCGGAGTAGGCGAAAACTACGGCGAAAATACAGAGGACAGGTCGATGGCCAACTCCAACTACAACGCCCTCGAAACCACCCTGCGATACCGCCGCAATGGATCACAGTTCCTGCTGAGCTACGCCTACGCGAAGTCCATCGATCAGGGCTCCAATATTGGCGAGCAACTCAATCCGATCAACCCAAGACAGAGCCGGACCATTTCTGCATGGGATCAGAAGCACACCTTTGTGGCGAGTTACACTCTGGCTCTGCCCGCCGAGAGAGTGTTCCACAGGTCTAATCGCCTGATCACTGAGTGGACTCTCTCCGGAACGACTCGCTTCGCGACCGGCTTTCCTGTGACGCTGTACGACAATTCCGACAATTCGCTGCTAGGCACCCTGGGGAATGGCGTGAATAACTACCTGCTCGATACTCCGCAACAGCTTGCCGGGCCTCTGAAGATCAATATGAATGGACGTAATGGAAAACCGGCCTTCAATACCTCATTGTTCCCGGAGGAGAACTTGGGCCAACTCGGCACGGCGAAGCGTCGCGTCTTCTATGGGCCAGGAATCAATAATTTCGACATGACACTGCAGAAGAATGTCCGGCTGACCGAATCGAGATACCTCGAATTGCGCGTGGAGGCCTTCAACGCTTTCAATCACACCCAGTTTTACGGTCCAGCGTCGGTCGACGGACAGGTCGAAGATCCCAACTTCGGACATATCGTGAGCGCCGCGGCTCCTCGTCTTATGCAGCTCGTTGCGAAGTTCAATTTCTAGTGTGAATGTGTATGGGTGTGCGGACGAGCGCTGCTTTTTAGATCCTTCCCGGAGTTGGTGAGCACCAGCTTTCCGAGTTCGACACCACGCAGAGCGCGCATGCGGTCGGCAAGGGCCTGGATCTCTTTGGCGCGCCCTTTCATGATGATGACTTCCAGACAGTAGTGATGATCGAGGTGGACGTGTGTGGCCGCGAGGACCATGGTGCCGGCGACATGCTGCGTCTCTGTCAGCCTTTCCGCGAGATTCGGAACATGATGGTCGTACACGAGCGTTAGCGTGCCGACGACGGGCTTGTTGGAATCGATATTCTCCGCCAGGAGTGCCTCGCGAATAAGATCACGAATGGCCTCGGATCGGTTCTGATAGCCCCGCCTGGCGATCAGCCGATCGAACTCTTTTAGCAGGTCCCCTTCAAGCGAGACTCCAGTGCGGCTCAGTTGCGACATGTCAATTCTCCGCTCTGATTCTAATGGCTGGCATCGCGGCATCGGAATGGGATGAAACCCGCCGACGAATGCAGTCGCGGCGACTTTCATCTATCCGATCGGCGAACGATACCCTCGTCGCCTTACGCCGCGGCCGTTCCCGCCACCTAGCGGCTGATTCAGAGCCGTCGCCCTGCTCTTATTACTTCGATTCTCAATCGGCGATCACATCAGGCTATAGCTTGGGCCGTTGTCGCCGACAAGCGCCTTCGCCACCGTCTCATGAGGCGTCTTGACAAAGGCATGGCAGCGCTGGGCCAGACATATGGAATCACGCTCTCCGGGCAGCACCGTGTCCAGCAGACTGGCGCTATTGCTGATACTGAGTCAGGGCGTAGAGAGATTCCCTGATCGTGGGCGAACGTCCGGCGGCAACATTGTGCCGTCGCAATTGATGAAACGTCGCAAGCACGGAATTGGCCCGTGCGAGAGCGGCAATATGTTCCGTATAAGCAGCGAGCTGTGCTCCGGGCAGCGCGAAGAGGGCGACATTACTCGTCAAAACATCGAGGTAAGCGCGGGCTCCACAGCAGCCGAGGCTGAGTGCCGCACGGCCCGTGTTCATAACCTGTGGAACGACGGCACAGGCGGGACGTCCCATGGCGGGAGCATCCTGCTGCTCGACCTGCTGGACGGCTTCACTCAGGATCAGAGCCTGGCTGGCATCGACAACCAGGAGGACGACATCCGGCTCCAGCGGCGACTGCGCGAGCGGTGCGTAGACAACGTGCTTTGAGGGTTTGGTAAGAACGGGAATAAGTGGAAGATCCTGCGGCGTGACGTAGCCGAGATCGCTGAATATCCCAAGGGCATCCTTTAGATCGCTTTGCTGCTCCGGACCCAGCCCAAGGTTGTGGGTATAGAGGCCAATGGCGCAGAGCGCGTGGTCAGCCGCTGAGGTCGCGAAGGTGCTTGTGGCGCCGTCCTGCCAGAATCGGCATCCGGCAGGGGCGTGGCCCCTATGCGCTGGGACAGATGCGGGGACGGAGTCAACAAAGCAGACGGCTACCGGCGGCTGCGCGAGCTTCAGGCTGGCGGTGAGATTGTCGGCCAGCTCGGAATAGCGGATTTCCATCGAATTCGATCCTCATTGGAACAAAGGTTTGGGGTGGAGATTTGTCGTTCAGGTCATGGTGCCATTATCGAGCGCGCTTGCGTTGGCAAGAACCAATCCGCGGCGCCATACAAGCCGAATCGATAAGCCTCGGAGACGAAGGTCAGCCCGTCGATTCTTCCGCCGTAAAGCCCAGTTCGGAGATATAGGATCGTAGCGCGGTTCTGCTGACGATCTGAGGATGGAACTGGATCGTCACCGAAGCGGAGGGATAACTGGCGAGAGCGGATACAACGCCCTTCTGCTGACGAAGCATGGTTTCGAGGCCCACGGCGCAAGTGATGCAGGTAAATCCACGGACGTGCCACGCAACGGTATCGGTTTCGTTCGCGTCAAGTCTGCCGTGGCCCTGGCGTTTTTCCAAAGCTTCCAGCCCGCCAAGGGAGGCGAGCGTTGTGGCTCCGGTGAGTGCAGCGAAGTGGAGGAATTGCCGTCGAATCATAGATGTCTCTCCTGAAAGCTGGATTGGGTCATTTAGCGACTGCTTCGCCGGGTTCGTATTTCCAGGCGGTCTCAATCGTGGCGTGATCGGCGAACTGGAGGTCGGTGTAAGCGCTGAAGGGAATCTTCTTGTTCAACACGCCGGTCTCGATCATCATGTCGCGAACTTCATCGAAGTCCGCCTTCTCCGGCTCAAGGAGGTTGTACCGGATGCGCGACATGGGCTTGGTGAGTGCCCAGCGGAGCAATTCCGGTTTCTGATTGTAGTAATAGCGACCGACAAAGTCGGCCGCATAGACGCGGTGCGGCCGGCTCTGGTCAAGCCACAGGCCGGAGCGGGCGATGCCGTCGACAAGGACCTGGACGACCTCGGGTCGCTTGTCGATCAGGTCGCTGCGGGCGACCAGGATACAGGACATGTAATTGGGCCAGTATTTGTCGGCGTAGAACAGGATGCGGCCGTAGCCGCCCATTTCAGCCTGCGAGGGAAAGGGCTCGCCCATCACGAAGGCATCAATGGCTCCGGCCTCGAGCGCACCGGAGACATCTGGCGGAGCCATCTCGACCATTTTGATGGAATCGGGCGCCATACCATACGCCCTCATAGCGCGGAAGAGCAGGAGGCGCTCGTCTGAGAACCGGCTGGGTATGGCGATGGTTTTGCCGCGCAACTGGCCGAAGTTCTCAATCGGGCCGTCTTTGCTCACCACAACTGCGCTTCCATTGCGGTGGCCGAGGTAAACCACCTTGATGGGGACGCCCTGGGCGGCTAGCGCAATGGCCATAGGCGCCACGATAAAAGCGGCCTGGATTTTGTTGGAGATGAGCGCTTCCTTCAGCTCGGGAAAGCCCTGAAACATGCGTGGCAGATACATCTCGCCGTTTTCTGAATATTTCGAGATGTAGTCGGTTACCGGGCAGGTAAGCTGACAGGTAACAGGGATATAACCGACGACGATCCTGCGCTTCATAGGCGACAGATAATCGTTGAACACGGCAACCCAGTTGACGTTCAGCCATCCATGAAGTCCGGAGATAAGAACGAGCCAGACAATGGAACAGGAGATGAGTTTTGTCCTGAGGCTCCACGCATCGATGCGGGCGAAGCTTCTAAGACTCATGGCGGAACCCCCAGCGGACGGGCTTCATGGTTTCAATGCGGCGGAACAGCAGATCAAGCATCAGGCCGATGACGCCGATGAGGAGCATCGCTCCGACGACGAGGTCGTACCGCTTGCCGGAGTTGCGGGAATCGATGATCAGAAATCCGAGGCCGGAGCTAACGGCGATCATCTCTCCCGCAACGACCACCAGCCAGCCGATGCCGAGCGCAATACGCAGCCCGACGAGAATTTGGGGCAGGGCGGCGGGAAAAACAACGCGGGAAAGAAGTTGCGGCGGTGTCAGGCCGAAGTTACTGCCCGCCCGCCGATAGATGAGCGGGACATTGGCCACCGAGTCGACGCAGGTGACAACGATGGGGAAAAATGCGCCGAGGAACACAAGAAAGATGGCGGCGTAGTCTCCGACACCAAAGAGGATGATGGCGACAGGAATCCAGGCAATGGGACTGATGGGTCGGAGAATTTGCACGACGGGATTTACGACCTGATTGACCGCCGAATACCAGCCGAAGAGCAACCCAAGCGGGATGCCGAGAGCGACCGCAGCGAAATAGCCGATGGCGACCCGTCGGAGTGAGTCGATGATGTCGTGGTAGAGGACTCCCTCGTGGATGAGTTCGGCTAGGCCTCGCACCACCTCGCGCGGCGAGGGAAAAATCTTCGTCCCGGACCACACGACGGCACAGTACCAGAATGCGAGGAAAAGTGCGGTGGCCAACACGGGCCAGAAGTAGCGCTCCCACCTGCCAGGTTGGTCCTGTGCTCTCATACGTTATGCGCCAGTCCGATCTGGCTGAGAATGCCGTCGCGCAGCTCGAGATAGCGAGGTGAGCTGATGTCGCGGGGGTGCGCAATGTCGATCTTCACGATCTGCTGGATCCGGCCGGGGCGCGCGCTCATAACAACGACCCGGTCGGCGAGTTGGACCGCCTCATCTATATCGTGGGTGACGAAGAGAATCGTCTTGCGCTCGGCTTGCCAGATGCGCAGCAGTTCACTCCGCATCACCATGCGGGTGATAGAGTCGAGCGCTCCGAAGGGCTCGTCGAGGAATAGGACGTCAGGATTGACCGCGAGAGCGCGGGCGACCTCGACCCGCTGTTTCATTCCGCCCGAGAGTTCGTGCGGGTA
>Ga0335074_10001924_pt1 | contig 28160 bp, 14 predicted proteins | sample Lox_Sample_23_FD_206715 | JGI IMG/M metagenome (GOLD analysis project Ga0335074, IMG submission 206715) | Soil microbial communities from Loxahatchee National Wildlife Refuge, Florida, United States - Lox_Sample_2.3 | ecosystem: Environmental > Terrestrial > Soil > Wetlands | place: USA...
TCGTCCCGATTGCCCGACGAGAGTTCAGATTTTATGGCGGAGAGGGAGGGATTCGAACCCCCGATAGCCTTTCGACTATGCCTGATTTCGAGTCAGGTGCATTCAACCGGGCTCTGCCACCTCTCCGCGTATTAAGCGACTATTCCTGAGTCACTTATAGAACGCTTCCCTGCCGCCTTCTTTGCCCGGATGCGGCTGGTGTCCGCTTTGGTGTCCCTTTCGTTATCGGCCTTCACCAGGCGGTCGACCGCCGAAGCCTGGTGTTCCGGTGCGAGATGGGAGTAGCGCATAACCATCTGAAGCGTTCTGTGCCCGAGCAGCTCCGCGACGGTGCGCAGATCCACTCCAGCCATGACGAGTCTACTGGCAAAGGTGTGGCGGTTGCAATGCCACGAATAGTCCTCGATCCCAGCCTCGTCGAGCGCGGTCGGAAACCAACCCCGACTCCCCTGAAGGGACTCCCCCGTGCGAACCGAAGGAAAGACCGGGTCGCTTCCCTTCGGCTTCCCCGGCCCCCTCAGCACTGTCAGCGCATCAACAGCTACCGCGTTCAGCGGAATCGTCCGCGGGTCGCCGTTTTTCGTTTTGGGGAGATGAATCTGCCGGCGCTCGAAATCGACCTGATTCCAGCGCAGCCCATACTGCTCGCTCATACGCATCCCAGTGTGAATCGACAGCAACAAATGGGGGAGGAATTCCGGAAATTGCTCCGTGATCGCTGTCCGGAGCCGAACCTCTTCTCGGTCCGACAGAAAACGGACCCGCCCAGTCCCTTCAGTCTTTCGGCGGATGCGAGCCGCTGGGTTGCGCTCGATCTTTTCGTTGTCGATTCCAACTCGGAAAACCAGCGAAAAGGTCGCCTGCCAGCGATTGCGGCTGCTCGGCGCCCATTTTCGGGCCGCGCTCTGTTCGGCCAGCCACGAAACAACTTCATTTTTCCGAATGGAGTCGGCTGAACGTACGCCAAAGACGGGGAGAAGCTGATTAATCCGCAACTCCAGCTCGTAAGTTTGTTTAGAGCTGTTCTCGGCGCGGCTGTGCGTCAGAGCGTCTTCGCACAATTCTCGAAAAGTAATCGCCTTCGAGCGCAGGTTCTCGGGCAGCTTTGCCCGCTCCAGTTTTTGCGTATGGCGTTTGGCCAGCAACTTCTCAGCGTTGCTGCGCGCACCAACCTTCTCGCGACGCTTCCGGCCCTCGGCGTCGGTCCAGCGAATCCACCAGATACCACTTCCCTTGACCCGCTCGAAGATGCCCCGTCTCGACAGCATTCCAGGCCAATTTTACCTGATTTCTTTTCTTATCGGTCAGGCACATTTAACCGGGAACATCGACCTCGATGCAGCCGCAGATTATGAGTCCCTATTTTGCACATTTTGCACGGGGCTGCACCGAGACGCATACTACCGCATACCATGCTTATATTCAATCAGTTGCAGGAATCTTGGATCGCGCATCGCGCTGCACTCGAACGCATCGAATTCGGGGAAAAAGTATCCCCAAAAGTATCCCCACAAACGAGACGAATATTCACTCGGGCAGCAGATCCAGCCGCGATAACGTAGGCTATTTTTCGCACATTTGGATGTGAGCTGGGCTCAGGAAGGCTGGTACAAGCAGGAGGAGCAAGACCTTCAGAGGACGAAAGATGGAGCCAACCGGAGCGGCAGGGGACGAGAGCAAGGTGCTGGGATCGGTGGTACAGATCGACGAGGGCAAGATCCAGGCTCACCTGGATCAGGTGGTGCGAGCCACAGTGGAAGAGACGCTGAACGCGCCGCTGGATGCGGAAGCGGACCAGCTGTGCGGAGCGAAGCGGTACGAACGGACAGAAGCTCGGCAGGATACACGGGCTGGCAGCTATGAGCGGCGACTGCACACGCGGGCTGGCGAGGTGACGCTGAAGGTTCCGAAGCTGCGCAGCCTGCCTTTTGAGACAGCGATCATCGAGCGCTATCGGCGGCGCGAGTCCTCGGTGGAAGAGGCGCTGATCGAGATGTACCTGGCCGGGGTGAGCGTGCGGCGAGTGGAGGACATCACGCAGGCGCTGTGGGGCACGCGAGTGTCGGCCTCGACGGTCAGCGACCTCAACCAGAAGATCTATCGCCAGATCGACGACTGGCGGCAGCGGCCGCTGGAGGGCGATTTCCCTTATGTGTTCCTGGATGGGTTGTGGCTGAAACGGAACTGGGGCGGGGAGGTGAAGAACGTCTCGGTGCTGGTGGCGATCGGCGTGGCCCAGACCGGCTATCGTCAGATCCTTGGAGTGAGCGAAGGCGCGAAGGAAGACAAGGCCAGCTGGACGGCATTTCTGCGGGAGCTGAAGGAGCGCGGCCTGAAGGGCGTGAAGCTGTTCGTATCGGATAAGTGCCTGGGGCTGGTGGAGAACCTGGCGGAGTTCTATCCGGAGGCGTTATGGCAGCGCTGCGCGGTTCATTTCTATCGAAACGTGTGGACGGCGGTGCCGACCGGCAAGGTGAAGGAAGTGGCCACCATGCTGAAGGCCATCCACGCCCAGGAAGATGCGCAGGCGGCGCGGGAGAAGGCCGCACAGGTGGTCGAGAAGCTGCGGGCGATGAAGCTGGCCCGGGCTGCGGAGATCGTTGCCGCGGGTGTCGATGAAACGCTCAGCTACTACGCGATGCCGCCAGAACACTGGCGCTCGATCAGGACCAATAATCCGCTGGAACGGCTGATGCGGGAAGTGCGGCGACGGACGCGTGTGGTGGGCGCCTTTCCGGATGGCAGATCGGCACTGATGCTGGTGGCGGCGCGACTGCGCCATGTGGCTGCGACACGCTGGGGAACGAAACGCTATCTGCAGATGAACCGGCTGGCTGAGGTGGTGGCCATCGCCTGACCCCTTTGGCTCTGGTCCCCCGCGGGGGACCAGAGCCAATCAACCCTAACTAACAACCTTCCTGAGTCATGGCTGATTCAGAAAGTGCGAAAAAAGCTGGACACTACCCCAGCCGCGTGAACCCCCCGCGCCTGCGCCGTCTGCACGTAACGCAACCTTCGCACCCAGGCCACACAGGGCGGCGTCCACGCCTTGACTCCGGTGACCGGACGTCGCCCCGTGCGAAGCAGAAACTTGCTCGCCCGGTGGCGTGCCCATAACTGATCCTGACCTTAACCCTGGCAGTTCGTCTAGGCGGGAACCGTTTCACTTGGGTGGGGTGCGGTCCAGTTCGTCCGCGCTGTGCACATGCCAAGGCAAGCTTTCCGCTAAAATCTCCGGATGTTTACGAAGAAAGTTAAACGAGTAGGTGGGCGCCGCCGGGTCCGGCTTCTCCGCATTGAAGGCCGCTGCCTCCTCGGCAGCTTTCGCATTCATCCCGAATTCCCGGTATAGCGACGCAAGCTCCTCGTGGGCGGTGAGGTCGTCAGGCACGATCTGTTGTAGTGCGACAAACTCCTTGAGAGCCTCCTGATTGCGTCCTTCCGCTCGATAGGCAATGCCCAGTTCCCGCCGCGCATCTCGTGATTTCGGATATTGTCTTGTCACTTCTTCGAGATCCTGAATCTCGTTCGGGATCGCACCGCGATGTTTTTCGACCAAACCCATGTAGTACAGGGCGCGCGCATTCTTTGGGTCAATTGCGAGCGCTTTTTGGAGCTGCGCTTCGGCAGCATCGTAATTCCCCATGTCAAGACGCGCCAACGCAAGATTCGTATAGCCGTCGACATAGTGAGGCCTTAACATCACGACTTCAGAAAACGCTGCGATCGCCTGCTCGTGCTCTTCCGCCGGCACTGGAGCGAACCCGCTGTCCCCGGTCGGCCCCAGGCAGGCAATCCCCAGATTGTTCCAGCGCATCCAGTTAGGATTCTGATCGCGCCTTGATGGCTGGGGCCGATTCTCGCCGATGGTCAACGTGCGGGTTTGAGAGGCGAGAACAACGACCGGATATTCGGGATGATGCGGGCCGAGGACCGTGTTGAGGTAGCGTTGCTGGAAGTGCCGGTACTTCACGTGTGCCGTAATCGTGATGGGGCCGCTCGCATTCGCCGGTATCTGAAACTCGTACCGGATGAGCGCCGCCCCACCTGCAGGAATCGTGCTGTCGTAACCGATGGAGCGCATCCTCCAGATTTCGTGGTTCTCGATGGCGTCGCCATTCTGATCGAGCGGGCGGTTCAGGAAGGTATGCGCATACCTGTCCAGCGTTCCGTCCGCATTCAGAAATCCACTGTGGAGGATTTCGTTTCCCTCCTTGTCGGTCACCCGAAAATCGACCCACGCCTCGTATAGATCGCGCAGCTCCGGCAGGAGCGAATGTCCGATCCCGGCATTTCGAATGACGACGAAGGTAACTATGTCGTCCTTCGGTTTGATCGTGAATACCACGGAACCGAGGGGAGCAATCAGCCGGTCTCTTCCTGCTTTCTCGATACCCACAATGTCAAGGTCCAAAACATGGCTCGACTGCAGGAACTTGATTGTCTTCTGAAGCTGGTCTTTGTATCCGTAACAGAAAGGCACCGCGGTGTTGCCGGCAAGCCAGCGGTGAGAATTGCCGCTCGCATCCGGGGGCATATGGCAGTCCAGGCAGGTCGCAAGCCTTTTGGGGTAGAAATTCAGGGGATCCTGGTGCGAGAATGCGGATGCCTGCCACTCGTCGTAAGTCGCGAACTCGCGCATCGGTTTGTAAGCATTCAGGGCCTTTGGAACCGTCGCATTGTGGCAGGCCGCACAAAAGTCGGGCGTTCGATAGAAGTCCTGCATCACTGCCTGTCGGTGTCGGTCTGGATAAGCAAGGATTTCGCTATACGATACTTCGCCAGGAAGGCGATGGCCCTTAGAGTCAACCATCACCGCCGGGATTCCCGTCACGTAGCTGGCGTTCCCGACGATTGATTTGAGCCTCACAATCGAGTGGCAGACCAAACAGGTCACGCCGTTCTCGCCCTCTTGGGCGCTCAGCGAGTTCCCCGCGAACTCACCCGACCCCGCTACTGCTGGATTGTGGCAACTGTCGCAGTGTGTGGAGGCGGCAGGGCCTTCTGCATGAATGAGAAGATTGTCGCTGGTGCGATAGAAGGCGGTACGGGATGAATTGGCGTGAAGCGATTGTTTCCATTCCTCAAACTCACGCACATGACAACTGGCGCAATACTGCACATCTGGGACCACTTTGGAAGCCTGCGGCTTCTTGCTGGGAACGCACCATGCCTGGGGAGCCAATCCCAGGGTGCCGCCGATGAACACCGCCGCCGCCACGCAAACCATTGCGGGTGACGGTCGAAACGCTCGCTCTGTAGCGCACATGGCTCGCTCATCTAGTTCTTCGACGCCATTACCGTCCGGACGCTTCACAGATTTCGCGCCTTCCCGGACGAGGACATCCCCTTAAGAACCTCCACGCTAAGAACGAATCACAATGGCCACATCCGTGGTCGCCCAGTTCCGAATGCCGACACCCGGGATAACTCAAGTACTCCATAGTTTAAGAGGCCGGCCTGGAACCGACTTCGATCGACGAAGGGCTAAAGCATCCAGATAACATTCGCTCCTAGCCTAAGTTTGTCCCCTCCTACTCTGCAATCGCAGACCCATCCACTACGCGGACTCTTGGCTCGCTTCTTCGTATGCCGCACGACACCACTCGATCTCCGACTTCCGAAAGCCCCCAAACACCCAGTGTTGGCCGAACACCTCACGCAAATCAAGAGTCTGCCGCTTTCCGGTCCTCACAGAGAACGAACGAACAAAGTCCCTTTCTTCAAACCGGACATCTTCCAATATGTGCCTAGGTATCCGGAGCACATAATAAGTGCTGATGCTAAGCCCGACCACAAACATCAACCCAGTACGCGGGTGTCGTAGCACCGGGTTTCCGGATACAATATCACGGCAATTCCCGGGGAGTGCATCTGCAAGGTCGAACCACACCCTCTTAACAATATCTGAGTGTGTACATAGAGGGACGTAGTCTATGCCACTGCCTAATGGGATCGCCTTAAGATCTCGCGGTCGCTTCTCATAGCGATCCTTCAGATATTGCATTGCCATCGCTTGATCCTGCATTCAGTCACCTCATTGTCTTCATTCAAGCGTAAACGTTAAAAGCAATATCTCCTGGTCTGCTTCCATAAGTGTAGCGATGTCATAACCCTCTTGCAACAAATATCCTAGTTCGTCGCCGAAAGAAGTGAAGCCTTCGTTTAGGAACGACGTCTCTGCAAGGCTCCCGTTTCCTAGATTTGCTTCCGTTAAATCGGAAGCTATGATTACGGGTGCACGTTGCTCTACGATAGTGGCAAGCCACTGTAGCTGTGCTTCTTCATATTCCGCAGGAGTGCTGAAAACGCCGGAAAACACGTTGAATCCCTGCGCATCATACGTAGCAGTGTCCGCCAGCTTACCAATGACGGCTATTTGTTGTGTCTCTAGTGCCATGTATTGGGTAAGGGCTTGCCCGGAGAGTGTAGGAATCACGGCCGCAGCGGCAATCTCAAACTGCGAAAGCGCATTATTAAGGGGATTAGCGATAGTTGTAGGGCTACTACCTCCAGCGCATAAGCCCAACAAGTCTCGAAGCTGAACAGGATTCCCCGATGCATAGCGATATAAGTTAGTATCGCCCCCTGAGAGGCCCAATGGATCTTCGCTGAGGAATCTGCCCGTTTGCGGGCTATAGTACCGGGCACGGTAATAATCGATGCCGAGCCCATCGAACTCCCTGCCGGTATACGCATAGCTGTTTGTACTGACGCCGGTGATACTCATGCTGCCGTAGGGATCGTAGCTGTACTCCACCTGAGAGCCACCGGCAGAGTTGGTGAGCGCAACAGTGCTGCCCAGCGTATCGGTCTGATAATCGTACTCCCCTGTGGAGTCTGTTCGGGTGAATCTTTCATCCAAGCCGTCGGTGAGCAAATTGGCAGTTGGCGTCGTACCGTTCAGTTCCTGGACAGGATTAAGGCCGTCGTAGAGGAAATTGGTATTGTCGCCTTGCATCGTCTTGCCAAATCGCCGACCCAGACCGTCATAGACGAATGTCGCGCCATTATTGTCCGCCGAGACAAGATGGTTTCGGGCATCCCAGGCGTAGGTGTTGGTGCCGTCGGAGAGGGTGTTGCCGTCGGCATCGTAGCTCATCGTAGTGGAGCCCCACTGGGTGAGCTGATTATCGGCGTTGTACACCGCGCTGGAGACGGCTGCGGGCAACTGGCTGCTGGCGAGGCTGCCGCTGACTCCGATTCGGCGGCCATCCAAGTTGTAGCTATAGGCAAGATTGGCAGGCGCAAGGTTGGCGCCCTGATAAAGGATTCCCGTCAGTTCCGAGGCGCCATCGTAGCTGTAGGCTGCAGCTACGCCATTGGGCAGCGTCATCGCCGTCCGCCGGTGATCCCCATCGTAGGAGAGCGTGACGTTGGCCGAGCCCTGCACAATCGAGACGAGACGGCTGGCATTGTCAAATGTGTAGCTGACGGGCGACTGGCCGGAAACGGTCATCGTCTTCCGTCGCTCGTCAGCGTCGTAGGTATAGGCAACTGAGCCAAGCGACGTCGTCTCGGACAGCAGATGGTCCAGACCGTCGTAGCTGCGCGAGATGTCCCCCGCGATTGAGTCTGCTACGCCGGTAAGGCGATTGCCAGCATCCCAGGTATTGTTCACGGTACTCTGGTAGGTGGGACCGGCCTCAGTTCCGTATCCCACGAATGTCGCCCTGTTGATGCCGTCGTAGTTAATCGTAGTCACCTGTCCCTTCCGGTCGGTGGACTGAATCAGGTTGTTATTCATGTCGTATTGCGAACTGGAGCTATTCCCAAGCGGATCCTTGCGCGTCTCCACCAAATCCATGTTGTTGTAGGTGAAGGTGGTCGTATGCTGTTTCGCGTCCGTGACCGTCAGCAAATCTCCATTTCCATCGTAGCTGAAGCTGGTCTGGTTCCCGAGTGGATCCGTAACCGAGGTGATGCGGTCGAGCGGATCATAGTCGATCTTGCTTATCTCGCCCATTGGATCGGTCATGGCAGCCACCCGACCGGCGGCATCCACGAACCGGGAAGTGATTCGGCCGAGCGGGTCGGTAATGGACACGAGATTTCCGTCCTGATATGAGAACTGGTTCTCGTTCCCCAACGGATCCGTCGTCGTGAGCGGCTGTCCAGCCGAATTGTACGTTACTGTCGAGGTGTTTCCGAGGGGATCGCTCAGGCTGACGAGATTGCCGTTGGCGTCATAAAGAAACGTTGTGGTGTTGCCAAGCGGGTCGGAGACCGACGTCACCTCGCTATACTGCGACGTATAATCGATTGTTGTCGTTACGGCGTTTTGCGTTGAAGCGAGCTGCGTCACGCTCGTTACGTCGCCTAGGGAGTCATAGCTATAGGTAGTCTGGCGGTTAAGGGCATCTGTCATCCCCAAAAGCAATCCGGTACCTTCCTGCCTGTTATACGTCATGGTCTGCACTTCGGGCATGCCGACCGCCCTCGTGTCGCTGTTCATGTAGCCGTCAGAATCGAAGGTCACCGTTCGCACGTATCCGCGCGGGTCGGTGATGTTCGTCTGGGTTACATCGCCATTGTTGTCAAGCGTATATGCAAACTGAAAAACGCCGCCATTGGCCAACGTCTGCTGGCTCACCATGTCATTCACATCGTATACGTTCTGGATGTATGTAATTCCCCGCGGGTCGGTGACTGTAAGCATGTTGCCGCTTGCATCGTACGTGTAACTGGTCACTCCACCGTTCGCATCCGTAGCTGTCGCGAGGTATCCAGCCGCATTGTAGGCATAACTCGTTGTACGTCCGATATTGTCCTGCGCCTGGATAACACGATTGCTGGAATCGTAGGTAAACTGGATCCATCGACCATTGGGTGACGTGATCTGAGTTAGATTGCTGTTGCCATCTCGCGTGAAGGTCAAGGTGTTCCCATAGCGGTCACGCATGCCGATGATCGCCGCCTGCTGCCACACGTTGGAGTCGTTCGCGTCTGGGAAGACGAGAGTCAGGCCGGCCTTGGTCGTGATTACCCAGGGACTTCCACTGGTGCCCATCCATTGCAAAGTGGCCCCATAGAAAGGACCTGGGGTCGAGGTGGCGGTATAGACAGCATTGGTATAGTCACAATATCCGTTAGCACCCAGGCAGGGTGAGGTCCGCGTAAAATGCACCTTGCTACCGTCGGCGAAGATGAGATCCTGGTAAGTGTAGCCTTCCGGTGTATCCATTGCATCGCCGACGAGAAACATGTCGTAATCCATGTTCGCGCCAATGCCAAAGGATCTCGACGTGAAATCAGACTGGCGAAAATGGATAGTGAGGCTGATTGGGATCACATCGCGGACGACAAGGTCCGTTTTCGTGTACAGGAATAGTCCGGTCTGCAGATCTACCGGTTCACCACCAGAGGGATTTCCCGGTAGCGGACCTGTGGGTGGCGCGTTGGGGGGCAAGGCAACCATCGCCCCGTCAAAGGACCAGAGTTGGGTGTTCGGATCAGGGACGATCATTTTGCCGTCACTGCTGACATGCCCGAGGCCATAGACAAACCAGCCGCGCTGTGCCGGATCGTAATTCCAGAACGTGAAGGCTGCGCCGGGCTTTGCTTTGTACCGGTTTTCGTAATAGATTTGGGCGCCACGTGGCCTGAGCGCTTTTGGAGACAGGGTGTTGCCAGGCGTGACAAAGGATGATCCCGCCGGCTGGATGGTGAAGTACACCGGGAACGTGACACCCCTCTTAAGGGGAAACGGGGCCTGATTGTTGGGAATCGGTGTAATTCCGATTTGGGTTACCACTTTGCCGCGTGCGTCGTGGATGACCGTACCGGCCGGGATGTGCAACTCGACCCCGGGCACGCTGGGATTTGTGATAATCAGGTCTCTTGTTGTGGGCGATGGAATGGTGACAACATGTTGTGTGTCGAGTGCCGGCATCCAGATGGTGTAATTCAGTGAGTTCGTCTTGCCGGCCTTGAGGTCCACTCCGATTCGGTAAAAGCCGTAGGCAGCGGATTTTCCGCCTGCTGGGCCCCCGTCTACAAACATGATGTGATGCCCTGGGCCGACGTCGGAAACCACGAAGCGCCCTGTCTTGTCGGTCGTACCATAGCGATTATCGATCTGGATGAGAACGTTGGGCAGGGGGTTCCCATCGAGGGTGAGGACTTGTCCCGCCAGGGATGTTACGCCGACAGGCCCCGGGAGCATCGCCAATTGCCGCCACTGCGAGTTGAGCCCGGTGGGATTGGCTGGTATGGCGCCATTTCCGGCCCAGCCAGTCGGCGCGGCACCGGGGCCGGATGCGATGCCTCCATTGTCGGGGAAGACTGTCGTAAAGAGGATGGTCACCGTTGGAAATGTCCGACCGGCTCCGTCCATGGCGCCAGTGATCGACGCGACATACGTTGTTCCCGTCTGCAGGAGATTCGTCGGCGTAACAAACACCAGCGTTCCGTCATCCGCGGGAACAACGGTGACGGGTATCGACTGACCCGAAGCGCTGAGCGTGACGGTTGTGGTATTCAGGGTCGTGACGTCCAGGGGTTCTGAAAAGCGGAAGGAGATCATCTGGTCGGTCGCAATACCAGTCTGGCCGCTCTGCGGAATCGAAGCCTCCAGTTGAGGTGGATCGAAATCCTCCTGAGCCGACACTGACATCGTCGCCGAAAAGCGTGTACTGGGCGCATCGGGATCGATGATCTCGCCATATTCAAGTGGGCTGCCATTGGCGTCCGTTCCCCCGGACAGCAAGACTGATCCGTCGGGTTGCAAAGCGGCGACAGCATCAAGCCGAGGCACTTTCAGTCCAACTGAAAGAGTCTCAGACAATCCAGTTCTGAAGTCCCACAAATCAATTGCAGTAGTAGGCTTGCCGCTGCTGTCATCCCCCCCCGCAATCAGGACTCTGCCGTCCGTCAGGAGTGTTGCGGTGTGGTGGAACCTGGGGGTCAACTGCCCGGTCGCAATTGGTGCGAATGTCCTCTTTCCGGGATCGAAAGTCTCAGCCTGACTGACTACGGCTCCGGATTGATCTACGCCGCCAAAGACGAGGACTTTCCCATTCGGCAGAAGCGTAGCGGTATGGTAGCGGCGGGGCTGCTTCAGCGCGGCAGGTACCGGATGGATCGCTCCTGTCCGCGCATCCGCAATTGTCGCCGCGCGCGGTTGTCCCCTCTCGTCGAAGCCTCCGAGAATCAGGATCCGGCCGTCCGGCAGGAGCGTGCTGCTCTGCCCAGGAGAGACCGATGGTAGCTTCCGGACGGCAGTCCTGGACGTGCTTGACTGCCCGCCGTTAATCGGAACGGCTCCGATCATATTCGTTGCCGCCATGACAAAAGCAATTGCAGCCACCGATTTGCCGATCCGTCGCATTGTCCACATAGGCATCTCCGATCATCAGAATCGAGAACACGTAAATTCTTCACTGAACTCATCACTGCAGGGTCACAAGCACATTCGCACCGCCTGTGTTGGTTCCCGTCGGTGCAATCACGATCGTGTACGTACCGGTGGTTGGCAGCGTAGAAGGGCCCAGAGTGAAATTGCCGTTGTAGGACTCCTGTCCGCTGGTTAGCGTGGAGCCATCCGGGTTAAGAATTGCCATACTGACCTGATCGAAGCCGCCCGTAAATGTGGAATTCTCGATCTCTGCAGTGACCGACTGTCCCGCTGTCCCACTAAAAGAGAGAATGGCCTCCTGTCCCGGGATAGAAATCGATACGGGTACCGTTGTGCCACCGGAATCCGGAGTAATAGTCGTCGTTTGATTTTGAAACAGTGAAAGCAGCAGGGTGGTGCTGCCGGTATTGGTAGCAGTTGGCGCAATTACAATCGTGTATGTGCCTGTGCTGGGAAGGGCGGAGGGGCCCAGAAGATAATTCGCATTGTAGGACGCCGAACCGCTGGCTAAAGTCGAGCCACCAGGATTAAGAATGGATATGCTTACCTGGTCGAAGCCGCCCGTGAAATTGGAATTCGCGAGTTCCAGACTGATCATCTGGCCCGCCGTTCCATTAAAGCTCAGGAGCGCCTCCTGCCCCGGGGTGGGGATCGACACCATTGTTGTTGAGGTACCGCCGGATACAGGGGTCACCGTCATAGTCTGATTCTGAAACAGTGACACTAATAACGTGGCACTGCCGGTGTTGCTGCCGGTTGGCGCAATTACTACCGTGTACGTTCCGGTACTGGAAAGCGTAGAAGGACCCAACAGATAGTTGGCATCGTAAGAAGCCATACCGGTGGCCAATGTCGAGCCGTCAGGATTGAGAATAGATACGCTAACCTGGTCGAGACCGCCCGTGAAGGTGGAGTTTTCAATCTCCACGCTGACCGTCTGTCCCGCCGTCCCATTAAACGGAATCGTGGCGGTCTGGCCGGCGGTATCGATGTTGATCTGTGCGGTCGTGCTGTTGCCGCTCGTATTTGACTGACCTGTTCCCTGGTTCAGGCTGAGGGTCAGAGCGCCGGTGTATTCCGCTGACGTACCAGTTACGATGACGCTGTAGGCTCCGGAAACAGGTGCCGGAATGCTGTCGAGCAGCGATGAACCTGTTCCGACAGTCTCCGATTCCAGCGTCGCGCCCTCCGGAGCAATGATCGAGATGTTGGCGCTCGTAACTGTCGAGTCGGCAATCGAGAGGCTGATCGGCTGGCCAGCAGTCGCGCTGAAGACAACCAACCCGATGTCGCCTGGATTCTCGATGGTGCCCGAATACGGGCTGCCTCCGATGGTGAGTTGTCCCGCGAAATCGACCTGACCTGTCGTGTAACCGGACGGAACCACAAACATGCTGTTGTTGCTGGAGGCATTACCCGCCGGGGTCATCAGGGATATCGGTCCCGAGGTTGCTGTTGGAGGCACGGTTGCCACAATTGTCGTGGCATTGGCAGCAGTCAGCTGAGAGGATGCCCCGTTGAACGACACCAGGTCGTTTGCCAGAACATCGAAGTTCGATCCCGTAATCGTGACTGAAGACCCGGGACTGGCCAGAGTCGGAGTAAAGGACGAGATCGCAGGGGCGTCAGAAGCACCACTGACAGTGAATGCGGTGCTGCTTGTGGCTGCTCCATCCGGTGCGGTAACGCTGATCGGTCCTGTGACGGCTCCCGTTGGAACCGTGACGAGAAGTTGGATAGCCGATGCGGAGGAGATGTTCGCCGCGATGCCGCCGAATGTCACCGTATCCTGCTGTGGATTGGCGCCGAAGTTTACGCCGGAAATAGCGACAGAGGTCCCAACCGGTCCTTCATTCGGCGAGAAATCAAGAATTGCAGTCTGGCCCACGCCTGACCTGCCGATACTGAGGATGTTTCCGACGGGGTCGTAGCTATAGGCAGCAGTTCCCTGCGACGTCGCAACTCCGACCAGGCGGCCATCCGCATCGTACGAGTAGGATACGGATGATTGAGAGCTCAGGCTCAGATTGGCAACGCTCGTCTGGCCCGAAACCACGGATATGCCGGATTGCATCGCTGCGCCGAATCCATAGGCTGAAGCCTCGACACTGTATGTACCAGCACCGAGATCGGATATTGAATAGGTGCCAGTCGCCGTTGTATTTGCCGAACCGCCCGGGACGTTTCCGTTTAGAGCTGTCACGGTTGCACCCGATATTGGCGTCACTCCATCCGATTCAGTGATCGTCCCTGAAACTGTCCCGGTCGATGTCGCTGCACCAACCGTGAAGGGAACGGCATTGCTCGTCATCCCATCCACAACGAGCGTGATGGGAGCGGTGATCGCATTTAAGGGGACGGGAACCACAACCGTGTCCTCCGACCAATTGCTCGGAAGGCCGACAATCTGGCCAAAGTAGACACTCGAGGTTCCCTCCATCCCCCCGAAGTTCGATCCGGAGATGGTAATAACCGTTCCGGTTGGTGCGCTGGAAGGAGATACAGACGTGATCTGCGGCCAGTATGTGAACACCGGTCCCGTGGTTGTCTGGCCCGCGACCTCCACTGAAACGCTTCCTGTGATCGCCCCAACGGGCGCTTCGACAACAATGCTGGTGTTGGTCCAGGTGGACGCTGTGGCCGGCACGCCGCCGAAGCTGACGACGCTGCTGCCCTGCGAACTGCCGAAGCCGCTTCCCGTGACGGTGACAGCCGTTCCTGCAGTCCCCTGGGCGGGGGAAATCCCGGTTATTCCCCCCGTGACAGTGAACGTATATGCATTACTGGATGCGCCGCCGCTCGTTACGATGACCGGACCTGTTGTCGCTCCTGCGGGCACAGGAGTGACGATTGCATCGATTCCCCAGCTGGTCGGATTGGCTTGAATCCCATTGAATGTTAGGGCTCCGGACGTGCCAAAGTTTAACCCGCTCACGGTAACTGTTGTCCCGACAGGAGCCGCCACAGGGCTGAGCCCTGTAATCGTCGGACCTGTGATCGCTGTAAAAGTAACGCCGTTGGAGGAACCGCACCAGGTCCCACCCGGATTGCACGCTGTTACAACCAGGGGGCCTGTCGAAACACCGGAAGGTATCGTGATCACAATCCCGGACGGTGTCCAGTGGTAGATTTGTCCTTGAACTCCGTTAAACGTCACGGAGCTTGCTGAGGTCTGAGAACCGAAGTTCGTGCCGGCGATCTGTACGAAGCCTCCGGATACTCCGCTTGAGGGAGTGATTGTCGCAACCGACGGCGTGACAGTGAAGGCAGCGCCTGGTCCCGACTGACCGCCAACGATTACCAGCACGCTTTGAGGACCAGGCCCGGGTCCGTTGGGTATCATCGCCTCGATTGTGGTATCGCTCCACGATGTGGCCACGGCGGCAACACCACCCACCGTCACCGTACTGCCTTCCTGGGCGCTTCCAAAGCCTGCCCCGGAGATCGCAACGGAGGTCCCCGCAGAGCCACTTGCTGGCGAAATGCCGGAGACGATATCTACGACGCCTGTCAGCGGTGTCGTAGAGGACGTACTTGCGGAATAATTACCGTCTCCACCATAGCTGGCGAGTACATTGTGCGTTCCCGCGCCTACGACTGCGACACCCGAAGCAGAGGCGGTCGCCGCGGTGGTCAGCATGTTGAGATACGTTGCGACGTCGCTTGGCGCATTTACAATTGGATAGAATTCCGCAACGGCGAGATCGGATGTACCGTCTCCATTGAAATCGGCAGCCGCAAGGGACTCTGCAGGACCCGACCAGAAATAGGATCTGGCAAATGTTCCGTTGCCATTGCCTGTCAATACGACTACTTCATTGTTGTCGGTATCGATTTCGGCGCCGACGGCGATGTCCGGAATGCCATCCGCATTGAAATCGCCGACGGTAATGCCACCGGCGCCGGAACCATCCAACGAATACGGGCTCCCTGAGGGTTGCGTGAATGTTCCGTCACCATTGCTGAGGAGAATCTCGGCCTCGTCATAGAGCGAAAGCGCTATATCTGTCTTTCCATCCCCGTTGAAATCTCCAACGGCCAGGGCGGTCACATCTTCGGGCAAGCTGATCGGGCTCCCTGATGCCTCCGCAAAGGTGCCATCCCCGTTGCCGAGATAAACAGTGAGGGTCGATTGCCATGCGTCACCGACCGCCAGGTCCAGCGTTCCGTCGCCCGTGAAATCGCCAGCGACTATGTAATCCGGCTCTTCTCCCACGGTCATAGCGGCGCCTCCAGCCTGCGTAAACGTTCCATCGCCGTTGCCCAGCAGAACTGTTACGACGTTGGACGATTCCAGATACTGGATAACCGCGATATCTTGGTTGCCGTCGTGATTAAAATCCCCGACCGCGATACCGTTAGCCGTATTCAGTGGGATGGGACTCTGCTGTGTCAGAGTAAATGTCCCATCGCCATTGCCCAGCAGGACCATGACGCCACACGCTGTTTGAATGGCCAGATCCTGTTTGCCGTCATTGTTAAAATCGGCTACTGCGATTGCTCCAGCATACCCGCAAGGAAGCACGATAGGACTTCCTGGGGCGCTAGTAAACGTGCCATCTCCGTTTCCTAGTTCTATATATATTGAAAGATTATCCTCGCTCTGGACGACAAGGTCAGCCTTGCCATCTCCGTTAAAATCGCCAGTGGCCAACATCTGAGGCGTGTATTGCCCAATCTGTGTCAGCGGGAGAGTCGTCGACTTGGTGAACGCCTGGCTGAAGGTCTGCCCGGCCAGTGAAGCCGTTCCCACCACTGCGTTGCCGTTGGTTCCATCCTCGAACGACACGCTTCCAGTAGGAGAAGTGAGGTCGCTTCCGCTTTCTGAAACGGTCGCGGTCAGCGTATATCCGTCCGGCGTGCCAGTAGCGCCAATCGCCGTTGTGGTTGGAGCGATGACCTGAAGCTGAGCGACTGTTGATGAACTGGCCGCGGATGTGGGAGTTCCCGCGAATTCTGCCTTGTAGCTGTGCGCCCCCCCGCCAGGTCGAAAAGAGATGGCGGCCGTCCCGGAACTCGTAAGCTGGGCGCTGCCAACAAGGTGGATATCCGTACAGTACGTCGCACTGGCGTCGCAAAACTTCACAACGCCTGTCGTCACCGGTGCCGCATTCGAGTCCACCGCCGCAGTGAGCGTAACGGTCGTGCCGCCGTTTACCGACGTAACGGAATTCCCGCCTGAAGTTATCGAAAGCGTCGTCGCAGAGGTAGTCTGTGCCGGAATCGTATAGGTCGCTGCGACAGCCGAGGAAGGACTGTATCCGGTGACGTCCGCAATCGCTTCAATTGTCTTCGTCGATCCGACCGTGGCTGCTCCCGTATATACAGGCGAAGATGTCGTTGGGGCGACTCCGGCAGTTCCGCTCGTGATCGTGTAATAGATGGTTGCGTTCAGAGCAGAGTCGCCAATGCTCACTACCTGGGCAGACGAGTAGGTGCCGCCCGCGGGCGCGACCGTGGGAGTCGGCACAGTGGAAGTGATCGTGTAAGCTGCCGAAGCCACGGGGCTTGTTGCATATCCTGAATACGTCGCGATGGCCTGCAGCGTTTCCGAGGAACTGACGGTGATCGCACTTCTATACCGAGTCGACGACGTCGTCGGTGTTGTCCCATTCGTTGTGTAATAAATCGTGGCACTGTTACTCGCACTGTCGGAGAGCGTTACCGTTTGTGAACCCACATAGGTTCCCGCCGCCAGCGACATTGTGGGCGGGTAAAACTCGACCTGGTACACCCCGCTCGCGACTGCAGAGTTCGCCACCCCGGGAGCAGTAGCCATAGCTTCAACCGTGTCGGTGGAGTTGACCTGGATCGGGCCCGAATACACAGAAGAGGATGTTGTTGGAGTCGTTCCCGTCGTCCCCACGGTGAGTGTGTAATAGATGGTGGCTGACGGGTCACTGTCGGCGAGGGTCACGTTGACGGAAGGATCTCCAAAGGCATAAGTGCCGGCCGCAGGCGAAAGCGTCGGCGTGGGCGCCGCTATCGTGTATGTGGCCGAACCGACCGCCGACTGGGCATAGCCTGAGACAGTTGCGATGGCTTCGATCGTCTCCGTCGAGCTCACTGTCACTGGCCCCGAGTACACGGGCGAAGAGGTCGAAGGAGTTGTGCCGTTAGTTGTGTAGTAAATTGTGGCGCCTCAGGTTGAATCGCTGATCGTCACTGCCTGTGAACTTGTATAAGTACCTGCGCTCGGGGAAAATGAGGGCGTTGCGGTTGTCAGGTTTATGGTGTATGCCGCCGAACCGACTGCCGATTGTGCATAGCCGGACGCCGTAGCTATCGCTTTCAGCGTCTCCGATGTGCTGACTGCGATTGGCGTGGAATACACGGAGGAGGATGTCGATGGGGTCGTACCGTTTGTTGTGTAATAGATCGTAGCCCCGCTGGTAGTGTCACTGATCGTGACAGACTGAGAGCTCGTATACGTTCCGGCTGTCGGCGAAAATGTTGGCGTCGCAGCCGTTAGATTGATCGTATAGCTTGCCGAGCCGACACTCGACTCCGTGTAGCCGGTAGCGGTTGCGATGGCCTTGACAGTTTCGGTTGTCGAGACACTGATCGCCGTAGTGTATTTCGTCGATGAGGTGGTCGGCGTTGAACCATTTGTTGTGTAGTAGATGGTGGCCCCGGAGGTCGTGTCGCTGATGGTCACAGTCTGGGCGCTGGTGTACGTTCCCGCTGCAGGTGAAAACGTCGGCGTCGCGGCGGTGAGATTGATGGTGTACGCCGCGGAGCCGACTGCTGACTCGGTATAGCCCGATTTCGTTCCAATTGCCTTTACTGTTTCAGAGGCGCTGACGGTGATCGGACTTGTGTATTTGGTCGACGATGTTGTTGGTGTCGATCCGTTTGTCGTGTAATAGATGGTCGCGCCGGAGGTTGTGTCGCTGATGGTCACAGTCTGGGCGCTGGTGTATGTGCCGGCTGCGGGTGAGAACGTCGGGGTCGCCACCGTCGAGGCCAATGCCTGAGACGCTGCCAGTAGCGGTAGCATAACGGGGAGCCAGACGATCCGCGCTCGTCTGAATCGAATGTGGTTCGACTTGGAGTTGAGCAGCGGTACAATGCACTGACAGTGCTTGCGTATCCAGACGCTCAGACAGAGATACACGGCGGCCCCTGACTCCGTGAGGGAGCACTCACTCAATCAATCACGGCTTGAACAGTTCACAGCATGCGTGACGAGAGTCTTATGGAGACGCCCGCTCGCGTGGACAGCACCACTCGTTGCCGCATGCAGAGTTCAGGGAAAGGTGGACCGTACTTCAGTAACTCTTTACTTATGACTGCTCGTGCGACTTTGTGTGGGCTGGTTATATCCATGGGCCGCCCGGATGTCAAGTGAAAAATGGTATGGCGATATTCTCCTGACAAATTGAGTTCGCTCTGTAGCAGGATGTGCGCTGCGGATCCGGAGGCAACACGCGGAAAGCGGCGTTCTTCGCAATGTCCATCGACTGTCGCTTGCAATGGTGTTCACACACAGATTCAGTCTGCCCCGCAGCGTCCGAAGAAACCCATTCTGGTTCAGATTCAGCAGGGCTTACCCGTGTGGGGTTTTGTCTCGGCGGTGAGCAAGTAGTTCGTACATTCCCCGGATAGTTGGAAGGATAAGCCGAGGCTGGAGGCCGGGGTCAAGGGTCGCGACCGCAGAGCGGCGGCGAAGCCGCCCTTGACTCCGGCCGGCTTCGGCTACGCTGCTGATATCCGGGGAATGTCGGCGTGGATTCGGATTACATGCCCATTTCGAATCCCTGACCTATGTCGTGCTCGTGGGCGGGCCGCTGCTCGGCGTTCTGCTGGATGGCGTGCGGGATTGGCGCCTGTTGAATCGCTGGCGCGTGGGACACATCGCGGCTGAGAGTCTCTCCGAGCGCCGCTGTGTTGTTCGTGAAGATTTGCGCGTCGTGCGCGCCGCGGGATATAGCGACGTAGGCCATGCGGCTGTTGAGCAGGTCTTGTGCCCCGAGTTCGGTATCGACGTGAATGAGGACGCGGTCGGTGGTCTGGCCCTGGCTCGAATGGCTGGTCACGGCATAGCCATAGTCCAGATGCAGTCGCCCGTTTGGATCGAGTTGCGCGGGGCGGCCGTCGTCCATCTTCAATTGCAATCGTCCGTCGTCGCCGATGCTTTGGATCGTTCCCAGTTCGCGGTTGGCGACCTTGAAGTCGTTGACAGGTGCGGTGAACTGGATGCGGTCGCCTTCGGCGAATGCGCGCAGCTCTTCGCGGTACACGGTTACGCCCTGCTGCCGGCGGGGATCGTAGGTGCGCTCGGTCCCGTCCTGCAATTCGACGGTTAGCCGGTTGGCGGCGGCATCGATACTCTTCACATGTGCGTACTCGCTTCTGCCGATGCCGGTCTCCTTTGATGCGCGTGAATAGCGCAGCACATCGCCGACATCGTAGCGTTCGGCCCAGGTGCGATCCGCGCCCGTCATGTCCTGGCGTGGCACCAGCGTCCGGAAGTTCTGCTCTGCGTTCTGCACGACGCCCCTGCTCTGCAATTCAGTATGGATGCGCTCGTTGATCTCCATGCGCGAGCGATTGTCGGGCGAAACGACCAGCGTGTGCTCCGGGGATTTCGCAAATTCCTTTGCAATCGCCTCAATCCGACGGTCGTGATCGGGTATCTCGCGGACGCGGCGTTGCCGTTCAAGGGTTTCGACGGCCTCCTGAACCTGGCCGCGCGCAAGCTGCTCGACAACGCGTTTCAGTTCCGGGTCTTTCTGACGGATGATTTCCTCCAGCCGGACTGTCACCATACCCGCATCCTGAAGCTGTGCGAAAGGTCGCCCGGCCTCTACAGCTTCATGTTGCCGCCGGTCACCGACCAGGAGGACACGATCATTCGGCTGGAGGCGGTGCACGAAATCATGCATTTGCCGCGTCGATGCCAGCGACGATTCATCAACCAGATAAAGACGCTTTTCGCCTGTGTCTGGCTGCTTGCCGCGCGCCAGATGCTTTTGGAGAGTGGACGTTTCCATGCCCGCTTCGGCAAGCTTCTGCGCGGCGCGCGATGTGGGGGCAAAGCCCTCGACCCGATAACCATCTGCCTCGGCGCCTTCGCAGATCACGGACAGCACGGTTGTTTTGCCCGTGCCTGCCACGCCGTCGAGGCCGACGATCCTTTCACGCGAAAGGAACAGGTCTTCCACGGCGCGGCGCTGGGCGGCGTTCAGTTCGGGGTGCCGGTCGCTGACGCTGTTGCGCACCTGCGGCGCGACGAACAGCGGATCGGCACAGCCGCGCGGGTTGCCCTCCTGCATCCGGGCGATGATCTCGCGCTCCATGCGGATCATGTTGGTTGTCGTGAAGTGTGAGCCTGCGCCGCTGTGGGCAACCTCGCGGAATTCGCCCGTGCGAACGCGGCGCTCGAACTCCTGGCGAATGCTGGCGTACGTTGTCTCACCCATGCCACGCGCCAGAGCAGACTCGAGAATCGTGCGGCGGTCCATGACCGCTGATCGCTCGAAGACATGATCGCGCGCCCATGTCACCGCCCGTTGCGCGCTCATCTCCGGTGCTTGCGTATGGTGCTGACCGTGTGCTCGCGCCTCTGCGACCACTCGATCCGCCTGGTGGCCAAACTGCGCGGCCAGCTCCCGGTGCCGCCGCAACACTTCTTCCTGAGAAAGGAGTTCCTTGCGGTCGCGTGTGTGATGCGCGGCGATCTGCGCGGCCTTCGCTCCATCGATTCCCTGCTCGCGGAGATGGTCTTTGATCTGTTCTCTTCTTGGACTGGATGCCTCCAGATACTCCTTCGTGTATCCCTTGATTTCTGGCTGTCCATGCTTCCCGCGTTCGAGTTCGTAGCCCAGTTTTTCAAGGCGCAACGCCAGCTCGGAACGATACACGGCGGTCACATATCGCTGCGAAACGAAGATCTCGTGCGGCTGCAGCGAGCGTGTCTGGCCGTTGTCCCGCTCCGTTACATTGAAGATGACGGCGTGGGTGTGCAACTGCGGGGCCGCGTATCCATCCACAGGGCGGGCGGTGTCGTGCTCAAAAGTGGCTGCGGCAAACTTGCCGGTCGTCTCCGGGGCATGGACGTTTCCAATGCGCGCCTGCGTGTATCGTTCGAGCTCTGCGAGGGCCACGCGCACGCTCTCCCGGTGGGCCAATCGGACCCGGTCGTCCCCGCCCACCAACGCAGTAATTGAGACTGATTTTGGGGCAGAGAAAGTGGCATCCCATCCGGCGCGATGCTCGACGCTGGTGACCTCTTTGCCGCCCTTGCCCTCGTACGTCCGCGAAACCTGGTGCCGGACGAGTAGGTCGCCGGTCTGGGGATGCTGGCCCTCGGTCAGCCGGGCAAACTGCTCGTCATGCACCGGACCATTGAGATTCCATTGGCCGGCGAGCCTCCCTTGCCATTCGCTGAACCCCTGCTGGTTCCGGGCCCAGTAGTTCTGCTGCTGCGAAGCGAATTCCCTGGCGTGGTACGTCCCCGCCTGACTGGCCGATAGCGGCTTCGATATCGTGAGCATGGCAAGCGCTCCTCGATGGCCCGAATTGTGCCGAGCCCTGGTTCTCGTTCAATCGATCTCGTCTTTTTCGCTCCAGAGATAACCCTTTCCGGTTCCGTTGTGGACACCGAAAAGGGGAATCGGGAAAGAGACTGGCCGCACAGATGGTTCCGCAACGGGAACTTGTGGGCGCGGTGCAGTCCTGTGCGTCTGTATGCGGTGCACTGCGCTCCTGTGCAACGCTGCGATTCCGGAGCCAACTCTTTGGGCCTGTGCCGCGCAGTCTTTGACTAGACTCGGGAGCAGCTCCTGCCGGGAAGACAATCGTCGCCGCCAGGCATAGCCGCCGATCAGCGCCCGCAAGAATCCGACGAACAGAAACCAGACACAAAGCGCCACAAGCAACACTCCCAGTGCAGACAATTCCGGCAGAAGCAGAAGATCCCAGAGGCTCTGCCCTTCAAAGGCCAAGCTGGCCAAATCCGGCCTGAGTAGTTCTGCCGCAACCTGCCGCGGCGGACCTTCGGTTAACGTCTTCCATCCGGCGTCCATGGCCGACTGAGAAAGCACCATGCCGGTCCCGTCCGGAGAATCGCCCGCATCGTCATCGGTGGCGAGCTGAGGTTTCCGGTGCCGCGCGGTCTTCCAGACCAGTCGGACTTCGACCGTTGTCGGCGTCACGACCGGCAGGGAACACCAGATGTACGCGGGCAGGTAATGCCGTTCAAGCGGCGTCCACGAAGAGCGCCAAAATACCCAGATCGTTAATCCCTCGGCAACTGCCGTGAAGGCGAGGAACCAAACCAGGACGACAAGAATCCGCCTGCGATTCATGGTTCTTCAGTCCTTATTACCGAGGAAGCTGGCGAGCATCCGGCGAGCTTGTTCGAGCTTCTTTTGGTCGGCGCGGTCCCTGATTTTGAGCACCGATTCGGGGTGCAGCGGGCGGCTTTCGGCGGTCGCCTGAGCCCCGGCATGGAAGAGACTCAGGAGGGCAAAGCGCACCGACCAAATTTCGGCGAGCAGCAACTCCATCGGATCGGAAGGCCGTTCTCTGGCGGCTGTCAGGGCCATCTCCCGTAGCCACTCCGAGAGTGGCTTGTCCTCCCGCTCCGCGGCCGATTCCACCTCGGCGAGTTCGGCCGGCGTCATCCGTGTGGAGATCGTCTTGGTGCGGAAGCCGGACTTGCTGTCATCACTCGACGATGGCTTGTTTGCCGGTGCGGTCGTCCTCTGGAAGGCGTTCATCAGGTAACCTCCCTTGCTGACGTGCGGATTCGGCCGTGCAGTACCTGTTCAATCGAACTCGTATGAAGCTCTTTTGCTTCAACGTGTTTACACCGCAGCGGTCACTGGCGGTCTTTTCGTCTGCGCACGTAAACACGCGTTTACTTGCGTAAACGCCGGTGGCCTAAATGGCTGTCACAGCGGATGTTGACCGTTGTAAACACGACCGCCGATTCGGTATCCCTGCAGCAACCCATTTGGGGGTGTCGTGTCCACTTGCATCCGCTGCGACAGCAGCGCGAACCTTGCCCTTCGCCTACAGCTCGCCGTATTCGAGCAGCAGCTCAGCCGATATGCGCTGCAGCTCGGGCTTCTGCCAGGCGAGCCGAAATGCCTCCTGAAGCGACGCCCACTCGTCAGCCGTGAACCCGAAGGTTACCCCACCATGGCCGCGAACCCAGATGGGCAGCACAGTGGACTCCATCACCGTGTAGCCATAGAACCAGCGTCCCTGCCAGAAGGAATTCGGCTCGCTCGTATCCCAGCTCTCCAGCATCGACCGGAACTCCGCAATCATCGGCCAGGGTCTCATCTCGTACATCGTCTGACGAGCCTCGGGCAGGGTCACCAGGACGGCCAGATCGCCATCGCTTCCCGCCGCGAACGAGAGCACGAATCCGCCCTCGAACACCGAAGATATCGCCGGGCCCCAGGGGCGATCTGCGGCCGCTCTTCCGGCAGCGCTTCGCACGGGAGTTCCACGCATCAGATAATGCCCTCGGGCTGCCGCTCTCCACAGGATGGGCCAGTGCGGCTTTAGGGCCTGATTCATCGCCTCGATTCCGAAGGCTTCCTCCTCCAGAAACTCGTAGAGATTTCGGCCGGCAAATTGCGGCCACACCTCCTCCGCCGCTGGCAGATTGATCCTCCGCGTGAGCCGCTCGACGGCCGTCGGAACGTCGATGCCTTCGGCCTCGGATCCGTGAACCGGCTGGCCCTGCTTGTTCAGGATGGGCAGATTCGAAAGGTAATGGGCATCCCGGCTCGGCTTCTTTCCTCGGCGCACCCGGTAAGCGGCGAGGAAAGCCTGGAGGATTCCCTTCATCGTCTCCAGTGAAACGGGGTCGGCGATGGGGCTCTCGACTCCCAGTTGGACGTAGTGCGCAAGCACGATCCATTCCGCCCGGGAGAGACTCAGTCCGGCTTCGGCCTTGCGTCTCGCTCCGGCGAGCGCCGCCGTAGCGTCGGCCAGCAATTCTGCTACTTCCAGCCGGTCCTCCCGCGCCGATTCCAGAAGCTGCTTCGCCACCTCGGACGTGGTGACGTTCTCGCCGCTCTTTTTTGAGAGGAGCTCCTTCAGCCGTTCGAGCCGGGAGCGCAATGCCTCGGAGACGCGGATGGAGATGACCGGCTGTTGCGGCCATCCTCCTTTTTCGGCCACGGGTTTTCCTTTCTCCATCCTGCTGTCCGGGACTGCGGCTGCAACTGCCATGGCGGTGCGTAAACTTACAGTTTGACTCTATGGATACTCCTGCGCTATTGTCAAGGGTGCACGCTTCCCGAGGTGCCCGCTTGCCTCCTCATGCCCTCCCGCCACGCCGACCACCGCGCTCTGTAGCGCCCAATGCTGCAGAACAGATCGCATTTCCGTTCTTGGTTGAGCCAACCATTTCCGGCGACGACAAGCTGCCTGCCCATGGAGCGTTGCACCTTCAAGAAGAATCTGCGAAAGGAAGTCGGCGGATTGTGGATAGGGCTCTGAACCGCAAACCGGCTGCGTCCGAACATCTGAAAGGTGAAGGTGCCGAAACGCACGAAGTCAGGCTGCAGAGACGCAAGGACGAGATGGCGACCAAGGCGTCAGCCGCAGCGGCGGCAATGGCCGTCGACGGAAAAGTGCTCGTAAGCCGTAAGGGCGCTGCTCACATGTTGTCGATCAGCATCCGGGCAGTCGATTACCTGATTACGACCAAGAGGCTATCGACACGCCGAATCGGCACCCGCGTGGTGATTCCGGTTGACGAAATCCGCAGGTTCGCACGTTCCGATCATCCCGAACGAGTGGCCAGTTAATTCTCGTTTTGGTCAGAATCAACGAGCCGGGAGCAGGGACCGCAACCATCCAGGGACTGGCCGATGCAGTTCGGCTAACCTGCCGTCCTGACAAACTACAGCGAGCCGAAACGGATGTCGCAGATCGTCGTTGTCATAGACCCATACGTGCGGAAGGGTGCGGAGAGCGGCGCGCAAATTGCTGAGAATACGCGGATATCGGGAGACGAGCTTGTCCGCCGGCACATCGTGTCCCCCCTGAGAGATCCGCATGGCTACTCGCTCCTCCGATACGTCAGGGCCTGAGATCCCGATGTAGCAGAGGACCACCGTATAGCCTTCTCGAACAGCATATCTGAGAGACTGAAGCTTATCCCCGACAGGATCGGAAAACACTGTTTCGAACACGAAGCTCTCCCGTTGCCGAACGAGTTCCTGACGAACCGAATCCGCGACGGCGGCTGCGGCGTAGGGATCGATCTTCAGCTCGCGACTGATCGTGTCGGCATTGACGAAATGCAGTCCCGCTGCCTGTAAATGTGCATAGTAAAACGTCGTCTTCCCTGCACCGTTCGGACCGGCAATGGCCACGATCACCGGTCGCTGATCGAGCGGGAGTGTCATGGCTGTCCGACAGCCCGTGTCCGCCCGATCGCGCGCATCGCCTTGAATTCTCGCTTCACAAAACGCCCTGTAGTGCGGGTCCCGTCTTCAGAGATGCGTATCAGCAGACCGGGCTTGTCAGGGTGCGCTTCGTAATGAGGGAAGGGCTGGCTGCGAAGCCAGGCGCTCGTTCTCTCCCGCCCGTGTTCGGAATCCACAGACCTGAGGCAGGCAGACAAGGGGCGAACTGCCGCGCTGCGGCTGAGCTGGAGTAATCGTTCTCCGTCGAGGAGCGTGTCGATAGAGCGGCCCAGTCGGGCCCAGAATTCCACCTGGCCGGCGATGGAGCGCTCCATGATTTCGCCTGCAAGTCGGGCGTCAAGGACCAGAGCGTCGGAAAGTTTCACTGGCTGGCTCATGGCGTTATGGTAGCAAAATGCTACCAGCTGAGTCGACCCTGCCCCTTGAATCTGAAACGCGCCAATAGAAAGCACCGCTCAGAAATAGCGATGTGGCGCCGTAACCCAGTCCAGAGCGCGGGCTGTTTGGAATCAATTTCGCAGTTCGACAGAGAGTTCAAGGGACACCAGATCGACACCGGATCATAAAAATTTGGCCGGCGTCGCGAAGCGAGTCAGGTGCATTGGGGTCCGAACTCTGGTGTCCGTTCTGGTGTCCCTTCGATTTCGTATTCGGTGCTGCGCCATGCGCCGGTGTGCAACGCGTGGAATGGGTCTATGTCTATTGGAATGTGCCAGCTATGCGCGACAGTGCGATTCGGTGCAGCGACCTGCAAAATGGCAAAAATCACATTTCGAGTCAGGTGCATTCAACCGGGCTCTGCCACCTCTCCGAGAGGGGACGATGTCACGATGCCATCTGCGAGCTGCCCGGAGCGCGCAGCCTGGAGCGGGAGACCGGGATCGAACCGGCGACATTCAGCTTGGGAAGCTGACGTTCTGCCACTGAACTACTCCCGCCCCTTAGAATCAATTATTTATGTGATGGACCGTCGCTTACTAGCCAACTTACTAGCCATTTTGCTATCATTTCACGCGGAAGCAGGGACCCCTCACGGACCCCAATTTCCCCTTCCGGCGCGAGCACGATTGCGTTTTGGCTAGTAAACATGGCTGATCAAATCGGGCGAAAAACCCACCTTAAGAAGTATCTCTCGCACAACTGCAAATGGCAATTTTTCCCTGTCGCCAGGGTCAACGGGAGACCGAAGCCGGAACTGGTCATGATCGAGGGAAAGCCGCGGCGCTCGACAACCGGCACCTTTTACCTCCAGTGGCGTGAGAACGGCGTGCGGCGCACGCGTCCGGTCGGCACGACGCCGCGCGAAGCGCTCGACGCGTGGCAGCTCCAGTCCGGCATCCTCGCCGGCGAGATCGAGGCGCCTGAAGAAGAGTCATCCGCCGCGTCCTCCTCGACGACGATTCGTGCTGCCGTCGAGAGCTACCTCGCCGAGGTGAAGGCCACAAAAGGCGATGCTACCTGGCGCGCCTACTCGGCCGACCTCGCCTGGTTCCAGAAAATCTGCAAAAAGCATTACGTGGACCAGCTTGGGCGTTCCGACGCGATGAAGTTATTCGCCGCCGGTCGGGACGAGGATCTCAATCAGAAGACGATCAACAAGCGAGTAATCGTCATGCTGCAGGCCATGCGCCGCGCGGGCGCCCAGATTCAGCTTCACAAGGGTGATTGGCCGCGGACCGTGGACAAGCGCGTCGAGATCTACGAACCCGAAGAGATCAACAAATTCTTAGCAGCGTGTGACGCCGAAGAGCGACTCGTCTTCCAGACGTTCCTGTGCTCCGGCTTCCGCTCGCGCGAGTTGTCATGCCTGACGTGGGAGGATGTGAACTGGAAGTCCGGCACCCTGAGCGTCCGGCCAAAACCGGAATTCGGCTTCACGCCGAAGAGCTATGAAGAGCGCGCTGTGCCAATTCCATCGGCGCTTCTGGAGGCGCTGCGGGCGCGCTGGAAGCGGCGCCAGGAGACGGTGCTGGTCTTCCCGACTTCTCCACACCCGAAACGGAAGAATTATGGCGGCGACAAGCCGGACGCGCACTTTCTCGAAACGTGTAAGGCGATCGCGCATCGTGCCAACCTGAACTGTGGGCGGTGCCGAACGCCACAGGGCAAGTGCGCCGATGGCCCATACTGTCAGAAGTTCTACTTGCACAAGTGGCGGCACACCTTCGCCACGCAAATGCTCCAGTCCGGCGTGGACATCAAGACGCTGCAGACGCTGCTGGGACACAAGAACATCGCCACCACGGAAAAGTACCTCAAGTCGCTTCGCCTGGATGATCTGCGGCACAAGGTCGAGTCGTCCACGCTGGCGGCGATGCTGTAGCGACTGGCCACTATTGCTGTGCCGGGACGTATACTTCTTCGAAGTCACTAAATCGCGAGAACGGGAGACCATAGGCGTT
>Ga0335074_10001927_pt1 | contig 28150 bp, 27 predicted proteins | sample Lox_Sample_23_FD_206715 | JGI IMG/M metagenome (GOLD analysis project Ga0335074, IMG submission 206715) | Soil microbial communities from Loxahatchee National Wildlife Refuge, Florida, United States - Lox_Sample_2.3 | ecosystem: Environmental > Terrestrial > Soil > Wetlands | place: USA...
GCATCCGGCTGACCCAGACGCGGTGGGCAAACCCGAAGGTGAACGCGGTGATCGCCTTGCGGCCGTGCGGGTTGCGCCGGTCGGTGGGCAGCAGTTTCAGCTCCCCGATGGGCGTGTGCGGGAACCGCGCGCGGACTCGCTGCTGCTGGGCGAGGATCACCTGGGCCGTGGTCTCGGTGATAGGTAGCCGCCGCTGCGCGCGGCCGGCCTTGTGGTTGTCATAGACCAGCACTGGCGCGCCGTCGTCGTCGCGGGTCAGGCAGCCGAACGCTAGCGCGGCGATCTCTTCCGGGCGGCGCCCGGTGTCGATGGCCAGCTCGGTCGCGGTGCGCATCTCCGCGGTGGTCAGTAGCTCCAGCCGGGCGCAGAGCTGCCGCATGATCTCCGGCGGCAGGTCCTTCCCGCGCTGGCCGGGTTCGGGTTCGGCCGGGACGTCTGCGAGGTGGATGGCGAAGTCCTCGCCGAGCCCGGCGGCGGGGCCGCCGGGACGGGTCAGCCCCATCATCCGGGACTGGGTGAGCACATGCCGGACCTCGCGGCAGGCCCGGATCCGGGCATCGGCGGTGATCCGCCCGGCCGAGTGCAAGAACGCGAGCCGGTGCAAGAACGCCTCCATGTCCGCGCGGCCCAGCGCTGCGGGATGCTCGCCACGGTCAGGCCGCATCCGCAGCGATTCCGACAGCCGCACCAGGCAGCCGACATGGTGGCGGATCGCGCCGCCGCCGCTGGTGATCCGGCCGGGGTTGATCCGGCGCTTGGGCAGGTCATCAGCGGCCCACTGTTTCGCGGTCTCCCGCAGCCAGGCCTGGCTGATGCCGGTGAAGTCCACGGTGCCGCGATGCCCGAACAGCACCAGGTCCCACTGGTCTTTGCAGACTTCGGTTTCCGGCGTGGCCAGGACCCGCCGCGCATGCTCGGCCAGGCAATGAGCCAGCCCCTTGAACGCCAGGCTCCGGTCACCTGCCAGGACGTAATCCCCGATCGAGGCCGCCTGCTGGCGGCGCAGGTCATCACACACCGCCCGCAGGTCGGCTTCCTTGGTCTTGACGGCATTGATCCGGCAGCGCTGCTGCAGTCCGGCCAGCACCTCGGCGATGACCAGCGGCGGCAGGCCGCGGAGGCTGATCTGCCCGCCGCAGCCGATTGCTGTGCTGGTCCGCCGCCAGTAATCCTCATCCAGGGCGGGGTCGGATTTCCGGGCGGCCCGCAGCCGCAACTGGTGCGCGTCGCAGTACTGGCCGTCGCGATGCCGGCGCTGGCGCGGGCAGGCGGCCACCGCGCACGGCCCGCAGGCCGGCAGCGGCCGGGTCTCCGGGTGCCCGACGAACTCTTTCGTGCTGATGCCCAGCGCCTGCCGCAGATCCAGGTGAGACCGGCACAACCCGGCCGGCGCTGACACCTGCTCGCGTCCGCAGCCTGCGACCGCGCACGCACCCGGCCCGCGCACCGGATAAGGCCGGGCCGGCAGCAATGCGACATCCGCCGGGCTCAACCCGCGCCCGGTGAGGCGCCGCTGGCAGGAAACGCAGATCCGGGACTGCTGTGGTGCGGTGGTGCCGCAGCCTGCAGCCTGGCAGACCGGCCGGCCCAGCAAGGGATGCGCGGCCGGCGGGGACAGCACGAGGCGGACCGGGTCCCAGCCCGCCTCGGCCAGGAACCCCGGATCAATGACCGCTGCGACCGCTGCAGCGGCCGGGCCGGGCCGGCTTCCGGGTGCGAATACGTGCCATGCCTGCGCTGCCTCAGCCGTTGCCGGGACGGCCGTCACCGCGGTCACCGCGCCGCTCCGGGCAGCTCGCGCGGACTTGGCACCCGCTCGACTGCATCCCGCAGCCGCACCTTATCTGGGTGCAGGTAGACCTGCGAGGAGGTCATCGACGCATGCCCGAGCAGTTCCTGGATCTCGTCGATGGTGCCGCCTGCATCGGCCAGGCTGGACCCGAACGCATGCCTGAGCTGATGCGGGGTCACCCGCCGGGTCAGCCCCGCCCGCCGCCCGGCGGCGGTGATCAGCGCACCGATGGCGTCGGGTTTCATCGGCGCGCCAACCGGCTCGCGGAACAAGTTGACCAGCACGAAGTCACTGGCCTGCGCCCGCGCCACGGCCAGCCGCTCGAACTCATAAGCATCGAACGCCTGCACCGCCAGGAAATCCAGCGGCACGGTGCGCTGCCGTCGCGACTTGGCCCACGCACCGTTGACGTTGTCGCGGCGCAGCACGTGCAGGTGAGCCCGCTCGGTCTCGCACCCCAGCAGCCGCGAATCCAGCAGCAGGTGGATGTCGCTGCGGCGCAGCCCGCACAGTTCTCCGCGGCGCAGCCCGGCCCGGGCCATCAGCAGCACGGCCAGCCGGTCCCGCGCTGAGCGGCATCCGCTCAGCAGCGCCACGATCTCCTCATCGGTTGCCCGGTCCACCGCGGTTTCCGGTTCCCGCAACCGGTGCCGGGCCCGCATCCGCCACGACATCCGGCCGCCCTCGGCCCTGGCCCGTTCGGGCAGGTCCCGGTCATCGGCGAGCTCGCAGATCAGCGGCAGCAGGCCAGCCGGGGCCTGCCCAGTGGCGACAGCATGCGAGATGAACGCCCGCACCGCTGTCAGCACCGCGTTGATCCGCCGTGCCCCGCGCACCGGTTCCCGGCCCGGTCCCGCTAGCACCTCCCCGGCCGCGCTGCGGCCCGCGTCTGCGCCGCTCACCTCCGGCGGCGCATGCCGCAGCCAGGTGATGAATAACCCCAGCTGCTCCACCCCGGACTGCCAGGTCCGGCCGGTGCGCCGGCACCAGCGCAGATACAGCGCGATGCCGCCGGCATAAGCCCTGGTGGTCAGCTCCGAGCCATCGCGGCCGAACCGCACATGCCGCAAGAACGCGTCAGCCACGCCGACGACAGCCAGATCCTCATCGAGAACCGTCCAGTACTTCACCCCAGACGGCAGCCTCACCAAGAACGCCCGCATCCCCATCCCCCGATCCTGTGACGGGCACCATGAACAACTACCAGCCACGAGCACCACAGGCACGGAGATGTGCTGCAAGCCGGGTTACGTGTCGTCTCTACGCAACATCACGCAACACTCCAGCGAACCCCGGAGAAGGCCGGTCATGGTTGTACTCACGGATCCAGGCGGCGACCCTGGCCCGCGCCGCGGCCCTGGTCGCGAACGTCCCGGCCGACCGCAGCTCGAACTGCAGGGTGGAATGCCAGGACTCGATGGCGGCATTGTCCAGCGCAGAGCCGGGACGGCCCATCGACTGCCGGACCCCCAGCCGCTCGCAGGCCCGCCGGAACAGCCCGGCGGTGTACTCGGCGAGTTCAATCGGTCGTTGCAACACGGGGCTGTTTCTCCAGTGAGCGTAGCTGTTCCTCGAAGACTTCGGCTGGGGTCTTCCAGCCGAGGATCTTGCGGGGGCGGTTGTTGATTGCGAGGGCGATGGCCTCAAGGTCCTCGGCCGACCACCTGGGCAGGTCGGTTCCTTTCGGGAAGTACTGGCGGATCAGGCCGGCACCACCATGGCCCCGATGCGAACCTCAGCAGGCCAGAACAAGACTCACAGTGTTCTCGTTCGTTGGCCGCTGCCACGGCGAGTGCGGGTCGGCGAAGAACACCATCGTGCCGGTGTCGAACGCGAACTGGGCACGGCCGGAGAGTTCTTTCCCGCGATCCCAGGTGAGGGTCTTGCGCAGTTGCCCGGGCAGCTTCGTCATCGACGCCGTCAGCGCGGTGTTCATCGCGACGGCGCCGTATCCGCCGAGAGAGGGCGGCGGCAGCGCGACGGTCGCCTCCAGAGCGCTGGCTGCGGCCAATGCCCAGCACACTGTGCTGGCGACCGAGGCGGTGGGCGCGCAGTTCGTCGCCCAGCTCTGCGCTGCGGCGAGGGTCCGGGGCGTCGTCGCGCCGCCCCGCCCCAGCCTGTGGGCGCGGCCGCAAGCAGGTCGGCGAGATCGGCCAGCTGGCCGATGCCTGCCCTGGCCCGACGACGGCAGCCTGGGAAGACGGAGCATGAGAGGAGATGGACAGCTATGACCAGCACGGCCCTCATCGTTCGCCCGGCGGCGTCCAGGCCGGGCAGGCTCAGCCACGCCCAGGTGACCGTGGAGGATGACGCCCGCTGCCATGCGCTGTTCGCTTCCAGCCTCCAGCGATCAGATGCGCCAGGCGCCGACGCCGTGGCAGAGGCAATCAGGGTCACTGTGCAGCAGCTTGGGACCGATGGCTGCATTGGCCAGATGGCGCAGGAGTTCGGGGACCACCCGCAGGCAGCTGCGGCACGCATGCGCTGGGTCCGGTCACTCATAGCAGACGCATAGGCATTCTTGTCAGGCTGGCAGCAAGGCAGTGCTCGGCATGCAGAGCACGCTGGTGGGCGATGACGTTGTGGCAGTTTCCCCCGTGCTGCCGGACGTCATCGCCGGTTAAGGTCCCGTCCGGTGAGGCCGCAGCCCCCTTGTGCCGCCTCACCGGACGGGTACCCAGGACACCCCGAACGTCTTGCGCGGGTCGATCTCGGTCACAACTGCGCTCACCAGGCGGCACGTTCACGGGCATCACGGGACAACCGAAGCACGGACGGCGATCGGCGGACGGCGCGTTCGACGCCGCCAACCGCCGCTGCTGGCACCCCGATCGGATGCCACGGCGCCTGCGGTAACGATGGCGCGTGATTTCTCGCTCAACTCGCATGCCTATCACCCGGTCGGCGGTCCCGGCAGATCGAATGTTTCCGAAGCGGCCGCAAGCATGATCAAAAGTAAGAATGGTGGCGGAGCCACCCACACTGCCTCTCACGACGGCTTAGAATGCGGTGTCGTCCGACTGACAGTAAGGAGTGCAGTGCGGTTCCGCATCCTGGGCAGACTGCGGGTCGAGGCCGCCGACGAGGTGGTGCCGGTTACCTCACCCTGGCAGCAGGCAGTCCTGGGCCGCGACCGGCTTCACTTGTTGAGCTGTGCTGCCGGCGCACCGGAAATTCAGAGGATGCGTCTGCTACAGCGCACATGAGCCTGCTGTGGTGGCGAGCCAGGTACATCCACATAACTCCTGGATCGGCCATTTCCCTGGAGGAATGGGAGGCAAATGCTGCTCCGTGACGCAAGGCATTAGCTGCAAGCTCGCTCCTAATCAGCATCATATAATTGATAAGATCATTACATTCCCGTCGGCCGAGTTGCATCTTCGTGAAAGAACGCGCTATTCCGGTCGCCTGGGGAAGGGCCGTAAGGCAGCACAGGGACACTGCATTATCAGAGCTATGCGTCGGGAGCGAGAGCCAGTACTCATTCGGCAGATAGGCTCCTAGCCTGCCCCGAGGATCGCCAACGAGCCACGCATGATAGTCGGATACCATCGCCAGGAGTTCGCAGATGCCTGCGCGAACATTGGCGTCGTATTCTGTTATCAAGGCCGGGGTGGCTGATAGCCATATCTATGAGAGATCTCATATTGCTATGCTTTTCCAATCGCTCCGCGATCGACGAGTCCTCAGCGGTGGAAGGACACCGACATCCGCTTGGCCAATAAGTCTCCCAATGATCTAGCTGCTTCGGGGATGGCAAGTACTGGCATTCGGGGATCAGCAGGACAAGGGCGGCGGCCAGTACCCACAGGCTTCCGGTGATGATGCACCTAGGCGAGCTGAGTTACTCAGCGGGTGCCGCACCGAGGCAGTCCGCCCGGGTACGAGGTAGCTGGGCAGGTAGGCGCTCACGGTTCGTCGATATCGATCAGCCCGTCTCGGGACAGCAGCATCACCGTCATGGCAGTGAACGGCTTGCTCAGCGAGCCCAGCGCGAAAATGGCGTCCGGTGCCACGGGCTGGCGCAACTCCAGGTCGTACAAGACGAAGCATCCGCGTTAAGCCGCCAGGCCGCCACGAGTTACAACTGCGGCAGCACCGGGACCGCCTGGATCCCGTCAAAGCCGCAACCAGGGCATCAATCCGGCGCGCCACGCCCGGCGCGCATGCTCAAGGTCGGGGACCTGGCTCCTCGCCGGGCTCTGTGGTCACTTCGTACAGCGCCCTCAGCAGCCCCAGCCAGCCAGTGAAGCCGACGTCTTGCGTGCTGTCAGAAGCCTGCCGGGAACGGCGGACAATCCGCAGGCTGCCCACCGGAGGCTCGACTCTGTCCAGGACGATCCGGATCTCCACCTGCTCATCGTTCCAGGCGCGGCGAACGGCAACATCCGCCAACTGGCCGATGCGTGCCGCAGCTGTGGCCCCAGCACGCTAAAAACGTCCTTGCTGCAGGCCGCGCGGGCCATGTCGTACCAGTTGAGACTCATATTGGTCTTATAGCAGGTGTTGTCATCCTGGCGGCAGGGCCGTCTGGTCCATGCTGCGCGATGAAGCCGCCAGCTCGGAAAGAGAGGAATCACAAGACGTATCGATCCGGTCGCAGCGTTCGGGTCGCGTTATCTGGAATCGATCATGCTCATGCTCGCGATCGGCCTCTGCTGCCCGGCCGGGGCACGACACGCTCGGCGTCTGGCCCTGATCTTGGAGCTAAACCGCCATGTGACGCGGCCTTACGAAGCCATCTCCCAGGCAAGGAATCCCAGCAAGATCAGCCAACTGGCTGACGGCTCCATCGGCTAGCGAGCGCATCCTGGGAACGACCCAGCTTGTCCCTATTGAGGCAGGCCACACGTAAAGAAGTACAACAGCAACCATGACCACCGGGCGCTCATCGCTAACACGGCGGCATTCGTCGGCCGCCAAGACAATCACCGCCGAATGGCCGCACGCCGTGGACGGCCGCGGCGACACCCGCTTCGTGGGATGCCCAAGAGGAGGACATGCCATGTCACGGACCGATCCAAGCTCGACCCGCCACGGAAAGGCACACACATGCTGACGAGAACAGCTGCGGTATGGGCAGCAGTAATCGGCCTGGTGGGAACGTGCATGCTCGGCAGTTCGTTCGCGATCAATACCGCGCCTCCGGCCGGTGCCAGCGGCGCCCAGTTGACCGCCTTCGGGCAGCAGCACCACGACGCGATCTTGTGGGGGAGCTGGCTGCAAGCCGTCGGCCCGGTGCTCATCACAGTGTTCGTCGTCGCCATCGTCGTGCTGGCCGGGGCCACGACTCGACTGACGGGGTGGATGACCCTGTTCGGTGCGGCCACCCTCATGACGGTCAGCCTGATCGAGATCACCTTCTACATCGGCACCGTGCACACCAGCCCGGCGACGATGGGCGCGACCAGCCTGGCGCTCATCGAGTCGGTTCAGCACCTGTGGTTCATTGTCGGCGCGCCTGCCCTGTGGCTGCCGTTGGGACTGGTCATCCTCGGCTCGCATGTGCTCCCCAGGATCTTGGGTTACCTGGCAATCGTCCTGGCCGCTGTCTTCGTACTGGCGGGGGTCTTCACTTTGCTCGACTCCACCGTCCCGACCGCCGTGCAGCTTCTCGGGAGCGCCCAGGCGCTGTGGTGGCTGGCCGCGGAAGGCATAGTCATCTTCGGCGCCCGCCGGGACCAGCGGATTGTCGCGGTCCATGGGCAGTAAGTCCCCAGCTCACCGATCGCTGCGCCTGTCTTGCCGCCGACGGCAGCGGCCACTAGTTAGCCCGAGACACGCGGCTCCGGCATTGCCAAGGGCCATCAGCTTGCACGGCCGCTCCGGCTCCGCCAGCCAGATAGGAAGCCATGCATCCAGAGGTCTTGCGGCAGTTCGCTGCAGAGCACATCAGAACCATGATCGCGCATGGTGAGGACGTGTGCTATGTCCGTCATGTATGTCAGGAACGGCAGAACAAAGCACCACGAGCGCCAGAACCAGGAGCAGGCCGGGCCGCCCGATCATGCAGGAACCATCTACGGAAGTGGCACCACCGCCAGCGGATTTGGTCAATGGACAGAGGGCTGAGGTGTCGTTATGGCTAATGAGGGCCTGAATCTGTTCGCGGATAGCTTTTCGTTTCTCGAGATCCCTCGCTGGCACGAAGGCCAGCTGTGGGCCGCGGACATGCTCGCTGGCCAGGTGGTCGCTTTCGCCGCTGATGGGGCGGCGCAGGTGGTCACGACGGTGCCAGAGCTGCTGGCGGGCTTTGGCTGGATGCCCGACGGCTCGCTGCTGGTCGTGACCCGCAGCGGGCGGTTGCTGGGGCAGGAGGAGGGGTTGGCGGTTGAGGTGGCCAGCCAGCTCAGCGGCGGGTCGGTGCCCTGCAATGAGATGACCATCGATAGCCAAGGCAGGGCCTATGTCGGCCTGTTCGGTCTGGCCGGTGGCGGCCTGGTGCGCGTGGATCCGGACGGTTCGGCCCGGGTCGTGGCTAAGGGCATGTTGCTTCCGAACGGCCAGGCGCTATCTGCTGATGGTCGGACCTTGATCGTCGCGGAAAGCGCGGGGCAGAGGCTGTCGGCTTTCACCGTCGGTGCCGATGGATGGTTGACCGACCGGCGAGTGTGGGCCAGCTTTGGCGAACCAGCCACCGCGACAACTCTGTCCGGGATAATCGCTCAGGTCAGCGTGTGGCCCGATGGCATTGCGCTGGACGCCGCCGGAGCCGTGTGGGTGGCCAATCCATTCGGCCGCGAGGTGCTGCGGGTGGTCGAAGGCGGAGAAATCACCGATCGGCTCTCAACTGGTGAGCTCGCCTGCTACGCCTGCGCTCTGGGCGGCCCCGACGGCCACACGTTGTTTCTATGCGTAGCGCCGCCATTCCTGGACGAGGGGGCCCGCCGTGCCCAGCGCAGCTCCCGCTTGCTCACCTGCCAGGTCCGCGTGCCTGCACCAAGCTCCGGGCGCCACACCACCGGACCAGTTCGCTGAAACTCAGCCGGTATCGACCGCAGCCATGCACCCCGCACCTCACAGAACCTCAGCCCTATGCCATCCAGTACTGAAATATGCGAGGAAGCTCGTGATCGCCCCGACCCGACGCCAGAATCGGCGCTGCTCATTCTCGGCCCGCTCCGCTTGCGAGGCCCCGACGGAGACGTCCGGCTCGGAGGGCTCCGACCACGGCGTCTGCTTGCCACGCTGGCCCTGCGAGCGAGAGAGAGCGTCTCGGTTGACCGGCTGGTAGAAGCGACTTACGGCGGGTCGCCGCCACGGTCAGCCAGGCAGAACCTCCATACCTACCTATGGTCGCTGAGATGCTTGATTTCGGCGGCGGATGCACGGCTCGCCATCCGGGCGCGTCCTCCCGGCTACTGGCTGGACGCTGAGCCGGGAGTGCTGGATTGGGACCGTTTCCGCGAACTCGCGGATACGGGGGAGAAGTGCATGCGGGCGGACCCCGTCGCCGCCGGACGCTTGCTGCGCGGGGCGCTGGACTTGTGGCGGGGCGACCCGGTGGCGGATGTGGCCGAGTTCCTACCGGAAGCGTCGGCTCAGATCGCGGCCATGGATGAAGCGCGGCTGACCGTCATGGAGCAGCGAATTGAGGCTGACCTCGGGGCAGGCATGGAGCGCGAGCTTATCGCGGAACTTGCAGAACTGGCGGCGGTGCACCCGTTCCGGGAGCAGATGAGGGCGCATCAGATGGTTGCGCTTTACCGCTGCGGACGGCGGGCGGAGGCGCTGTCAGTCTTTCACGGACTGCGGAGGGATCTAGCTGACGAGCTGGGGCTGGATCCCGGCGTGAGGCTGTGTTCCCTGTTCGAGGCGATGCTGCGGGCCGATCCAGCGCTGGACTGCGCTGCCCGCCCCCGGCAGCGGGAAGACGCGCGCTTGGGTGTTCGAGGTAAGCCGGCACCGCAGGGCGGCCTGGGCATCACACTGGGCCAGCGTGCCGCGCTTGAGGAGGCACAGGCCTACCAGGGCCGCGCTGCTCAGCTGGCCAGAATCCTCGGCTTGCTGGCTGCGCCCGACAAACTGCCGCGCGTGGTTCGCCTGCATGGCCCAGCGGGGATCGGCAAGACCGCATTTGCCTATGAGCTGGCTCGGACATGCGATGCTCGGGGCTGGCCTGCAGTGATCCTGGACAGCCGTGACTTCCGGCACGACGCTGCCTCCCTTAGCGAGGCTGTCGCATCCCGTTGTGCAGGACTATGGGAGCCCGCTTCCAGCCGACCGCTGCTGCTTGTGCTTGACACCTTCGAAGAAATGGCTGATGTCGAACGTGACCTATGGAACATCATCCTGCCGGGAATCAAAGGCCCGGTCCTGGTGGTGTTGTCCGGGCGATACCAGGCGGCCATCCGCGCAACCGCCGGGTACTGGCACGGCCTGATCGATGACATCGAGCTGTCAGGCTTGTCTGGCACTGAGGCGGAGCGCCTGGCCCGGCTGCACGGCGTGCGCGACGCGGGTACCTGCGCGAAGGTCGTGGCCTTCGCCGAAGGTAATCCGCTCTTTCTGACCGTGGCGGCGCAGCACGCCCGGTCGGCGGGGCCGGACGTCCAGTTGTCTGGCGAGGTTGCCCGTCCGCTGATCGGCCTGATGACCCGCGAGATTACCGATCCGCAGGCGCGGGAGCTGCTGGAGGCTGCATCACTCGTCCGTACCTTCAGCCAGGAAATACTTACTGAAATGACGGGACGTGACGCTTCCGCGGGCTTCACGGCTTTGTGTCGGCTGAGTTTCGTCCGTGTGAGGCCAGAAGGCGCGCGTGTGCATGATCTTGTTCGCGAGTCAATCGCGGGGGACTTGCGCTGGCGCGCGCCTGTAGCGTGGCAGGCCATGCGGCACCGTGCGTATGCCTACCTGGCCCGCCGTGTTACATCGGCGGCAAATGCCGGCCCCTTCGTGCAGGAATTGCTGCACCTGGCAGCCGCGTCGTCGGCAGGTGCGCGCTTTTATGCGGCGGTCAGGCAACCCCAGGTACACGTTCGGGCCGTCCGCCCCGGTGATCTTGCGCGGCTCCTTGAGGTATGCCGCACCGGCACCACCCGGCCCGGGTACCCGGCGGATGAGCGGGCCCGTCAGCTTGAGTCCGACTTCAACGCCGCGCAGCGGCAGTTCGCCGTGACCGAGGATGCCGATGGCCAGATCACCGGGTTCGCCTACACAATCTGGCTCAACTCCGCCAGCTGGCGAGCAGCCGCCCGGACCAGGGAAGACTTTTTCGCGGGCCTGCCGGAACCGGAGATGGCAGCCATCCGCACTACGCCGGAGAACGCACCGCCGGTCGCATGCCTTATTTCCGGTTCTACCCACCTGCCCGCACATGACCACGTCGACGCCGCGCTCCGCGCCTATCTCTTCGAAAGAGCTTACGATCGCCACAGCGTCGCCACCGAGCTGACCGGCTACCACCTGCTCACCGCCGATTGCCTCGATCTGGCCAAGCTCAGCTCCGCCGGGCTCACCCGCAGAAGAACGAGCATCCGCATAGGCGACTGCCTGGCTGATGAATGGCTACTGCGCTTCGGCGGCACCGGCTTCACTGGCTGGATCGCCGAAATGCTTGGCGGCCGAGTCGACGCTGGACCTCCACCCGGCGACTTAGGTGCCAGCCGGACACTGGGATTATCAAGATCTGACGACGCCTAGGCCCTTCAAGTCCTCGGCAAGGCTAGGCCCTGGTGGGCTCGATCGAGGCGCACGAGACCGTTGCCTTCGCCGCGCTCGCCATCAGTCGGTGTATACCGCCTTCCCGCCGACCTACGTCAGACCGTCCACCACGTACACGGCCGGGCAGGTGAGCATGGCCCAGCGGGCGGATACCGCCGAACGTGACCGCGATTGCCATCGTATTCGACACTTCATTATATCATTCTCATATATTGCTTAGCTAAAATGCCAAGATGACTCCATAGAGGTCTTTCGAGTGGCGAGAAAAGCGGACGATGAGAGTAGCCAGCCGAGTAGTCGCGGCATCGGTCCACATGGCCAGATTTCTGTATCGCCATGATTTCTGAGCCGCCTGCTGTGCACTGGTCGTCGCGGGATCGTTCATGCACCTTGTCGGCCATCAATATAGAATCTGGTGTTCATCGATGTCCGGCGGCCGCCACTATTGATCAGGCACTCGCTGCCATCGGAAGTTTCGTCAGCGGCGTCACTTTACAATTGCGCTAGACACGTCAGCGATACCCCGCGTTGCCCCATGCACGGATCTGGTCAGCCGTCGCTCGGCCGACGGTCGCACATATCAGCCAGCCGGCTGATGCCTGCCCGGCCGGTGTCGCCGCACGCTCAGGGCGGCCCGGCCGCCAGATGATGACCGTAGAGCCGCTCTTATTGGCGCGCCCGAAGCCGCAGTTCTGATTTGGCCCTCGAGCCTGTGGCACAGGAAGACCTGCTCAGCGCGCCGGAACCGCACGACGAGTGCGTGCCTGGGCTGGCAGAAGAGCGAGGCCCTGACTGGTACTTTGATGCTCTCTGCCGCTGGCGACGCCTGGCAGCAGGCAGGTGATGGGTTGCGAGAGCTTGGGCAGGCCGTTCCGCAGGTCCAGGCTGCTCGCTTGTGCAGGCGCAGTCTCCCCCGAGGTGCCCGTCCGGTGAGGCGACACAGGGGGCCGCGGCCTCATCGGACGGGGACCTTAACCGGCGATGACGTCCGGCAGCGAGCTGAGGGGAGAGCTGCCAGAACGCCATCGCCAGCGGCGGAGCTCTGCATGCCGAGCTCCGCACTTGGCAGCCTGGCAAGGCTGCCTATGCATCTGCTATGAGCAATGATGCCGGCCGCTTCCGGGGCTGCTCCAGACCAGCCCGGTTGGCAGCCAGCGGCGGATGCGGGCCCGCCCGCCCACCCCGGCACGCGCCGCCGAGTGAACGTCGCTCAGTTCCTTAGCCGCTGGGCGTGGACGGCGTGAGGGCGGACAGGATGGTCAGCCAGTGGGTGAACAAGAGGAAGTGCCCGGCGTCGGGCAGCCAGGTCGGTTGGCAGCCGGGTAGCTGCTCGGCGATGTCTTGAGCCCACGCGACGGGTATCGTCTGGTCGGCCTCGCCATGCCACAGATAGGTGGTGACGTTCACGCATGCGGGGTCGAAGCCCCATGGCCGCGCGCAGGCACTGATGTCATCGGCCACTCCGGCGGTGCCGTTGCGGAACGCTTCGCCTAGCGTATCGATGATCATGGCGCGGATCGCCGGGTGAGCGAGGACGGCCTGGTCACTGGCGGGCAGGGACCGCGTCTCTTTCTCGACCGTTCGCTGGGGGTGGTGGCGGGCGCGGTGAGTCAGGACGCGGAGCAGCCCTGGCAGTACCCAGGGCGTGACACCTGCGAGTCGCGCGAGGCGCCGCGACTCGACTCCGGCGTGAGTAGCGTTAGCCCCGGGGCCGATCAGCCAGCCGCCCATCGAGCTCGCCAGCGCTACGGCCATGACACGGCGCGGCATTGCATAAGCACACGCCAGCGCGTGTGGGGCGCCAGCGGACCACCCGAAAACCGAGAACCTGTCCAGCTCCAGTGCGTCGGCAACCGCCGCGACATCGGCTGCCCAGTCGATGACCCGGCGGCCGGGTAGCCGGTCCGACTGGCCGATCCCTGGCCGATCCATCGCGATGAGTCGCACACCAGCAGCCGCGGCGAGGTCATCGTCGGGATGACGCTGCAGTCTTGAGCCGGCGAAGCCGTGGAAGAAGAACACTGGCCAGCCATGCGGGTCACCGCTGCCGACGACGCCCAGAGCACGGCCATCGGGCAAGCGAACCGTGTCGCGAACCATTGGTCCTCCTGGCCGGGGGCCTGCTGCGCTCCACGCCCTTCCCACACGGCATTCCGTCGGCTGCCCAAACCATCGCGCCATGAACAGTTCATGTGCTGATACCGAAACGATACCGGTCAATGTGCCCGGCTTCGTCGCGGCATTGGAAATCTACTACGACCACAGCGCGCCGCAGATTAGCGATCCCTGGTCGTCAGCTTCTGAAGAATTGTGTCAGGTTTTCACGCGGCTGCGCCAGCCGGGCGAGAGGAGGCCGCACTGAATACGGGGTTCGGAATGAATCCTGATCAGCGGCCTGAGATAAATGCGTTGACCCGCGGCGAATGCGCGGCCTAGGTTGCCCCCCATGAGAATCACAATCCGGCCTGTCTGCAGCGACGAAGACTACGAGGCGTGGCGGCGGGTACGCCTGACGGTCGTGCCGCACGAGCGGGCGCACTCAGTCCCGGCCCTGCGCGCGCAGGCCGGCCCGCAGCAGCAGTTCCTGCTCGCCGAGGTCGATGGTGTGCTGGCAGGCTCCGGGACCGTCGGCAAATCCGATCTGACCGGCGCGGGCGCTGTCGCGGCGCGGGTGCTGCCGGACGCGCGGCGCCGCGGAGTCGGCACGGCGATCTTGCGCGTGCTAGGCGAGCACGCGGCGGAGATGGGATTTGAGGTGGTCGGCAGCAACGTTGAGGATCCCGGCTCTGTCCGCTTCGCCGAGCGGTACGGGTTCCGCGAGGTGGACCGGCAGGTGGAGCAGGTCCGCGTGATCGGGGACGAGCCTGCGCCGAAAGTGCCGGTCGGCGTCGAGATCGTCCGGGTGAGTGCGCGGCCTGAGCTGTGGCGCGCGGTGTACCCGACCGTGGGCGCGCAGGCGTTTCAGGACATGGCCCTAATCTCACCCTTGGATGTCAGCCTGGAGCAGTGGGAGCGGGACTGGATCACCGATCCGGACGCGATGTTCGTGGCACTGGCCGACGGCGAAGTGATCGGCTGCGCCGGGCTGCTACCCGACAGCGACGACCCGGGGCGGGCCGAGCAGGCGCTCACCGCGGTGCGCCGGGACTGGCGCCGCCGCGGGGTTGCCGCCGCGCTCAAGCGCTGCACGCTGGCCTGGGCGGCCGACCACGGGCTGCGCGAGGTATACACGTGGACCCAGCGCGGCAACGACGACATGCGGGCGCTGAACACACACCTGCGCTTCACCACCCGGACCGAGAGCTTGACCATGCGCGCCAGCCTTCCGCTGACCGGGCTGTCCTGACCAGTCCGGTTACTGAGCTCTGGGGTAGTTCGCAGCCCTGGGCCGATCCCCTCCGCAGGGGCTGATCGTCCAGGTCGGCCGCACTCGACCGCCTCCGGGTGCGGCACAGATACTCACAGCCGCCCGACCGGGATCGCAATTCAGCCAGTTGGCCGATGCCTCGCCGGGCGCTACCACCGGAGGCTAAGCGCATGCCACGCGATGCCGGCCGACATCGCTGGGCGGGGCTGCGCTCGGCGGCCAGATTTGTAGTGGTCTTATGGGGCGGACCCTGATACTCGCGAGCGGAGCAGCCCGACCGGCCAGGACCTGGCTATCGGGTCCGAGCGAGCAGGGAGCGTGGGCATCTCGCAATGGAAATCGGGCAGGATCCGGCGGCCCACGTCGGCCAGGGGTTGTTTGTAGGCCGCGAGGCTGAGGTCACCGCGCTGCAGGATCTGGTATCGGACGTCGCGGCCGGTCGTGGCGGGCTAGCCTGGGTGGAGGGCGAGCCTGGGATTGGGAAGTCGGCGCTGGTCAGTCAAGGTCTCTCAAAGGCCGTGACCGCAGGATGCGCGGTGCTTACGGCCCCCGCCGACCGGCTGCGGCAGCAGTTCCCGCTGGGCGTGATGCTGGATCTGCTGAGGGTTGACACGCGGTCCGCTGACGGGGATCGGAAACAGATCGTGCGGTTTCTGCGCGGGGACGGCATGGGTGAGGTGGTTTCGGCCCGAAACACCATCGCGGTCGCGGCCGAGCGCCTGCTGGGGCTGGTCGACCGGCTGTGCGCCGCATCGCCTGTGATCTGCGTTATCGACGACGTGCAGTGGGCGGATGAGGCGAGCCTGTCGGTCTGGCGCCGGCTGGCCGCCGCCGTGGGTCAGATTCCGCTGCTGGCGATCGCCGTGGCGGGCACGCTGCCCCGCTCGCCGGAAGTAGCCGAGGTCAGAAGCGCAGTGCTGGACCGCGGTGGCGTGGCGATCGCGGTCCCGCCTCTGCCCGACGATGAGGCTGCGGCCCTGGTAGCTGCCCTGGTGGGCGGCCAGCCCGGGCCGAGGCTGCTGCAGCAGGCGGCGTCGGCGGCCGGAAACCCGTTGTACATCCGCGAGCTGACCGAAACGCTGCTACGCGAGGACCGGGTGCAGGCCAGTCAGGGCGTGGCGGAACTTACCAGACCTCCCGGAGCGGTGACGCTGGCCGCCGCGATCGGGGACCGGCTCGGGTTCCTCTCGGAACCGACGCTTGACGCGCTACGAGTGGCAGCGCTGCTCGGCGCCCGGTTTTCTGTGCAGGACCTGGCTGCTGCGCTCGGCCGGATGGCGCAGGATCTGGTCGACGAGGTGGGGGAGGGCGTGGCCGCGGGCGTGCTGGCCGAGGCCGGCCCGGAACTGGCCTTCCGACACGGGCTAATTCAGCAGGCATTGCGCGACGGGATGCCGGTCAGCTTGCGCATGGCGCTGCATCGGGACACGGCGCGGGCGATGGCTGGGGCTGGGACACCTCCCGAACGCGTCGCGGCCCAGTTGCTCGCCGTACAGGGCACCCTGGATGACTGGATGCTGGGCTGGCTGGCGGCCAGTGGCGCGGCGTTGGCATACCTGGCGCCACAGTGTGCCGCGGATCTGCTACGGCGGGCGATGGCCCGCCTCACTGCCGACGACCCCCGCCGTGAGGTCGTCCAGGAGCACCTCGCCTGGACGCTGTTCCTGCTGGGCCGCAACGACCAGGCGGAACCGCTGGCCCGGCAGCTCCTGGCCAGGACCTCCGCGCCCGTGCGGCGCGCCCGGATGGCCTGGACCGTGGGCTACACGCTACTGCGCACCCGGCGGCCTGGGGAGGCACTGGCCATTGTCGGAGCGGCGCTCCAGAGCCCAGGGTTGCCGCCCGTTTGGGAGGCGCGACACCACGCCTTGCGCGCCCTGCTGCTGGCCAACACCAGCCGCTACGACGAGGCCCGAGCTGCCGTTGCCGAGGTGCAGGCTGAGGCAGAGCGGATCGGCGACCGCATCGCCGCCGGCTATGCGCTGCACACCGCGTCTCTCGACCGCTATCACCATGGCGATGACACGGGCGCGCTGGCGAAGGTGGAGCTGGCCCTGGCTGTCATCGGCGACGACCCGGAGGCCACTGACCTGCGATTGCTGCTGCTCGGCGACCGGCTGGCGGCCCTGGCCGGCCTCGGCCGGGAGGCCTTCACCGAGATGCGTGAGGCGGCGGCTTTGGCCGAGCTGGCTGGCGCGGCGCGAGCCGGCATGGTCCGGTGGATGACCGCCCGGTACCTGTGGGCGGTCGGTCAGTGGGACGGTGCCCTGGCGGAGCTGGATGCCCTGTTCCGGCCGGGCGCCAGCGTGTCTGATGAGATCGTGCCGATCGCCGCCCGCGGCCTGGCGGCGCTGATCTGCTTCCACCTTGATGACCGGGCTGGCGTCGCGGCGCACCTGCGCGCGGCCGAAAGCCTGGCCGACCCTGGGCACCCCGCAGGAGTGCGGAAACCTCGCCGGTGGCAAGGGCTCGGTATCGCCGACCGTCGGCGCCAAAGCCGATGCCACCCTGTTCGGCGGTATCGACGTCGAGCTGTACGCCATCGCGGGCATAGCGACCGGACCGGCGGTGTCCATCGAGGACTGGCTGACGAGCACGCCCAACTCGGACTCCAGCTGCAACTGGCCAGCATTCGAGAACGACCTATTCGTCGGCGTGGAGTGGCAGTTCGACCTTACCGGCCCCACCGGTGACTACCAGCTCTTTCACGTGGGGGCAGGCCTGACGAAGCTTGGCACCTGGAATCTGGATCCATGCGCATCCTCGGGGCTGCCGCCACCAGGGAACCCGTCGGGCTGGGTGGTCGGCCACGCGGTCGATGCGGGCAACGACTACCCCTATGAAGGCCTCGGCGTGTACGAGAACCACGACGGGACAGACCCCTGGAATGAGTGGTACGGCCAGTGTGACTCGTTCGCCGCGTGGAAGATCTATGAGAACGAGGCAGGGACGGCAGCTCAGCATCCGCCGTTCCGCCCGGACAAGGGGTGGGCGCCGAGCAACGCGTCGGTGTCACCGGTAGTCGGGGACGCGACCGGGAGCCCGGCCGGCAACTGGGGTGATGCCAAGGACTGGGGACCGGCGGCCCAGCAGGCCGGGTTCACGGTCGACGATAACCCGGCACCGGGCGCCATCGCCTGGTGGGGGGCAAGCCCCGACATGCCGTTCGGGCATCTCGGGTTCGTGACCGACGTCTACCCGAACGGCACGATCCGAATCGAGCAGTACAACCTGCGCCTGAATGGGCAGTACTCCACGCTGGCGATGAGCACGGCCGGGGCGTGGGACACCAGCTTCGGTGACGCGCCGTTCTACGTGCCGTTCCCGACCGGGTTCATTCACATCGACCAGAACAACATCCCGACACCGGTGACGTATCCCACCAGCACCAGTTCCTATCCGGCCAACGTGTGGGGCCCCAGGTCCTCGGCCTTCTCCGTCACCGGTTCCGCCTACCTGGGAACTGACGACGGCTGGTACAACAGGGCCGGGCACGGGCTCATCGGCCAGGAGTTGTGGACCAACACCAATGGCTCCACGGCCGATTCGACGGCGACCTGGAATCCGCTGCTGACCGCCAGCGCGTGCTACGCGATCAGCGCATATATCCCCGATAACTACGCCAACGGAGTCGGCACCTACACCATCCACGCCGCCGACGGCACCCATCAGGCGGTGGTCAACCAGAATTCATATACCAACGCCTGGGCACCGCTCGGGACCTATAAGACCGATATCACCGGCTCAGTCGGCGTCACCCTTACCGACCAGTCACCGGCCGGCTATTACCTGGCCGCTGACGCCGTGATGTTCACCCCGCATCCTGTCAGAACGCGGGCGGCTCACCCCTGATCATCGACCCTGCCTCGCCCGCGAGCCAGTTCAGCCTCACTGGCGATTCATACCCGGGAACTGTCGACGGCTGGTACAGCCGTCCCGGTCACGGGCTGAACGGTAACGAGCTGTGGACGAACACTAACGGAACGTCCGCCAGTTCTACCGCGACGTGGACCGAGAGCAACCTGAACGCTGGCGCGTGCTACACGGTCAGCGCCTACATTCCCGATAACTACGCCAACGCGGTGGCCACCTACGAGGTCTTCGACAGCGCCGGCGTCGATTCCGTGATCATCGACCAGAATTCCTTCACCAACGCCTTCGCGCAGCTCGGCGTCTATCGGGCGACGAGCTGGGGCGGGATTGTGGTCAAGGTCACCGACATGGGCGACGCCGGTTACTACGTCGCGGCGGACGCGATGATGTTCACCCCCAGCACGTGTGACGGAGTGGGCGAGGGCAGCTCCGGCTCCTACCCAACAGGGGTGTATGGCCCGGGATCGACGCAGTTCTCCACCGCCAACTGGTGGGCGACCGATCCGGGTCACGGCCTCATCGGGCAGGAACAGTGGACCCACACCAACGGGACCACCGAGGACTCACGGGCCCTGTGGACGGTATTCCTGGTGCCGGGTGCCTGCTACCAGGTGTCCGCTTACATTCCCGACGAATTCGCAAACAACCCTGCGACGGACTACTCGGTCTTCGCGGGCGACGGCACCCACTATGTGACTATCAACCAGGAGGCCTACAGCAACGAGTACGCCGCACTGGGCACCTACCAGGCCCAGCCGGACGGCGAGCTCGACGTCATGGTGACCGATGTCGGGACACCCGGCTACTATGTCGCGGCGGACGCGATGAAGTACGTGCAGGCCCCCTGCTCTAGCCAGGGCCCGGTCGGCGGCGGCTACCCGTCCGGAGTGTTCGGCCCTGGCTCCGGGGCGTTCTCTACCACGAACGCGTGGTTCACTGACTCCGGCCATGGCCTGGCCGGGCAGATGCTCTGGACGCACACCAACGGCACCACCATCGACTCGACCGCCACGTGGAGCCCCACCCTGCAGCCGAACACCTGCTACATCGTGGGGGTCTACGTCCCTGACAACTACTCCAACAACCCGTCCGCCACTTACTACGTATGGGGCAACGGAGACATCCATCCGCAGACTTACTACGTGAATGAGAACGACTACACCAACGGATGGGCCACGCTGGGCAACATAACCACCTACAGCGACGGGTCAGTCTCGGTCGAGCTCACAGATTTGGGGACGACCGGCCAGTACGTCGCCGCGGCCGCAGTTCGTTTCGTCCCTTGCTGAGTCGGTGCGCCGCGGCCTGGGCTCGCCTGAGCAGCAGCCGGGCAGGCCCAGTCCATGGGTCGGCGCCTTCGCAGCGGTCGCCTGGCCGCCTCGTCGGCGGTGTCGGCCCCGGCACGGCGTCGCACACATTCAAGCTGCGCTGCTCGACGTCGGGCCGCGGGACGCCGACACGCAGAGACTCGCGCCGGCATCGACCAGATCAGCGTCTTCGAACCCCAGGCGGCGTTCATCGCCGCTTGCACTGCGCAGGCAAGCTTGCCTGGGCCTGCGCGAACGGCCCACGTGCTGATGCGCAGCGAAGTGATGGACCCCTCAGGTGAGCAGGTCGCCTGAACCAGGCCATAACGCGCGCCTGCGTGACCGCGCCCTGGGCTTGCGGGCCTCGATCTTCGTGCTCGCCCGGGCTGGCTAAAGTAAGCAGGAACCCTAAAAGGACCCGGATCACCCGCCGCCGCGCTGGCGACGGCCTTCAGGAGGTTCTGCCGGGAAATTCGCTTGGCTGCCCGGCGGCATGATGCCAGGATCGTGCGCATGCGCGGACAGGACAGGGGGTCTGGACAGAAGCGGTGACGATCCCGATCAAGGAAGTCGACCTGGTAATCCGCGAGGCGGCCATCCTCACGGATGGCGGTGCCGCGACGGGCCGCGAGATCCATATCCGCGACGGGCGGGTCGTGGAGGTCGGCCCGCCCGGCCAGGTGGCGGCCGCACCGGGGGCCGCGGTGATCGAGGCCTCGGGCCGTTGGGTCGTCCCTGGGTTGATCGACAGTCACGTCCATCTCGGCGGCACGGGAGTGCCCGGCCGGGACGAAGGCGAGCACACCGATCCCGTTCGTGCCCGCCCCCGCCTGGAGGATCACCTGGCCTTCGGGGTGACGACCGTAGCCGACCTGTTCGGGCATCCACCGGCCATGTTCGCCCGCCGCGCCGCCGCAGTCGCCTCGCCAGGGTCCCTGCCCCGCGTGCTGGCGGCCGGACAGGGCATCACCAGCCCGGGGGGGCACCCCGGCAGCACCGCCTACGCCTGGTCGAAAACTCTCGCTGCCAGCGCCGCACTGGAGACCGACGATCCCGCCCAGGCCCGCGCCCACGTCCGCCGGCTTGCCGAGGCCGACCACGCCGATCTGGTCAAGGTCACCTGCAGTGATCTCCGCGGGCGCGTTGCCCGGCTCAGCCCCGCGACACTGCGAGCCATTGTCGGCCAGGCCCACGACTGCGGCCTCCGGGTACTGGCGCACGTCCACACCGATGCCGATGCCCTCCTTGCTGTCGGCGCGGGAGTGGACGGCATCGAGCATGTCCCGGCCGGCCCGCGCGTGCGCCAGGTGTTCGACGCGATGGCCGAGGCAGGAACGGTATGGACGCCGACCCTGGCGGTCATGGAGGCCCTCGCGCACGCCGACAGTCCCCGCACCTACCTCGATGAGGCCTACCCCGGGCTGCCCGCCCGGCTCCAGCCATCGGCCAGGGCCCTCACGCTAGCCGAAGGCGAGCAGGCCCGCACCCGCGCAGCAGCCGCGCGCCGCATCCTCACCGCCATGCTGGACGGCGGCGTCGCCCAGGCGGCAGCGGCCGGCGTGCGCATCGCCGCGGGCACCGACGCGGGCAACAGCTATGCTCCGCACGGCTGGTCCCTGCACCGCGAACTGCACCTGCTGCGCCGGGCCGGCCTCGGCAGCGACGCGGTTCTCGCCGCGGCCACCCACGTCGCCGCCGGCAAACTCGGCCGTCTTCACGCCGGACTCGGCCGAATCATCAGCGACGGCGCCGCCGACCTGCTCATCCTCCGCGCTGACCCAAGACACTCCACCGGGGCACTCGCCCGGCCAGACCTGATCATCGCCGCTGGCCGTATCCTCCAGCCGGATCACGATCCGCAGTCCTGGCATTCCTCTGGCCAGTCGCCAGCGCCCGCCAGGGGCTAACGATCTTTAATGGCGAGAGGTTACAGAAGGGGCTGAGGTCGAGGCGGGTGCTGGCGACGAAGCCGTCCAGGAGGCCAGGGCGGTACTGCATGCGCCTGAGCCGGGTCTTCACCAGGGCGGTCAGCTCGATGAGGTTGCGCTTGGCCAGGCTGGCCAGGGATCTTTTCAGTGGGACCAGACCTGCTCGACTAGGTTGAGCTCGTGGGCGTAGGGCGGCAGCTGGAACACGGTCAGCCAGTCCCGCGCGGCGACCAGCTCCGTCATCGCCCGGCTGACGTGCGTATTCAAGTTATCCACACGACCACCAGCGGGCCGGCGAGCTGCTGGTGCGCGGCGTCCAGCAGCCGGGCGTAATCGGTCTCGGTGAAGCCCTTGCGCCGGTCCGCGCCGCGAGCGCAGCGGCGGTGGACCCGGTAGATCAGCCGGGGGCTGGCAGCCCGGCTTGATGCAGATCAGCGCCGCTAGCGAGACCCGCGAGTTGTGGCCGCCGGTCACCTTCACCTCGGCACGGGTGGGCGCGATTCTGGCGGACGCCGAGGACCTGTCCGGGATGACCGGGAAGGCGGGCCGCTCACCGGGGGGAGGAGTTTCTCCGCCTTCGACGGCCACGTGACCAAGCGGCAGATCGACTTGTGCCAGACCGGCGCCTGGTGCAGGCGTGGCGCTTCCCTTGTGGGCGGAGGGGCAGTACACGATCGTCCGGTTCACGCTCGAGGCCGAGGATGGCGGGACCCGCCTGGTCGTCGACCAGGCGAGCGAACCGGACGAGGCCGACGTCCTCGGCTGCCACCAGACCTGGCACGATCACCTGGATGCCAACAGGCCGACCTTCTACTTCGCTCCGGTCGCCCAGCACTTCGGCGGCCAGGCCCATTCGTGACATCGGCGGCGCGCGGTGGGCGTCAGGTCTGACCGGCTGCCCTGGGCGGGATCGACACGGAGGATAGGTGCTTGATGGCCGACGGCGCGCTGCTGGACCTGGCCCGCTCCGCCAACGAGGCGGCCTTCGCCGAGCTCGTCACGCCGTATCGCCGCGAATTGCACGTCCGCTGCTACCGCCTGCTGGGCTCGTTTGACGACGCCGACGACGCGCTGCAGGACACTCTGGTGGCGGCCTGGCGCGGACTGCCCGCCTTCCAGGCCAAAGCGTCGATGCGCACCTGGTTGTACAGATCGCGACAAATACCTGCCTGAACCTGGTCCGTAAGGCCGCCCGGAGACCGCAGATGACCCAGCCTCCAGGGCGGTTAGCATGCTGGTGAGTCGTAGCGAGGGCGAGTGGCGAGGAGGGCGGTTAGGTCATCGCCGGGCCGTACATCGCGAGGCGCGCAACCGCGGGCGAAGATCCGAGCCCCGGCCGTACCGCCCAGGGTCGCCCGCATGCCGGAGACGCGCACCCAGGACCCCTCGAGCAGGCCGATCACGGGAACATCGTTTTCTTCCAGGAACTCGCCCAGCCTTTCGTCACGTGCCTGCCGCATCTGGTCGTCGGGCGTGCTGGCGGCCGGGTAATGCGGGTTGATCTGGAACGAGATCAAGCCCAGTGCGGCCAGTGTGGCGGGCTGCACGATAGGCATGTCGTTGGTGGTACGGATGGTCGGGCAGGCCAGGTTGGCTCCGGCGCTGACGCCCAGGTAGGGCATGCCGACGCGCACGCGGTCGCCGATCGCAGCCAGCAGGCCGTTGCGCTGCACGGCCTGCAGGAGGCGGAAGGCGTTGCCGCCGCCGACGAACACCGCGTCCGCCTGTGCCAGGGCCGCGAGCGGGTCCGGGGCGTGGTGAGCTCCGTTCACCTGCACGCCCAGTCCGGCCAGGATCTCCCGCATCGCCTCGGTGTAGCCGTCGGGATTACTGCTCGCGTAGGGGACAAACAGCACGCGGCGGGCACCCTCGAACAGAGCGGCGAGGGCGTCCATCGCGTGCTCCAGCGCACCTTGCCCAGGACTGAAAGAGTTGGAAAGCAGCATGAACTCGGGCATCTTGTCCTCCTTGCGCGCGGGGCAAGCTCTGCAGCCCCTGCTGGCTGTGCCAGCCAACGGGAGGCTACGCGCGCACCACTGCCGACGCGACAGGTTATATCGGCGCCTGGCTCGTCCTCCGAGATGCGTGGTTTGATAGTCGCGCGACGCCTACATCATCGGCTCCAGCCAGGGCTTGTGACACGGCACGCCGCTGGCTCATGGGGCGTCAGTGTGCCCAGCCACGCCGTTAGATGGCGTGGCAGGCATACCGACGCCTCTTCCCGGCCAGCACTCGCGCCCTTGGAGGCGCCGCTGTGACGCCCAGGAGATCGCCGCGATCTGCCCCACCGCCATGGTGTTCGTGGCCGGCGAGAACGGCGGTATCAGCCACACCCCCCGCGAGTACTTCAGCCCGGGCGCCTGCGGCAGTGGCACTGACATGCTGGCCAACGCCATGCTGCGCTTGGCCGACGAGACGTGACCGCGCCCGCCAGGACGACCCTCGACCTGCTCCCCACCCTGGTGATGCCGGCCCGCCTGCGTGTGATGATCGGGCGGGAGAGGGGGCGTCCGTGCGGTACCTGGTGGTGGGCTCCGGGCCGCTGCGCTAAGGAACGGCAGGAACATGATCGGCATAGGCGCTTTGCGGGCGCTCTCGGGCGTGGATGCGGGCAGGCCGAACCCGACCCGAGCCAGGCCAGCGCAACGATCGATACGCCGCTTTAAGTGAGGGCTTGGCAATACTGGCCCGCGAGTGCGCTGAACGCAGCATTGACGGCCGAGAGCAGTGAGCGCCAGCGCGGGAAGGCCGCGGTCTCTGCTGCTTGCAGTTGCTGCGTAGTGAACTCAGTCGGCAGATGGCTCTGGATGTACCCAGCGAAGGTAGCCGTCGCGCGCTCCTCTTGGGCCCACGCCCGCAACGCGGCGCGGCGCTTACTCCCGAGCGAACTTGGGGGAGTTATTGAAGCAAGGGAGGCTACGAGAACTCGTCCACTCTGCACAGCGTTGCGCATGTCGCTCACAACCCCTGCTTTGATGTAGTTGCCGGTACTTTGGTCGATAGCTGCACCGTTGTAACTCAGGTTCAATGCGTTCAGGTTGTGACAGAAGGTAACTACCTGGCGCTGATAGGACGCAGTTGGAGCCGAACTACTAGGCAGCAAATGCAATAGCCCTATCACCCCGCCTATCGCCGCACAAACGGCCGTGATAGCGGTGGCAATGACCCACGTACGCGACCAGAAGCCCTTTGATGCCTCCTCGTTGGAGCGGCTATCGTCGGATCGCTCGGCATCAGGAGCCATCTAAGTCTCCCCCTGACCAACACGTCCCGCCTTCATGGGGCTGGCTGTCTGACTTACAAACGCTGCGATTGCTTTCGCGGACTTGATCGAGCGAGCTGGGACGATTGTGGCCTCAAGCGATCCCACACCTGCAGAGGATGATCCACCGCGGCTGATACATGCTTCCTGAGGCGAGCCGAGATTCGTGTATCCCTAGCGACGGCGGGAAGATCATCTGCGGCTCGCGAATGGATTTAGAGCCGCCTTAATCAGAACGTCGGTAATACAACTCTGTCACCAGCGCTCGCGGCGTTTGGGCAGTGATATGAAGCGAGCGCAGCGCGGTGGTCACCGACGGTCGTCGGTGTGATGCTCATAGAGCGGGACAACAGTGCGGAGGTCGCTCGCGATGACGGCGGAACTCGCGTTGCTGCGGCGTCGCCTGGCGGTCTGCGGCGCCGGCGCTGACGTGCCCGCCAATGCTCAGCGCGGCAAGTGCGACTTGCCCGTGAGAGTCGCCGATCAGGCAGAGCGGGTGCCCGGCCTTGACCCAGGCGCAGGTGGTCAGCTAGTGGATCACAGCCGCGCTGACTGAGGGGTTCGCCTCGAAGTCGAACTCCTTGATGCGTTTGTCACGGGGGAACCCGGCGTCATGGATGCGGCGGGCGGCGCGGCGGCGGTCGCGGTCGTCGCATCCGGCCATCACCAGCTCGGCGAGGAATCCGAGGTAGGTCAGCTGCTCACGCTGCGCGGCGGCGGCGAATCTCCTCGAACCGGCTGCGGATGGTGGGCAGTCGAAGCACCCCGGTAGCGGAGTCGATCGCGGCAATCGCCGCGTGCTCTGTCACGCCACGGCGCGTGGCCGACGTGGCTGTCATGCCGGATGCGTTCATGAGCTTGCCCTTCCGAGCAGGTCGTCGTCGACGGCAACTGAGGGCAGCGGCCGGTCATCGGCGGGCAGCCCGGCCAGTCGCCGCTGGGTGAGGCTGATGACCTGCTGCGCCGAAGCGCTGCGTCCCACGGCGTGATCTGAAGGAGCGGCGAGAGCCGCGCAGATTGTTACGCTGTCGATCGAGGCAGTGCCCTATGGAGGCGCCTCCACCAGACAGGACGGCGCGTGCAGATCTTCGCGACCATCGCATGGGGTGTCGGCCTCACGGCGCTCGGGGCTGTCATTATCCACTTCGGGCTGCGTCTTGTGCGCAATTCGCGGGGCCTGGCCGAGGATTGGTACTGGTCGTGGGCTGTGAGCAGACCTCGGCTTCTTGATAGGGAGCCCAGGACATTCGGGAGAGTGTGGGGCGGGGTTGTGATGACATTCGGAGCGCTCTGCTTCGCAATCGGTGTCTACGCCCTCATCGCTGGCTTGCTGTTGATCTAGAGCCTGCCGCGGTAACAGAAGCGCTAATCCGGGTCGCGGCTGGCAGCACACGTTTCCGGGCGAGAAGATGGCCCGGTGCTACCCGCTGATCAGCATGTGCACACTCAGTGGTCGGCTGATGCGCCGCACGGGTCGATGCGCCAGGCGTGCGTGCGCGCGGTCGAGATCGGCCTGCTTGCGATCACCTTCACCGATCACGCGGATCTGACCACGCTGGTGGTCTCCGATGCGGCCGCCGAGTACATCCGGTCGGTCGGCGGTCAGGTGAGCGGCGGCATCTACCGGCCGCCGCCTCTTGATGCCGATGGCTACCTCGGATGTGTGGAGCAGTGCCGGTCGGAATTCGCCGGCAAGCTGCAGATCGCGGCCGGGGTGGAGTTCGGTGACCCGCACCGGCACCCGCAGGCAGCCGCGGCGCTGGCCGGCAGCGGGTTCCAGCTCATCGTCGGATCCGTGCACTCACTGCGCCGCCCGGGCGGCTTCGCTGAAGCCGCCGACCGCTACGCCGACGTGCCCGCCCCGGAGGTCATCAGGGAGTACCTGGCCGAGGTCACGGCCGTGGCCGAGTCGTCTGCTGACTTCGCCGTCCTGGCGCACGTCAACTACGCCGCCAGGTACTGGCCAGCCGACCAGGGCCAATACCGCAACGCCGACTTCGAGGGCGAGTATCGCGCGGCGCTGCGCGCGCTAGCCCAAAGCGGCCGCGCGATGGAGATCAACACCAGCGGCTGGCTCCCGCTGGAGGCCGACCTGATTACCTGGTGGCGGGAGGAAGGCGGCCAGGCGATCAGCTTCGGCAGCGACGCGCACGACCCATTCACCATCGGCCGCGAGTTCGGCACCGCCGCCGCCCTTGCCCAGGCCGCGGGATTCGGTCCCGGCCGCCGCGGGCACGGCCTGTGGGTACGCTGCTGACCGGCCCAACCGCGCCGACCTGTTCGCCGAAGATCTCGTGTGGCACTTCCACACGGAATCAGCTGTCCGGAGATTATCGCGGCCACGAGGCCGTCTACCGGCTCCTCGGCAGGCTCAAGGAACTTACCGACAAAACCTTCCACCTCGACGTCCACTCGGTCCTGGCTCACGATGGGCACACCGTAGCGCTGGTGTTCGGCACGGCCGGCCGGGGCGGCCGGACCAACAACGACGCTGTCGCTCACGTCTTCCACTTGCGGGGCGCTGCGTAACAGATGGTACGGACATATGGCGGAGACAATCCGGGAAGGACAAGCGGTCCACCGAACTGCTTGATGGTGCTCGCAACCCTACCGAACTGGCTATGGAGGCCAGTCGCAGTGAGCCGCCAGTCCCGCAGAGCGAACCAAGCAGATGGCCGAGGCCGCTGCTGCATCAAATGGACAGATCAGCAGCGACTGACATCGCGGCGGCATTGCTCTGCGCCGTCGCATCCGCCGCACGCAAGTCAGGCCATTGGCATACAGCGACACCACGATCTGATCCACCCCGGTAAGCCGCCGCTGCCGCTTGCGGACGATCTGCGGCTCGAGCGTCCCGGGCCGAGGTGCTCGGTCAGCGCCTCATTCAGCGCCGTTTCCAGCACCGTCGTAGTCGGCTGCTTCAGTAACCCGTCCGGGCCAGTCAGCGACTGTCCC
>Ga0335074_10001928_pt1 | contig 28146 bp, 24 predicted proteins | sample Lox_Sample_23_FD_206715 | JGI IMG/M metagenome (GOLD analysis project Ga0335074, IMG submission 206715) | Soil microbial communities from Loxahatchee National Wildlife Refuge, Florida, United States - Lox_Sample_2.3 | ecosystem: Environmental > Terrestrial > Soil > Wetlands | place: USA...
CGGCTCGATCCCATGCGCCTGCTCCAGTCGCTGCCTGGCTGAGAAAGCGTGGGCGCGATGGGCTCTCTATTCCCCCTGCTGTTCACGCCGCGGCGGCGCTCGCGCAGGCTGTCCGGACCAACCACCACGGAGCCCTCGCCATGACTCCCCAAACCCTCCGCCCGCACCCCATTCGCGTGCTCGTCGTCGACGACTCCGCGGTGACGCGGAGCCTGCTGCGCATGGTCCTCGATCCGCATCCGGAGATCGAAGTCGCCGGCGTCGCCGCAGACGGTGTGGAAGCGATCGCTGTCTTCGAGAGCCTCCATCCCGACCTGGTCCTGCTCGACGTCGCCATGCCGGGCATGAACGGGCTCGATGCGCTTTCCGCGATCCGCCAGCGCGATCGCCGCGTCCCGGTCATTATGTGCAGCACCCTCACCTGGCGCGGGGCGCAGGTCACCCTCGACGCGCTCAGCCGCGGCGCCACCGACTACGTCGCCAAACCCAGCGGGGAAAGCATCCGCAGCTGCATAGAGGCGCTCGGCCGCGAACTGATCCCGAAGATTCTCGCCCTCGTCCCCGCCGAGCCTGCTGCGGCGCCGTCTGAAGCGCCGGCGGTTGCTGTCCCCCCGCCCTGCGGTGCTCCGCGCGTCGTGGTCATCGGCGTCTCCACCGGAGGACCCGCGGCGCTGGAAGCGCTGCTGCCGAAGCTTCCCGCGCGCTTCCCGCTGCCCATCCTCATCGTGCAGCACATGCCGAGCCTGTTTACCGGGCTGTTTGCCGAGCGGCTCGACGACCTCTGCGCCCTGCACGTTCGCGAAGCTGTGGAGGGAGCTCGCGCCGAGCCCGGCGTCGTCGAACTGGCCCGCGGCGACTGGCACCTCGAGCTGACTCGCGACCTGCGCCTGCGGCTGAGGCAGAGCGCGCCTGAAAACTTCTGCCGGCCCTCCGTCGACGTGCTCTTCCGCTCCGCGGCGCTGGCCTGCTCCGGGCGGGTCCTCGGCGTCATCCTCACCGGCATGGGCACCGACGGCCTGGCCGGCTGCCGCGCCATCCGCAACGCCGGAGGCACGGTTTTCGCGCAGGACAGTCTCACCAGCGTGATCTGGGGCATGCCCGGCGCGGTCGCCGCCGCCGGCCTGGCCAATCAGGTGCTCGCGCTCGACGCCATTCCCGGCGAAATTCTGCGCTGCATCGCCGCGCACCAGCGCCGTGCCGAGGCCCTCGCTGTATGAGGCTCTCCCCGGCCGACATCGACTACCTGCGCGCGGTTGTGGAGCGGCATTCCGGCAACCGGATCGACGATTCCCGCGATTATCTGTTCGAATCGCGCCTGCAGCAGGTGCTCCGCAGCCGCGATTTTTCTTCTTTCGCGGAGTTGCTTGCCGCGCTGCGTTCCGGCCACAGCGCGTCGCTGCCTCAGGTCGTCGCCCAGGCCATGCTCGTGAACGAGACCAGCTTCTTTCGCGAATCCCCGGCCTTCGGCCTGCTCCGAACCGATCTCTTCCCCGCTCTCATCGCGGCTCGCCGCTCCACACGACGGCTGCGTCTGTGGTCCGCCGCCTGTTCGAGCGGCCAGGAAGTCTGGTCGCTGGCCATGATGCTGCGCGAAGATTTTCCCCAGCTCGCCGGCTGGAACATCGACATCCTCGGAACCGACCTCTCCAGCGAGATGATCGAGCGCGCCAACGGGGCCCGCTACAGCGAATCCGAAGTCGCTCGCGGACTTCCGCTGCGCATGCTCCAGCGCTATTTCATCCGCCGCGGCGAGGAGTGGGAAGTCTCCCCGGAAATCAGACGGCTCTGCCACTTCCAGCAGCGCAATCTCTGCGCCGTTCCAATTTGGCAGGAGACTTTCGACCTGATCCTGCTGCGCAACGTTCTGCTCTACTTTCCCCAGGAGGCTCGGCATCGCATTCTGCTGGCCATGCATCGCTCGCTCGCGCCCGACGGCGCTCTGCTCCTTGGCCTCAGCGAGAATTCGGCGATGGAAACGCACTGGCAAACCGTGCTGACGCCAGCGGCTGTGTGGTACCGGCCGCTGGCTTCGCGCCCAACCCGGCAACCCGGCTCGTCCGCTGAATCGCTCACCGAATCCCACACCTCCCGGAGCCTGCGAGATATCCTCAAGCAGGCATGACGCCGGCCAGAAAATCGCCGACTCCTCGATCGAATCGCACCCGCTCCGCGCGGAATGAGCATTCTGTCGCGGATTCCGCGGCGCCGGCCCTTGATGCAACGGCGCCCGGCGAGGAAATGCCGAATCCGCTCGCCGTCTTTCACCCCGTCACAGGCGAGTGGTTTCGCGCGTCCCTGGGCGAGCCCACGCAGGCGCAGCGCCTGGGTTGGCCGCCCATCGCGCGGCGCGAGAGCACGCTGCTGCTGGCGCCGACCGGCACCGGCAAGACCCTCGCCGCGTTTCTTTCCTGCCTCGATCGCCTGATGCTGCACCGTGCGCCTGAGGAGAGCGCGCTCGATTCCCCTGCGGGCCGAACACGCGTCGTCTACATCAGCCCGCTCAAGGCGCTGGCTGTCGACGTCGAACGCAACCTGCGTGCTCCGCTGCTCGGCATCGCCGATCTCGCCCGCCGCCGCGGCCTTCCCTTCCGCATTCCCGAAATTGCTGTGCGCACCGGCGACACACCGCAATCCGAGCGCAGCCGTTTCCGCCGCCATCCCGCAGACATCCTGATTACCACCCCGGAATCGCTCTACCTGCTGCTCACCTCCGAGTCTGCTGCCGCTCTTCGCACCGTCGACACCGTCATCGTCGACGAGATTCACGCCCTCGTCCCCACCAAACGCGGCGCGCATCTCGCGCTCTCACTGGAGCGCCTCGAGGCTATCGCCGCCCAGCCGCTGCAGCGGGTCGGCCTCTCCGCTACGCAACGCCCGCTCGAAGAGGTCGCGCATTTCCTGGCCGGGCCCTCCCGGCCGGTCGCGATCGTCAACGCGGCTGCCCCCAAACAGCTCGCACTCAAAGTTGAGATTCCGGTTGAAGACCTGGCAAAGCTCGTCCCGGAAAGTCCGCGCGATCCAAACGCTCCTGCCAAACGCCCCTCCATCTGGTCAGCGATCCCGCCGCGCTTGCTCGACATCATTCGCCGGCGCCGCTCCACGCTCATCTTCGTCAACAATCGACGCTCCGCCGAGCGCCTTGCGGGAGCCATCAACGATCTGGCGCAGGAATCGGGCGGGACAGACGGCCCGATGCTCGCCCGGGCCCATCATGGCTCGCTGGCCGCCGCGCAGCGTGCCGAGATCGAAGACCAGCTCAAGACCGGACAGATCCGCGCCGTCATCGCAACCTCCTCGCTCGAGCTCGGCATCGACATGGGCGCCATCGACCTCGTCATCCAGATCGAATCGCCGCCCTCCGTCGCCGCCGGCATGCAGCGCATCGGCCGCGCCGGCCATCGCGTCGGAGTGGTGAGCGAAGGCATCATCTTTCCCAAGTACCGCGCCGACCTCGTCGCCTGCGCCGCAGTCACCCGCGCCATGCACGACGGCCACGTCGAGGCGACGGCCATCCTGCGCAATCCCCTCGACGTCCTTGCCCAGCAGATCGTCGCCATCGTGGCGCACCCGCCGCAGCTGGCCATCCCGCGTCGCCACGGCGATCGCCCGCGCGAGCCAGTCATTTCTGTGGACGACCTCTATTCGCTGGTTCGCCGGGCCGCGCCTTTCTCGACGCTCACTCGCTCCACCCTCGAAAGCGTGCTCGATCTTCTCTCCGGCAAATATCCTTCCGATGAATTCGCCGAGCTGCGGCCCCGGATTACGTGGGACCGCCATGCCGGCACGCTCACTCCGCGTGAAGGCGCGAAGAGCCTCGCCATCCTCAATGCCGGAACCATCCCCGACCGCGGTCTCTACGGCGTCTTCCTTTCCGGCGAGCACAAAAAGCCCGTCCGCGTGGGGGAACTCGACGAAGAGATGGTCTTCGAAAGCCGCGTCGGCGATGTCTTCCTGCTCGGAGCATCCTCGTGGCACATCGACGAAATCTCCCACGACCGCGTGTTGGTCTCGCCGGCGCCTGGCCAGCCCGGCAAAATGCCCTTTTGGCACGGCGACCTCGCCGGACGTCCTCTCGAATTCGGCCGCCGTATCGGCGCGCTGGTGCGCGAACTGCGCGCTATCCCTGTGAACGCGGCCGTCAGCCGCCTCACCCACGAGCACGATCTCGATACTCAGGCGGCCGAAAATCTGCTCCGCTTCCTCGCCGACCAGGCCGCTGTCACCGCGTCTGTTCCCGACGACCGCAACATCCTCATCGAGCGCATCCGCGACGAGCTGGGAGACTGGCGCGTCTGCGTGATGACCCCGTTCGGCAGCCGCGTGCATCAGCCCTGGGCCATGGCTGCCGCTGCGCAGGTCGAGGCGCTCGGCGGACTTCACGTGGAGACCATGGCTACCGATGACGGATTCGTCCTCCGCTTTCCGGACATGGATGCGACTCCGGATCCCGCCGCGCTCGTCCCCGATCCCAATGCAGCCGCCGATCTCGTCGTCCGCCAGCTCAGCGGGACTTCGCTCTTCGCTGCGAAGTTTCGCGAAGCATCGGCCCGCGCCCTGCTGCTGCCGCGGCGCCGCATGAGCAAGCGCGCTCCGCTGTGGCAACAGCGCAAGCGCGCCTCCGACCTGCTCGCCGTCGCCGCACGCTACCCCTCGTTCCCCATGCTGCTCGAAGCCCATCGCGAATGCCTCCGCGACATCTTCGATATGCCCGCGCTCCTCGACGTCCTGCGCTCGATCCGCGACCGCGAGATCCAGGTTCACGTCGTCGACACCCAGAAGCCGTCGCCATTCGCCGCGTCGCTGCTCTTCGGCTACGTGGGCAACTACATCTACGAGGGCGATGCGCCGTTGGCCGAACGCCGCGCCGCCGCGCTCTCCATCGATCAGAGCCAGCTTCGCGAGCTCCTCGGCGACGCCGATCTGCGCGAGTTGCTCGACCCCGTCGCCATCGGCGACGTCGAAGCCCGCCTTCAGATGCTCGGCGAGACTTTGCGCGCGCATTCGACCGACGGCGTCCACGATCTTCTGCTTCGACTCGGCGATCTCTCCCGCGGCGAACTCACCCCGCGGGCCGACCCGGCCGATCTGCCCGCAGCACTCAAAGCGCTCCTGAAGGCCCGGCGCATCCTGGAGATCACCATCGGCGGCGAACGTCGCCTGATCGCCGTGGAAGACGCCGCGCGATATCGCGACGCGCTCCAGGTCGCGCTTCCCAAAGACCTGCCTGAATCGCTGCTGCAGCCGGTCGCGTCCCCGGTGCTGGAGCTCGTCCGCCGCTACGCCCGCACCCACGGCCCCTTCACACTTCAGGAAGCCGCTGCGCGCTTCGGGCTCGGTCCGCAGTCAGTCCAAACGGCGCTGCGCACTCTCGTCCTTGACGGCCGCGTGCTCGAAGGCGAGTTTCGCCCGGAGGGAACGCACCGCGAATTCTGCGACGCCGAATCCCTGCGCCTCATCCGCAACCGGTCGCTGACCCAGTTACGAAAAGAGATCGAACCCGCCGAGCCGCGCCTCTTCGCGCGTTTCCAGAGCCACTGGCAGGGCGTTCTCACGCCCCGCCGCGGCCTCGACGCGCTGCTCGACACCATCGAATCGCTCCAGGGCGCGCCAGTTCCCGCGTCGCTCCTCGAATCGCAGATCCTCCCCGCGCGCCTCACGCGCTACTCGCCTGCTGATCTCGACACACTCATCGCCGCCGGTGAAATCGTCTGGGTCGGCGTCGATTCCATCGGCGAGCGCGACGGCCGCATCGCCCTCTATCTTGCCGACAAACTGGCCGATTTGCTGGCCCCGCGCCCCGCGGTTGGCGAGCTGTTGTCGCCGCGCGAAGAGGCAATTCTGTCGGCGCTGACCAGCGGCGGCGCCATGTTCTTCGCCGGCCTGCATGAAGCCATCGGCGGCGGCTATCCTGGCGAGACCATCGATGCGCTCTGGTCGCTCGTCTGGCGCGGCCTCGTCACCAACGACACGCTGCACACCCTCCGCGCGTATGTCGCAAAGCCCGAAACCCCGCACGCCGGCAAGCGCCAGCACAATCAACCGGCCTTCCGCTCGAGAAGAACCACGCCGCCCAGCGCCCAAGGGCGCTGGACGCTCGTGCCGGCGCCCGCCCGGACAACCCCCGCAGCACAAACGTCGTGGTCCCACGCGATCGCGCAGCAGCTCCTGCACCGCTACGGCATCGTGACGCGCGAAACCGTCGCACAGGAAAACCTTCCCGGCGGATTCAGCGCGGTCTACGAGGTGCTCAAGGCTCTTGAAGAACAGGGCCGCGTGCGCCGCGGCTACTTCGTCGCCGGGCTTGGCGCCGCGCAGTTTGCCCCGCCTGCCGCTGTCGATTTGCTCCGCTCGTTGCGCACCGCGCCGCCCGCTCAATCCGAAATCCTCGCCCTCGCCGCCGCCGACCCCGCCAATCCCTGGGGCAGCATTCTGCGCTGGCCCGATGCGGAAGACCCGTCAGCCTCGCTCACCCGCTCCGTGGGCGCCACCGTCATCCTCCGCAACGGCGATCTCATCGCGTACCTGCGCCGCAACAACCCCGCCATCCACGTTTTCCTGCCATCGGAAGACGAGCTCGCCGAGCCGGACCGCTCCGCGATGGCCTGCGATCTGGCAGCATTTCTTTCGAATTTTGCTCAGGAACTGTTACAGAATCCGGAAACCCGTCATCGCGGCGGCCTGCTCATCGACACCATCAACGGCCAGCCCGCATACAAGCACTTCCTCGCTCGTTTTCTCGGGGATGCCGGCTTCCACCCCTCGCCGCGCGGCTTCCACGTGCGCTATGTCGCTAACCCCTGAACCCTAATCCCCAATCCCTAATGAATCGTCTTCATCCTTCTCTGCATGTAATCCATCAGCAGATACTCGCCCAGCGTCTGCGGCGTCGTGAAGTAGGCCTTCCCTTTGCACATCTGCGTCACCTTCTGCACGAACTGCACCAGCCCGAAGTCCGACGCCAGCATGAAGGTGTTGATCATGATGTTCTGCCGCTTGCAGCGCGACACTTCTTCGAGCGTCTCGCTCACCACCAGCGGATCGAGGCCGAAGGCGTTCTTGTAAATTCGCCCGTCCGGCAGCGTCAGCGCCGATGGCTTGCCGTCGGTGATCATCACAATCTGCTTCATGTCCTTGCGCTGCCGCGACAAGATCCGCTGCGCCAGCCGCAATCCCTCGCGCGTGTTCGTGTAATACGGACCCACCTTCACGCGAGCCAGCTGCGATACCGGCATCTCCTCGGCTGAATCGTGAAACAGCACCAGCGACAGCGTGTCGCCCGGATACTGCGTCCGGATCAGGTGGGCCATCGCCATGGCCACCTTCTTCGCCGGAGTAAATCGGTCCTCGCCATACAGGATCATCGAGTGCGAGCAGTCCAGCAGCACCACTGTCGCGCACGAGCTCTGATATTCGCTCTGGTGCACCTGCAGGTCGCTGTATTCAAGATTCAGCGGCAGCGTCAGCCCCTCGCGTGCAATCGCGCTCTTCAGCGTGGCCGGCGCATCCAGGTTCAACGTGTCGCCAAATTCATACGGTTGCGATCCTCCGCTGGTCTCCACGCCCGTCGCCCAGTGCCGCGTGTCGTGCCGCCCCATATTGGCCTTGCCGAGCGAGCCAAGCAGATCGCGCAGCGTCTTGTAGCCAAGAAAATCGAGGCTCTTGTCCGTCACCTCGAAGCGCGCATCCACATTGGCGCCGCCCATCTGTCCGGTCGCCTGCGAAACCTGGCCCTGCTGCTGCGGCTGCTCCGTCGAGATGTAATTCTCCCGCTCCATCCGCTGGATCAGCTTGTCGATCAACTCGTCCAGTTTGCCTTCCGCGGCCATCTGGTCGATCTTCTGCTGAACCTTGTCATCGAAGGCATCGCCCTGCTCCAGGGCCTGCCGCAGCGCCTCCCGCAGATCGTCGAGCGTCTGGTTCAGGTCCTGGAAGTCCGCGTATGGATTCTCGAATCCTGAATCCAGCAGATAATCCGAGAGCGCCTTCAGCAGATCGTCCATGCTGATCTCGCTCGCCAGATCACCCGTGAATTTCGTGTACCGAACGCTCTTCATCCCGACCAACTACTCCCCAGCGCCGATGCGCGTTTTGCGCGAAGCGCCTCTGCCTGGACGGCTAGTCCCTAATTAAAGCTCCCCCGCCTGCTCCGCCTCGACTGCCACGGCTCAAACTCCCGCTCCGACTCCATCCGCTCCTGCCGCTCCACGCGCTCCTGTGGCTTGCGCTGCGCCGCGAAGCTGCGCTCCTCATTGCGGCTGATGCGCCGATGCGAGCACATCCCCTCCAGCAGGAACTCCGCAGCCGCGGTCACGATCTCCGGACCGTCGCTCGCCTTCACGCCGAGCGGCGCCAGCTTCTCCATCAGCCCCTGAATCTGTTTCAGCTCGGCGAGCGTCGCCTTCGCCGGCTGCTCGTCCGAGATCTTCACCGTGCCGCCCAGGTTGAACCACTGCTCGATCTGCTCCGTGCTCACCTCGCCGAAATACTTGTCGAAGACCCTGCCGATGGCCGCGCGCACGATGTCGCGCACCACCGTGTCGGCGCCCTTCATCTCGCCTTCGTATTCCAGCTCCAGCTTGCCGGTAATGCCCGGCAGCGCCGTGTACAGATCGCCGACGCGCGGCGCCACCCGCGCCTCGCCATGCAGCAGCGCGCGCCGCTCCGCATTCGACACGGCCAGCTCCAGCGTGGCAATCGGCAGCCGCTGGCTCACGCCGCTGCGCTTGTCCACCTTTTTGTCTTCGCGCGCCGTGAACGCCACCTGTTCGATCACCTCGCGCAGATACTGCGGGAGCGCGATGTCGCCCGTCTCGCGCTCCGTCCACGCTTCCTGTGTGGTAATCGCGATCCCTTCCTCCAGAGTCTCGGGATAATGCGTGCGAATCTCCGACCCGATGCGATCCTTGAGCGGGGTCACAATCTTGCCGCGCGCCGTGTAGTCCTCCGGATTGGCGCTGAAGACCAGCGCGATGTCCAGTTCCAGCCGCACCGGATAGCCCTTAATCTGCACATCGCCTTCCTGCATGATGTTGAACAGCGCCACCTGGATCTTCCCCGCCAGGTCGGGCAGCTCGTTCACGGCAAAGATGCCGCGATTCGCCCGGGGCAGCAGGCCGTAATGCATGGTCATCTCGCTGGCCAGATCGTGCCCGCCGCGCGCGGCCTTGATCGGATCGAGATCCCCGATCAGATCCGCCACCGTCACGTCCGGCGTCGCCAGCTTCTCCACGTAGCGATCCTCGCGGTTCATCCATCCCAGCGGCGTCTCGTCGCCCAGCTCCACAATCAGGTCGCGGCAGCGCCGGCACAGCGGAACGTACGGGTTATCGCGGATCTCGCAGCCCGCCACATAGGGCATGTGTTCGTCCAGCAGCGCCGTCAGCGCGCGCAGGATGCGGCTCTTCGCCTGTCCGCGCAGCCCCAGCAGAATGAAATTCTGCCGCGACAGCACAGCATTCACAATCTGCGGCACCACCGTATCCTCGTAGCCGATGATGCCGGGAAAAATGGTCTGCTTCGCGCGCAGCCGCTCGATCAGATTCTCGCGCAGCTCGTCCTTCACCGTGCGCGTGCGCAGGCGCGTCTCACCGTATTCCCGGTGCGCGCGCAGTCCGCCGAGCGTCTGCGGAAGGTGAGAGGGTGTGTTCTCGGAATGCCTCAGCGTACTCGTTCGACTGCCCATGATGGCTCCTGGCTTTCTATTGGACGCGGCAAACGCGCTTGCCGGATGAGTTTCTTCTGTGCCTCGTCTGCTGCCAACCGTCTGCGGTCTGCCCCCTGCCGACTTCAGTGCGTCCCTCTCTGCGCTTCACTGCGCAGCCGCGGCAGCATCTCGTTGTAGAAATTGAGCAGCAGCGTCGTTCGGTCGGCGTCGGACCGGCTGCTGAGCAGCTGCTGCTTAAATCCCGGATCCGACGGCAGCGCGTCCGCCAGCTGGAATGCCACCGGCGCGTTCAGATCAAGGTGGGTTGCCGGCACCGTAATTCCGGCAAGATGCAGGGTAGCAAAGTGCAGCGCCGCGCACTCCTCGCGCTCGGGGCGCGTCGAACCGGCTCCGTCGTCGTCGAAAAATTCGACGTCGGCCTGCAAAAAGCTCCTCGAATCGTCGAGGCCCTCGATTTCAAAGCGCTGTGTGCCCTCGCACAGGATGTCCATCCGGCCATCCTCATGCCGCTGCAGCACGCGCACAATCTTCGCCATGCACCCTACGATCGCCATCTTGTCCGGCTCCGCCCGCACCACGCCGAACTGCTTCTCCGCGAGGAGGCACTCGCCGACCATCTCCCGGTAGCGCGGCTCAAAGATGTGCAGAGGCAGCGGCGCCCCGGGAAACAGCACCGTCTCCAGAGGGAACAGGGGAATTCTCATGGTTCTGTCATTATGCTCGCGGCGCCCGTATCCTGCACGCCACATTTCTCTTCATCCGATATTGCGCCACCCGAACCTCCGCTGCTGTGCTCTGAACCCCCAGGCTCTGTTCCCTACTCCAGCATCTCCAGGTCATCCAGCATCGCCTGCATCTCGCGCTGAGCATGCTGGTTGCCGGTACGGCGCGCGCACGCGATCCCCTCGGCGAGCTTCTGCTTCGCCTCCGCTGTCTGCCGCACCTTCGCGAGGGTCTGGGCCGCCATAAAATACCCCGCCGTGTAATCCGGATGGTCTTCGAGCAGCCGCGCAAACTCCGCCACCGCTCTCTGCGTTTCGCCGCGCCCGGCAAACTCCATGGCCAGCCCGTAGCGGGCGAATGCATTCTTCGGATCCTGCTCCAGAATTTCGCTCAGACTCGCAATCTTATCCATGCTCTTCCTATGATTCCCTGGTTTTGCTGCTCCTCGCAAACGCCGTCGCCTGCCACGCAATCTCTGATCACGGTTCACTGTTCTCTGATCACGGATCGCCGCACCTGTAACCCGCAACCTGTAACCTATAGCTAAAGGAGAGTTCTTCAATGGATCTGAATGGCCCCGCGCAGCCCGCGCGCACCGTGGCCCAGTCGCAGTCGGAGATGACCGAGCTGATCCTGCCCAACGACACCAACACCCTGGGCAACCTGCTCGGCGGCCGGCTCATGAACTTCATCGATCTCGTCGGCGCCATGGCCGCCATCCGCCACGCGCGCAGTTACGTCGTCACCGCTTCCATGGAGCACATCGACTTCATCGCGCCCGTGCATGTCGGCGATCTGCTCATCCTCAAGTCGTCGCTGAACCGCGCGTTTCGCACCTCCATGGAAGTTGGCGTGAAAGTGTGGGTCGAAAATACGCTGGCCGGCGTGCATCATCACGTCGCCTCGGCCTACCTCACCTTCGTCGCCATCGATTCGCAGGGCCGGCGCGTTCCGGTGCCGCCGCTGGAAGTCGAGACCGCCGAAGAAAAGCGCCGTTTCGAGGATGCCGGCCGCCGCCGTGAAATCCGCGAAGCCGAAGCCCGCCGCCGCCGCATCCCCAAATTCGACCCATCCGCCCCCGTCAAAGCGTAGGACGATTTTCGCTAGCTCGCTGGCCGTTTCTGATCACTGTTCTCTGATCACAGTTCGCTGATCGCAGTCCTGCGCGAAGCGCGTTCGACTGGACGGCCACTCCCCCTGTACGCTGAACGCTGAACGCTGTACCCTGGATTTATGTCCCACGCACCCACTCCTCCGCCCCCCGCCGCGCTGCCCGGCGTCAAATCCATCGTCGCCATCGGATCAGGAAAAGGAGGCGTGGGCAAAACCACGCTGGCCGTCAATCTCGCCGTCGCGCTCGCCCAGCTCGGACATCGCACCGGCCTCATCGACGCCGACATCTACGGCCCCAACGTCCCGCTGATGCTCGGCACCACGCGCCAGCCGCGTGTGCTCGCCAACAATCAGATCGAGCCCAATCTGGCCCACGGCGTCAAAGTCATCTCCATCGGCTTCATCTCGCCCGGCGACAAGCCTCTCGTGATGCGCGGCCCCATGCTCCATCAGATCATCCGCCAGTTTCTGCAGCAGGTCGACTGGGGCGAGCTCGACATCCTGCTCATCGATCTGCCGCCGGGCACGGGCGACGTCGTCATCTCCCTGGTGCAGACCGTCCCGCTCACCGGCGCCGTGGTCGTCTCCACGCCCTCCGACGTCTCGCTGCAGGACGCGCGCAAGGCCCTCGAGATGTTTCATCAGGTCAACGTGGAGGTGCTGGGCATCGTCGAGAACATGTCGCACTTCACCTGCCCGCACTGCCATCACGAGATCGACATCTTCTCGCGCGGCGGCGCGGAGCGGACCGCGAAACAGTTCAACATTCCATTCCTCGGCTCGGTCGAGCTGGTTCCTGAGATTCGCCACGCCGGCGATACCGGGATGCCCATCGCGCTCGCCGGCCCCGACTCGCCACACGCGGCGCAGTTCTACGCGATCGCGAGCCATCTCGCCGACCGCGCGCTCGCCCAGGCCGCGAAGTCGGAAAACATTTTCGAAATCAGCTGACGCCCCGTTCCTCACCGCCCAGGCCCGGAAACCGGTCTCTGGCGACTGGGGACCGGGGACTGGCCTCTGGCCTCTGGCCTCTGGGGACTTGGGACCGGGGACTGGAGACTTGGGACTCGTATCTGGCAACTGGGGACTATTTTCCGGGGACTGGGGACTGTCAGGCCGACCCCCGCGGACCTCCACCCAGGATTCCCCGCACCCGCTCCAGCAGATGGGCCGGATGCTCCGGCTTGGCCAGAATCTCGAAATTATGCCCCTTCTTCGCCGCCTCCTGCAGCAACTCTCCCGTGCTCATGTGGCCTGAGAGCAGCAGAAACCGGCATGCCGGATAGTTTTCCTTCAGCACAATGGCAAATTCCACGCCATTCATTCCCGGCAGCATCACGTCCACCAGGGCCAGGTCCGGCTGCCACCCGGCGATGGTCTCGATGGCCTCTTCCGCGGAGTATGCCACCTGCACTTCGTATCCATGCATCCTGAAAATTGCGGCCAGCGTATCGGTCACGTGCGGTTCATCATCCAATACAAGTATCCTGCTGCCGGTGCCCGGCATCGCCCCTCCCCCAAAAGTACCCCGGACCGGCGGCCAAGGCTCCGCTGGCCGGTATCACCAAAAGGCGTAAGCTGCTAGTCAGGGCGTGCTCTCACCCTTTTCTGCTCCGGGTGACCCTGCTGTGCATTTCCGGCTTCGGCCGTGTGTTTGAACTTCCGCGCACCGCCTCGCTCTCTTTCTTCCCTTACGATGCGCAAATGTTCCTGTTAGCATACCTGCCAGGTTAGCTAAATCATTGATTTCATTGGCGCAATTGCACCAGTGAAATCCGAAGCCGCCATCATGGTGCAATCCATCTCCCCCGCCCCGGACTGGGCCCAGCGAATTCGTAATCTCCTGCGTGACCAGAAACTCACGCAAGCCGGCCTCGCCGAGCGGCTGGGAGTCTCCCCCGCCACCGTTTCCCGATGGATCAGCGGCCGACACGAGCCGAGCGCCCAAACCTATGTGGCTCTCGGCAATCTGGCCCACCCCCCGGATGGAGTCTACTTCTGGGAGCGCGCCGGCATGGACAGTTCCGGCCTGCCCAGCGCCAGCCTCGGCCGCGGCCTTTCGTCCCTCCGCGTTAATCTTCAGGATTTCCAGCTGATTGCCGCCAGCAAGGCTTCTCGCCAGCTTGCAGGCAAGAGCAGCGCTGTGGCCATCCCCCTGCTCAACGTCACCGCATGGGGAGATCGCGTCGCGCCCAGGGAAAACGTGACGCTCTCCCAGTCGGAGGTCGAGGAGGTCCTCATTGCCCCGCTCACCTGGTGTCAACACCCGGAAAACATGATCGCCATGCATCTTTCCGGCGAATCCATGTCCCCGGTCATGCAGGCCGGCTCCATCCTCTTCATCGACACCGCGGTCACCGAACGCGACCATCTGCACCACAAGCTCGCCGTCGTCTCTCACCGCGATCTCGGCTTCAAGATCGGCCGATTCCAGCGCCTGCCCACCTCGGACCTGATGATCTCCAGCAACACCAGGTACCTTCCCCTCGACGTCAGCAACGCCTCGAAGTGGAAGATCTTCGGCGAAGTCCTCTGGTGGGTTTCGCGCGACCACCCCAGCGCCTGACCCGCCCCTGTGCTACGATTCCCGCATCGGAGGGCATCCTGCATGTCGTCCTTTTCCCGCCGAGATTTCCTCAAAGCCTCCGCCGCTGCGGGCGCCGTCGCCCGCCTCGGAACGCTCCCTCTGGAAGCCGAGACGCAGCCTGCCACCACCTGGGTCCCGCTGGGCAATTCCGGCGTCAAAGTCACGCGGCTCGCCTTCGGTACCGGCAGCTTCAACGGATCGGTGCAGCGCGACCTCGGCCAGGAAGGCTTCAATCGCCTCGTCCGCTACGGGTACGACCGCGGCATCCGCTTCTTCGAGACCGCCGACTCCTACCCGGAGATGCATACCATGCTTGGCATCGCGCTGAAAGGCATTCCCCGCGACAGCTACGCGCTCATGACCAAGGTGACCACCTTCGACGGCGCCGACCCGCATCAGCGCATCGACGAGCTGCGCCGCCAGGCCCAGACCGATTACTTCGACATCATGCTGCTGCACTGGCAGCGCGGCACCGAGTGGCCGCACGAAACCACCGGCTGGCAGGACGCCATCGTTCAGGCCCAGCATCGCGGCGCGGTGCGCATCCGCGGCGCATCGGTCCACGGTCTGCCTGCGCTCGCTCAGGTCCCCACCTTCGACTGGCTGCAGGTCGGCATGATCCGCTGCAACCACACCGGCGCCCGCATGGACACGCCGGTCGCCGACTCCGGCGGCCTCGGCGACGTCCCCGAAGTCGTCCAGCGCATCCATCAGACCCTCGCCTCCGGCAAGGGCGTCGTCAGCATGAAGCTCACCGGCGAAGGCACCTTCGATCGCGACGACCGCCGCCGCGCCATGCGCTTCGCCTTTCGCACCGCTCATGTCGATGCCGTCACCGTCGGCTACAAGAACAACGCCGAGATCGACGAAGCCATCGACAATTTGAACGAGGCCTTCGCCTGATTCGACGGCAAGACCTCAGCAGTGAAGTATCGTCCTGCCCAGCGTAGCCGGCCTCAGTGGGATGGCGGAGCAGCGCTGCTGCAGGAGGCATCCACCGCGCTCCGGATCGCCTGAAACAGCGGCATATTCGGATCCTGTAAGCCATTTTTCTGGCTCTTCCGCCACAGCGGAGCCGTGATCGGGGTTCCGCCCTGCGGCCCCATGAAGACGGTCAGCATATCTTGTCCGGAGCCCACTCCCATAGCCGGGCCAGTCACCGCCGGGTCGCGGTCCCCGGGGTCCTCGCCATTCGTGCCCAGGTTCGGAGTTCCGCCAGGCGCGGGTCCGCTCCGGCTGCCGATCGTTACCGAGTTTTGCTGCCCCTGCTGTGGCCAGCTCCGCCCGTCCGGCTGGACCGTCGCGATCCTTCCCGTTCGTACGACAAACACCAGATCCGCATCCTCGCGCCGGATCACCAGCCGGTACCGGTGCCAGTCCTGGAGCTGATCCTCGAGCGCGGCGGCGGCGTCACGATCCTGAGGAACCACGTCCGAATTCTCAGGGTCTCCCTGCGGAGTCTCGACGTAGACATACTGCGAGGTGCAAAACAGCTTCGGCACTTCTCCTTTTTTGGACTTCGATTTCGCCTGTGCAGCCAGCGCCACTCCGATTACCGTAATCAGCACGATCAGCCACCGTCTCATCGGCCGGTACCGCCTGGCTCATCAACGCAGCCCATTCAGTAGACGCCGCCACTCCCGCATCGTCAACGAATTCTTCTTCGTCTTTCCGGTGCCGCCCTGGTGGCTGTACTGTCTCTGCGCCTCATCCAGACTGCGCACTGCGCCTTACACCCCCAGCGCCGCCAGCTTCCTGTCGAGATCGGGCAGGTAGCTTACTTGTGCGTCCGGCTCCAGCTTGCCGGCCGCCGCCACAGCCGCCTGCCACGCAGCACGCGCCGCCGGCTTGTCCCCCGCCGCCGCTTCCGCATCTCCCAGCGCCGTTTCCGCAAACAGATTCCCCGGTGCGATGGCCACCGCCCCCTGCGCCAGCTTCACTGCCTGCTCCGGCTGCCGTTCGCTCAGCGACTCGCTCACCGCCAGCGCCCTGCTCAGCGCCGCCGCCTCCGTCATCGGGAAATCTCCCTGGTACACGAACACCCCGTCGTCGATCACATCCGCAGGGTGCACCTGCTGAAACTCCCGGTACGGGTTCACCAGATCGCTGGGCCACTCGCATCCGCTCAGATCTCCCGCGCTGATCAGCACCGCTCCATGAACTTCCGGCGGCACGATCTCCCATCCGCCCAGCCACATCGTGTCGATGGTCGGCAGCGCATGGCAGCGGATGCCGTAAACCGCCGGATCGATCTCCGGCCGCGCGAAGTAGGCAAACCAGCACTCCTCACCCGGGTGCTGGTCCTGCCACGCCTTCACCTGATAGAGCTGTTGAGCCCAGTCCACATTGGCGTCGCTGAGCAGCTTGTACGTATTGTGCGGGCCACCCCAGGCTGCGTTCGCGTATGCGATGTCGTTGGGCCAGGCCGCCAGCGACGATGCAATGTGCGTCGCCACCAGCAGGCCGACAACCCAGGCCCAGCGCCGGGATCGTCGCGCCAGCGCGATGCCTCCGGCGGCCGCGAAAATCGCCGCCATCGCGTACAGCGGCAGGATGTGGCGGGCTCCGATGTCGATGCCGGCGGCCATGGCAATCAGCAAATAGACAGCGCCCGGCGCCAGCAGATAAACCAGCTCCCGCCGGTGCCCCAGCCGCCCTGTCGCCGCCGCCCACGCCGCCAGCGCACACAGGCCGAGCAATCCCAGCGTCGTCTTAATGAGGATGACCGATGGGAAATACCACCACACCCCATGCGCGTGCACATGCCCGAAGATGTACGTCGGATAGAACTGCGCCATCCGCTTCACATCCACCAGGCCCATCAGATACGACTCCGGTAGCAGATGCAGACGCGCCACCGCGAGCACAACGGCCGCATCGACATGGCTCAGCGGTGTCACATAGTTCGCCAGCGGCGTGCTGAGCCGCAGACCCGCGGGACGCGCCGCGTAGCGGAAGCCGTAGAAGCTCCACAGCACGACCACCGCGATCACGATCATCGCCGCGAATGCGCCGCTCAGCTGCACCAGCTTCCGCATGCGGCTGCCTCGCGCAGCCGTAGCCGCCTCCCACGCAATCACCGGCACCAGCATGGGGATCAGGAGGATGCCCGAGTGCTTCGTCGCCGCCAGCAGCCCCATCGTCACGCCGGCAATCGCCAGCCGAGCCAGCCCCGGCCGCGATGCGTAGCGGTAAAAAGCAAGAATCGAGGCGAGAAAGAACAGCGTCACCCCGACATCGGTGGTCACCAGTCCGGAATGCGCCAGAATGTTCGGATCGAAGACCAGAATCGTCAGCGCCAGCAGAGCCGTGCCCACGCCGAACCACTCCCGCGCCGCAAGAAACACCACCAGCGATAGCGCCAGCGCCAGCAGCCCCGCCGCCATGCGCATGCGAAAGACCAGCTTCTGGCTCGCCCCGTCGTTGCGTGCCAGCCAGTCGCGCCCATCCAGGTAAGCCTCTGTCTTGAATTCCCGTCCCTGGAGCGGCGGAATCCACAGCTTCTCGCCCAGGATGGGCGCCGCCGCCAGCAGCTTCACCAGCGGCGGATGTTCCGGATTCAGCCCATAATCGCCGGTCTTCCACATCATGAATCCGGCAAACATATGGTCGTCTTCATCGAACGTGAGCGATTCGCGGTGCACCATCAGCGCCACCAGCGCCAACTGCACCAGCATCAGGCCCAGGACAGCCAGTCCTGCGCCCCGGCGGTTCAGGATCATCCTCATCACCGTTCTCTGGAATACAGCAGACTATCTTCGGAGTGGCTTCAGAGCAATCGGCAATGCTGCCGTCTCGCCCGTCATACGGCCAACGCGCTTCCCGCACTATTTGTGGTGAAACAGGTCCTCGCCCACCTTCGGGTGGCTCGCCGTCCCCGTCACCGCCACCGGCACCACAGCCCCTGCTCCCTTGTGCCGGAAAAACGGATCGAGCGGCGTCAGCAGCAGCGATTTCCATCCCGTTACGGCGTGCGACACCGTCCGCTCCAACTCGACCCTGCCCGTCAGGTGCACCTGCGTGTCCAGCAAATTGAACGTTCCGTGCAACTGCGCCCGCGCCCCGGGCAAGGCCACGGAGATGTCGGGGAAATACGCCATGCCGCCCTCAAAGCGCGTGTGCGACTGCGCCGACACGGTTGCCGCATCGGCCTGCGAACCGTTGTCCGCGATCTTCGTCTCCCGCGCGCTGAACGCATTCACCTTCGACTGCGTTCCGCTCTGCGCGAACCGCAGCTGCGACACCGCTGCTTCCCCCTGCAGGCGCAGCCGCCTGAAAAAACGCTCCGGCCCCTGCCGAAACTCGGTGTGCGCCTGAAAGCTCACCAGCCCATCCACCTGCGGCGTCGCGGCCTCCACCAGATCCAGCATCTCGGCCACCCGGCAATTCTTCCCGTCGACGGTCACATCCACCGTCTTCGGACTTCCCGCCACGCGGCCGCTGGCCCTGATCGTGTTCTCTCCGGTCTTCACCATCGCCTGAAGAATCTGCACATCGCCCGTCTTCCCGTTCACCGTCACCTGGTAGGCGCCATCCAGCCTGGCCGTGTGCGCCTGCCCGGCTCGGAAATCGGGAATCGACACCTTCCCCTCCACGTTCAGCGCCGCCAGCGTCCCGCTGAATCGGCCGCTGGCTTCCGCGTGCCCGGCGACGTGATCCACGAGGCTCAGGTTCGCATTGGCCAGCGCATATGTCCCGCTGAGCTGCGTAGCAAGATAATGTCCGGGCCGCAGCGGGCCGATCGATCCGTTCGCTTCGACAATCCCCTGCGGCCCCGGAATCCTGACGCGCGCGAAAAACCCGAAGGGCTGCCCCTGCCGCACGTTGTGTATCTGCAGCGTCTCAATCCCGAATCGCAGCGGCGGCTGTCCCTTGCGCAGCAGATCCAGCGTGCTTGCATCGGCCACGATCGTCTCGATGACGATCCTCTGCCGGGACCGCGGCGTCATCCCGCTGCTGAAATCCATCCCCCGCGCCGGAGTCCCTTTCGGCGGTATCCGCACATGCAGGCCTCTGAGCCGAATCTCGTACAGCTCGTGCGGATGAAAGAGCAGACTCGACCACGTCCCCACTACCTCCATCTGCCCGATCGTCGCCAGCGGCGGGATTCGCGTGTCTCCATGCCGATACAGCGTCACCCCCTCCGCCACAAACCCAGGGTGCGGAAAGTAGGTCCGGTGAAATCGCGTCACATCCACGCGGCTCTCAAACGTCTTCTGCAGCAGCGGATGCACCTCGCGGTACCGGAAGGGCCAGAAATAGAACATCAGGTCCACGCCCGTCAGCGCGAGCGCCACCACTGCAAAGGTGATCCACGTGGATATGCGAATCCGCCGCTGGCGGGCGGATCGGGTTACAGGCTGCATCGGCTGGGATTTCCGGATCCCTGTTCTGGCAGATGGTTCCTTCGTTGCCTCGGTTGTCCCCGCCGGTCTGCGCCGCGCAGAATGGTCGCCTCTTACGTCCGCGTCATCTGCATCGACCGCGCCCTGTCGGCAGTCACCGTTCGCGGCAACAGCAATCCCGCCGCGATCAGCCAGACGAAGCCTGGGAATCGCGTCAGCGGAATCAGGAACAGCGCCTTCGGCAGCATCAGATTCAGCCAGCTCAGCTCCCCGCAGACCCCGAGCGCGATGCCGAGCACCGTCACCCACCTGGGCAACAGCCTCGTGAAGGCCGCCGGGATCGACACGCCGGCCATCAGCAGCCCCAGTGGCACCGAGTAGCCTGGGCCGCCGAAGGCAAAGCCAAAGTGATAGAGGGCATTCACCAGAGCGGCATCCTGCGCCACGCCCGGCTGCGCCAGCGTCCACAGCACGCAGGACGAGATGAAGATCCCGATCGCCGTCGCCAGCCCTCCGAAGAGGGCGATGCTAACCCCTGCGGCGCGCACTCCCAGGAAGCGCATCTGGTTCACGATGCACGCGGTGAACAGGCCCAGCGCGACTGCGGACCCGAAGTGGAGGAACGCGCACAGCAGCACCGCGGAGGGCCGCGCCTGAAAGAACGCGAGGATCGTGGTCGTCGGCTCCGACGGCCCGGGAAAGTGCGGTGTGCCTCCGAACATCGTCACCGGTGCGAGCCCGGCCAGAAACAGCAGCGTGAAGATCGATGCCAGCAGGGCCAGGGGCGGTCCCTGATGCCGGATGCGCGGGGACGGAGTGCCTGAAGGAGCGGTCGCCATGGGGAACCTCCGGTTCAACAATGATTCTCTCTGAAAATCGTTCTAACACAGAATGATTCTGACATGCAATACTTGGAACCGTGAAGGAACAGAAGACCGGACACGGTCCCGAAGCCGGCAGGTCTTTCGGCGCCGCATTCCTGCTCGCGCAGATTGGCAGCCACGCCGCCGCAAAGTTTGCCCAGCGGCTGGCGCGCCTGCGCCTCACCCCAGCCCACTCGGGGATTCTGCACATTCTCTCCGCTACGCCCGGCATCACTCAGCAGGCTCTGGCGTCTTTGCTGGGCATGGTTCCCAGCCGTCTCGTCGCGCTGGTGGATGAGCTGGAGTCGCGCGGCCTAATGCAGCGCCGCCGGAGCGAAGAAGATCGCCGCCGCCATGCCCTCGTTCTCACTGAAAAGGGCCGCAAAGCCCTGGCTGCGATCGGCGAGATTTCACGGGAGCATCAGCGCCTGTTGCTGGCCTCGCTCACCGAGCCCGAGCACGAGCAGCTCACCCATCTGCTCCAGCGCATCGCCGATCAGCAGGGCCTCACCCGCAACGTCCATCCCGGTTACCGGACGTTGCGCCCCTGAACGCGTCTACTCTTCCTGCTCCCGCAGCTTGGCGATCACGCTGAAGTCCTCGAGCGTGGTCACGTCGCCCTTCACTTCCCCGTGCGTCGCCATCTCGCGCAGCAGCCGCCGCATGATCTTTCCCGATCGCGTCTTCGGTAGCGCATCCGTGAACCGGATGTCGTCAGGCCGCGCCAGCGCCCCGATTTCCTTCGCCACCCAAGCGCGCAGTTCGTCCTTCAGATCTTTCGTCGGCCTGCATCCGCCCTCCAGCGTCACAAACGCCGCAATCGCCTGTCCCTTCAGCGCGTCCGGACGCCCCACCACCGCGGCCTCCGCCACCTTCTCGTGCGCCACCAGCGCCGACTCCACTTCCATCGTGCCCAGCCGGTGCCCGCTCACGTTGATCACGTCGTCCACGCGTCCCATCAGCCAGAAATATCCGTCCGCGTCCTGGTGCGCTCCGTCGCCGGTGAAATAGGTCCCCGGCACGTCAGTCCAGTACTGCTTCACATAGCGGTCCGGGTCGCCGAAGATCGTCCGCGCCATGGACGGCCAGGGTTTCCGGATCACCAGCAGGCCGCCTTGTCCCGATGGCACCGGCTGGCCTTCTTTTGTAACCACTTCCGGCACAATTCCGAAGAACGGCCGCGTCGCCGACCCCGGCTTGGCCGCGATGGCCCCGGGAATCGGCGAAATCATGATCCCGCCGGTCTCCGTCTGCCACCACGTATCGACAATCGGGCAGCGTCCACCCCCGATCACCTCGCGGTACCAGATCCACGCCTCCGGATTGATCGGCTCGCCCACCGTGCCCAGCAACCGCAGGCTGCTCAGATCGTGCTTCTCCGGAAACTCATCGCCCCACTTGATGAACGCCCGGATCGCCGTCGGCGCCGTGTAGAACACCGTGACCTTGTGATCCTCGATGATCTTCCAGAACCGGTCCGGCTCCGGATGATTCGGCGCGCCCTCGTACATCAGCGTCGTGGCGCCATTCTGCAGGATCCCGTAGACCACGTAACTGTGCCCCGTCACCCACCCGATATCCGCCGAGCACCAGTACACATCGTCCTCTTTCAGGTCGAAGATGTACTTGCTGGTCAGATAGGTCTGCACCGAGTAGCCGCCCGTGGTGTGCACCAATCCCTTCGGCTTGCCGGTCGTTCCCGATGTGTAGAGGATGTACAGCGGATCCTCGGAATCCAGCGCCTCCGCAGGACACTCCTTCTCGGCCGCCGCGGTCAGCTCGTGCCACCAGTGATCGCGCCCCATCTGCATCTCGACAGGTGAGCCGGTGCGCTTGTACACGACCACGTTCTTCACCGTCGGACACTGCCCCGCCGCCTCGTCCACCGTTGCCTTCAGCTTCACCTCGTTGCCGCGCCGGTACGACGAATCCTGGGTCAGAATCGCCACGCACTGCGCATCGTTCACACGATCGACGATCGCGTTGGCGGCGAATCCCCCGAAGATCACTGAGTGCACTGCGCCGATGCGCGCGCACGCCAGGATGGCAATGGCCAGCTCCGGCGTCATCCCCATGTACACCGCCACGCGGTCGCCCTTGGTGATGCCCAGCCCCTTCAGGACATTGGCAAACTTCTGCACCTCGGCGTGCAGCTCGCGGTAGCTCAGCCGCCGGATTTCGCCCGGCTCGCCCTCCCACAGGATCGCCGTCTTCTGCGCGCGCCCGTTTTCCACGTGCCGGTCCACGCAGTTGTAGCAGAGGTTCAGCTTGCCGCCGACAAACCACTTCGCCCACGGCAGATCCCACTCGAGCACCTTTTGCCACGGCTCAAACCAGTCGAGTTCGCGCGCGGCTTCGGCCCAGAAACCTTCGGGATCGTCGACCGACCGTCGGTACATCTCCTCGTACTGCGCCAGACTTTTGATGTGGGCGTGCTGCGCAAACTCCTCGGGCGGAGGGAAAACCCGGTTTTCGCGCAGGATGGACTCAAGATTCGGGCTGATCGTGGTATCGGCTGCCATGCATTCTCCGTCAGCCACCAAGGTAACGGTTGGCGCGCGGGCGGCGCAACCGGCGCTTTCCCTCAGCTAAGACCCGCATCTACCGCAAGCTGCCGCGCCACCCTGCGCAGCGCCCGGTCCCTCGTCCACAGCCGTGAGCCGGAAGTCAGCAGCACCGATGCCAGCAGATGGGCGTCACCGTACCCGATGCCGCAATCGTAGAGCTTCCAGTCCTCAATCAGCTGCAGAACTTCATCGTGCCCTGCCACCTCGGCTCGTGGCAGTCTTCTCAGGACTTTCAGCGTTTCCGCGCGATCCGCAATTCGGCCCAACGCCAGTTCCCCAATCACCACGGGGTGAATCAGGATCTCGTCTGAATGGAAGAGCCGATACAGTACCGGATCCGCTCGATGCAGATGGTCAACCCAGACGGAACTATCGGCCAGGATCACGCGGCCTTCGATCTCCGCCGTCGAGCGGCCCCCGCCCAAGGCCTCTTGCGGGGTCCCGCCTTGAATCCCGGCATCGTCCCACCCAGCGCTGCAGCTCTCCGTGCCGCTTCCCTCTCCACCAGGGCCTTCAGTGCTGCGTTTACCAGCAGGCTCTTCTCCTTGATCCCCGAATACTCCTGCGCAACCTTCACCAGCTCATCATCCAGCGTCACCGTCGTCCTCATACTCACCTCCGCGCATCAATTTTAGCATCACATGATGCGCATTTTGATGCGCACATCCTTCCCCACTACACTATGCCTCGGAGGGTTCCCTTTCTTGCCCGCTGAACTCGGCCGCGTCCTCGCTGTCATCCCCGCCCGTCTCGGATCAACCCGCCTGCCTCGCAAGGTCCTCCGCGAAATCGCCGGCGAGCCCATGCTGGCCTGGGTCTATCGCGCCGCCCGCGCCTGCCCGCTCCTCGACCAGGTCCTCATCGCCACCGACTCCGAGGAAGTCCTGGATTTCGCCCACTCGCGCAGCTTCCCCGCCGTCTTCACCCCCGCCGACTGCGCCAGCGGAACCGACCGCGTCCACGCTGTGGCCCAGTCCATCCCCGCGGACATCTACCTCAACATCCAGGGCGACGAGCCCCTCCTCACCCCCGAACACTTTCCGCCGCTGCTGCGTCTCTTCGAGCGCCCCGAAGTCCAGGTGGGTACTCTGGCGGTCCGCTGCGCCGCGCAGGACGTCGCCAATCCGAACGCCGTCAAGGTCGTCACTGCCGCAGACGATCGCGCGCTCTACTTCTCCCGCGCCACCATCCCCTACGATCGCGACGCGTCCGGATTCGCCGGCTATCGCAAGCACCTCGGCATCTACGCCTATCGCCGTGCTGCCCTCGAGCGTTTCGCTGCTCTGCCACCTTCGTGGATCGAACAGGTCGAGCGCCTCGAGCAGCTTCGCCTTCTCGACAACGGCATCGACATTTACGTCGCCGCTGCGCCCTCCGAGACCATCGGCGTCGACACCGAAGAGGATCTCCGCGCCGCGGAGGCAATCCTCACTGCTCGCAGGGAATAAGCGGCGTTTCCATCCCTCCGTTGTGCCTGCTAACCTTGGGGACCGAAGTTGGCTCCCACTCCCACCCGCCGCTCAGGCCGATGGAGCGCAGGAGAAAGTCCATGGACAGACTCAAGGGAAAGCGGGCCCTCATCACGGGTGGAACAACCGGCATTGGCTTCGCCGCCGCGCAGGAATTCCTCAGCGAAGGCGCGCGCGTGATCATCACCGGTGCCAACCCAAAGAATCTTGAAGCCGCCAGGCAGAACCTTGGAGCCGGCGTTGTTGCCATTCTGGCTGACGCGAGCAGTGTTGCCGCCCAGAACACGCTTGCCGAGGCGGTGAAAAAGGAACTTGGCGGCCTCGATGTTCTCTTCTGCAATGCCGGTATTGTGGAGATGCGCCCTCTTGAAGCGTGGGATGAAGCAGCCTTCGATCGCTCCTTCAACACCAACGTAAAAGGCACATTCTTCCTGATTCAGAAGCTCCTGCCGTTGTTCGCCAACCCGGCATCCATCGTCCTGAACGGTTCGGCCAACGCTCACATCGGCATGCCGAACTCCAGCGTCTACGCAGCCACGAAGGCCGCCATCATTTCGCTGGCCCGCACTTTGTCCGGTGAGCTCATCGGCCGCGGCATCCGGTTGAACACGATCAGCGCGGGCCCGATCGACACGCCGCTCTACGGCAAGCTCGGAATCACTCAGGAAGGCGCATACCAGCTGCAAATGCAGATTCCCGCAAAGCGTTTTGGCGATGCAAAGGAGATCGCGAAGGCCGTTGTATTTTTCGCGTCCGACGAGTGTGGATTTTCCGTCGGCAGTGAGCTGCTGATCACCGGCGGCATGGGCAACATCTGAACCATCCGAAGCGATTCGTCGAACTCGCGCCACCATCCCCTGCGACCGCGGCGCGTCCGGATTCGCCGGCGATTGAAAGCACCTCGGCATCTACGCCATTCTCAGCCCTCGCAAATAAGACTGCCGGCTGGACGCGACCGGGCAAGTCCCCGCGGCCTGCGCGACCGAGTGCGCACCTGCGACATCTCAGCTTGCAGGAGGTGGGATTCCATGCCGACACTGAAGCAGGTATTACAGGATTCGCAGCAGAAACGCGCCGCGATCGGCCATTTCAACGTTTCAGACCTGACCCTTCTGAAGGCTGTATCTGCGGCAGCCCAGGAACTGAAGGTGCCGGTCATTGTCGGGGCATCCGAGGGCGAGCGCGGCTTTATGGGCGTCGTCCAGATCGCAGCTCTCGTGAAGAGCCTGCGTGAGGAATGTGACTTCCCGATCTTTCTCAATGCGGACCACACCCATTCGCTCGCCGCGGCCGAAGAGGTGGCCCGGGCCGGATTCGACTCGATTGTCTTTGACCGCTCTTCTCTTCCCTTCGAAGAGAACATTCGCCAAACCAAAGAGGCCGTGTCCGTGCTCAAGGCAATCCATCCTTCCATGCTGGTGGAGGGTGAGATTGGGGATATTGGCAGCGGCTCAGAGATTCACGACGCCATGCCCGACCCGTCGAAAGGACTAACCAGCCCGGAAGAGGCGCGGCAGTTCGTAACCGAGACCGGCATCGATATCCTCGCGCCCGCCGTGGGCAGCCTGCACGGCATGTCGCGCAGCATGATCGAGGGCCGGTCGAGACAGCATCTCGACATCGAGCACATCGCTGCCATCCGGAAGAGTGCGGGAGTTCCGCTGACCCTGCACGGCGGATCCGGCACGGACGATGCCGATTTTCGCAAGGCGATTGCTGCCGGCATTGCGATCATCCATATCAACACCGAGCTCCGGGTTGCGTGGCGGCGCAGCCTCGAAAGCAGCCTGGCATCGAATCCCGATGATGTTGTTCCCTACAAGATTCTTCCCCCGGTCGTCGATGCGGTGAAGGACGTGGTGAAGTCGCGTCTGGAGCTCTTCAGTCATCCCGCCGTGGCGCAGGCTGTGGCCTGACCGACCTGGCCGACGGCGAAGATGCACGACGCGTGCGCAGCTGCCGATTTCGATCTATTGCCGGACTTGAATTCGTTATGGGCTGACTTCTGGCCCATCCTCCCGGCGGGCTCCGGTTGAAGAACCGCTGGGCATGATTGTTCTTGACAACCTGTGGGAATTCGCCCATCATCTTTCCCATTTCTCCTTGTCGAGCAACTTCGCGGACAAGCTAACGCTGATCGACGCATCGAAGCTCGTCCTGCGATCGCGGGGCTGATGTATAGCAACGACGTTGTATTTGCCCTACGGATCTTCCAATAGTCAGGGCCCAATCGACGGCATATTGTCCCGCCGTTCGTGCTTGTGTCAGTGCCTTGTCCGGGAAAAGGAGATGCTATGAGACCCTTCCTGCACCGGTGGATCGGTATTGTCCTTGCGTGTTTTCTGTCGCTGCAGCCCGTAGCGGGCTTCAGCCAGCAACAAACACCGGCAGCGCCCTCCCAGACGGCAGCGCAGCCACAGACGGCAGCGCCCTCACAGGCGGCAGCGCAGCCAACCGCCACCCGAATCATCAACAACACCACCGTCCTCAACGAATTTCAACGGCTCCAGCAGCAGAATGCAGCGATTCAGCTCCTCGACAGCAAGCTGCGAAATCTTGGCTACTCGCCCGCTACCACCTCCGAGCACTTCTGGGGGCAAAGCAGCACCTACGAAAGTGTCGTTAACGGGAGCGCCGAAACCCTCATCGGCACCGTGTACATCCAGGATTACCTCAATGCGAACTCGAAGGACGGCGTGGCGCTCGGCGAAGTGTCCCTGGTCAGTACTTCCGGCGCAACCCAAACCTACTCGTTCTATCTGGTCGCGCCCAACGGCGATCCCACCAAAGCACAGGAATATACAGTCACCAACAATGAAATCACCCTTGCCCACAGCTGGTGGACCTGCGTCCAAGGACAGTTGCCGACAGCAGGCAGTGCATGCGCGGCCGCGGTGGTGACCTGCGCAGCGCCTTCACTGATATTAGGTACATTTTCCTGGGCAGCGTACCTGGTATGCGTAGGGGTCTCCTGCGGTGTGGCGGCTGTGAAGGCCTGTTTGTGCTGCGCCTGCAATGGAGGATTCCCGTGCGAGCTCTTTACCGGGAACTGCTCCCAGAACTCCCCGCCTCCAACTGGCACCGGACCAGCAACCGGGCCGACGCTGCATTCCGGTACGTGCAGTACGGGCCAACGATGCTGCGAAACGCTCAAAGGCAAGTGCACGAAGTGCATAGGCGCCAAGGAGGAGTGCCCGTAACCGAGCGCGACCTCACTGCCCTTTCCGTGCTTTCTGCCCCGCGCCTATGTCCGCAGCTCCGTTCCCCTGGACTCTCGTCCGAACGCCGTCACCACGATCAGGTACAGCGCGACCAGCACCACCGTTCCGCCGAGCACCCAGCCGTAACTGCCCACGCGCTCCGCAATCCTCGCCTGGATCACGTCGTTCTTCGACGAGATCAGATTGCCGAGCTGATACGCTAGCCCCGGAAACGTCGCCCGCACCGGCCCCGGCGACAGCTCGGTGAGCCACGCCGGTATCACGCCCCACGCGCCCTGCACCATGAACTGCATCAGGAACGCTCCTCCGGCCAGCGCCGCCACCGAATGCGCCAGCGCGAACAGCGGAATCGCCGGCAGCGACAGCGCCGCCGCCAGCAGGATGGCCCGCTTCCGCCCAATCCGCTCCGAGAGCGTCCCGAAGAACAGTCCTCCCGCCAGCGCCCCCACGTTGTAGAGGATCGCGATCGCCCCCGTCAGCTGCACTGAAAATCCGTGGTCTTTTTGTAAGAACGTCGGATACAAATCCTGGGTTCCGTGCGAAAACGCATTGAATCCTGTCATCAGCAGCACCAGAAACAGGAATGTCCCCGCA
>Ga0335074_10001930_pt1 | contig 28139 bp, 20 predicted proteins | sample Lox_Sample_23_FD_206715 | JGI IMG/M metagenome (GOLD analysis project Ga0335074, IMG submission 206715) | Soil microbial communities from Loxahatchee National Wildlife Refuge, Florida, United States - Lox_Sample_2.3 | ecosystem: Environmental > Terrestrial > Soil > Wetlands | place: USA...
GGCGGTAGTTGTTGAAGAACGGCGTGTGCCGACCGCCCTCGTCCTTGGACAGGATGTAGACCTGAGCCTCGAACTCGGTGTGCGGGGTGTTCGTGCCCGGCTTGATGATGACCTGGCCGCGCTCGACGTCCTCGCGCTTGGTACCGCGGAGCAGCAGGCCAGCGTTGTCGCCTGCCTGGCCCTCGTCGAGGATCTTGTGGAACATCTCGACGCCGGTAACCGTGGTCTTCGTCGACTTCGGCCGGATACCGATGATCTCGACCTCGTCGCCGGTGTGGATCACGCCGCGCTCGATCCGGCCGGTGACGACGGTGCCGCGGCCCGTGATCGAGAACACGTCCTCGACCGGCATCAGGAACGGCTTCTCGGTGTCACGGACCGGCTCTGGGATGTTGTCGTCGCAAGCCGTCATCAGCTCGACGACCTTGTCGGCCCACTCGGCGTCGCCCTCGAGTGCCTTCAGCGCGGATACGCGAACCACCGGCACGTCGTCACCGGGGAACTCGTAGGTGCTGAGCAGCTCGCGGACCTCGAGCTCGACGAGCTCGAGGATCTCCTCGTCGTCGACCATATCGGCCTTGTTCAGTGCGACCACGATGTACGGCACGCCGACCTGGCGTGCCAGCAGCACGTGCTCGCGGGTCTGCGGCATGGGACCGTCAGTCGCCGCCACCACCAGGATGGCGCCGTCCATCTGCGCCGCACCGGTGATCATGTTCTTGATGTAGTCAGCGTGACCGGGGCAGTCCACGTGCGCGTAGTGCCGCTTGTCGGTCTGGTACTCCACGTGCGAGATCGAGATCGTGATCCCGCGCTCCTTCTCTTCCTTCGCATTGTCGATCTGGTCGAAGGCGGAGAAGGAATTAAGGTTCGGATACTTGTCGTGCAGCACCTTGGTGATCGCCGCCGTCAGCGTCGTCTTGCCGTGGTCGATATGACCGATGGTGCCGATGTTGACGTGCGGCTTGGTCCGCTCGAACTTCGCCTTCGCCACTGTTTCTCCTCGTTGCGATCGTTTCCCCGCTGTCGGCGGGGCCAGGCGCTGACGCGCGCTGCTTGTTGCTTTGTGTCGTCGTTACTTGTGACTACTCGCCGCGTGCCTTGGCGATGATCTCCTTGGCAATGCTGGGCGGGACCTCGGCATACGAGTCGAACTGCATGCTGTAGTCCGCCCGGCCCTGGGTACGGCTGCGCAGGTCCCCTACGTAGCCGAACATCTCAGACAGCGGGACGAGGGCCTTGACGACCCGCACCCCTGACCTCTCCTCCATGGCCTGGATCTGGCCCCGGCGGCTGTTCAAGTCGCCGATGACATCCCCCATGTAGTCGTCCGGCGTCCTGACCTCGACCGCCATGACGGGCTCGAGCAGTACCGGATCGGCCTGACCGGCGGCCTTCTTGAAGGCCATCGAGCCTGCGATCTTGAATGCCAGCTCGGACGAGTCCACCTCGTGGTAGGCGCCGTCGGTCAGGGTGACCTTCACGTCGACCATCGGGTACCCGGCGAGCACGCCGAACTCGGCGGCCTCCTGACAGCCGGCATCGACCGACGGGATGTACTCCCGCGGCACCCGGCCGCCGGTGACCTTGTTCTCGAACTCGTACCCGCCGCCGTCGCCGCCGGTGGGCTCCAGGTTGATGATCACCCGGCCGAACTGGCCCGAGCCGCCAGTCTGCTTCTTGTGCGTGTACTCGACCTTCTCGACCTTCCGGCGGATGGTCTCGCGGTAGGCGACCTGCGGACGGCCGATGTTGGCCTCGACCTTGAACTCGCGGCGCATCCGGTCGACCAGCACCTCTAGGTGCAGCTCGCCCATCCCGGAGATGATCGTCTGCCCGGTTTCCTCGTCGGTCCTGACCTGGAAGGTCGGGTCCTCCTCAGCCAGCCGCTGGATAGCGGTGCCGAGCTTGTCCTGGTCGCCCTTGGTCCTCGGCTCGATCGCCACGTTGATGACCGGCGCCGGGAAGGTCATCGACTCCAGGATCACCTGCTGGCTCGGGTCGCTCAGCGTGTCACCGGTCGTGGTGTCCTTGAGCCCCATCACGGCGACGATCTGCCCGGCGACCGCGGACGGGCGCTCCTCGCGCTTGTTCGCGTGCATCTGGTAGATCTTGCCGATCCGCTCCTTGCGGCCCTTGGTCGAGTTCAGCACCTGGGTGCCCGCGTCGAGCTTGCCGGAGTAGACCCTGATATAGGTGAGCTTGCCGAGGTGCTGGTCGGACATGATCTTGAAGGCCAGCGCCGCAAACGGCTCGGATGCGTCCGAGTGCCGCTCGATGACGGTCGACTCGTCGCCCACCGCGTGACCCTTGATCGACGGGATGTCCATCGGGCTCGGCAGGAAGTCCACGATCGCGTCGAGCATGGGCTGCACGCCCTTGTTCTTGAATGCGCTGCCGCACAGCACCGGGGTGACGGCGCTGGCGACCGTGGCGCGCCGGATCGCGGCGACGAGCTGCTCGGTCTCGGGCTCGGTGCCCTCGAGGTACAGCTCCATCATCTCTTCGTCGTTCTCGGCGATGGTCTCGAGCAGCTTGTCTCGCCACTCCCTGGCCGCCTCGGCGTGGTCATCCGGGATGGAGACGACGTCGTAGGTGTCGCCCTTGCCCTCGGTCTGCCACAGCAGCGCCCGCATCCGGATCAGGTCGATAACACCGCGGAAGTCCGACTCAACCCCCCACGGCAGCTGGATCACCAGCGGCGTGGCGCCTAGCCGGTCGGAGATCATGTCGACGCAGCGGTGAAACTCTGCGCCAACCCGGTCCATCTTGTTGACGAAGCAGATGCGGGGCACGCCGTACCGGTCGGCCTGCCGCCACACCGTCTCGGACTGGGGCTCGACGCCAGCCACGCCGTCGAAGACGGCCACGGCACCGTCCAGCACACGCAGCGAGCGCTCCACCTCGACCGTGAAGTCGACGTGACCCGGCGTGTCGATGATGTTGATGGTGTGGTCACGCCAGGAGGTGGTCGTCGCCGCGGAGGTGATGGTGATGCCGCGCTCTTGCTCCTGCTCCATCCAGTCCATCGTGGCGGCGCCCTCGTGGACTTCGCCGATCTTGTAGTTGATACCGGTGTAGAACAGGATGCGCTCGGTGGTCGTGGTCTTGCCCGCGTCGATGTGCGCCATGATCCCGATGTTGCGGACGTTGGCGAGTTCGCTAGCGGTCTGTGTCGCGGCCACTTTCTGTGATCCTCAATCCTTGGTGAGTTGCGGTGCTCACTACCAGCGGTAGTGAGCGAATGCCTTGTTGGACTCGGCCATCTTGTGGGTGTCCTCACGGCGCTTAACGCTCGCCCCGAGTCCGTTGCTGGCGTCCAGCAGCTCGTTCATGAGCCGCTCGGTCATCGTCTTCTCACGGCGCTGCCGTGAGTAGGTGATCAGCCAGCGAAGTGCGAGCGTGGTGCTCCGCGAGGCGCGGACTTCGACCGGCACCTGGTAGGTCGCACCACCGACCCGGCGGCTGCGGACCTCAAGGGTTGGCTTGACGTTGTCCAGCGCTCGCTTGAGCGTCACCACAGGGTCGTTGCCGGTCTTGTCCCGGCAGCCCTCCAGGGCGCCATAAACGATGCGCTCGGCGAGCGACCGCTTGCCGCTCTTCAGTACCTTGTTCACCAGCGCGGTCACCAGCGGCGACCCGTAGACCGGGTCAGTCACTAGCGGCCGCTTGGTCGCGGGGCCCTTGCGCGGCATGTCAGCTCTTCTCCTTCTTCGCGCCGTAGCGGCTGCGTGCCTGCTTGCGGTTGCGGACACCCTGGGTGTCCAGCGCCCCGCGGATGATCTTGTAGCGCACACCGGGCAGGTCACGGACACGGCCGCCGCGGACCAGCACGATCGAGTGCTCCTGCAGGTTGTGCCCGACGCCCGGGATGTAGGCAGTGACCTCGATCTTGCTGGTGAGCCTGACTCGCGCCACCTTGCGCAGCGCCGAGTTCGGCTTCTTGGGCGTGGTCGTATAGACGCGCGTGCATACCCCGCGGCGCTGCGGGCTGCCCTGCAGCGCAGGAGTCTTGTTCTTGGCTACCTTGTCCTGCCGGCCCTTGCGGACTAGCTGCTGGATCGTGGGCAACGCGTCTCCGTCTTCCTCTGCCGCCTTGCGGCGCAGTGCCTGTCTGTCTATCGCCTGCTGACTGCCTGTGCTGGCCGGTGGCCAGCGTGCCGCGCCCGGAGGTGCGGCACCTGGTGCCCTGCCTTGCGGCAGAGCCTCTGGTGCATGAGCCGCGCGCGAGGCGCGACCTAGTAGGTACTCTGGCCTGCTGGTTTCCGCCGGTCGCCCAGCTTGGTCGCCGCTCGGCCGCCCCCCGCGGTCGGGCGTGTCGCTAGGCTCACAACACACCCAGGCCCGAAACGAGCCCGGATCCGGAAGGGAAGTCTCGCTGCTTGCCTGCCCTCATGTTTTTCAATGAGCACCCCGGCTCGTTAGCGCTAGGCCACGAGACCGCGGTCACACAGGCAAACACGCACCCGTGAGGTACGGGCGCGGAGTACTAGAGTACCGAACCCTGAACGTGCTCGCAAAACGGACCGGCTTCTTGCACTCCGCTGAAGATTAGCTTAGCGGACGCTGACCGCCCCGGCGGCCAGAACCCCTGCTGAAACCAGTGTGCAAACGCTTCGCCCCCAGTCAGTATTCCGCCGGCAGTCACTTCCCCTGAGCAGTCGGTATTCCCCGGCCTCGCCGCCGATCAACGTCTTCGGGCCGGCCGCCGGTCAACTTCCTCAGGCGACGCCGGCCAGACGGCGCCCCATCCCGCAGGCGATCCCCGCGCCGCCGATCCCCCCGCGCCGCCGAATCGCCCCGCGCAGCTCCGGATCGCGCTCACCCCGCCCGCGCCAGCCAAGGTCGCGTGGCACGAGGCGTCAGCTGGCTATCGACGCCTCTCTTTTGCGACCACGGTAGGTAACTCACGCCCCTTGGCCTGGCCGACCCACGCCGGGCGGCGCGAAATAGGGCAAATCGTCGCACGCCATCGCCTGGACGGAGGGCCCTGGAATGTCCGTGTTTAGTTACTGCGCCTATAGCCGCAGTAACTAAACACGGAGCCGCCAGGCGACAGTGTCTGCCAGGCAGGCGGAGACTACGCTGCGAGATCGGGGAGGCCTGCGCTTCCTCCTGCATCTGCGGGAGAGCCGTAGCGGGCCGCCCGAAGCTACTGCAGGCCACCGAGCGCGGACGGGAGGAGTTGCGCTTTGCCCCTCTTTGTCGGGACCTCGGGGTGGCAGTACCGGGACTGGCGCGGCGACTTTTATCCTGCGGGAGTCCCGATGTCCCGCTGGCTGGAGTACTACGCTCAGCACTTTTCGGTGGTTGAGAACGATGGGACGTTCTACCGGCTGGCCGGTCGCGACACGTTCGCCAGCTGGCGTGACCGCACCCCGGCTGGCTTCGTCATGGCGATCAAGGCGAGCCGCTACCTCACCCACGTCCGCCGGTTGCGAGACCCCGCAGAGCCGGTCGAGCGCCTACTGGATGCCGCGCGCGGCCTAGGCGACCGCCTCGGCCCGGTGCTGCTTCAACTGCCGCCGAATCTGGCCGCCGATACAGCTCTGCTCGCGGAGTGCTTGCGGCAATTCGCAGCCGAGTTCGCGCGGCATGACGCCGTGGCCAGCGGCGGCGGCCGGGTCTGTGTGGAGTTCAGGCACCCGTCCTGGCTGACAGACGAAGTCCAGTCGATCCTCACCGAGCACAAGGCCGCCCTCTGCTGGTCCGACCGGGGCGCCAAGCCGCTCGGACCGCTATGGCGAACCGCGGACTGGGGCTACGTCCGGTTCCACGAGGGCGCTGCGCAACCCTGGCCCCGTTACGGACAGCAGTCGCTCAAAACGTGGCTGAAGCGGATCAGCGACAGCTTCCCTCCCGAAGCGGACGTGTTCACTTTCTTCAACAATGACCAGAACTGTGCCGCCCCAGCCGACGCCGCGGCACTAACCACCCTGGCCGACCGGGAGGGCTGGCCAGCACCCCGCCCCGCACCGGCAGGATGACACGGCGGGCGCAGGGGCAGCTCAGCGCCAGTTGCTGCGGCTTTTGCTGCGTGTGGCAGCGGGCGTAATTCGGCAAGCTAACCGCGCCGGCGCTCGGCGGGTGCGGCAGCGGGCGTCAACTCGCGTGAGGTCCAGTGAACGGCGGCGCTCGGCGGGTGCGGCAGCGGGCGTAACGTCTGGCGCCTCAAGCGTCTCGTCGCGCGCCTCGGGCCGGACCGACGCCAGCCACGGGCGAACCAGTGCCAGCCCGCAGAGCGCCCGCCGAGCGGCGGCGCTGATCCCGCGGAGGCTGCCGAGCGCGTAACGGCTTCCCCGGCCACATGCCGACTCTGCCAAAGAACGCCACCAGCGCCGGTACGAGCAGTGACCGCACGATGACCGCGTCGATGATGATGCCCGCTGCCATCGCCACCGCCACTTCGCGGAACTGCTGCAGCGGTATCAGCGCGAGCAAGGCGAAGCTGACCGCAAGCGCGATCCCGGCAACCGTGATCGCGCGCGACGCCTGCGATCCTGCTACGGCGATGGCATCGCGAAGTGGCCGCCGCCGCGCTTCCTCCCAGATGCGGCCGACCACAAACACGTTGTAGTCCGCGCCAAGAGAGATCAGCAGCACGGCAACGGTGAACGGCACGTAGTACACCAGGCCGTCGTAGCCGAGCCGGTCCTGGAACACCCAGACGGTTACGCCGAGTGTGGCAAGAAGTGCCAGCACGCTGGCGGCGAGCAGGTAGAGCGGCGCAAGTAGCGCTCGCAGGAAGACGGCCAGCAGCACGAACGTGATGGCCAGCATCAGCAGCGCAAGTTCGCCGAGGCTGGACGTCGTCGCGCCGACGGCCTCGCCGGCGGCCGCTGTCTCGCCGCCCACCTCGATGCGGGCACCAGTGAGGCCGGCCGACGCCACGAGCCGCGGAAGCCTCCGCTGCAGCGCCTGCACGTGGTCTATCGCCGTGGCCCCGAGGGGATCGGTCTGCAAGATGATGCCGAATCGAGCGGCATTGCCGGACTTCGCCAGCATCGGGTTCGGAATTCTCGCGGCCGCGGGAGCAGTCGTAGCGGCGGTCGCGATCACCCTCGCCATGGTCGCCGGACCCACGACCCCGGCCACGCCGGGCTGCCGTGCCAGGCTTGCCTGCAGCCGGCCTAGTCCGGCAGTGCTGTGAGTCACGCCAGTGCCCAGGATCAGCACCTCCGTCGGTGCCACAATTCCGACAGCGAAGCCCTTTCCAGCAGCAGCCTGTGCACGGGCGGGCTGCGCGTTAGCCGGAAGGGCTGTTACCAGCGGCGCGCCGAGCCGTATGACGGTCGCGCCGACTGCCGCGCCCAGCAACGCGATCGTGCAGCACGCGATGATGACCATCGCGACCGGCCGCACGGCCGCGAACCTGGCGATCGCCTCGCGTACCTTCCCCGGCGGTCGCGGGGCCTCAGGCGGCGCCATGCCCCTGGCCTCCGCCCGCGCTGCCCGGCGGGCTGCCTTCCTTGCCTTCCGGTACGAGTGCGGGCCTGGCCAGAACAAGGCGCCGCCGAAGATGCTGATCAGCGCCGGCGCCAGCGTCACCGAGACCACCATCGCGGTCAATACGGTCAGCGCGAGAGCCGGACCGAACGCGCTGATCAGCTGAATTTTCGCGATCGCGAGAGATGCCGTCCCGGCCGCGACCAGGATTCCGGCGGCCATGATGATTGGCGCGTACTCCGCGGTCGTCAATCGTGCGGCCTGCAGCGTCGTAAGGCCTTCCGCGAGCCGGTTACGCATCCCGGAGGCAAAGAAGACCGAATAATCGGTCGTCACCCCGAGCAGGAGCACTACCAGGACCGGCTCGACATCGGGCGGCAATGTCAGGTGCGACTGCTGCATTACCCACGCGACAATCCGGATCGCCAGCAGGTACGCAGTCGCGGCGCAGGCCAGCGTCGCCACCGGCGCTCCGAGCGACAGAAAGAAGAACCCGACGATGACCGCGATCGCCAGGACGGTAGCAAGCTCCACCCAGACCAGGTGCTGGCTGATGATCACGCCCTGCTCGTACGTCGCGATCCCCGCCCCGGTGACGCCGACCAGGTGATCGGACTTGGCGGATGCGTAGCGGCTGGCATAGCGCTCGCTCCCGGCCAGCTGCTGTGCCCCCGACGCCGACGGCTCGAAGTACAGGTAGGTCAGGACGGTTGTCGACCGCTCGCGCGAGCCCGGAAAGATCCCGTCGGTGTTCGGGATCGGCAATGCCCCGACCACGCCATTAATCGGGGCGACTGACGGGTTCCCAGGCCCGCGATGCGCAGCATCAACGTTGACTGCGTTGCGGACCGCGGCTTCCTGGACCGAGGTCGGCAATCCCGCGGGCGCGCGCTGGACAACGATTGCCTGAGCTTCCAGCGGCGCACCGAACAGCCTGGTCGCGGTGACCTCAGCGTGCAGAGCCGGTGATCCGGTTGGCACCAGGCTCGCCACGCCGCTCGACGGGGTGAGCGCCGGCAAATACACCACCGCCGCGACAACAGCCGCCACCCAGCCCGCCACGATGAAGTAGCGAAGCGACACCACGACGGCCGCGTACGCCCGAGCCAGCCCGCCCGTCACGGCCCGCGGTGACCTCGCCATGACAGCTGCCCTTACCGCGAATTTAGCTCCGCAAACACTGCGAAACCCGGCAAGCGAACGGCGCCGCGGCCGAAGGCCGCGGCGCCGTCCTTAGACAACCTCGTTCCCTACCTGTTGTAGGCCCCGAAGTCATACTCCTCGAGCGGAATGGCCTGGCCTGACACCTGGCCGAAGGAGTAGTCAGCCGGACTGTCGTAGGAGGTCGGCGGGTAGACCGCCGCCTTGGCCTCCTCGGTCGGCTCGACCCGCAGGGACCGGTACCGACCCATGCCGGTGCCGGCCGGGATCAGCTTGCCGATGATGACGTTCTCCTTCAGGCCGACCAGCGAGTCCGACCGGGCGTGGATCGCCGCGTCGGTCAGGACCCGGGTGGTCTCCTGGAAAGAGGCCGCCGACAGCCAGGACTCGGTAGCCAGCGAGGCCTTGGTGATGCCCATGAGCTGTGGCCGGCCTGCCGCCGAGGTGCCACCGGCCTCCACAACAGCGCGGTTGACCTCCTCGAACTTGGGCCGCTCCACCAGCTCGCCGGGCAGCAGATCGGTGTCGCCGGACTCGATCACGTTCACCCGCTTGAGCATCTGCCGGATGATGATCTCGATGTGCTTGTCGTGGATCGACACGCCCTGAGACCGGTAGACCTCCTGCACCTCGTGAACCAGGTGCAGCTGCACCTCACGAGAGCCGAGGATGCGCAGCACCTCGTGCGGGTTGACCGCGCCGGCGATCAGCTGCTGGCCGACCTTTACCCGGTCGCCGTCGCTGATCAGCAGGCGGGCCCGCATGGGAACCTGGTAGGCGACTTCCTCGGATCCGTCGTCCGGCGTGATCACGATCTTGCGAGACTTGTCCTGCTCGTCGATCCTGACCGAGCCATCCACCTCGCTGATCGGAGCCAGCCCCTTGGGGATCCGCGCCTCGAACAGCTCCTGGATTCGGGGCAGACCGTGGGTGATGTCCAGGCCTGCCACACCACCGGTGTGGAAGGTACGCATCGTCAGCTGAGTACCGGGCTCGCCGATCGACTGGGCGGCGATGATACCCACCGCCTCGCCGACGTCGACCCGCTTGCCAGTAGCAAGCGACCGGCCGTAGCACTTGCCGCAGATACCCACCTTGGCCTGGCAGACCAGGACCGAGTAGATCCGCACCGTCTCCACGCCCGCTACGGTCAGCTCGTCGATCATGGCCTCAGTCATGTCCGACTCGGCCGTCGCCAGCACGGTGCCATCGGGACCGACAACGTCCTCGGACAGGGTCCGCCCGGTGCCGGTGTTCTCGATGTTCGGCAGCTTCCTGACCTTGCCGTCCGTGCCCTTCTCGCCAATCCGCATCGGCAGCGACCTGTCCGTGCCGCAGTCCTCTTCGCGCACGATGACGTCCTGCGCGACGTCCACCAGCCGCCGGGTCAGGTACCCGGAGTCAGCGGTACGCAGCGCGGTGTCAGCCAGGCCCTTCCGGGCACCGTGCGTGGAGATGAAGTACTCCAGCACTGACAGGCCCTCACGGAAGCTGGACTTGATCGGCCGCGGGATCGTCTCGCCCTTGGGGTTCGACACCAGGCCTCGCATGCCAGCGATCTGCCTGATCTGCATCAGGTTGCCGCGGGCACCGGAGTTGACCATCATCCAGACCGGGTTGGTCTCGGGGAAAGCCTTCTCCATGTCCTGGGCCACATCGGCGGTCGCGTGCGTCCAGATCTCGATGAGCTCCTGCTTCCGCTCGTCGTCGGTGATCAGGCCGCGCTCGTACTCGCGCTGCACCTTGTCGGCCCGCTTCTCGTACGCGTCAAGGATCTCGGCCTTGTTCGGCGGCGCGGCCACGTCCTCGATCGAGATCGTGACGCCGGACCTGGTCGCCCAGTGGAACCCGGCATCCTTCAGCGCGTCGAGCGCCGCGGCCACCTCAACCTTCGGGTAGGTCTCGGCCAGCTCGTTGACGATCACGGACAGCTGCTTCTTGCCGACCTCGAAGTTGACGAACGGGTAGTCCGCCGGCAACGTCTCGTTCAGCAGGCAGCGGCCCAGCGTGGTCTCCAGCCGCAGCGGCTGGCCGGGCTCCCAGCCCTCCGGCGGCACGAAACCGCGCGGCGGGGCGACGTCGGACAGCCGGATCTGGATCTTGGCCTGCAGGTCAAGGTCGTCGCGGTCGTAGGCCATCAGCGCCTCGGAGAGGCCGCCGAACACCCGGCCCTCGCCCGGAGCGCCTTCCTTCTCCCTGGTCAGCCAGTAAATCCCGATGACCATGTCCTGGGTCGGCATGGTCACCGGCTTACCGTCGGCCGGCTTGAGGATGTTGTTCGTAGACAGCATCAGGATCCGCGCCTCAGCCTGGGCCTCGGCGGACAGCGGGACGTGCACGGCCATCTGGTCACCGTCGAAGTCCGCGTTGAACGCGGTGCAGACGAGCGGGTGGATCTGGATGGCCTTGCCCTCGACCAGCTGCGGCTCGAAAGCCTGGATGCCGAGGCGGTGCAGGGTAGGCGCACGGTTCAGCAGCACGGGGTGCTCGGTGATGACCTCTTCGAGCACGTCCCAGACCACTGGCCGGGCCCGCTCCACCATCCGCTTGGCCGACTTGATGTTCTGGGCGTGGTTGAGGTCAACCAGCCGCTTCATCACGAACGGCTTGAACAGCTCGACTGCCATTTCCTTCGGCAGGCCGCACTGGTGCAGCTTGAGCTGCGGGCCGACCACGATGACCGAACGGCCCGAGTAGTCGACGCGCTTGCCGAGCAGGTTCTGGCGGAACCGGCCCTGCTTGCCCTTGAGCATGTCGGACAGTGACTTCAGTGGCCTGTTGCCAGGTCCGGTGACCGGGCGGCCACGGCGACCGTTGTCGAACAGCGAGTCCACGGCCTCCTGCAGCATCCGCTTCTCGTTGTTGACGATGATCTCCGGCGCGCCGAGGTCGAGCAGCCTCTTGAGCCGGTTGTTCCGGTTGATGACCCGGCGGTACAGGTCGTTCAGGTCCGAGGTCGCGAAGCGGCCACCGTCGAGCTGAACCATCGGCCGCAGGTCCGGCGGGATGACCGGAATGCAGTCGAGAACCATGCCGAGCGGGCTGTTGGAGGTGTTCAGGAACGCCGAGACAACCTTCAGCCGCTTGAGCGCCCTGGCCTTCCGCTGGCCCTTGCCGGTGCGGATGATCTCTCGCAGGTTGTTGGCCTCGGCGTCGAGGTCGAAGCTGCCGACCCGCTCCTGGATGGCCTGGGCGCCCATCCCGCCGCGGAAGTACCGGCCGAACCGGTCGCGCATCTCGCGGTAGAGGAGCTCGTCGCCCTCCAGATCCTGGACCTTCAGGGTGCGGAAGCGGCTCCAGACCTCCTCGATCCGGTCGATCTCCCGCTGTGCGCGGTCCCTGATCTGCTTGCACTCGCGGTCGGAGGCCTCGCGGACCTTGCGGCGCGCGTCGCCCTTGGCGCCCGCGGCCTCGAGCTCAGCCAGGTCTTTCTCCAGCTTGGCCTGGCGCGCCTCGATGTCGGCGTCCCGGCGCTGCTCCAGCTGGCCCTTCTCAACCGTGATCTTGGCCTCGAGGCTCGGCAGGTCGCGTGAGCGCGCCTCGTCGTCCACGTAGGTGATCATGTAGGCGGCGAAGTAGATGACCTTCTCTAGGTCCTTCGGCGCCAGGTCGAGCAGGTAGCCCAGCCGACTGGGCACACCCTTGAAGTACCAGATGTGAGTAACGGGCGCTGCCAGCTCGATGTGGCCCATCCGCTCGCGGCGGACCTTGGCCCGAGTGACCTCGACGCCGCAGCGCTCGCAGATGATGCCCTTGAAGCGGACGCGCTTGTACTTACCGCAGTAGCACTCCCAGTCCCTTGTCGGGCCGAAGATCTTCTCGCAGAAAAGCCCGTCCTTTTCCGGCTTCAGCGTCCGGTAGTTGATGGTCTCCGGCTTCTTAACCTCGCCGTGTGACCACGTCCGGATGTCGTCCGCCGTGGCAAGGCCAATCCGCAGGTCGTCGAAGTAGTTGACGTCTAGCACAGTTGCATTCCCCTGGGGTAGTTCATCGGACTGGCGGCTAATCAGACCTCTTCGACGCTGCTCGGCTCCCGCCGTGACAGGTCAATGCCGAGCTCTTCCGCTGCGCGGAAGACGTCCTCGTCGGTGTCGCGCATCTCGATGGCCGCGCCGTCACTGGAGAGGACCTCCACGTTCAGGCAGAGCGACTGCATCTCCTTGATCAGCACCTTGAAGGACTCAGGGATGCCGGGCTCGGGGATGTTCTCGCCCTTGACGATGGCCTCGTAGACCTTGACCCGCCCGAGGATGTCGTCGGACTTGATGGTCAGCAGCTCCTGCAGCGCGTAGGCGGCCCCGTAGGCCTCCAGTGCCCAGACCTCCATCTCACCGAAGCGCTGGCCACCGAACTGGGCCTTACCGCCGAGCGGCTGCTGAGTGATCATCGAGTACGGGCCTGTCGACCTGGCGTGGATCTTGTCGTCCACCAGGTGCAGCAGCTTGAGTATGTAGATGTAGCCGACCGAGATCGGGTCCTTGAATGGCTCGCCCGTCCTGCCATCGAACAGCGTCGCCTTGCCGGTGGCGCCGACCAGCCGGTCGCCGTCCCGGTTCGGCCGCGTGCTGGAGAGCAGGCCGGTGATCTCCTCCTCCTTGGCGCCGTCGAAGACCGGAGTCGCCACCTTGCTGCCAGCCTGCGCAGCATCGGCGCCGATCTTCTTCAGCCTCTTCTTCCAGTCCTGGTCGTCACCGCTGACCTCCCAGCCGGAGCTGGCCACCCAGCCGAGGTGGGTCTCCAGGACCTGACCGACGTTCATTCGGCCAGGGACACCGAGCGGGTTCAGCACGATGTCGACCGGGGTGCCATCAGGAAGGAACGGCATGTCCTCCACCGGCAGGATCTTGGCGATGACGCCCTTGTTTCCGTGGCGCCCAGCCAGCTTGTCGCCATCGGTGATCTTGCGCTTGGCAGCCACGTAGACGCGGACCAGCTCGTTCACGCCGGGCGGCAGCTCGTCGCCGTTGTCCCTGGTAAAGACGCGGACGCCGATGACCTTGCCAGACTCGCCGTGCGGCACCTTGAGGCTAGTGTCACGGACCTCGCGGGCCTTCTCGCCGAAGATCGCGCGCAGCAGCCGCTCCTCCGGGGTCAGCTCTGTCTCGCCCTTGGGCGTGACCTTGCCGACGAGGATGTCGCCGGTTACGACCTCCGCGCCGATCCTGATGATGCCGCGGTCATCCAGGTCAGCCAGCACCTCGTCGGAGACGTTCGGAATATCCCTGGTGATCTCCTCCGGGCCGAGCTTGGTGTCGCGAGCGTCGACCTCGTGCTCCTCGATGTGGATCGAGGAGAGCACGTCGTCCTGCACCAGTCGCTGGCTCAGGATGATCGCGTCCTCGTAGTTGTGGCCCTCCCACGGCATGAAGGCGACCAGCAGATTGCGGCCGAGCGCCATCTCGCCGTTGTCGGTGCACGGGCCGTCAGCGATGACCTGGCCGACTTCGACCCGCTGGCCCTCGCCGATCACGGGCTTCTGGTTGAAGCAGGTGCCCTGGTTGGACCGGCGGAACTTGGCCACCAAGTAGTCGGTCCTGGTGCCATCGTCATTGGCGACGGTGATGTAGTCCGCGCAGACCTGCTCAACCAGGCCTGGCTTCTCGGCCGCGATCACGTCGCCGGCATCCACCGCAGCCCGGTACTCCATGCCGGTGCCCACCAGCGGCGCCTCGCTGCGCAGCAGCGGAACGGACTGACGCTGCATGTTCGAGCCCATCAGCGCCCGGTTGGCGTCGTCGTGCTCCAGGAACGGGATCATCGCGGTTGCGACGGACACCATCTGCCGCGGCGAGACGTCCATGTAGTCGACGTCGTCCGGCCTGATGTAGTCGACCTCGCCGCCCTTCCGGCGGACCAGCACGCGGTCCTCGGAGAAGCTGCCGTCGGCCTCGATCGGCGTGTTCGCCTGCGCGATGACGTGCCGGTCCTCTTCGTCGGCCGTGAGGTAGTCGATCTGCTCGGTCACCTTGCCGGCCTTGACCTTGCGGTACGGCGTCTCGACGAAGCCGAACGCGTTCACCCGGCCGTAGGAGGACAGCGAGCCGATCAGACCGATGTTCGGTCCTTCTGGCGTCTCGATCGGGCACATCCGGCCGTAGTGGCTGGGGTGCACGTCGCGGACCTCGAAGCCAGCGCGCTCGCGGGACAGGCCGCCGGGGCCGAGAGCGGACAGGCGCCGCTTGTGGGTCAGTCCGGCCAGCGGGTTGGTCTGGTCCATGAACTGCGACAGCTGGCTGGTGCCGAAGAACTCCTTGATGGAGGCGACAACCGGCCGGATGTTGATCAGGGTCTGCGGCGTGATCGCCTCGACGTCCTGAGTCGTCATCCGCTCGCGAACCACCCGCTCCATCCGCGCCAGGCCCAGCCGGACCTGGTTCTGGATGAGCTCTCCCACCGTCCGCAGGCGGCGGTTGCCGAAGTGGTCGATGTCGTCGGTCTCGACCGGGATCATCTCGGACCCCGACTTCATCTCCTCCTCACCGACGTGCAGCCGGACGAGGTACTCGATGGTGGCGACGATGTCCTCTTCGGTCAGGGTGCCCTGACTGATCGGCAGCGACAGGCCCAGCTTCTTGTTGACCTTGTAGCGGCCGACCTTGGCCAGGTCGTAGCGCTTGGCGTTGAAGTAAAGGTTCTCCAGCAGGGCCTGCGCCGACTCACGAGTCGGCGGCTCACCCGGCCGCAGCTTGCGGTAGATGTCAAGCAGCGCGTCATCCTGGCCGGTGGTGTGGTCCTTCTCCAGGGTGGCCCGCATGGACTCGAACTGGCCGAACCGCTCAAGGATCCTGGCCTCGTCCCAGCCGAGCGCCTTCAGCAGCACGGTGACGCTCTGCTTGCGCTTGCGGTCGATGCGGACGCCAACGGAGTCACGCTTGTCGATCTCGAACTCAAGCCAGGCACCTCGCGACGGGATGACCTTGCAGCTGTAGATGTCCTTATCCGATGTCTTGTCGACCTGGCGATCGAAATAGACGCCAGGGGACCGGACGAGCTGTGACACGACGACACGCTCAGTGCCGTTGATGATGAAGGTGCCCTTAGCCGACATGAGCGGGAAGTCGCCCATAAAGACGGTCTGGCTCTTGATCTCACCGGTGGAGTTGTTGATGAACTCAGCGGTGACGAACATGGGCGCCGAGAACGTCATGTCCTTGTCCTTGCACTCCTCCGCGGAGTACTTGGGCGGCTCAAACCGGTGATCGCGGAATGAGAGCGACATCGTTCCCGTGAAGTCCTCGATCGGACTTATCTCCTCGAAGATCTCTTCGAGGCCGGACTGCTCCGGGAGATTCTTATGTCCCGCTTCCTGCTCGGCCGCGAGCCGGGCGCGCCAGCGCTCGTTGCCAAGCAGCCAGTCGAAGGACTCGGTTTGCAAGGCGAGGAGGCTGGGCACCTCTAGGGGCTCGTGGATGCGAGCGAAGGAAACACGACGGGGACCAAGAGCGGTAGCTGAGGCGCTGCGCGAGGCTGCCAACAGGGGTCCTTCCGAGCTTGTGACGGACGGTGCAGCGCGCACGCTAAACGCCCTGCGGCTACGCCGCTAGGGGTTTGGGAGCCGAGGACGAGTGGGTGCAGCGCAAATTGGCAGTGTAGTCGAAGGACACACCGCCGGTCAACTGTACGTCACTATGAGGTTCACGGTTGCAATGGAGCATTGCTCGTAAAGAGCGAAACGTCAAGCCCTGGACGGCTTGAGTCGCAACCCTCTGCTACGTGACGAAGCTCACACCCGCCTTGATGTTTGGTCTCTGTGCAGGTGGGTAGGGCTATCGGTTCCGCGGCTTGTGACTCTTCGAGTCTCACTGTCAATGGCCCGTAACGCTCCGTGTGCCCCGGATATTCCCGGTGTTCATCGCTCGGCGGCTCGGTCGGGTATGTGCACGTCGAATCCGGGCAAATAGTCCTAATAGCCGCCTCGAGCTAGGCGGGCCAACGACTCTTCACGGACCTGGTGCACTTTGGCGTCCCGTTTGCCGGAAATGCCCGCACGAGATCCGTGAAAAGTGGGTCCGGGGGCCGCAGTGGTCCCGCAACGGCGCCGACCCCGCTTGCAGCTGCCCGGAATTGTCGCTGATCCGGCGCCGCGCCGCCCGGAATCCCCCAACGGCCCGCGGATAGCACAACGGCCCGCTACCGCCGCTGATTGCGGAGTAGCGGGCCGCTCGCTTTTTGCGGGCCTCGGTGGCCGGCTTGGCGGCTCGTCCTCTGAGCGCCTGCGCTGGGATCGATTGGGATTCTCAGCGCTAGTTGCCGAGAATCCCAATCGTTGGGCTGGCTGCCGAAAATCCCAACCGTTAGCCCGCTCGCCTTACTTGACCGTGACGGTCGCGCCAGCGCCCTCGAGGGCCGCCTTGGCCTTGTCCGCGGTCTCCTTGTTGACGCGCTCAAGCAGCGGCTTGGGCGCGCCGTCGACCAGGTCCTTAGCCTCCTTGAGCCCGAGGCTCGTCAGAGTGCGGACCTCCTTGATGACCTGGATCTTCTTGTCACCGGCCGCCTCGAGGACGACGTCGAACTCGTCCTTCTCCTCAGCCTCCTCCGCCGCCGCCCCACCGGCGCCACCGGCAGCGGGGGCAGCCGCCACCGCCACCGGCGCGGCGGCCTTCACGTCGAAGGTCTCCTCGAACTGCTTCACGAACTCAGAGAGCTCGATCAGCGTCATCTCCTTGAACGCCTCAAGCAGGTCGTCCGTGCTGAGCTTTGCCATGGTGGTGCTTCCTCTTCCGTTCAATCCGTGTCGCCGATGGCGCCTGCCACCTGCGGGGAACTTGTGTCTGTCACGACTGTGACGAGCTAGCCTTCCGAGCTCTCCCCGGCGGCTTCAGGCGCGGCCTCGGCTGCCGCCGGTGCCGGCCCATCGGTGTCTGGGCTGACGACCGCAGGCTCGCCCGCGCCGCCGTCGCCCTCCGCGGCCTTCTTCTGCTGGAGCGCGCTGAGCAGCTGCGCCATCTGGGTGGGCAGCGCCGCGAACGTGCCTGCCGCGTTCGACAGAGACGCCTTCATCGCGCCTGCGAGCTTGGCCAGCAGCACCTCCCGCGGCTCCAAGTCCGCGAGCTTGAGGATCTCGGCCGGCGTGAGCGGCTTACCCTCGAGCACGCCGCCCTTGATGACCAGCAGCGGGTTCGCGCGGGAGAACTCGCGCAGGCCCTTCGCCGCCTCCACGACGTCACCCCGCACGAAGGCGATCGCCGACGGCCCCGTCAGCAGATCGGTCAGCTCAGCCGAGACGCCCGCCTCAGCGGCGGCGATCTTAGTGAGCGTGTTCTTGACAACCGAATATGTCGCGTTGTCGCCGAGCGACTTGCGCAGCTCGCCTATCTGCGCCACCGTCAGGCCGCGGTATTCGGTCAGCACCGCGCCTGAGGAGCTCTGGAACCGCTCGGTCAGCTCCGCGACAGCGGCTACCTTCTCTGCCCTCGCCACGGGCCTCCCTTCTCGCGCCGTTCTCGTCGCGATCGCGGCGAGCACGGCCAGTGTCCGGTGTCGGAACGGCCCGCAGACATGCAAACGCCCCGTACGCAGGCGCACGGGGCAACGACCGGAACGAGCTCAAAGCAGCACGTCCAAGTCCAGCTCACCGCCTGCGCGGGCCGCCCGCATCACGGGCCTTCGGTTGCCGCGCTTGGCGCGCGCCAACAGCCAACGGTCTTTGGCAGGAAATCAGAATACCCGGCCAGCGCTCGGCGAGCCAAATCAGCGGCTGGCAACGAGCCCGCTGGCAGCGAGCAGCAAGCTGCGGCAAAAGGCCCAGGCGCCGTTTCGGCAACCTGGGCCCCAAGCGGGTTTCTGGCGCGTCAGACCGCGGCGGCCTCATCGAACTCTGCCATCAGGCCCCGCGTCATGCCGGGGTCGACCGGGATACCCGGACCCATCGTGGTCGTGATCGCGACCTTCTTCACGTACTTGCCCTTGGCAGCGGCCGGCTTGAGCCTGATGACCTCTTCCAGCGCCGCGGCGTAGTTCTCCACCAGAGCCCGGTTGGTGAACGAGGCTTTGCCGATGATCAGGTGCAGGTTGCTGTTCTTGTCGACGCGGAACTCGATCTTCCCACCCTTGATGTCACTGACGGCCTTGCCCACGGCCATCGTGACGGTGCCCGTCTTCGGGTTCGGCATCAGGCTCCGCGGACCGAGTATCCGGCCGAGACGGCCCACCTTGCCCATCAGGTCCGGCGTAGCCACGACCGCGTCGAAGTCCAGGAACCCGCCCTGGACTCGCTCGATCAGGTCATCCGAACCGACGTAGTCGGCGCCGGCGGCCTTGGCCTCCTCGGCGCGCTCACCGGTTGCGAAAACCAGGACCCGAGCGGTCTTGCCGGTGCCGTTCGGAAGATTGACGGTGCCGCGGACCATCTGGTCAGCCTTGCGCGGGTCGACGCCAAGCCGGAAGGAGACCTCGACGGTGGAGTCGAACTTGGTGGTGGAGGTGTCCTTGGCCAGGGAAACCGCTTCGGACGGGGCGTAGAGCCGGCTCGGGTCGACGAGTTCCGCCGCCTTCCGGTATGCCTTACTGCGCTTCATTAACCTCTCCTGGATCTGTCGGAGTTCGTGGTCAGCGGGCCAGCGCCTGGCCCTGCCACTGCCCGTGCCTTCCCGGCACCGGCCTTTCAGTTTTCAAGCGGGGAACGGGCATCTGCATTCCGCAGCCACCCGAACCCAACCCAGCAGCGGGGGTTCTAGCCCTCGACCTTAATGCCCATCGAGCGAGCGGTTCCCGCGATGATCTTCTCTGCCGCCTCGATCGTGGTGGCGTTCAGGTCAGGCATCTTGGTCTGGGCGATCTCCCGGACCTGAGCCTGCGTCATCGAGCCGACCTTGGTCTTGTGCGGCTCGCCGCTGCCCTTCTGCACTCCCGCGGCCTTCTTGATCAGCTCGGGCGCCGGCGGGGTCTTGGTGATGAAGCTGAACGACCGGTCCTCGTAGATCGTGATCTCGACCGGGATGACGTTCCCTCGCTGGCTCTCCGTCGCCGCGTTGTATTGCTTAACGAAGTCCATGATGTTGACGCCATGCGGGCCCAGCGCGGTACCGACCGGCGGGGCCGGAGTGGCAGCACCCGCGTTCAGCTGCACCTTGACGATCGCAGCGACCTTCTTCTTCCTCGGAGCCATCTCTGGGTCCTTACCTCACTGTCTTGTTCGCTATCGGAATTCTCTAGATCTTGCTGACCTGCTCGAACGAAAGCTCCACCGGCGTCTCCCGGCCGAAGATCGACACGAGCACCTTCAGCTTCTGCGTATCGGGGTTGATCTCGTTCACGGTGGCTGGCAGGGTGGCGAATGGCCCGTCCATTACGGTAACCGACTGGCCAATCTCGAAGTCCACTGCCGCTGCGCGGACCGCCTCGGCCTTCTTGGCTGCCTTCTCCTCCGGAACCGGCGCGAGCAGGCTGGCGACCTCATCCAGGCTCAGCGGTGACGGGCGGCTCGACAGGCCGACGAAACCGGTCACGCCCGGAGTGTTGCGCACGGCCGCCCAGGATTCATCGGTGAGATCCATCCTGACCAGGATGTAGCCGGGCAGCACCTTCTCCTGCACCTGCTGGCGCTTGCCGGACTTGATCTCGATGACCTCGTGTGTGGGGACCTCGATCTGGAAGATGTAGTCCTCCATGTTGAGCGACTGCGTCCGGCTCTCCAGGTTGGTCCGCACTCGGTTCTCGTAACCCGCGTAGGAATGCACGACGTACCAGTCGCCCGGCAGCAAGCGAAGCTCGGTCTTGAACTGCTGGACCGGGTCGGCGTCCTCGCCGGCACCCTCATCGGCCTGCGCAGCGGGTACGTCGGCAAACGTGAAGTCACCACCGGCTGGCTCGGTGTCGGCTGGCTCACCCGCCGTCAGGTCGCCAGCCGTCGGCTGGTCGGCCCTCGGCTCGGCTGCCGTGGGCTCTTCGTCTGTTGAGTCACCCAGCGGCCATTCGGACTCGGACACGATTCTCTTTCTCCCCTGCGCTCTCGCTGCGCTCCTGGCTGGGCCTCAGCGCCGCCTCACCTACTGCTGCGGCGCAGCCGGGACCCCTTTGATCATGCTGCCACGCTCCGTGCGCGACGGGATACCCAGCCGAGTTGCCTCAGCCGAAAAGAACCAGCACCAGCTTGGTGAATCCGTAGTCCAGGCTGGTCACGATCCCGACCATAACCAGGATGAAGATCAGGGCGACCGTGGTGTAGGTCACCAGCTCCTTGCGCGTGGGCCAGACCACCTTGCGAAGCTCGTCCCGCACCTCACGGACGAACTGGGCCGGGGAAGTCCGGTCCGGCTTCGCCGGGCGGTTCGGCTTCGCAGCCCGCTCCGGAGCTGGTCCGCGTGTCTGAGTGGCCAATGTCCTCACCTGAGCAACGATTCTTGTCGGCTGGCGCCGCCGTCTGCCCGCGTAAACGGGCCGTACTCGCAGGGCAGGAGGGACTCGAACCCCCAACCGCCGGTTTTGGAGACCGGGACTCTAGCCAATTGAGCTACTGCCCTGTGATGGCTCGTGCGGGCATGCACGGACCACTGGTGGACCACCACCAGATCCAGAAGTGTACGTGTCTGCGGCGCTGACGTCGAACTGCGGAGTTGAGGTAGCGGGTACCGGACCGCGCGACCCAGGCCAGCTCGGTGCCCGTCCGATCCCTCGCCCACAGCTCGACCGATCCTCGCCCACAGCTACTGACGGGCCGGGGCCAGGGAATATTCCCCTGAACGCCGCATAGCGGGCGGAACGCGCCTGACTGCGCGCCGGTGCCGGAGCGGCCAGCCGACCGGTAGTGAGAACATAGATCACATGCCTCACGCATCGACAAGGATCTCCGCACGGGTAGCCGCGATCGCCGAGTCGGCCACGCTGGCCGTCGACGCCAAAGCCAAGGCGCTGAAGGCCGCCGGGCGGCCAGTGATCGGCTTTGGGGCCGGGGAACCTGACTTCCCGACGCCGGACTACATCGTCGAGGCGGCACAGCGCGCGTGCGCCGAACCTAGATTCCACAAGTACACGCCCGCCGCCGGGCTTCCAGAGCTGCGCGAGGCGATCGCCGTCAAGACCGCCCGCGACTCGGGCCTGGCGATCTCCGCCAGCCAGGTGCTGGTCACCAATGGCGGCAAGCACGCGGTGTTCCAGGCATTCGCCGCCCTGCTTGATCCTGGCGACGAGGTCCTTCTGCCGACGCCGTACTGGACCAGCTACCCGGAATCGATCGCGCTGGCTGGCGGCGTCCCGGTGCTGGTGCACACCGACGAGACCAGCGGCTACCTGGTGAGCATCGACCAGCTTGAGTCCCATCTCACCGATCGCACGAAGCTGCTGCTGTTCGTCTCGCCTTCGAACCCGACCGGTGCGGTGTACTCACCGGAGCAGGTAGCCGAGATCGGGCGCTGGGCGGCCGAGCGCGGGATCTGGGTCGTCACCGACGAGATCTACGAGCACCTGGTCTACGGCGACGCGCGGTTCGTTTCGATGCCGGTGGTGGCGCCGGAGATCGCCGACCGCTGCCTGGTACTCAACGGCGTCGCGAAGACCTACGCGATGACCGGCTGGCGGGTCGGCTGGATGGCCGGGCCGGCCGACGTTATCAAGGCGGCGATCAACCTCCAGTCGCACGCGACGTCCAACGTCTGCAATGTTGCTCAGGCGGCCGCGGTCGCTGCGGTGTCCGGCGACCTATCCGCTGTCGCGCAGATGCGCTCGGCATTCGACCGGCGCCGGCGGGTGATGACCGCGATGCTGAACGACGTTCCCGGCGTAGTCTGCCCGCTGCCCGATGGCGCGTTCTACTGCTACCCGTCGGTGAAGGGCGTGCTCGGCAAGCAGATCGCGGGTCAGCGGCCGACGACCTCGGGTCAGCTCGCCGAGCTGCTGCTCGACGAGGCCGACGTGGCGGTCGTTCCCGGCGAGGCGTTCGGGACAGACGGGTACTTCCGGCTGTCGTGTGCGCTTGGTGACGCTGACCTGGAGGAAGGCGTCTCCCGACTGGCCAAGCTGCTCAGTACGGCACACTAGCTGCCCGTCTCTGCCAGCACGGTCTCTGCCAGCACGGTCTCTGCCAGCACGGTCTCTGCCAGCACGGTCTCTGCCAGCACGGTCTCTGCCAGCACGGTCTCTGCCAGCACGGGCGCGCGGCCGGCTGTCCTGGCAGACTTGGCTGATGCCCCGGCCGATCGCGGCGCTGCCGAAGGCGCATCTGCACCTGCACTTCACCGGATCAATGCGGCATGCCACGCTGGTCGAACTGGCCAAGCTGCACGGCGTGCACCTGCCCGAGGCACTGGCCGAGGACTGGCCGCCGCACCTGAGCGCGGCGGACGAGCGCGGCTGGTTCCGGTTCCAGCGGCTGTACGACATCGCCCGGTCGGTCGTCAGGACGCACGAGGACATTCGCCGGCTGCTTGCCGAGGCCGCGCAGGACGAGCATGCCGAGGGCTCGGGCTGGCTGGAACTGCAGATCGACCCGTCGGGCTACGCCGGCCGGTTCGGCGGCCTTACGCCGATGCTCGAGCTTGTGCTCGATGCGGCTGCTGCCGCGGCTAGCCAGACCGGCGTCGGAATCGGCATTATCGTCGCAGCCAACCGCACGAGGCACCCGCTGGATGCCCGCACGCTAGCCAGGCTCGCAGCTGCCTACGCGGACCGCGGGGTGATCGGGTTCGGCCTCAGCAACGACGAGCGCCGTGGCCACATGGCCGACTTCGCGCCGGCCTTCAGGATCGCGGGCCGGGCTGGCCTGCTGTCGGTCCCGCACGGCGGCGAGCTGGTAGGCCCGGCCAGTGTGCGGGCCTGCCTGGAGGAACTGAACGCAGACCGGATCGGGCATGGCGTCTCGGCCGCTGCCGATCCGGAGCTACTGCGCCGCCTGGCCGCACGGCAGACGACGCTGGAGGTCTGCCCGACGTCCAACGTGGCGCTCGGGGTCGCTGCCAGGGCGGGTAACGTACCGCTAGTCCGTCTGCTCGAGGCCGGCGTCCAGGTGGCGCTCGGTGCCGACGACCCGCTGCTGTTCGGCCCTCGCCTGATGGAGCAGTACGAGCAGGCCAGGCGTGTGCACGGGTTGTCCGACGCTGAGCTGGCGGGCCTGGCTCGGATGTCCGTGCTCGGCTCGGTCGCGCCCGCTGATGTGCGCGGCCGGCTGCTCACCGGAATCGAGGACTGGCTCGCCGCCCCGCCGGAGTAACGCGCGGGAAGCTCGCCGTAGCCGCCCTACAGCGTCACGCCCACTAGGACCGGCTCGTTCGCAAGCTCGATACCGAAGGCTGCGAAGACTCCGGCCTTGATCTCCCTAGCCAGCCGAACCAGGCTGGCAGAGCTGCCGTCGCCGGGATTGGTCAGCGCAAGCGCGTGCTTGGTCGAGATGCGGGCGCCGCCGGGGTCGCCGGGCAGCCGGAAGCCCTTACTGAATCCGGCGTGCTCGATGAGCCAGGCAGCCGACAACTTCACCTGCCCATCCTCGGCTGGCCAGTGCGGAATGCCACCGCTGTTTGCAGCACCGCCGTTTGCCGCACCGCCGTTTGCAGCACCGCCGTTTGCAGCACCGGCGACCCGGGCTGCGAGCGTGGCGTACACCGAGGAGCCGACGATCGGGTTGGTGAAGAACGAGCCGGCGCTCCGGGTGTCGGGATCCGTGGCGTCTAGCACCATGCCCTTCCCCCGGCGAAGCATCAGGACGGCAGCACGCGCATCGGCGAGCGGAACCCGTTCTCCCTCGGTAACGCCGAGAACCCGGCTCAGCTCGCCGTAGCGGATGGGCGCCGACTGCGATCTGGTCGCCAGCCGGAACGTCACGGCTAGCACCACGAACCGGCCCGTCGCCGACGCCGGGTTCAGCGTCGCCCCGCGCGCCAGGCCGGCCGCCTGCCCCTTGAACATGCTGGTCCGGTAGCCGAAACCGCAGTCGGCGGCCGGGATCTCGACGACCTGATCGCGTAGCCGGTCATAGGCCCGGACCGAGGTGACGGTGTGGGCGACGTCCTGGCCGTAGGCATTGACGTTCTGAATCGGGGTAGCGCCGACACGGCCGGGGATGCCGGACAGGCACTCCACTCCGGAGAGTCCCTCGGCGAGGCAGCGCTGGACGAAGTCGTCCCAGTCGTAGCCAGCCGCAGCCGTCGCCTCAACCGCGTCGCCATGGGCCGCAAACTCCAGTCCGGCCGCAGCGACCTGCACTACCACTCCCGGAAACCCCTCGTCGGCTACGACCAGGTTGCTGCCGCCGCCGAGTACGAGCACCGGCTCCGCGCGTGCGTCCGCGGCCCGCACCGCCGCGACCAGCTCCTCCTGGGTTCTGGCCGCGACGAACCGGTTGGCCGGGCCGCCCAGGTGCAGCGTGGTGTGATCCGCTAGGCGCACCTGCTCGGTAGTTATCACGACGGTGAATCTCCAGGAGGGAACGGGCTCGCTCGGGGCCAGTCTGGCTCGTACGGCAGCTGAGCCCGGACTGCCAGGCCCGATCGCCGCCGCCAGTCAAGCATGCCGTACGCAGTCGCGTGACACGCGCCGGAGGCGGGCAGCGGGCCAGGCGGAGGCCGGGCCCGCCGCCCATTTCTCCGGGCGCCGCTGCGGCCTAGGCGAGAGCGGCCATCTCGGTCAGCTCGGCCTTGTTCACCTCATCGGCGTCGGCCACCACGTCCTCGGCCCCGATCTTGGCCAGCAGGCACCGCTCGTAGGTGGCAGCCGTCTCCTCGGAGGTGCGCTCGATGCCGTAACGCGACCGGGCCCGGTCGGCAGCCGCAATCCCGTACGCCTGGCGCATGACTGGCTGCGCCAGCAGTGCACGCAGCCGCTGCACCAGCATGCCGGGATGTTCGGGCGCCACCAGCAGGCCGGTGATGCCGTCGAGGACCGCATCGCGCTGGCCTCCGACTGCCGAGGCGACTACTGGCAGCCCGCACGCCATGCCCTGGACAACGGCGATTCCCGTCGGGTCGTAGGCCGTTGCGCTCACCATGACATCCGCTGACCGCAGCAAGTCGGGCAGCTCGCTATCGGCGACATGGCCGGCGAACGTGACCCGGCTGCGCACGCGCAGGCTGGCAGCGAGCTGAGCCGCCGCGCGGAACGGGCCGGAGCGGGGCAGGTGCCTGGCGTCAGGACCGCCGACGATGGTCAGCTCAACTCCCGGCAGCTGGGCAAGAGCGCGGATCACTGTCCGCAGCCCGCGCGCCTGATCGTCTGCGAACACGATCAGCCTTGGCTTGTCGCGAGTCTTGGCCCTGGCGTCGTTCTGGCTGAAATGCCTCGTGTCGAGACCGGCCGGGATCACCCTGATGATCGATTTCGGGATGGCCAGCCTGGCGAGCTCGTCGGCTTCTTCCTCCGAGCGAGCTAGCACAGCAGCCACTGCCCGGCCGATCGATGCCTCAACCTTCACTCGGCAAGCCGGAACGTCCAAGCCGGCCTGACGCTGCTCGAGCGAGCCGAGGGATTCGAAGCTCTGTACCACCGGAATATCAGTGCTGCGGACTGCGCCGAGCGCAGCCAGCCCAGCTGTCCATGAGAACGCATGCACGACATCCGGCGGCCTGGTCCGCCAGCGTTTGGTCAGGTACGCCGCCACCTGGGGCATGAACGTGGCGGCCTGTTCCGCGGCAAGCGGCCTGGCCGGGCCGGCTTTAACGTGCTCCACGCTGACGCCGGCGCCAAGGACCGCTGCCTTGGGGAGCACCGGATCCTCGGCCCGGGCGTACATGGTGACGCGGTGTCCGTTGCTAGCAAGTGCGCGGGCGAGCACGGCGGGCTGCAGCAGCTGGCCGTCGTGAGCGCCGGAGCGCCTGAGGGGGCTGTGCCCGGTAATGATCGCAATCCGCATGGGATGCCTCCTGGGGGGTTATCGCTGATCACAGCGCGCGCACCAGGGGCCAGACGTTAAGAAAGGCACACCCTCGTGCCCGCACCGCAAAGTGCAGAACGCCAGTTGCTGGCGTGAGGGCGTGCCTGCTTCGTAGACACCGCTAAACAAACCTATACCCGGCGGCGAGCGGACACAAACTCGTCCGCGCACCGCGCAGCGGCCGCTTACTCTTCGATGAACTGCTCGATGATGTCGCTCTCGACCGGAACACCGGCTATCGTGCCCGTGGACACTGTCTCTGAGCGCACTGTCTGAGACTGCACTTTCTCGGCTGGCACTGTCTCAGCTGGCACTGTCTCAGCCTGCACCGTCTCAGCCTGCACCGTCTCGGCTGGCAATGCATCGGCAGGCACCGTGGCCGGCGACCCCGCGTCAGCCGCGGCCGGTTCGGTCACGACGATGTCGCGGCTCTCGGTTATCAGTCCGCCGGGCACCAGCAGCCGCGAGAAACGCCGCGGCCGGATGTCAACTTCGTTGCGGCGCGTGCCGCCGGTATTCAGCACCAGGCGCCTGCGCAGCCAGCCATAGCTGCGGCGCGGGAGGAATGCGCCGGCCGCGCCCGTCAGCATCAGTACCCATCCAGCCGCGTGGAAGTTGAAGAAAGAGGGCTCGGCAGTGACGGCGAACGCGAAGATGGCACCTATCGCGGCTACCGTGAGGGCGGTCGCGGTCTTCATCGGTGGGTTCCCTTCCCTAACGTCTCCGGCCTGGCGTGCGCGCTCATGCGGGCACCGGTTCGACTAGGTGTTCCCGCAGGTACTCGAGCGCCCCCGCCAGCAGTCGGGATACGTGCATCTGGGAGATGCCGAGCTGCTCGCCGATCTCGGACTGGGTCATGTTGCCGTAGAAGCGCATGAGCAGTAGCTGCTGCTCGCGATCGGGCAGCTCGCTCCAGTGTGCCCACACTGCCTGCATGTCGAGCACGTGCTCGAGCTGCGGGTCGTCGTCGCCGATCAGCTCGGCGAGGCTCGCCGCGCCGTCCTGGGTCGTGACCGGCGAGTCAAGCGAGGCCGCCTGGAAAGCCAGCTCGGCCTGCCGCGCGGCCCGGACGTCGTCATCGGATACGTTCAGGTGCCGAGCCAACTCGGCGTCGGTCGGCGTCCGGCCGCGCTTTCCGGTCAGCTCCGCAGCCGCCGTTCTCAGCTCGAGCCGCAGTTCCTGCAGCGACCGCTTGACATGGACCTGCCAGCGCTTGTCTCGGAAGTGCCGCTTAATCTCGCCGCTCACGCACGGCTGGGCGTAGCCGGCCAGGCTCGTCCCGACGGCGGGATCGAAGTTGTTAATGGCCTTCAGCAGGCCAACATAGCCAACCTGCATCAGCTCCTCGTAGGACTCCGCGCTGTTCTTGTAGCGCAGCACGCACGACCTGACCAGCGGCCGGTACCTGGTGACCAGCACTTCACAGGCCGCGTCGCGCATCGCGCCACCGCGTGGGGACCGCTGGATCATCGTGAGCAGTTCGGCATCGTCCAGTTCTTCTAGGTCGCCTGGCCGCATCGTCGTCATTGGCGTTGCTACGGTCGTCATGTCCACTCCCGAGGCGGCATTGAGGGGTTCCGCCTGCGCTTCGTTGTGCCCTCAGTACAGGGCTCAAACATCGGGCCTGCGTGGCTCCACCTGAAGCGAGCGGGCCCGCCCGGTGCCGGCAGCTGCTCCGTCGGCGCTCCTGGCATCCGCGGACGATTCGGGCCTTGAGCCGTCCCGCAGGCAATGACCC
>Ga0335074_10001931_pt1 | contig 28123 bp, 28 predicted proteins | sample Lox_Sample_23_FD_206715 | JGI IMG/M metagenome (GOLD analysis project Ga0335074, IMG submission 206715) | Soil microbial communities from Loxahatchee National Wildlife Refuge, Florida, United States - Lox_Sample_2.3 | ecosystem: Environmental > Terrestrial > Soil > Wetlands | place: USA...
ATCTCGGGATTCTTTGACTTTTCACCCCTTCATGCCCACCACAAGATGTAGCGTTAGGGTCTCGTTTACCACTTAGCCCTTGCGTCCCGTTCCGGCCCATGGGCATAGTTAGCGCCTGTCGCTCGTCGCGACACAAAATCTGGCGGACGAACCAAGTTCTAGCCGCCGGAAGCCCTTAGTCCAACTGGGTTTCCGGTGAAGGATTTGTCGTCTCTGAGCGTCAGGGGGCACGCGGCGAATGGCAGATTAGGGAGCCACTCTTAGTCCGCTGGGGGAGTCACTATGCGTATAAGGCGTCAGTTCACAGTCGAAGGCCACTCGCCCTACGAGGGCATCGCGTTCCGTCTCGCCACCAGCGAGATCCGCAATCCGGACGGCTCGGTCGTCTTCCGGCAGACGGACATCGAGGTGCCCGAAGAGTGGAGCCAGGTGGCTTGCGACGTGCTGGCGCAAAAGTATTTCCGCAAGGCCGGCATTCCGACGAAGCTGAAAGCCGTCCGCGAAGACGGCGTGCCCGAGTTCCTGTGGCGCCGGGAGTCCGAGAGCGATGACCGCACCGGCGAGAATTCCGCGAAGCAGGTCTTCGATCGCATGGCCGGCACGTGGACCTATTGGGGCTGGAAGGGCGGCTATTTCGACACTGAAGCGGACGCACGCGCGTTTCACGACGAACTTTGCTTCATGCTGGCCACACAAAAGGCCGCGCCCAACTCGCCGCAATGGTTCAACACCGGTCTGCACTGGGCCTACGGCATCGACGGTCCGAGTCAGGGTCACTACTTCGTTGATCCGGTCACGCGCCGCCTGCAGAAATCGAACTCCGCTTACGAGCATCCGCAACCGCATGCCTGCTTCATCCAGAGCGTGAAGGACGACCTCGTAAACGAAGGCGGCATCATGGATTTGTGGACGCGCGAGGCCCGTCTCTTCAAATACGGTTCGGGCACGGGCACGAATTTCTCGAGCCTCAGAGGCGAAAACGAGAAACTGTCGGGCGGCGGCAAGTCGTCGGGCCTGATGAGCTTTCTCAAGATCGGCGATCGCGCGGCCGGCGCCATCAAATCGGGCGGCACCACGCGTAGAGCGGCCAAGATGGTCGTCGTCGACATCGACCATCCCGACATCGAGAACTTCATCGACTGGAAGGTGATCGAAGAGCAGAAGGTGGCCGCCCTGGTCGCCGGCTCGAAGCTCGCCGAGAAACATCTCAAGGCCGTGCTCAAGGCCTGCGTGAATTGCGAAGGCTCCGGCAATGACTGCTTCGATCCCACCAAGAACCCGGCGCTCCGCCGCGAAGTGAAGCGCGCGCGCGCTTCCATGATCCCGGACAATTACATCGAGCGCGTCATCTCGTTCGCGCGCCAAGGCTACAAGGACATCGACTTCCGCACCTACGACACGGATTGGGATTCCGAAGCGTATCTCTCCGTTTCAGGCCAGAATTCCAACAACTCCGTGCGCGTGACCGACGAGTTTCTGCTGGCCGTCGAAGAAGACAAGGACTGGGACCTCACCTATCGCGGCAGCAAGAAGCCGTCGAAGACGATGCCGGCGCGCGAGCTGTGGGAGAAGGTCTGCTACGCGGCATGGTCCTGCGCCGATCCGGGCATCCAGTTCCACTCGACCATCAACGACTGGCACACCTGCCCGGCCGGCGGCGAAATCCGCGCCTCCAATCCATGCTCGGAATACATGTTCCTGGACGACACCGCGTGCAATCTCGCCTCGCTGAACCTCATGGCGCTGCGCAAGGACGACGGCAGCTTCGACGTGGCGGCGTTCGAGCATGCGACGAAGCTCTGGACCGTTGTCCTCGAAATCTCCGTGATGATGGCGCAGTTCCCGTCGAAGGAAATCGCGCAGCTCTCCTACGACTACCGCACGCTGGGCCTGGGCTTTGCCAATATCGGCGGGCTCCTGATGGCGGCCGGCATTCCCTATGACAGCCGCGAAGGCCGCGCGATCGCGGGCGCCATCTCGGCCGTCATGACGGGCGTCTCCTACGCGACCTCGGCCGAAATGGCGGGCGAGCTGGGGCCGTTCCCGGAATACTCCACTAATCGCGATGCTATGCTGCGCGTGGTGCGCAACCACCGCCGTGCGGCCCATGGCGAAGCGAAGGGATACGAAGGCCTTCTGACCCTGCCCGTTCCGCTCGACCACGCGGCGATCGCGGACAAGGAGCTCGCCAACGCGGCGCGGCGCGCCTGGGACACGGCGCTGTCGCTGGGCGAAGATTTCGGCTTCCGCAACGCGCAGGCGACCGTCATCGCGCCCACGGGCACGATCGGCCTCGTCATGGATTGCGACACGACCGGCATCGAACCCGACTTCGCGCTGGTGAAGTTCAAGAAGCTGGCCGGCGGCGGCTATTTCAAGATCATCAACCGCTGCGTGCCCGAAGCGCTCGCGACGCTCGGCTACAGCCAAGGCCAGATCGACGAGATCGTGGCCTATGCGGTCGGGCACGGCACGCTCGAAGGCCTCACCGCGGGCGTCACGCATGCGGCGCTGGAAGAGCGCGGCTTCGGTGCGGAAGAGATCGGCAAGGTCGAGGCGGCGCTGGAATCCGCCTTCGACATCCGTTTCGTCTTCAACAAATGGACGCTGGGTGAGCGCTTCTGTATCGACACGCTGAATGTCGATCCCGCGCAACTTGACGCGCCCGATTTCGACATGCTGAAGACGCTGGGCTTCGCCAAGGCCGACGTCGACGCTGCGAACCTGCACGTGTGCGGTGCGATGACGCTCGAAGGTGCGCCCTATCTCAAGGCCGAACATCTGGCCGTGTTCGATTGCGCCAATCCTTGCGGCCGCATCGGCAAGCGCGCGCTCTCCGTCGACAGCCACATCCGTATGATGGCCGCCGTGCAGCCCTTCATCTCCGGCGCCATCTCCAAGACGATCAACATGCCCAACGCGGCGAGCGTCAAGGAATGCGGCGAGGCCTACATGCTGTCCTGGAAGTTGGGCCTCAAGGCCAACGCACTCTATCGCGACGGCTCGAAGCTGTCGCAGCCGCTGGCAAGCCAGGTCTTCGCCTTCGATGACGATGAGGACGAAGCCGAGGACGTGGTCGCCGCGCCGCAGGCGCAGCGTACGACGGTCATCACCGAACGCATCGTCGAGAAAGTCATCGAGCGGGTCATGACGCGCGAACGCGAGAAGCTGCCGCAACGCCGCAAAGGCTACACGCAGAAGGCGGTCGTCGGCGGACACAAGGTCTATCTGCGCACGGGCGAATACGAAGACGGCCGCATCGGCGAGATCTTCATCGACATGCACAAAGACGGCGCCGCGTTCCGGAGCCTGATGGACGCCTTCGCCATCGCCATCTCCATGGGCCTGCAATACGGGGTGCCGCTGGAAGAGTTCGTGGAGGCCTTCACCTTCACGCGCTTCGAACCGGCGGGCCTCGTTCTCGGCAACGATTCCATCAAGAACGCGACCAGCATTCTCGACTACATCTTCCGCGAACTGGCGGTGTCCTATCTCGGCCGCTACGACCTGGCGCACGTGCCGCCGGCCAAGGACGAAGATCTCGGTCACGGCGACATGAGCGGCGGCGACGATCGCCACGAAGCGGCGCGCGAACTCGCCAAGAACCTCGCCCGCGTCACGTCGACGGGCTATGTCCGCGGCAAGATCCAGTCGCTGGCCGTCGTCCGCGGCGGCGCGCAGCCGAAGATGCTGGCAGAGCATGATCACGACCATGCTCATGCGCACGAGACTTTGGAGGACGAAGAAGAAGAGATGGTCACCGAGACGCTGAGCGAAATCCGCGCCAGCGTTCTGGAAGCCGCCGAAGCCACTGCGGGCAATCCCGTCGCCAGCGTGATGGCGACGCTCGAGACGCGCATGGCGCAGCCGACGAAGCGCGACATCTACGCCAAGCGCTCGGCCGAAGCGCGCATGAAGGGCTTCGAAGGCGACGCCTGCGGCTCGTGCGGCAACTTCACGCTTGTGCGCAACGGCACCTGCCTCAAATGCAACACCTGCGGCGGCACGAGCGGCTGCAGCTGACGCCGAACCTTCGCTGTCATGGCAGAACCAAGACCTGCCATGACGGTTTGGGAAAGCGCGAATTCCCTGCGATCAGGGATTTTAACAGGGGATTTGAAAAGCCCTGTCGCGCAGAGAATGCGTTTTCCCGCTGCGGCACAAGCGTTTCTTGCGCCTCTCAGCCGGCGCACGTGGACAAGAGCAGCGAATTAACAGCGTAACACCCGCCTCTCGCACGATGCGCCTCGCGCTTCCTGCGCCGCTTCAGCTATTCACAATGTCAAAAGAGCACGCGGCAGAGTCTGGACCGAACGGCGGCGATGCGAAAGGGAAACGTTCGGCAACAGACCGCAAGAGGATGTGGTCGCGATCCAAGCAACGACTAATTTGAACGTGCCTGCCGTGGCGCGGGCGGCTGAAGAGATTGAAGACGTCCGCCGGGACCGCGGGCGTCCTGCCCGCACAGGGCCGAGACGCGTCATGTTGCGGCCAAGGTGGCCGCTGTCCCGGCAGAGTCTTCAGTCCGGCACGAACTCCAATATCTCGCCGGGCTGGCATTCGAGCACGCGGCACAGCGCGTCCAGTGTCGTAAACCGGATCGCGCGGGCCTTGTTGGTCTTCAGGATCGACAGATTGGCGAGCGTGATGTCGATGCGGCCCGCCAATTCCGTCAGACTGATCCCGCGTTCCTGCATGACGCGATCGAGATTGAGCTTGATCATCGCGCGCCGCCTAGATCGTCAGCTCGTTTTCCTTCTTGAGCGCGATGCCCTGACGGAACACTTCCGAAAGCGCGAGCACAAGAAGGCCGTAGCAGAACATTGCGGTGTCGAAGAAGAAGAAGCGATGTCTCGTGAACATCGATGCGGGAAGACGAACCGACGTTCCGGACACGGTGATGACCGCGTGCTGGCCCAGATAGGTGATCACGGCTTGGCCGAATATCCCTTGCGCGAAGGCGAGGATGAAGGAGCTCGCGATCAGAAGGCCCGCGATGCCCTGCACGAGACGGACGGTGCCGGGGCTGAAGCTCTCGCCGCGGCCGACATTGCGGAACAGACGCCGCAAGAGCTCGAAGAGTGCGGTCAGGAAGAGAATGTGGACCAGCCACAGCGGCAATCCGTAGTCCTTCATGGTTTCGATCAGGCCGCTGGCTTTTCCGATGAAGAACGTGACGGTCCCGTGGAACGCCGTGGCCTGAAAATCGAAATCGCCGTCGGCGGGCTTGAGGAGAACCGTCACGGACTGCCCTCCGACGTCGACCGTCCGCGGCCCCATATGGGCATTCGCCGGCACATGCGGATTGACCAGCATCAGGATGATGACGAGGAAGGCCGCGAAGGCGGTCAGCCCCACCAGGACGGTGAAAATCCAGCGGAATATCTTGGGCAATGTACCGGTAACGGAGGCCATCGGGCCCTCCTTTTTATCGACAATCGATAATATTTATCGAATTTCGATATGAGTCAAGGGGCAGTCGTCCCAAAATGTCACCCTGCAGTCCGGCACGCCGATTGCTCCGTATGCGCCTGACTGTTTCGGAATGAGACGCGTCCCATGTTTCGAGTTCTCGCCAATGCCCTGACGTTCGCGTTTTTCTATGCGCTGGTGACGACGGCGCATGGCGCCAACATGGCCGATGCGAATGCCGTCGCCTCGATCAAGGCAGGCCATCACGACTGCGCGCATTGCGAGCTCGCCGGCGCCGATCTCACCAACACCTGCGTCAAGGGCGGCAATCTCGAAGGCGCCGATTTTTCGGACGCGAAGCTCGTCCTGATGTGCATGTCGTACGCGGATTTCAAAGGCGCGTCGTTCCGCCATGCCGATCTCGCGGGCGCCAATCTGGCGCATGCGAAGCTCGACGGCGCGGATTTCACCGGCGCCTCGCTGTCGATCACGAGTTTCAAAGGCACCGATCTGCGCGCCGCCAAGGGCCTGACGCAGAAGCAGCTCGATGCCGCGTGCGGCGACGCCGGCACGAAGGCGCCCCGCGGACTTTCCGTCAAAACCTGTTCGTAACGCTTTGCTTGTAGCCTCCTTGTAACTAACACCCCGTCCGCGGATGTACCGGGCGGGGTCTTTTTTTCGTGGCACGTCGGTCCGTGTTTCTCGCTGGGACCGCCGGCGCCGGCACGCCTCGCTTTTGCCGTCCGGCACATTGTTGACGGACGTGCCTGCGTGACCACCGTATGCCGGCGGGACGCCAGCGGTCCCAGGAAGACGCGCATCAACGCCGGCGCTTCAGCGGCAAGACTTTCCATTCGCGCCCCCGCACAAACATCCGAGCATCAAAGCTGCGGTCTCCTGGAGCAAGTATAGGCAAGACCAATAGCTTCCCCGGCGAAGGCGAGAGTTGCGAATAGTCCCGAACGCGTTACAATCGGCGGCAGTGTATGGGGTTGATAGCCGGGGGGCTCAATGTCGAAAATTCGTATCATAGCCGCGCCTTGCGCGCGTGCGATCGCTGTTGTCTTCATGCTCGCCATGCTGCCGGGATGCGCATCGTTCTATGTCGACGACAGCCTCCACGATCTGACGGCCGCCGAAAAAGTCTCGGTGGCCAATCCGCGCCCCGTCCAGCTGCTGTTCGATTTCCAGACCAAAGGCATCAGCAATGCCCGGGCCACGGATCAAGTGCGGCCCTATGTCGTGAGCGCGGTGCAGGGCAGCGGCCTGTTCACGCAGGTGACGTCGGAGCCGGCGCCGAGCGGAGCCGTGTTGAACGTGGTGATCAACAACGTGCCGCTGACGGACGATGCGTTTGCCAAAGGCTTCATGACCGGCTTTACGCTCGGATTGGTCGGATCCAATGTCGGCGACGGCTATATCTGCACGATCGATTATCTTCCGGGCGGCAGCGGTCCGAAGATTACGAAGTCGATGCGGGATGCGATCTATACCTCGTTGGGCGCCACTGCGGGAACGCCGCCGCACGCGCAGAAGGTTTCCAGCGCCGAGGCCGCAGTGCAGACCATGGTCCGCCAGGTCGTCTCTAACACGCTCAACGCGGTCGCGCAGGACAAGGGCTTCCAACAGACCGTGGCCGCACGGTGAAGCCCGGCATTTCCGTCGCGCTGGCGCTTGGCGGCGCACTGGTCGCAGGCTGCACCCAGACCTTGCCACCGCCGCAGCCATCGCTGGCAGCCTTGGAGATTTTGCGGGCCGGATCGCTTCCGCGCATGCATACGGGGTCTTTCGCGCCCGCGCCGGGTCTGAGGCCGGATGTCGATCAACATGTGGCTATCCGCAGCGTTGTCCTCAACTCGCCCTATGACGGCTCGCTCTCGAAATATCTCGGCAAGGCGATCGACGCCGACCTCGCCGCAGCCGGAAAGCTCGACCCCAATTCCGACCTGGTGATCAGCGGCCTTCTGACCAACAGCGACGAGTCCGACGGCTTTTCGGTAGGGCACGCCGAGCTCTCGGCCAACATCACGCTGACAAAAGCCGGCAGAACGGTCTTCCAGAAAGACCTGGCGGTCGAAGCGCACTGGGATTCGAATTTCGTGGGCGCCATTGCGATCCCGGACGCGATCAACAACTACACCTCGCTCTACGACAAGCTGGCGATCAAGCTTTTCGAGGACAAGGATTTCGCCGCCGCGGCAAACGGGACGGCTGCCGGACCGTGAATAAAATTTCCGTGCCGCAGGTAAAGCGCGTGCCTGTCGGGTGAAACCGGTGGGCGGAGTATGTGATCGACGATCTCTTTCATTATCGCGCTGGCGGCGGCGCACCACGAAGCTTCGATCAGTTTTGGATTGGCTCTGAACTCATCCGGCGTGCTGCCTTCGAGTGGCGTGTCCTCCTGGGACCGCGGACGTCTTGTCCGCATTCCTTGACAGAAATGAGATCGTGGAGGAAAAACCGCGGACGAGACGTCCGCGGTCCCAGGAAATTACTCCGCCGCCTGCTTCACGTCGTCCTTCGGTTTCCAGCGCAGCACGGGCTTGCGCGCGGCCGCCGTTTCGTCGAGACGCCGGCGCGGGGCGAAGAAGGGTGCACCCGCAAAGCGTTCCGTCTTGCCGGCCTTGGCCTCAATCGCCATCTCGCGCAGCACATGGATGAAGCGGTCGAGGCTTTCCTTCGATTCCGATTCCGTGGGCTCGATCAGCATGGCGCCATGGACGACCAGCGGGAAATACATCGTCATCGGATGATAGCCCTCGTCGATCATCGCCTTGGCGAAATCGAGCGTGGTGACGCCGGTGCCTTCGAGGAAGCTGTCATCGAACAAAGCCTCGTGCATGCACGGACCTTCGAACGGCGCGCTCATCACGTCCTTGAGCGAGGCAAGAATGTAGTTCGCCGACAGAACCGCGTCTTCCGACGCCTGACGTACGCCGTCCGCGCCGTGGCTCAGCATGTAGGCGAGTGCCCGCACGAACATGCCCATCTGGCCGTGGAAGGCACACATGCGGCCGAATGGCTTGGTGCCGGACGGCGCCGCATCGGCATGCTCCACAAACCGGAAGCCGCCGGAGTCGTGCACAAGCAACGGCAGCGGCGCATAAGGCGCCAGCGCCGCCGACAGCACGACCGGTCCCGCACCCGGCCCGCCGCCGCCATGCGGCGTCGAAAACGTCTTGTGCAGGTTGATATGCATGGCGTCGATGCCGAGATCGCCCGGGCGCACGCGGCCGGCGATGGCGTTGAAGTTGGCGCCATCGCAGTAGAAATAGGCGCCCGCCTTATGCACTTCGTCGGCGATCTCTTTCACGCGCTTCTCGAAGAGACCGCAGGTGTTGGGATTGGTCAGCATGATCGCGGCGACGTCGGGACCGAGCTTGGCTTCGAGCGCGTCCGCGTCGACATGGCCGTCGCCCTTCGGCGGCACTTCGTCCACCGTGAAGCCTGCCAACGCCGCTGTCGCCGGATTGGTGCCGTGCGCGGAGGAGGGCACGAGAATGCGCGGTCGATGTTCGCCGCGGGCGGCCAGCGCCGCACGAATCGTCAGCAGCCCGCACAATTCGCCGTGCGCGCCGGCCTTCGGGCTCATGGCGACCGCCGGCATGCCGGTCAGCGTCGTCAGCCAGTTCATCAGGTCGGAGATGAGCGCCAGCGCGCCCTGCACCGTCTGCTGCGGCTGCAGCGGATGGACGTCGCCGAAGCCCGGCAGGCGCGCCATCTTCTCGTTGAGGCGCGGATTGTGCTTCATCGTGCAGGAGCCGAGCGGATAGAGCCCGGCATCGATCGCATAGTTCATGCGCGAGAGGCGCACATAATGGCGCACGACTTCCGGCTCAGAGAGCCCCGGTAAACCCACCGGCCCCTTGCGGCGCAGGCCGCCCAGATAGGTTTCGGACAGCTGCACTTCGGGAATGTCGACGCCCGTCATGCCTTCGCGGCCGAGTTCGAAGATCAACGCCTCTTCGTGATCGAGTCCGCGATCGCCGGAAATGGTCGGGAGCTCGGCGCCCTGCGCCTCGCCCGCGGCGCTCGGCCGCCCCTGGTTGTTCATCATGCGAGCACCTCCGCGAGCGCCTTGGCATAGGCCTCGCAATCTTCGTCGGTTGCGGTTTCAGTGGCGGCCACGATCAGCAGATCGCGCGCCTGCCCTTCATGCGGAAGAAGCCGCGAGGCGGGCACGCCGGCGATGATGCCTTTCTCGGCGAGATCGTCGACAACACTGGCCGCGGGTCGCGAAAGCTTCAGCGTGAATTCGTTGAAGAACGCAGTCGTGACGAGCGTGACACCTTTGATCTTGGAAAGCCTGTCGGCCAGCGCGCTCGCACGCGCATGGTTGGCGCGCGCCAGACGCAAGAACCCTTCCTCACCCAGAAGCGAGAGATGGATCGTGAAGGCGAGACAGCACAGACCGGAATTCGTGCAGATGTTGCTCGTCGCCTTTTCGCGGCGGATATGCTGCTCGCGCGTCGACAGCGTCAGCACATAGCCGCGCTTGCCGGCGGCATCAGTCGTTTCGCCCGCAAGGCGTCCCGGCATCTGCCGCAGATATTTCTCGCGCGTGGCGAAGAGCCCGACATAAGGGCCGCCGAAACTGAGGCCGTTGCCGATCGACTGGCCTTCCGCAGCCACGATATCCGCGCCCATGGCGCCCGGCGATTCCATCAGGCCCAGGGAGACGATTTCCGTCACGACGGCGATCAGAAGCGCGCCTTTGGCGTGCGCCGCTTCCGCGATGGGCGCCAGATCGCGCACGAGGCCGTACACGTCCGGGCTCTGCACGACGACGCAGGCCGTCTCGTTATCGATGAGCGCGATGAGGTCTTCCGGCTTGCCCGGCGTGCGCGGTGCCTGTACGACCTTGCCGCCCAATTCGACCAGCGTTGCCGCCGTCTCGGCATAATGCGGATGCAGCCCGCCCGAGAGGATCGCCTTGGGCCGCTTGGTAATGCGCTGTGCCATCAGCACGGCCTCGGCCGTCGCCGTCGAGCCGTCATAAAGTGACGCATTCGCCACTTCCATGCCGGTCAAGAGCGCCACCTGCGTCTGGAATTCGTAGAGATATTGCAGTGTGCCCTGCGCGATTTCCGGCTGATAGGGCGTGTAGGAGGTGAGAAACTCCGAACGCTGGATCAGATGATCGACCGCGGCCGGCACGTGATGGCGATAGGCGCCCGCGCCGCAGAAGAACGGCACGGAGCCTGCGGCGACGTTCTTCGCCGCCATCTTCGACAGCGCGCGCTCGACGGCGAGCTCGCCCTGATGATCGGGAAGATCGAACGCTTTGCGTCCGACGACGGCCTCCTTCGGCACGTCGCGGAACAGCGCGTCGATGTCGGCCGCGCCGATCTTCGCCAACATCCGGGCGCGATCGTCGGGAGTGAGAGGAAGATAACGCATGCCTGCTTACAGCCCTTTCACAAATTCCGCATACTGAGCGTCGGTCATCAGTTTTGCGAACTCAGCCTTGTCCGCGATCTTCAGCTTGAAGAACCAGCCGTCGCCTTGTGGATCGGCATTCACTTTCGCGGGGTCGTCGCTGAGCGCGGCGTTCGACGCCGTCACCTCGCCCGAAATCGGCGCATAGACTTCGCTCGCCGCCTTCACGCTTTCGACCACCGCCGCCTCGCCGCCCGCGCCGACTGTCCGTCCCTGCGCCGGCAGTTCGACATAGACCACGTCGCCCAGCTGATCGGCCGCGTATTTGGTGATGCCGATCGTCGCTTCATCGCCGTCGAGGCGCACCCATTCGTGCTGATCGGTGAAACGAATTTCGCTCATATTCAACTCCTGTTTCAAATTCCCTGGCGGCTAGCGCTTGTAACGGTGCTCGACAAAAGGCATCGGGGCCACGCGCGCAGCCATCGGCTTGCCGCGGACCATCAGGTCCACTTCGGTGCCGTCGCCCGCGAACGCGCTTTCGACATAGCCCATGGCGACCGGCGCATTGAGCGTGGGGCCGAAGCCGCCGCTGGTGATATGGCCGATGACGCGCCCGCTCTTGTCGGTGATCTCCGTGCCTTCGCGCGCCGGCGCCTTGCCGTCCGGACGAATGCCGACGCGTTTGGTGGCCGTGCCGTTGACGAGCTTGTTCATGATCGCCTCGCCCGCAGGAAAATCCTTCGCGAGCTTGCGGCGCTTGCCGATCGACCAGGTGAGATTGGCGGTGACGGGGTCGGTCTTGTCGTCCATATCATGGCCGTAGAGACAGAGGCCCGCTTCGAGCCGGAGCGAATCCCTTGCGCCCAGTCCGACGGGGAGGACTTCCGAATCGGCGAGCAGACGCTGCGCCACTCCCTCGGCGTCCTTGGCATGCAGCGAAATCTCGAAGCCGTCTTCGCCGGTATATCCCGAACGGCTGATGATCGCGCCGGCGCCGCCGATATCGAAGCGCGCGATCTTCATGAAGGAGAGTTTCTCGACGCCCGGCACGTGCCGGCGCAGCACCGTCTCGGCCATCGGTCCCTGCAGCGCCAGCAGCGCCCGATCCGTCTGCGGCTCCACGACCGCCGCACCGTCCAGCTTCTCCGTAATGTACGCGAAATCGTCTTCCTTCGTGGCTGCGTTCACGACGAGGAACAGTCCCGGCTCGTCCATGAGCCGCGCGACCATGAAATCGTCCTTGATGGTGCCTTCGTCGCTCAGGAGCAGCGCGTAACGCTGCTGGCCGTCTTTGAGGCCCACGACGTCGGCCGGCGTGAGGCGTTCCAGTGCGGCCGCCACGTCATGGCCGGTCAGGAAGGCCTGCCCCATATGCGAGACGTCGAACAGCCCCGCCTTCTCGCGCGTGTGCAGGTGCTCCCTGAGAATGCCTGCGGTGTACTGCACGGGCATCTCGTAGCCCGCGAACGGCACCATCTTGCCCTGCAAGGCCAGATGCAGCTCGTAAAGCGGCGTGCGGCGGAGATCGGTTTGCGGCGTCTCTGTCATTCGGATCCGACTGTGAGGTTGAAGCAGCGTCTTCCGGCAAACCGGATTTCGCGCCCCTCTGTCATCGGACCTGAGAGATTTCGCCGCCCAGCAGAAGGCCTGGCCGGCTTACCCCTTCGGTGGAGACAGCCCCACCGGCCGTCCCGCTTTCCAGAAGTTCATAGCCCGCGCGGTCCTTTTGCCTGAGAGTTTCCGGGGCGGTTGCTCCTTCGGCGCCCGTGTCGCAACGGGTCTCTCCCGCGAGGGATCATGTGCATGCCGTACCGGCGCGCCATCGCGGCGGACCGGTACGTTGCAACGCATCATAAAGTGCCGGTTACGCGAGTCAATTACCGGTCGTTTTCACTCACAACCGCGTTGCCGAGATCGATGACGGCGCGGCGGTTTTGCGGTTCGCGGACACCTGGCCCCGTGGGCACGAGCAGATCGTGGAAGCCCTTGCCCTCGATCGATATCTGCGTCGCGCTGAGACCATCGGCCACCATTTCGGCCCTCACGCTTTCCGCGCGCCGGACCGAAAGCTGCATATTGTAGCGATCCGATCCGACCGTATCGGTATTACCGGTGATCTTTATACGGACCATTCCGGTCCGCTGCGCCACTTCGACGGCGGTCTTCACGACCTCGCGTGCTTCAGGCGTCAACGTCGAACGATTGAAATCGAAGAAGACAAGGAAATGCTGCGGTGGAGGCGCCGCTGCAACCGGCGGTGGCGGCGGAGGAGCCGGCGGCGGGGGCGGAGGCGGCATGACCTCGCTCAAATGCATAACGCCGAGACCGGCGGCCACATCGATATAGCCGGTGTTGCCTTCGAAGCTGAGCGGCTGAAGCGTGAAAGAGTGAGCCAAACCGCCCACTAGACCGTTCGCGCCTACGCCACCGCCAACCGTGGCGCTTGCCGTACCACCGATATAATCGCCGGCCAATGCGCCACGTCCGATATTTCCCGCGGGCGCGATGACGGCCCACACAAGCGTGGCGCCGCGCGTATAGCCGATATCCACGCCGACCTTGGTGATCCGGCCCGTATACGCATCCGGACCGCCCACACCTTGATAGCGGCACTCCATTCGCTTCGATGAACCGAGAATGTAGCCCCAGCCGCTGTTGACGTGACAGTTCAGCGTTCCGACTTTGATGCCGCCTTCGGCATATGCTCCCGTACTGAGAAGAGCAGCGCCGAGTGCAAGTGCACCCGCTGCCCACCGATCAAACTGACGCATGACTGACTCCCATCTGGTTACAGGAAGCCTTTGCGCCGGAAGACCCGGCAAAAGGCCCCGTGATCACAACGCGCAAGAGCGCGACTTCTTCCCAGGCGGCGCGCGAAATCTTTCGCCGCAGCGCCCCGCTTGCCGGGCGGGCGGGCCCCGTGAAATGCTCGCGGAACAGGCAATTTCAGGGAAACGCCAGATGAGCCTTCACACGCCGCTCTGCGACATTTTGGGAATCAAGGTTCCGGTCCTTCTCGCCGGCATGGGCGGCGTGTCCTATGCGGAACTTTGCGCCGCCGTTTCGAACGCCGGGGGTCTCGGCACGCTCGGGATGGCCGGACGTTCGCAAAAGGAAATCCGCGACGAGATCAAGAAGACGCGCGACCTGACGGACAAGCCTTTCGGCGTCGATCTCCTCGCTGCCGTTCCGGAATCGCTCGAACGCACGGCCGATCTCATCATCGAAGGTGGCGCGAAAGTTTTCATTTCGGGACTGGGCGTGCCGCCGCCGCATCTGGTTAAGCGCTTTCACGAGGCCGGACTGAAAGTCATGAATGTCTCGGGCACCGTGCGCCACGCGCGCGCCGCGGAAGCCGGCGGTCTCGATGCCGTCGTCGCACAGGGCACGGAAGCCGGCGGTCACACGGGCCGCATCGCCGGCATGGCGCTCATTCCGCAAGTCGTCGATGCCGTCAAAATTCCTGTTGTCGCCGCGGGATCGATCGTCGACGGACGCGGCCTGGCTGCGGCGCTCGCGCTCGGCGCCCAAGGCGCCTGGATCGGGACGCGTTTTATTGCATCAGCCGAAGCGCATGCGGGTGCGATGTACAAGCAGGTGATCGTCGACGCCGACGACGAAGACACCGTCATCACGCGCTGCTATTCCGGCAAGCCGATGCGCGTGCACAAGAACGAATACGTGGCCGATTGGGAACGCCGCCCGCAGGACATCCAGCCCTTCCCCGCGCAGGCGATGCTGTCGTCGCAGGCGGGCGTGATGGGCGGCATCGGCGGGCAGATCGAAGGACTCCAGATCGACCGCTCCGCGTTCGCGATGGGACAAGGCTCGGGCGCCATTCACGACGTGAAGCCGGCGGGACAGATCCTGCGGGATATCGTGGCGGAAGCCGAGGACGTTCTCGGCCGCATCGCGCGCTACGCCGTCAGAAAATGAGATACCCAAGGACGACGACGCCGGACACGGCCACGAGCGCGCCCGAGATGTGGTTGATCCACTTCATGACGCTCGCGTCGATCTTGGCATGGAAGTAGCCCACGATCGTGGTGAGTGTGAACCACCACAGCGTCGACCCGCCGACGACGCCGAGCACGACGATGGCGGCGTCCGCGAAACTCGTGCTCGCGCCGGAAAAACCTCCGAGCGTGGCGAACAGCGTCGCGAAGCCGAAGAGCGTTGCCGGATTGGTGATCGTCAGCGCGAAGGTGGATGCAAAGGCCCGCACCAGCGACGGCGCACCCACTTGCCGCGACGCCACCTGTTCGACACCGCGCCCGTGCAACGGATCGGAGAAATAGGTGCTGACGCCGAAGATGATGAGCAATATGCCGCCAGTCAGCTCAAGCGTGCCGGAGAACCCGTGGAACCACTGGGCCACGGCCGTGAAGCCGAAGGCCGTGATGATGGCAAATACGCCGTCGCCCAGCGCCGCGCCCAGCCCGGAGACGAATCCGTTGACCGGCCCCAGCGCCAGCGTGCGACGGATGCAGATGAGATTCACCGGTCCGATCGGCAACGCCACGATGAGCCCGATCACGAGTCCCGACAGGACAAGAACGAGATAGCTCATTCCGCGATAAGGCTTTGCGCTGCGACGATCACGAGCCGATCTCGACGATGAGCCTTCCGCGAACCTTCCCGGCGAGAATGTCGTCCGCCGCGCTGCGCACATCCGCGAGCTTGACGGTGCGCGTCATGGAGGCCAGCTTCTTCACGTCGAGATCCCGTGCCAGGCGTTCCCACGCCTTGAGGCGGCGCGCCATCGGCATATAGACGGATTCGATTCCCAGAAGCGAGATGCCCCTCAGGATGAAGGGCGCCACGCTTGTCGGCAGATCGAGCCCCTGCGCAAGGCCACAGGCCGCAACCGCGCCGCCGTACTGCGTAGACGCGATGACATTGGCAAGCGTCTTCGAGCCGACGCTGTCCACGGCTCCGGCCCATCGTTCCTTGGCAAGCGGGCGCGGATCCCCGCCCAACTCGCTTCGGGGGATGATCTCCTTCGCGCCGAGCGCTTTGAGATAGGCCTCCTCCTCCGGACGGCCCGTCGAAGCGATGACGTGAAATCCGAGCTTGGCGAGAATGGCGACCGCAACGGAACCGACACCGCCGGCCGCGCCGGTCACCACGACCGGCCCTTTGGCAGGCGTCACGCCCGCATCTTCCAGCCCCAGCACGCAAAGCATCGCCGTATAGCCGGCCGTGCCGATCGCCATCGCGTCCGCCGTCGAAAACGCCTTCGGCAGCGGCACGAGCCAATCGCCCTTCACGCGTGCAACTTCGGAATAGCCGCCATAATGCGTCTCGCTGAGTCCGAAGCCGTTGAGGAGCACCTTGTCGCCCGGTTTGAACTTCGCGTGGCTGGACGTTTCCACGGTCCCCGCCAGATCGATGCCGGGAATCATCGGGAATTTGCGCACGACCGGCGAGCGTCCGGTGAGCGCCAGGCCGTCCTTGTAGTTCACGGTGGAATGGGACACGGCGACGGTCACGTCGCCCTCCATCAGATCGTCCAGTCCCAACTCGACGTCGTTCACGCTCTGGGCGTTGCTCGCGTCCTTGGTGATGAGGACGGCGCGAAACCGCGATTTCATGTGGCACTTCCTGATTGTGATTGCTGCCAAAACGGGCAGCTGTGGCCGGCTGGAAACACAACGCACAAAATTCGGAGCCTTCCGTCAAGCTTATAGGTTGCAGAAGCCTTTCTTAACTCGACAAGCCGGGAACCCATGCTCAAGCTTTTTCTTAGGAATCAGGTCGCATGATGGCGAAGGGACAAAGACTGGTAGGGCGAAAGGAAGTTGCGTCGATGTATACGTTCGATTTGGCGATGCGGGGCTATCGTCTGACGACGGCAGAGATTCTCTACCACATGCCGGACCATCCGGATCTTCTGCAGTCCTTCATTTGGCAGGACCTGGACCAGGCGCCGAAATTTCCCGTTCTCAAGAAGTTCCTGCGGTTCTGGGAGACGAATCTGGACGGCAAGTTACATTCCGTCCGGGTGGCCGCCCGCGGGCTTTTCTCGGCGGCCGAGCTGAAACACACGGGCACCGAATTCACGCTTCACTAGAACCGAAGGTCGTCCAAAAGCGTACGGGCTCGCCCTGCCCGCTCGCGACCAGGGCGCGGTCCCGCATGACCGTCCGTCCACGGATGATCGTGGCGAGCGCCCAGCCGGTCGTTTCCATGCCGTCGAACGGCGTCCAGCCGCAGCGCGACGCGATCCAGCTGTTCTCGATTTTCTTCTTCGCCTTCAGATCGACGATGGTGAAGTCCGCGTCGTAGCCGCGCGCGACGCGCCCCTTTCCCGCGATACCGAAGATCCGCGCCGCGCCCGCGCTCGTGAGATCCACGAAGCGTTCGAGCGTCAGCCGTCCCGCCGCCACGTGATCGAGCAGAATCGTGACCAGCGTCTGCACGCCGGGCATGCCGGACGGCGTATCGGGATAGGTCCTGTCTTTCTCTTCGCGCGTGTGGGGCGCGTGATCGGAGCCGATGACGTCGATGAGCCCTTCGCTCACGGCTTTCCACAACGCCTCGCGGTGCGAGGCGTCGCGGATGGGCGGGTTCATCTGCGCATAGCTGCGGAGGCGCTCGTAGCATTCGGGTGCGGCCAACGTCAGATGCTGCGGGGTGGTTTCGGCCGTCGCGAAATCATGCGCGTCCGCAAGCAGGGACAATTCATCCGCTGTCGTGACATGCAGCACATGAAGCTGCCGTCCGGCCTTGCGCGCGAGCCTCAGCACGCGCTCCGTCGACAGCCGCGCCGTTTCGGCATCGCGCCAGACGGGATGGGTTCTCGGATCGCCCGTCACAGCCAGCGACTTGCGCGCCTTCAGCCGCGCTTCATCTTCCGAATGCACCGCCATGCGCCGGCGGCCGCCTTTGAGCGCCGCGAAGATCGCGTCTTCCTCATCGAGCAGCAGCGTGCCGGTCGACGAGCCCAGAAACGCCTTCACGCCCGCGACGCCGGGCAGCCGCTCGAGCTCCGCCAGCGCACCCACATTCTGCGGCGTGGCACCGACATAGAAGGCGTAGTCGCAATGCATGCGGTTCTTCGCACGGGCGAGCTTGTCCTCGATGGCCGCCCGCGTGGTTGTCGGTGGATTGGTGTTGGGCATTTCGAAGACGGCGGTGACGCCGCCCAGGACCGCGGCGCGGCTGCCTGTCTCGAGGTCTTCCTTATGCTCATTGCCCGGCTCGCGGAAATGGACCTGGCTGTCGATGACGCCCGGCAGGACGTGCAAACCCTTCGCGTCGAACTCCTCGGCGGCCTTGGCGCCCGAGAGCGCGCCCACCGCCGCGATCCGGCCTGCCACAACGCCAACATCCGCCGGCGCGATGCCGGACGGGGTGGCCACGGTTCCGTTTTTGATGAGGAGGTCGAACGCCATGATTGTTCCTTTTTATACCGCCGATCTGGCCTCGCGGCGCGGATCGGTATAGTCGTCAGCCGCCCAACCGCAAGCCCCTTCCGGATTCCCGCTGGCGCCCATGAAAATCGTCCACGCTTCGCATTTCTCCATCCGCGACGACGGCTCGAACTTTTACGCCATCCAGTACAAATTGAGCAGCGGCCTCACCCGGCTCGGCCATTTCGTTTTCAACTATTCGGATCGGGATGTGGCCAACGCTAATCCCTTTCGTATCCGGGCCTTGGGCCATGGCCGCGCCAACGCGAAACTTGTCGCCGTTTGCCGCGAAATCCGCCCCGATCTGCTGCTCCTGGGGCATTGCACCATCATAACGCCGGAGACCGTTTCTTCGATTCGCGCAGCCCATCCTGGCATCCGTATCGCACACTGGAATTGCGACGGGCTCTTCGTCGAGAAGAATCTCGCCCGGCTCCGCGCGCTCGCCCCTCTGGTCGACATGACGTTCGTGACCACAGCCGGTGAGGATTTGCGCCAGGTCGTCGAGTCCGACGGGCGTGCGACCTTCATGCCCAATCCGATCGACAAGGCAATTGAGAATTTGCGCGTTTTCGAACGCAACGACGTCGCGAACGATCTCATCTTCCTGACGGGCTTCAACGCCTACGACAAGGAAAAGCTCGAAATCTGCGACACGATTCGCGCGCAATTGCCCGAGCTGAAATTCGATGTGCGCGGACTTTACGGCATTCCGGGTGTCTATGGCGCCGATGTGTTCGACGTGCTCGCCAACGCCAAGATGGGCCTCAACATCTCCAAGCGGAACGACATCTATCTCTATTCGTCCGACCGCATGGCGCAGCTGATGGGCTTGGGCATCCTCGCTCTGATCGACAAGCGCACGCGCTTCGACGAGATATTCGGCCCGGACGAACTCGTCACCTATGACGGCGTCGACGATCTGATCGGCAAGCTCGACTATTTTCGCAAACACGACGACGCGCGGAAAAAGATCGCCGAGAACGGCTGGCGCCGCGCGCACGACATCTTCAGCGAGACGGTCGTGGCGCAGTGGATTCTGGATCGGACATTCGACGGGCCGCTGTCGCGGACCTATGCGTGGCCGACGGAAATTATTCAGAAGCCATAGCCTTCACCACCCGCGAGCGTCGACCGCAGGATCTCGGCGATCTGCTGGCCCGCGGTTCCGTTGCCGTAGGGATTTTTCGTCGAGGCCATCTGCGCATAAGCCGCCGCATCGCTCAGCAGCCGATCGACGTTCGAGACGATGGCTTCGACGTCCGTGCCGACGAGCTTGTTCACGCCCGCTGTCACGCCTTCCGGCCGTTCCGTCGTCTTGCGCATGATGAGAACCGGCGTGCCGAGCGACGGACCCTCTTCCTGAAGACCACCGGAATCCGTGAGCAACAGCTTGCTCGCATCCATTAGGCGCACGAACGGCTTGTAGGAGAGCGGCGCCTCCAGAACGATGTTCGGGATCGCACCCAGCCGCGCGCGCACGATCTCGCCGACCGCCGGATTGAGATGCACGGGATAGACGAACGCCACGTCCGTGTGACGCTCCGCCAGTCGCTTCAGCGCCTCGCAGATGTTCTCGAAGCCCTGGCCGAAGCTTTCGCGGCGGTGTCCTGTGATCAGGACGATGGTTCGCTTCGCAGACAGCACCGCCTCGATGGCTGGTGGCAGCGCCGGCGGTTCTTTGCGGATGCGTTCGCGCATTTCGAGGAGCGCATCAATCACCGTGTTGCCGGTGACATAGACCGACGTAGGCGCGACTTTCTCGTCCAGCAGGTTTTGCTTGGCAAGCTCCGTCGGCGCGAAATGCCACTGTCCGACCATCGAGATCACGCGGCGGTTCATCTCTTCCGGGAAAGGCGCCTCGAGATCATGGCTGCGAAGCCCGGCTTCGACATGGCCGAGCGGAATGCGGCGGTAGAAGGCGCATAGCGCCGCCACCTGCGCCGTCGTCGTGTCGCCCTGCACCAGGATCGCATCGGGCGTCTCGCGCTCGAGCAGCGTGTCGATCGCCATATAGAGTCGCGAACTCAGGCTCGCGAGCGTCTGCGACGGCGCCATCACGCCCAGATCGACGTCCGGCTTCAGATCGAAGTCGGCGAATGCCTGCTCGAGCATTTCCTTATGCTGGCCGCTGGCGCAGAGCGTGACGGCGAACGCGTCGCCCATCGCCCGCAGCGCGCGGACCACGGGCACCATCTTGATCGCCTCGGGCCGCGTGCCGGCGAAGACAAGAATCTTTTTCACGCGGCCTCCGCGCAGCTGCGATAGACATCGACCGTGCGCCTGACGATCGCAGGCCAGGCGAATTCGCGCTCCACCTTCGCCCGCGCGGCCGCGCCCATGCGGCGGCGCATGTCCGCATCGAGCACCAGCCGGTCGAGCGCAACCGCCATCGTTTCGGGATCGCGGGGTGGCACGAGAAGTCCGGTCGCTTCGTCTTCGATGATCGTGGGAATGCCGCCGACGCGCGTGCCGACCAGCGGCAGGCCTGTCGCCATCGCCTCGAGGCCCGAGATGCTGGTGGCCTCGGCGAGCGACGGCAGGACCGAGATGTCGGCGGCGCGATAGATGGGCGGCATATCCTGGTTGGCCACGGAGCCCAGAAAAATCGTCCGCTCGAGCATACCGTTTTCGGCGAGGATGATCTGCATGGGCGCCCGCTCCTCGCCGTCTCCGGCGACAAGGACCCGGACGTTCCGGCTGCGCAGTGATCCGAGAGCCCTCGCAAACCAGACGATGCCGTTCTTCTCGGCCAGCCGCCGTGCGAGCAGGACGACAATCTCGTCCTCGCCTATCCCCAGCCTGGAGCGGATATGGGAGGCCCCTGGGCTAAAGCGCGCCGGGTCGACCCCATTGGGGATCATGGCGGCCGGGCCCCTGTAGCCGAGCGCGCGCGAGGCCTCGATGAGCTCATCGCTCGGCGCGATCACGAAAGCCAAATGCTTGAGAAGTCCGGCCGTCCGCATTCGCCGCCAGGGCGATGCTTGCACACGATCCAGGAAGCCCGAGGTGTGGTTGGTGAAGATGACGGACGCGGGGAGATCACGCGTCGCGCCGAGCGGACGCATGCCGTGGACATGCACCAGGTCGAACGGTTCGCGTGCCAGCCGGCGAACCAGCCAGCGGTGCAGAAGGAACTGGTAGAACGGTTCGCCCTTGAAGAGCCTCGGCCGTTCGACCGGAAAGTCTTCACGCTGGCTGGGTATCGGACCAAAACCCGGCCCCTGCGGGTGGACCACTACGACCTTGTCGATCGCAGTCGTCAGCCCGCGGGCAAGCTCAAGGACATGGCTGCCGACACCGCCGATATCTGGCGGAAATTCGCTGGTGACAAGCAGAACGCGAAGACTCACAGATCGGGCCCCGGGCGGCGGCCGACCAGTAAGGCCCGTCTCGCGCCTTGGCAACCGCGCCCGCCCGCATTACCTCATCGCCATGACCTTCTGGCTCGACGACCGCGCCGTGATCGCCGTTTCCGGGCCCGAGGCCCGCGACTTCCTGCAGGGGCTGATCACCAACGATATGACGCGTGTCGGCGCCGACGCGCTCAGTTACGCGGCTTTGCTGACGCCGCAGGGGAAGATCCTTTTCGACTTCCTGGTCGGCGAACGCGATGGCGCGCTTCTGATCGACACGCCCGCGGCCGCGCGGGACGCTCTCGCCAGGCGCCTCTCGCTTTACCGCCTGAGGGCCAAGGTGGAGATCGCCGTGCGCGACAACCTGGCCGTCGTTTGGACCGGCAGTACGGACGCCGCTCCTCCCTTCGTCCGCGATCCGCGGCATGGCGAACTCGGCTTCCGCGCGTTCCTGCCCAAAGCCGACGCTCCATCGGGGCCCGGCGGCGAGGCGTTCCAGGCGCTGCGTCTGAAGCTCGGCGTGCCCGAGGGCCGCGACTTCGGCCAGGACAAGATGTTCGCGCTCGACTCCGATCTGGAAGAGCTTCACGGCGTGGCCTTCGACAAGGGCTGCTATGTCGGCCAGGAGCTGACCGCGCGCATGAAACATCGCGGCACGGCGCGCAAACGTCTGTTGCCAATAGCAGCCAACGCGGCGCTTCCAGCCCCCGAAGTTCCGGTGATGGCCGACGGCCGCGAGATCGGCCTGCTGCAATCCGTCTACGATACACAGGGTTTCGCACTTCTGCGTCTTGACAGGCTCGAAGAGGCCGATGGCGCAGCGCTGACGGCCGGCGGCATCGCCGTGCATGTCTCAAAGCCCGATTGGCTTTTCTCTTGACGGCGCATGCGAAAGCGTAAGAGTCGCGGTCCCTCGCAAGGAGAACAGCACACATGCTTCATCACGTTTCCGTCGGCGTCGCCGACGTCGAGCGCGCGGCGAAGTTCTACGACGCAGTGTTGGGTACGCTTGGCTACAAGCGCGTCATGGAATACCTGCCCTACGCCATCGCTTATGGCGAAACCGGCCCGAGCTTCTGGATCCAGCTGCCGAACAATCAGCAGGCGCCGTCCATCGGCAACGGCGCGCACGTCGGCTTCTCCGCGCGCACGCGGCTTGCGGTCGATGCGTTCCATCACGCAGCGCTGGCGAATGGCGGCGGCGACAATGGTGCGCCCGGTCCGCGCGCCGATTACGGCCCGGACTATTACGGCGCCTTCGTGATCGATCTGGACGGCAACAAAATCGAAGCGACGCTTCATCCGGAAGCGAAGCCCGCGAAAGCTGTACCCAAGAAGGCGGCCGCGAAGCGCAAGCCGGCGAAGAAAGCTGCCAAAGCGAAAGCCAAAAAGGCGCCGGCGAAAAAAGCCAGGCCCGCGAAGAAAGCGAAAAAGAAAGCCAAGCGTCGGTGACATCGAAAACCGGGGGCTGCACCTGGCCCGGCGTGGATCCGCTTTACGTCGCCTATCACGACGAAGAATGGGGCGTGCCCGAATATGACGACCGCGCGCTCTATGAAAAGCTGATCCTCGACGGGTTCCAGGCCGGCCTTTCGTGGATCACGATCCTCAGAAAGCGCGAGAACTTCCGCAAAGCCTTCGACAATTTCGAGCCGGAGAGGATCGCGCGCTACGGCGAGCGGCAGATCGGTCGTCTGTTGAAAGACGAAGGCATCATCAGAAGCCGCGCCAAGATCGAAGCAACGATCAAAGGCGCGAAGCTCTGGCTCGACATCCAGGAAAAAGAGCCCGGCGGGTTTTCCGCGTTCATCTGGAAGCACGTCGATGGCAAGCCGAAGATCAACCGCTTCAAATCGATCAAGGATGTGCCTGCCAAGACGGCGATGAGCGAGGCGCTGTCGAAGGATCTGAAGAAACGCGGCTTCAATTTCTGCGGACCGGTGATCGTCTACGCGTTTGCTCAAGCCGTCGGCATGGTCAATGACCACGTCGTCTCCTGCCCCCGCCATAAAGAATGCGCAACGCTCGGAGCAAAACCCGGGCGCTGAATTTCCTCTTGCCGCTCTGTAACCCATTCTTGCCGGCTACGCGGTTCCGGCATTATGCATCCTGTGGCGGGATTTCTGGGCGAGCCGCAGTGGCTGAACGACGTCTCGGCAACCGATTGAAGGAATTTCGTTCCAAGCGTGGTCTCACGCAGACCGATCTTGCCGCCATTGTCGGCGTGTCATGAAAGACCATCAACACGGTGGAGAATTCCGTGTTCGTACCGTCGACGACGCTCGCTCTATTGCTGGCGCAGACGCTTCGGACGACCGTCGAAGCCCTGTTCTATGTCGTCGAAGACGACGAATTAACCGACGGAACGATGAGCGTCTGCTCGAAGCGTTCGAGGTCGCGGTCGACGAAGTTCGCCTCCGTATAATCGTACCGCGCGAGCGTGCGGCGCCAGAAGGCAACGGCGGGCCGGTTGGCGGCCATCTGGCGGATTTTCCAGGGCCCCGGAAAACGCGCCAGCAACGCCAATGCGAAGGCCTCGCCCATGCGCGAACGGCGGAACTCCGGACGGATGTAGAACTCGCCCACGCGCATCGCATTGGCATCGACATCACGCAGGATCAGCGCAAAGCCCGCGCGGCTGCCGTCTTCCTTCGCCCAGAACGGCCAGCGATGTTCGTCCGTCCAGTAAGCGTCGAACCATTTGTATTCGTAGACGCCGTTGACGCGCTGCACGCCCGCATAGACCGACAGCTCTTCGATGTAGGTTTGCAGCATGTCCCACAGCAAAAGCTTTTCGCCGATCGAAACGGGCTCGACGTTCATGGCCGTCAGCCGCGACCGCGATAGGGTGCAACGCCCGTGTCGGGGAGCCACACGCCGGCGGGCAACCGTCCGGTTTGCCAGAAGACATCGATAGGAATGCCCCCGCGCGGATACCAGTAACCCGCGATGCGCAGATATTTGGGTTTGATGGCGGCCGCGATGCGTTTGCCGATGAGGATCGTGCAGTCTTCGTGGAACGAGGCGTGATTGCGGAAGCTGCCGAGAAAGAGCTTCAGCGACTTGGACTCCACGAGCGATTTCGCGGGGCAATAGTCGATCACGAAATGCGCGAAGTCGGGTTGCCCCGTCACCGGACACAGGCTCGTGAACTCCGGCGCCGTGAAGCGCGCGACGTAGTCCGTATCCGGGTGCGAATTGGGTACCGCTTCCAGCGCCGCTTCGTCTGGCGACTGCGGCCACGCCACGGAGTGGCCCAGTTGGGTGAGTTTGGTGCGCTTCGCCATGTCAGCCCTCATACACGCAGGATTGGCCGTAGGACGGCCGCCGCACGCGCACGCGCACCACTTCCGGCAACGCTGACCTGGCGCGCGAAAAGATATAGCGCGCGAGGTTTTCCAGCGTCGGCGGTCCAAGGCCTTCGATGTCGTTCAGAAGCTGGTGATCGAGATCGGCACGGATGGCTTTCAGCACGCGGTCCACTTCGCCCAGATCGCGCAGAATGCCTGTCGCCGCGTCGGGTTCACCCCGCAGCGTCACGTCCACATAGAAGGAATGGCCATGGATGCGCCGGTTCTCCGCGCCGCCCACGCCGAGGTAATGCGCCGCGTCAAAGCCGAATTCCTGGGTCAGCTCGATCATGGCGCGGGCGTATGACAGGCAGGAGCCACGGCGTCAAACCTGCGGCGGCTTCCGGCTCCGCTCCCGTTGCTCGTCGCGCAAGAGCCGCAACCTGGCTGTCGCCGCGCTCGCCGCCAGCAGGACCACGAGATCGATCACGGCGAAACGGATCCAGTCCGCGCCCGATTGATGGGCCATGGAGTGCGAGAAATAGAGAAACGCCACCATGCCCAGGCTGACGGCCAACAGCAGGCAGAACTGACGGAGAAACAGCTGCCAGAAGCGCCTCTTGTCTGCCATCGCGGCCTGCTTATTGGTGCTCGTCGTGCCACTTCTGGACGGCGGCCATCGTCATCTCGACGTGTTTGTCCGGATTGAGCGACGTGTAGGAGGTAAGGATCTTGCCGTCCGGCGCGATCACATAGGACGTGCGGTTCGCATATTCCGGCTTCTGCGCGAGCACGGCATCGTAAGCCTTGATGACCGTTTCGTCGGGATCGGCTGCAACCGGGAATTTGCTGCGGCATTCGCTGACCGAGAACCTGTCGAGCTTGTCTATGTTGTCATGCGAGACGCCGATGACCGTCGCGCCCAGCGCCTGGAATTTGTTCATCGCATCGGCGAAGTCGTGCGCCTCGACGGTGCAGCCGGGCGTGAATGCCGCCGGATAGAAGTAGAGAACCACCGGCCCCTTCTTGAGCGCGTCCGCCAGCGAAAAGGTAAACTCCTTGCCGCCCATCGAAGCCTGCGCCGTGAAGTCGGGCGCCTGCGTCCCGTCCGCGAGCGCCGCCAGCGCCGGTCCTGCCGCCAGGCTGCCCAGAATCAATGCGCAAAGTGCCAGCCGTTTCATGGTCTCCCTTTCCCTCGTTGTGCCGGACGGGTTGATACACCGGCCGGGTGACGATTTCGCCTGCTATCGCGCGGACGCCCAAGACCAGCGACACAATGGCTTGGGGTGGAATTGTTGCACAGGCGCTATCCCCATGCTAACTGCATCGCGCGCGCGGTCGGGGTTTGGCGCGCGAGCGTTTTACTGCAATGAAATCAAGAAGATAACGACCGGCGCACGAATCCGGGATGCGCAAGAGGCCGAGGCGAAGTGGCAACCGAAGAACCGCTGATTTCCGGACTGGCCGGACGCTACGCGACCGCCCTTTTCGAGCTGGCGCAGGAAGAGCGTGCCGTCGAGACCGTGGAGCGCGATTTCGCGGCGCTGAAGGTACTGCTGAACGAAAGCTCGGACCTTCTGCTTCTGGTCCGCGCGCCCGTCTTTTCCCGCAAGGAGCAGGAAAAAGGCATGGACGCGATCCTGCGGCGCATGGAAGCCGCGCCGCTGACCGTGCGCTTTATGCTCCTGCTCGCGAGCAAGGGCCGTCTCTTCGCGCTGATGGACGTCATGCGCGCCTTCGAAATTCTGGCGGCCAAGCAGCGCGGCGAAGTCCGTGCGCAGGTGACATCCGCGCGCACCCTCAGCGATGCCGAAGTCAGCGAGCTCAAAGCCATTCTCAAATCCAGGCTCGGCCGCGAAGCGCGGCTCGACGCCAAGGTCGATCCTTCGCTTCTCGGCGGTCTCGTCGTGCAAGTGGGTTCGCGCATGATCGATTCGTCGTTGCGTACGAAGCTTGATGGGCTTCGCGCCGCCATGAGAGGACAATGAAATGAATATCCAGCCCGCCGAGATTTCGGCAATCCTGAAGCGCGAGATCCAGAATTTCGGCACGGAAGCGGAAGTCAGCGAAGTCGGCCAGATTCTCTCGGTTGGCGACGGCATCGCCCGCGTCTATGGCCTCGACAATGTCCAGGCCGGCGAGATGGTCGAGTTCGCGGGCGGCATCAAGGGCATGGCGCTCAACCTCGAGAGCGACAATGTCGGCGTCGTGATCTTCGGGTCCGACATGACCATCAAAGAAGGCGACACGGTGAAGCGCACAGGCGCCATCGTGGATGTGCCCGTCGGCAAAGGCCTCCTCGGCCGCGTGCTCGATGGTCTCGGCAATCCCATTGACGGCAAGGGCGAGCTCAAAGGCGTGGCTGAACGCCGTCGTGTGGACGTCAAGGCGCCAGGCATCATTCCGCGCAAATCCGTGAACGAGCCCATGCAGACCGGCATCAAGGCGATCGACAGCCTGATCCCGGTGGGTCGCGGCCAGCGCGAGCTCATCATCGGCGACCGTCAGACGGGTAAGACCGCGATCGCCGTCGACACCATCATCAACCAGCGCACCGTCAATCAGGGCACGGACGAAAAGCAGAAGCTCTATTGCATCTACGTCGCCGTCGGCCAGAAGCGCTCGACGGTCGCGCAGATCGTCAAGACGCTCGAAGATGCGGGCGCGATGGAATATACGACCGTCGTCGCCGCGACGGCGAGCGACCCGGCGCCGCTGCAGTATCTTTCGCCGTTCTCGGGCTGCGCCATGGGCGAATGGTTCCGCGACAACGGCATGCACGCGTTGATCATCTACGATGATCTTTCGAAGCAGGCCGTGGCCTACCGCCAAGTGTCGCTGCTGCTGCGCCGTCCGCCGGGCCGCGAAGCCTACCCGGGCGACGTCTTCTATCTTCATTCGCGTCTGCTCGAGCGCGCCGCGAAACTGAACGACGCCAATGGCGGCGGCTCGCTGACCGCGCTTCCCGTCATCGAGACGCAGGCGAACGACGTATCGGCCTACATTCCGACCAACGTGATCTCGATTACCGACGGCCAGATCTTCCTCGAGACGGACCTGTTCTTCCAGGGCATCCGCCCGGCGGTGAACGTCGGCATCTCCGTGTCGCGTGTGGGCTCGTCGGCGCAGATCAAGGCGATGAAGCAGGTCGCAGGCTCGATCAAACTTGAGCTCGCGCAGTACCGCGAAATGGCGGCGTTCGCGCAGTTCGGCTCCGACCTCGACGCGGCGACGCAGCGTTTGCTCAACCGCGGCGCGCGGCTGACGG
>Ga0335074_10001932_pt1 | contig 28121 bp, 22 predicted proteins | sample Lox_Sample_23_FD_206715 | JGI IMG/M metagenome (GOLD analysis project Ga0335074, IMG submission 206715) | Soil microbial communities from Loxahatchee National Wildlife Refuge, Florida, United States - Lox_Sample_2.3 | ecosystem: Environmental > Terrestrial > Soil > Wetlands | place: USA...
GGCCGAGAACAGGTTGTCATGGGACTCGCTCCACTTGCCGCTTTTTTCGTCGTAGGCGGTGCTGCGCAGGATGTCCCAGGCACGGGCGGCATTTTCGTCCTTGCCTCCGTAGCGGCAGGCAGCCCATTGTGCGAACCAGGATGGCAAATCGAGCCGCTGCTGCCGCCACGCCATCTCGGTAAGGAAGGCGAATGCGGCCGGGTTGTTGCAGCTGGCCTCAGGCATGACAGCGATGCCGTTCAAGCTGCTGCCGGGCTTTGTGAGCTGCTTGAAGTAGCGGTCATTCCATACGCCGATGTTCGCGCCGATGGTAGTGTGCCCGCCGAAGTTCCAGATCACTCCAAAGGCGTAGGGCGTGTGATCCCATTCAACATCGCGGTCCTCGTAGGCAAAGCGGTCGGATTGTCCATCGAGTATGAGGGCGTGGCTTTTGTCCTTGATGCCGGCCAGGAGTTCGGGTTTGGGATTCTTCTGCCATCCAAGAATGGCCCAGGCCGCGCCGGGATGTGCGGACTGCAACTGCGCTTCGATGTTGGCCGCGGCTTTCCCAATATTGATGTTGCCGACCCGGCCGCCTTCGTGCAGCGGGTCCATCTTGAACATGGTTGCCGGGCCGAGGAGTTTTTGCTGTGCGCGATAATACTCGCGGGCCACGTCGGCGAACATCCCGCAGGTTGGATCGAGCCAGTCCGGGCGCTTGAGCCCCTGCCAGGTGCCCTGCGGAACAACAGAAGCGCCGGGATGCTTTGCGGCGAATCCATCCGGGACCATGCCGTAGTAGCCGGGCAGAACGGGCGTCATGCCGAGGTCGCGCAGGCGATGGGTGATCTTTGCGGCGAGCGCGAGGCGCGCGTCGATGAGATGCTGGGAGACCGAAGGTCCGACCCAGCTGGAAAGATTTTGAAGCAGCCACCAGGGCTGGTGCGCGGGCGTGGGAAACCACCTGCGCAGCTCTTCAGCGGAGTATCCGAAGGTGCGGAAGGTTTGCTGATAGACAGCCTCCGCGCCCATGTAGACCAGCACTTCATTGATGCCGTGCAGAGCGAGCACGTCGATGAGATGCTCCCACTGCTCCCATGTCCAGTACGGCCCGGTGTAGCCGTCGTTGGTGTCGTTGAGCGCGAAGCGGTGCCGGACGACGGCCCGTTGCGCAATGGGCGCTGCGGGCGCGGGGAGCGTCGCCGGAAGCTGGTCAAGGCAGTCTCCGTTCCAACTGATGCTTACCCCGGCAACATATTTCAGGTACCAGTTGACGCCCATCATGGCGGCGGAGGGCGAGGTTGCGTGAATGAAAATTCGGCCAGGCGTGCCGGAGATATGGAAGTCTTCTGCGTCGGATGCAGGCGCGAGGCGGATATGGATTTGCTTTGCATGCGGGCCGAGCAGGCGTTCGACCGCGCCGGCGAGGGCTGCCTCATGCGCGGTGTGTGCGCCGGGAATGACGGTGGAATGCGCGTCCGGGCGAAGCATTGCTGCGGCGAGAGCGGCGGTTCCGGAGAGCTCAAGAAATTTGCGGCGGGTCAGGGTGGTGTCGCGTTCTTTCAAAATGGTTCACCTGTCGGATTTGGAAGATGAATCGTATTGAGCATGGGAAAGGTGCGGAGAGCCATGGCTGCGCGGATGCCGGGGCGGATCACACCAACACTATATCGGAGAGGTGGAGGGTGGATGGGGCGAGTGGTGTGTGGAGCGCGGCGTTCAGAGCATCATTTCGCGAAATAATGTGCGTTTCCGAGTTGGGTTCCCCCGGGGGAATTTGTGGTGGCGGGCGGGGCGGGTTTGGGATAATGGAAGTGCTCTGGTGTGTTGACGTGTTTGCTGCCTGAATCGGGCGCGCGGTTGTGGTGCGCGCGGATGCAGGTGCGGCGGTGGTGCTTCGCGTCCTGATGAAACCTGTTCAATTGGTAACGACTCCGACGCGCAACCGGCGGCTGAATGAGCTGATCGGGTTGCTCGTGCTGACGGCTGCGATTCTCCTTTTCCTCTCGCTGGTTTCGTACCGGGCGACGGACCCATCCTTAAATACTGTTGGCGGATTTGGGCCGGGGACTCGGCCGGCGCACAACTGGATTGGGCCGACGGGCGCGGTGATTGCCGATTTGCTGCTGCAGGTGGAGGGCTTGTCGGCGTTTTTGCTTCCGCTGCTGCTGAGCGGTCTGGGATGGGCGTGGTTAAGGTCGCGTCCGGCGGGGTCGGCGGGCGCGAAGCTGGCGGGCGTGGTGTTGTGCCTGGTGTTTGGTCCGGCGGTGGTGGGATTGCTGCCGGGGCATTTGCGTATGATGGGCGGGCTGCCGGTGAGCGGCGTGGTGGGCCTGCTGGCAGCCGATGCGCTGGCGCGGTGGCTGAATTATCCGGGCGCGTGCGTAGTGGCGCTCTGCGGGCTGGCGATTGCGCTGTATCTTTCGACGACCTTCAGCTTTACAACCGCTCGGGAGTGGATGGCGGTGCGGTTTGCGTTTGTGGCGGCGTGGCGCGACCGCTGGCAGAACTGGCGGTTTGCGCGGGCGCGGGCGAAGGAGCTGAAGGCCGAGGCGAAGGCGGAGCGGATTCGCGAGAAGGAATTTGAGAAGCGGCGCAGAGCTGAGGCGAAGGCCGCGGGAAAGATGCGTCGCGAAGACGAAGAGGCCGAGCCGGTTGCGGCCGCTGCACCCGCTCTGGCGATGGTGGCGAATTCGAATGAGGAAAATGATGCAGAGCCGGTGCGGAGGCGCAGCGGTTTTGCAGAGGTGTTTGCGGAGGAGCACGCGCCAAAGACGCTGTGGGAGCAGATGCCGCGGGCGGTGGTTCCGGACCCTGAGCCGAAGCCTGCGCCGGTGACGAAGGCGGAGCCCGTGCAGAACAGGCCGGCCAAGGAAGACCGTTCGATCGCGGTGGGCGAGCGGGCGGATACGGAGCACCATGCAGTGACGGTGACTCCGAAGTCGGTGAGCGGGTTCAAGCTGCCGCCGAGCACGCTGCTGCACAGGAGCGATGAGGCGCAGATTGTGCGCGAGGACGAGCTGCGCAGCGAAGCGCAAGTGCTGGTGGAGAAGTGCGCGGAGTTCGATGTGCGCGGGCAAGTGGTGCGGATTAATCCCGGGCCGGTGGTGACGACGTTTGAGTTCAGGCCGGAGGCTGGGGTGAAGTACAGCCGCGTGACGGGGCTGGCGGAAGACCTGTGCCTGGCGATGCGGGCGGAGAGCATTCTGATTGAGCGCATGGCGGGCAAGAGCACGGTGGGGATGCAGGTTCCGAACCACAACCGAGAGACGATCTGGCTGCGGGACGTGATTGAGGCGGAGCACTTCCGCAACTCAAAGAGCAAGCTGACGTTGGCGATGGGCAAGGACATCAACGGGTCGATTGTGACGGCGGACCTGGCGACGATGCCGCACGTGCTGATTGCGGGATCGACCGGAAGCGGCAAGTCGGTGGCGATCAACGCGATGATCATGTCGATGCTGTACAAGGCGAGTCCGGCGCAGGTGCGGATGATTCTGGTGGACCCGAAGCGCGTGGAGCTGGGGATGTATGAGGGGATTCCTCATTTGTTCACGCCGATTATTACGGAGCCTAAGCTGGCGGCGAATGCGCTGCGGAATGCAGTGAGGGAGATGGAGCGGCGGCTGAAGCTGCTGGCGTCGCGCAGCGTGCGGAATATTGACCAGTACAACCGGCTGTTTGAGACGGGGACGCCGAGCCTGTTTGACGATGACGCGGATGAGGAGCCACTGCCGTACATCGTGATTATTATTGACGAGCTGGCCGACCTGATGATGCTGGACAAGGCCAATGTGGAAGAGGCGATTACGCGGTTGGCGCAGATGGCGCGGGCGGTGGGGATCCATTTGGTGCTGGCGACGCAGCGGCCGTCGGTGGATGTGATTACGGGGCTGATCAAGGCGAATGTGCCGACGCGGATGTCGTTTAGGCTGGCGACGAAGGTGGATTCGCGCACGATATTGGACTCGAACGGCGCAGAGGCGCTGCTCGGACGGGGCGACATGCTGTTTCTTCCGCCGGGGACGTCGAGGCTGCAGCGGGTGCATGCTCCGTTTGTGACGGAAGACGAGATTGCGAAGGTGACGGAGTTCTGGAAGAAGCAGGGCGAAGCTGAGTATGCGCAGGGCTTCCTTGAGACGCCGAAGGACGCTGCGGGACGCGATGCGGACCTGGCCGAAAGCGGAGAGGACGAGAACGACGAGCTGTTCCAGGACGCGGTGCGGCTGGTGCTGGAGTTCGGGAAGGCTTCAACATCTCTGCTGCAGAGAAGGCTGCGGATTGGGTATGGGCGCGCAGCCCATCTGATCGACCTGATGGAGAGGGACGGGATTGTGGGCCCGGCGGATGGGTCGCGGCCGAGGGAGATCTTGAAGTCTCCGGACTGGTTGAACGAGGTGGAGACGAGTTTGAGATAGAGAGCAAAGTTTTGGAGCGCGGTTCAGGGAAGTTCGGGCCGCGCTTTTTTCTTTTGGGCGTGAACATCTTCCCATCTTATGGCACACTAAGAGTGGGATATTAATATGGGCACACACAGAGCACACATTCTATTACCGGAAGATCTGATTGAAGAGATCGACTCGCTGGTTGGGCCCCGCGGGAGGAGCGCATTTCTTGCAGAGACTGCGCGGGCAGAGCTAAGACGGCGGCGGCTGCTTTCATTCCTGCGCGAGGAAGGACCTGCATGGAGGGCGAAGGACCATCCTGAACTGGCGTCCGGGGCGGGCGCGTGGGTGAAGCGTCTGCGCAAGGAGAATGAGAAGCGTATTCGGGCGGGGAAGCGGGCAAAGTGATCTATCTGCTGGATACCACAGTGCTGATTGATACGTTGCGCGCACGCAACGACCGCAGGGCGCTGCTGGCGAAGCTGGTTGAGGGTGGTCACACACTGGCGACCTCGGCAATGAATATCGGCGAGGTGTACGCGGGAATGCGCGCCGGCGAAGAGGCGAAGACGGAGGTGCTGCTTTCCAGCCTGGAATGCTTTCCTTTGACGGCGCTGATTGCGCGGCGTGCAGGCAGGATCAAGAACGAGTGGAGCCGGAAGGGGCACACGTTTTCGCTTGCGGACATGATCGTTGCGGCCACGGCTCTGGAGAGCAGGTCAATTTTGATGACCGAGAATCACAAGGACTTTAAATCGATTCGCGAATTGGAGTTGTTTCCAATGCTCTGATTCGAACTGCACACCTATGCGGACGGCTTGAGGCGTTTGGCTGAGCGGAGAGCGATGAGGGTGAGGATGAGGATGGCAGCGAGGAGCGCGATCCAGAGCAGCGCGGGGTGCTTTTCGGTGAAGGGACGCGTGTCGGGACGCGGCGTGTAGAGCGGGTTGAGCTGCTCGGGCCCGAGGGTGGCGCGGGCGGCGTTTTTGTTGAGCGCGAAGAGCGTGGCGTAGTCGTAGCGCGGCGGGCTGAGCGCGGGGTCTCCGTAATAAAGGGTGTAGATGGCGTTGGGCGCGGCGTCGAAGCAGAGGTCGCGCGCGATCATTTGCAGGCTGACGGCACGGATGTCGAGCGGCGGGTCGTCCTGATTGTGGATGGTGATGGTCCAGCTGGTTCCGGTCGGGGAGCTAAACGACGAGGCCGACCAAGATGCGGGGATGGCGAGGTGTTCCTCGTCGATCTTGTGGCCGTCGCGCGTGGTGTGGAGGCGGAGGAGATTGCCGTAGCTGGGGATGGGAGCGGCGGGTTGCTCGTTCTGCGCGGAGGGCGATGAGGGACGGATGACGACACTGACCTGACGGCTGAAGTTGATGGGGCGAGGGCCGATGGAGAAGCGGATTCGGTCGATGGGGACGTGGGGAGGGATGGCGAAGTTGATTACGGAGTCGCGGCCTTGCTGCGCGACGTCGGGTGTGGCGGCGACGGTGACGTAAGGCGGCGCGCCGGCGAACTGGCGGTGGGCAGTGAGCGCGGTGATTTGCGCGGGCCGAAGCGGACCGCTGACAGAGAAGTGCAGGTAGCGGAAGTCGGATGGCGGGAGATGGAGGATGGTGCTGCGTCCGAGCTTCTGCCGGGTGAAGTCGAAGACGGTATAGGAGCCGAGGCTGGTGGCCTGGCCGGACGGCATCTGGCTGCCGGAGACGCGGACGGTGGCGATGAAGTCGTGCGCGTTGATGGAGAGATCGAGGTCGCTGTAAGAGCCAGCGGGCATGGCGGCGTCAAAGACATCGGAGCCGTTGCGAAGGCCGAGATTGAGCAGGGTGATAGTTTGCGGGCTGGACTGGAGGGTGGCGGCGGTGCTGATGGCGTAAGGCAGGAGGGCGTTGCCCTGATAGAGACGAAGGCTGGCCAGGCGCGGGCCGGACTGGGCGAAGACTTCAGGGTCGAGGGTGACGCAGGTTTGACCGGGCTGCGCGGGCGTGTTGAAGACGGCGCGGTCGTAGTGGAAATAGCGCAAGCCGGGCGTGGCAGCGGTGAAAAGCAGGAGTGCGGCGATGCGAAGCTTCATTGGGTTTTGTGCTGTCCGCGGAGGTTGAGCCAATCGCGCTGATATGCAAAGCTGACGGCGAGTAGGAGGGCTCCGAGGCCGAGGAAGCTGAGGATGCGGTAGCCCTCGCTGAGCTGGTTCATATCGATGAGGAAGACCTTGCCGATGGAGACAGCGAGCAGCACGAGCGCCTGCCAGCGCAGTAAGGCGGAGCGTTGCATGAATCCGAGGAGGAGGAGGACTGCTCCGTAGAGCATGAAGAAGGCGGAGTAGGAGAACTGCTCGTACACGCCGTAGTCGCGCAGGAAGACATCGCCGCCGGCGACGCGGAGGTTGGTCCAGTAGCTGTGAATCTCAAGGCTGACGGCGATGAGGATGAGGATGCTGACGGTGAGAGCGGCGATGGCGGCGGTGACCCGCCAGGTAATGGGGAAGGGCGGGCCTTCGGACTCGGTAGAGCGTGACGCGAGCCATGCGGCAACGGCGAAGACTGCGATGGCGACGAGGTAGGTTCCGAATCGCTGGTTGAAGAAGAGGGTTGGCGCGGCGGGGGGATTGATGACGAGTAGAGCGAAGAGTCCAAGGACGAGCGCGATGAGCGCGAGGGCGCGCAGCATGCGCTGCGGAACGATGCGGGTGAGCCAGAGGAGGGCGGCGCCTTCAACGAGCCAGCCGATGGTGAGCCAGCGTCCGTGGGTCTGGAGCGGGATGGCGAGGGTGATGAAGATGACGGCGATGATGAGATCGATGGATTTGAGGCCGGCGGGGATGATGCGGTCCGCGGGGATGGGCGCGCGGAGCAGCAGCAAGTAGAAGGCGGCAAAGGCGAGCGCGATCCAGGGCTTTGCGTCGGATGAGCCTGTGCTCTCGACGAGAAGATAGAACCCGAGGAAGCCGAGCGCGGCGTTGGCGAGCGGGAGGATGAAGTGTGCGAAGGCGTCGCGGGGAGAGAGCGCGGTAGCGTTGCTCTGCGTGCTGAGGCGGACGAGGTGCGGCGCGAGGGCGAAGAGCAGGAAGAAGACGGAAAGGAAGAAGGCGGTGATGCCGAATTCGGAGCTGGAGTAAAAGCGGAACGACCATTCCGCGAAGAAAAAGACGACGCCCGCGAAGGAGGCGATGAGGAGACGCGACCAGGGGCGCAGAGCTATGAGCGCCAGCGTGGCGAGATTGAGCAGGAGCAGATAGGAGAAGAGCGCGAGTTCGCGGTTGATTCCGGTGGAAAGGAGCAGAGGTGTGGAGTAGCCGCCGACGATGGCGTAAAGGGCGAGCAGCTCGGAGCTCTGGGACCAGGCTATGAATCCGTTGAAGGCGGTGACGGCGATCATGGCGGCGAAGGCGATAGATGAAGGGATGAGATGAAAGAGCGAGAAGGCCGCCCAGATGGACAGATAGAGGATGCCGCTGCCGGCCGCCTTAAGCGAGTAGGAAAAAGCAGGAAAGCCTTTGGCGCGGAAACGCTCGGACCATGCGATGAGTCCGGCGCCGGCAACGATGCCGATGAGGACGCGGCCGGCGGGGCCGATCCAGTGATTGTCGATGGCGAACTTGAGGAACCAGGCCATGCCGATGAGGACAGCGATGATTCCGATGCGATTGAACCACTGTGAGCCGATGCGGGACTCGAGGGAGTGGTCGGATGCGGTGGGTTGCTGAGCGAGAAACAGCGGCGGTGCGATGGGTAGTGCGGAGCTTGGCGGCGGGGGTGTGGCTTGTGTCTGAGTCTGGGGCGCAAGCTGCGGGGTGGGTTGCGGTGGCGTGGGCCCGGCCGTGGGCTCGCCGAGAGTGATGCCGCGGGCGCGCAGGGCGGATTCGAGGCGATAGACGCGCTGGGCGAGGCGCGCGATCTGCTGCTCCAAGGCCGGCTCAGAACTTGCTGGAGGCTTGGGCTCAGGAGTGTCTGGAGGCTTCGCTTCCATCGGTGACTACTTTATCAGCAAAGAATGAAGGTTTGAGACGGGAATTCTGCGGATGGAATTGCGGGTGCGTCGTTTTGCTGAACCGTTTCATCTTATGGCTGAGGGATTACGATGCGCATTGCCTTCTTAGGACTGGGAAAGATGGGTTCGGCGGCGGTGAGGTACTTGATCGGTGCCGGGCATGGGCTGACGGTGTGGAACAGGACGCGGGCAGATGCGGAGCCGCTTGCGAAGCTGGGAGCAAAGGTTGCGGAGACTCCGGCGGCGGCGGTTGCGGGCGCTGAAGTGGTGATGTCGATGGTGTTCGACGACGCGGCGCTCGAAGAGGTACTGTTCAAGGGCGGCGCATTGAAGGGGATGATGCCGGGAGCGGTGCATGTTTGCCTGAGCACGATCAGCGTGGCGCTGTCAGACAGGTTGACGGTGCTGCACAAGGCGGAAAAGCTGAGATTTGTGGGGGCCCCGGTGTTTGGACGGCCCGAGGTGGCGGAAGCGGGCAAACTGTTTACTGTGGTTGCGGGCGAAGCAAAGGCTGTCGAGACGGTGAAGCCCTTGCTGGAGACGTTCAGCCGCGAAATGAAGGTGGTTGGGGAAAAGGCGTCGGCAGCCCACTCGGTAAAACTGGGCGGGAATTTTATGATTGCGGCGATGATTGCGTCGCTTTCAGAGGGCCTGGCATATGCGGAGGCGCTGGGCGTCGATCCAAAGTTGTTCTTCGAAACTGTAAATGCGGCACTGTTCCGGTCGCCGTTTTATGAAGCGTACGCGAAGGTGATGCTCGATCCTCCTGTGCAGCCGGGAGCGACGATTGCGCTGGGCGAGAAGGACGTTCGGCTGTTTCGCGAGGCGGCGCAGGGTGCGAAGGTGCGGACCCCGCTGGCGGATGAGCTCATTGCGCGTCTGGATTACGCGATTGAGGAAGGAATGAAGGACGCAGACTGGCCGGTGGCATATTACCAGTTGGCGCGCGATCAGAAGGAAATAGCATAGTCATATGCGAACGAAACTGAACGGATCGGTGGTTTTTATTACGGGCGCGAGCGCCGGGATTGGCGAGGCGTGCGCGTTTGCATTTGCGGCGGAGGGCGCGAAGCTGCTGCTGGCAGCGCGCCGCGTGGAGAAGCTGGAGACGATGCGCGCAAAGCTGAAAGAGGCAGGCGCGGCGGACGTCCATGCGTTCGGGCTGGATGTGCAGGACCGCGCGGCAGTCAAGAAGGCGATTGCGGGGCTTCCGGAGGAATGGCGCGCGATTGATGTGCTGGTGAACAATGCCGGGTTGAGCCGCGGGCTGGACAAGCTGCATGAGGGAGACGTTCAGGACTGGGAAGAGATGATCGATACCAATGTGAAGGGGCTGCTGTATGTGACGCGGGCGGTGGTTCCGGAGATGGTGAAGCGCGGGCGCGGCCATGTGATCAATCTGGGGTCGACGGCGGGCGAGATCACGTATCCGAAGGGCGCGGTGTATTGCGCGACAAAGGCGGCGGAGAAGGCGATCAGCGACGGGCTGCGGCAGGATTTGCTGGGGACGCCGGTGCGGGTGACAAGCGTGGATCCGGGGATGGTGGAGACGGACTTCAGCGTGGTACGGTTCAGGGGCGATGAAGGACGGGCAGCGAAGGTGTATCAGGGGCTGATTCCGTTGAAGCCGGAAGATGTGGCGGACGCGATTGTGTGGGCGTCGACGAGACCGGCGCATGTGAATATTGCGCGGATCGGGATAACAACGATCGACCAGGCGAATTCGCTTCTTTTTAATAGGAGTTGAAGTCCGGTCAGCTGGCGAAGCGGTCAGTCAAGGTCCGGTCAGTTAAAAAGTGGTCAGTGGAACTGCGCGTTCTGGAGTTTAGATCCCTGTTCCCCACACAAGCAAAAGAAGCTTGTGTGGGCCACCGTCATTATTTTTGAGCTACCTTTATTATTCGATTGCGTTGAGTTTGGCTTCGATGTCGGCGAGGGCGGCTTCGAGGGCGGCGCGGCGGTGCGGGTTGGAGGTGCGCTGCGAGAGGATGAGCTCTCGCTGCAGGTCGAGGGCCTGGCGGTTACGCTGGCGCTGTGCGTAGGCGGCGCGTACCTGGCGGGCGACCTCGTCAGGGTTGGATGCGCCTGCCTGCTTTTCGGCCACCTGTTCTTCTACGGATTTACTTTCCCATCCTCTGGCCATACTTCAATGCTACAGGGAAAGGGTGGCGAATAGCCAACAGGCAGCCAGGAACCAACCGGTCAGCCGGTGAAGCGGTCAGCTATGAGGGGGGTAGTGAATTATCAGATCTATCGTTTAGGAGCTTCTTCCCGAACGTCTATCTCGTAAAGAGATTCCGTGCTGCCCGGGCGTGCGCCGATCACTCGATATTGCCTATTGTTGGTCGTGAAATAGTCTCCAGCCCGAGGAAGCGAACTGGTTTTATCGGCCAATCTGACAGGTCGATTTGTGTGTGTGAAAAGCTTCTCTCCGGAATCAACGTCATAGCCTACAAGAGTGCCAGTCGTCTCAATATTCATTCTTACCCTTCTGATGGAATCTATCAGGCGACGGGGACGAGCGATTCGGGCTGGGCGGATTTTTGCTCGAAGAATTGTTCGACGGCGGAGAGGATGGCGTCGCCGGATTTGGATTCGTAGATGGACTTGCGGAGGTGGGCGCCGTTGGCGACTCCGTGGGTGAACCAGGAGGCGAACTGTTTCATTTTGCCCTGGGCTTCCTTGTCGCCGGCGCCGGCTTCGGCGAGCAGCATTTCAAAATAGGTGCGGATCATGCGGTAGCGGTCGAGCTCCGTGGGCTGGTCGTAGCGTCCGGTGGCGGTGTACTGCGCGATCTGGCGGAAGATCCAGGGATTGGCGGGGGCGGCGCGGCCAATCATGACGGCGTCGCAGCTGGTTTCGGCGACTAGGGCGGCGGCGTCTTCGGGGGTGCGGACGTCTCCGTTGCCGATGACGGGGATGGAGACGGCGTTCTTGACGGCGGCGATCCACTCCCAGCGGGCCTGGCCGGTGTAACCCTGCTCGCGGGTGCGGGCGTGGAGAGCGACGGCGGCAAGTCCGGACTCATGCGCGAGGCGCGCGAGGTCGACGCAGATGATGTGGTCGTCGTTCCAGCCCAAACGGAACTTGACGGTGAAGGGGATGGTGACGGCGGCGCGGACGGTTTTGAAGATCTTCTGAATGAGCGGGAGGTCGCGCAAGAGGCCGCTGCCTCCGTTGCAGGAGACGACGCGCTTGGCGGGGCAGCCGAGGTTGAGGTCGACCATGTCGAAGCCAGTGTCCTGCACGATGCGGGCGGCGTCGGCGAGGGTTTCGGGGTTCGAGCCGAAAAGCTGCGCGGAGATGGGGTGTTCGTCGTCGTAGAAGGTAAGATAGCGCTTGCGCTTGGACTCGCGCATGCGGGCGAGTCCGTCGGCAGAGGTGAACTCGGTCATGATGAGTCCGCAGCCGGACTGCTGGTTGGAGATGGTGGTATCGACGGAGTTCTTTTCCCACATCTCTTCGAGATGTGGGGCACCCGCGCCGGTGGTGGGTGAGGGTTCGGTGGTGTGGGTGAAGAGGCTGGCGTTGCGGATGAAGCGGCGGAAGACGGTGTCAGTGACTCCGGCCATGGGGGCGAGAACGGTCGCGGGGGCGACGCGGACTCCGCCGATGGAGACGGATGCGGGCACACGGGTGCCGGAGGGCATGGCGTGCTCGATCGGGTTGTCCCAAGCCTTTTTCACTTGCTGGCCACTCCGCTAAAAAGCCTCCGCGTTCGGCGGAGGCTTTCGTGTGTTTCCGTTGGCTCGCGATTTACTTCGCGGCCGGCTCCGCTTTGGCGTATTTGCGGCGGAAGCGCTCGACGCGACCCGCGGTGTCGATGAGCTTTTGCTTGCCGGTGAAGAAGGGGTGGCAAGCGGAGCAGATTTCGGCGTGTATGTCTCCCCTGTGGGTGGAGCGGGTGACAAAGCTGTTTCCGCAGGCGCACATGACGCGGACTTCGTTGTAGTTAGGATGAATTCCTGCTTTAGGCATGATGTTTCTGAACCTTTCCTGCAATCCCTTTATTTTACTGGGGAGTGTTGGCTGGGGCAAGGCGAAATCTGGCTTGCCACTTATTCGATGATCAGTGGTGGGCGGCGGATGCAGGGATGGTGATGGGCATGTCGAGGGTGCCGAGGCGCTGGCTGGTGAGGTCGCTGACGCCGAGTCGGAGGCGGTATTGTCCGGGCGGGAGTTGAAGCTGCTGGGTGAAGGCGATGCCACTTTTGAGGATCGACTGATATTCGGCGGGCGTGAAGTTGAGATTGAGTATGCCGGAGGATTGGGGCGGGGCCGCGGGTTGAGCGGCGGGTTTGCCGGGGTCATCTTTGAAGGCGATCAGGCAGACGAACAACTGGCCGCGACGGTGACCGTCTGCGGCGGGGACGAGGTTGAGATTGGCGGCGCTGAGGTTGGAGTGGACGAGGATGGTGGAGTGCTGCGCGTCGGGGAGATCGACGGTGGAGTGGAGAGCGAGCGAAGTGGACTCGGGCGTTTCAGGCTGGAGAGCGACGTTGAGCCGCTGGATGGGATTCGGCGCGGGGGCGTTGCCGGGGTATGCGAAGTAGCCGCGACGGTAGGCGAGGGTGTCGCCCTTCTGGGCGAGCTCGACGCGGATAGTGCGAAACTTCTTGTTCCACTTTTTGTTCTGCGGCTGATAAGCGAGGGTGTAGAAGTTGGAGGCGTCGTCGAGGTCGCGGCGCATGGCTCCGGCGAGGTCGTTGGTGCTGACGATGGCCTGGCCGCCGGTTTGGTCAGCGATGTCGTTCATGCTGGCCTTGAGTGCTTTATTGGTGAAAAATTCCGCCATATTTTGGTAGGGTGTTAGCCCGCGAACGCTCACCGGATAGACGGCGATGCGGGCACTGGCAAGAACGTTCGACATTCGGCGCGCGTCGACGGGGAGCGTTTGCCCGAGAAAGTTGTGAGTTGTGTTCAAAGCAATTGGAAAACTCCATGAGACCCAGAAGAGATTTTTGCGACCCTGATAAGGGCTCATTATTCGGGCGAGTTGCGTGAGCGCTGAGATGGTCGAGAAGGTTCGGATGTTTAGGTTGGTGTCCTGGGTCTGGATGTTGCCGTCCATGGCTGTCGGCATTTCCGGGCTGCTGCTGCCACCTGGCTCCGGCATTCCTGCATTGATGCCTTTATGGGCCTGCACATCGAATTCATGCGCGGTCGCTTCCTCTTCAGCTACTTCCAGATTGGATGGCATCTGGCCGACGTCAACAGGCTTGAGCATTTTGGCGGCGGCGGCGAGTAGTTGCGGGCTACCGGTAAAGCTTTGGATCATCTGGAGCCGATCGGTCAGCGTGAAGAGGGAGATGCGACGGCCAGGCGGGAGTGCCTTAAGGAACTTGAGCATCTGCTCGCAGGCAACGAGTTGCTGCCGTGTGGATGTGTTGAGAAGATCGAAGAGCAGGATGGTGACGGCGCTGGATTGGCCGGGTTTGCCGGTGTTGGAGAATGCGAGGCTGGAGGCTGGCTTTGGCGCGGGCGCGGCGGGGTTGTAGCTGTGCACTGCAAAGTAGTCGATGTGCTGTGGCTTGCCGTCTTCGAAGACACGGAAGTCTTTCTTTGTAAGGCCGTGGACGATGTGTCCGGCGCCGTCGCGCACGACGACGTCAACATAGACGATGCGGCTGGTGACCTGGATAGTGGTAGGAGCCGGCCTAGCTGATTGCGCGGCGGCGAGCGCGGGAAGTAAGAGCGTGATGAGGAACTGCGCACAGCGTCTTTTCAAGAGCGCCTCGCGAGAGTGGAGCACTTTGGTTGACGGATGGAAATGTAAAACAGACTCAGATCGAGTGACAAAAGCTAAGCCTGGCGATGATCCGAATCAGAAAAGGGATGTGAGGTGACGGGGTACAGTGCAAAACTGCGGAAGTGCTATTATTACTACTGAGGTATACCTCATGCCTACCATTGAGAAGCTCAGCATCGCGCTGCCCACCGAGATGGCGACTCGTGTTCGCCAGGCTGTGGAGGCCGGCGAGTATTCTTCGCAGAGTGAAGTGGTGCGCGATGCACTCCGCGACTGGCAGCATAAGCGAAGCCTTCGCTCTCAGGGCGTTGCCGAGCTACGCAAGCTCTGGCTGGAGGCTGTTGCAGACGATTCCGAGGGACTTGAGCCGGATGCGGTGTTCGATGCGCTGGAGCGCAAGTATCAGGCACGGGCTGAGAGCAAAAAGCGCTGATGCGTCTGCGATTGTCCCCGTACGTACCGCGCGACCTTGAGGAGATTGCGGCATATATCGCACTGGACAGTCCAAGACATGCGTTGAAGACTGTCCGCCTACTTCGCGCTGCTTTTGCGGAGATTGCAAAGCAGCCGAAGCTCTACAGATTGCGACCGGAATTGGCCCCCGACGCCCGGATTGCCCGGGTGGGGCGCTATCTGATCCTATTCCGCATTCATAAAGGCACAGTCAGAATCGAACGTGTCGTCCATGGCGGCCGTGACCTGGAGCGGATTCTGATTGAAGTTGAGCCACAGAGTTAAGCCGACAACAGAGTCTTTTCCCCGAGAAGAACGGGTGTATCCGCTGAGAACGCGGCCCTGTTATGAGGCGGCACGGGTTTGGGGTTGGGTCTCGGATTGTGAGGCGGGCAGTTCGGGTTCGACGCCCTCCTGCAGATCCCATCCGGGGAGGTACTGGCTGCCGGTGATGAGGCGCGCGCCGTAGGTGAAGGTGAAGTAGTTCCAGATCCAGTCCAAGAGGACGATGATGCGGTTGCGAAAGCCGATGAGGAAGAGAATGTGGACGGTGAGCCAAGTGACCCAGGCGGGAAATCCGCTCCACTTGCCACGGAAGGGCCACTTGATGTTGGCGATGGCGGCCAAGCGGCCGATGGTGGCCATGTCTCCCTTGTCGAAATAGCGGAAGGGTGTGCGGGAGTGGTGGGACATGTCTTCGGCGATCATTTTCCCGACGTGATCGCCCATCTGCATCGCGGGCTGGGCAACTCCAGGGACAAGCTTGCCGTCCTGCTCAAAGTGGGCGAGGTCGCCACAGACGAATATCTCAGGATGGCCAGGCGGGTTGAGGGTCTGGTTGACAATGACGCAGCCGCGGCGGTCACTAGGGCAGCCGAGGAGCCTGCCGAGCGGCGAGGCCTGGACACCGGCGGCCCAGAGGGTGACGACTGATTCAATGCGGCGGTCGCCGGCGATGACGTATCCGGGCTGGACATTTGTGACCTGGACACCGGTGTGGACTTCAACGCCGAGATCGGTGAGTTGTTCGACGGCTTTGCGCGAGAGCACTTCCGGGTAGGCGGCGAGGACACGAGGGCCACCTTCGAGCAGGAGAACGCGGGCCATGGTGGGGTCGATGTGCCGGAAGTCATGCCGCATATAGAGCTTGGCGATGTCGGAGATGGCTCCGGCGAGCTCGACGCCGGTGGGACCGCCGCCGATGACGACGAAGTTGAGGGGCGGGTGGGATCCGGTTTCGAGCATCTGGCGCTCGGCGAGCTCGAAGGCAAGGAGGATGCGGCGGCGGATCTCGATAGCATCCTCGACGGTCTTGAGGCCGGGAGCATACTCGGCCCACTCATCGTGACCGAAGTAGGAGTGGGTGGCTCCAGTGGCGACGACGAGGTAGTCGTACTCCATGATGGCGCCGCTTTTGAGCTGGGCGAAGCGCTGGTCGAGATCGAACTGGGTGACTTCATCCATGAGGACTTCAATGTTGAGCTTGCTGTGCATGATTCCCCGGATGGGCGAAGCGATGTCGGCAGGAGAGAGCACAGCGAGCGCAACCTGATAGAGCAGCGGCTGGAAGGTGAAGTGGTTGCGGCGGTCGATAATCGTGATGTCGACGGGGAGTTTCGACAGGGCCAAGGCGGCGTGAGTGCCAGCGAATCCGCCGCCGATGATGAGAATGCGCGGGCGGCGGGTCTCGGCGATAGCGGGGATTCTGTGGATGCCGGCAACGGCGGCTGGAGCCATGTATGTCTCTCCTCCTCTTGACGGATGTGCCTAATTGTATGGTAGCGGATGGAAATTGGATGGCGGCCGGAGCGCAAAAGCTGAAAAATGTAGCGCGAGACAGAAAGAGGGATGAGGCGTGTGCCCCATCCCTCTTGTTTCTTAGTGATTACAAGCTAGCGTCGATGGTCGTGGTTGTTTTGCTTTGGGGGCTTGCTGCGGCTTTGGGGATGACTCTGGGGATGTTGCTGCTGCGGGCGGGCCTGAGGGCGTGATTCAGGCCGGTTGTACTGCTGTGGCCGTTGCTGCTGCGGCCGGTTGTATTGCTCTGGACGCTGTTGCTGCTGTGGCCGGTTGTATTGCTCTGGACGCTGTTGTTGCTGCGGCCGGTTGTATTGCTCTGGACGCGGTTGTTGCTGCGGCCGGTTGTAGTTCTGCGCGGGGCGAGTGTTGTTTGGCCGGTTGTAGTTCTGTGCGGGCCGGACGTTGTTGGTCGGGTGATAGTTATTGTTTGGCCGGTAATTGTTACTGGGCCGGTAGTTGGGCCGCACATTCGGAGCATTGTGCGCAACTCTCATGTTGTAGTTGCGCGCGGCCACGTTGCGGTCATAGCGGCCATAGTAACCGTGGTTCACGACGCGGACGCTTCGGGAGATGTAAACGTTGCGCTGGTAGACGACGGTGTGAGTACGCCAACCCATGCCCCAGTAGTGGTAACCCCATCCCCAGTGGTTCCATGAAGCGATTGCGATGCCCACGCCGAAACCAATAGCGACGCCGACTGCAACGTAGTATCCGACGGGGCGGGGTGGCGGGTAGTATCCGCCCCAGGCGACGACCGGCGCACCGTAGACGACCCAGGGGTTATACCAGGGGACGTAGACAATGGTGGGATTTGCAGGCGCGATGATGATGTTGCCAGGTTGATAATCCACCGCCAGTTGCGAATTCGAGCGGAGGTTGCCAGCGGCATAGGCGCGGGCGCGCATATCCTGAACGGCATTCATAACGTCCTGCGGCTGGTTGTAATAGGCGTTGCCGAGTTGCGTTGTCCAGTCCATGTTTTGAGCGAGGTTGTATAGGACGGACGGGAATGCGATGAGCGCCTTGATGCTGGGATCCCAGTTCATGCCGTTGGCCATATTGCCCAACTGATCGGGCGGGAGGCCCTGGTTGGCGCGGAGGAAGTTTTCGGCATCGGCGATCTCGTCGGGATAGGTTGAAGCGGCGAGAATCTGCGCGACGAGGGCGTCAGGGTAAAGCGCGATGGGCGCGACGAGGCTATCAAGCTGCTCGGGCGGGAGCGGGTTGTAAGCCTGCGGAGGAGGGCCCTGATTGTAGTTGCCGCCCTGCTCAGGGTACTGTCCCTGGTCGGGCGGCGGCGGAGCCTGGCTGTACTGACCCTGATCAGGCGGAGGGGGTGGTGCGGTCTGCGCGTATACGTCGCCGATTCCAAGGGGAATCATTAGATAGGCGAGCGCGACTGCCAGCCCCTTGCGGCCGAGATTAAAAACCGCGGCCGCAGAAGAGTTGAGATTAAAGCTAAGGGTGTTGCTGTCTTTATTCATACTGAGCCTTGTCTTTCGGGCAATTCAATTACTTCCACTCAGACACTAAAAGGGTATGCCTAGTTGCGCGGAACCGTCCAGATAATGATTGTATGGGCATGGTCCTGTGCGCTGCGCACGACGGTTGCCGGGGGAAATGTCTTCAGGCCGACGTAAGGAAAGGCTACATTCTGCCCTGATGGCTTGCGTTTACAACGGTTGCGGGTACTGGGTGAGCATGAAGTTGAGCATGGCTGAACTGCCGGTGACGGCAGTGACGTAGAGGCGCACGGGCTGGCCGGATGCGGAAATGGGATTGAGGGTGACGGTTCCGTCGGCCGCCGAGGTGAGCTGGAGCGCTTGCTTCTGAATGAGGGGAGCAGGTGAACAGACGGATTGCGGCGGGCAGGCGAGTGTCCAGGCATCGAGGGTCTCGTAGATGGTGACGACGGCGCCGGCGAGGGGATCGCCGCTGGGGTCGGTGACCTGAAGGACGATGGGCGTGAAGAGCTGGCCGACGGGGATGTTCTGCGTGATTCCCGAGATGGGAGTGAGTTGCGCAGTGGAGGGCGAGACGGAGATGACGTTGAACTGCGTGCAGATGGTTGCTCCAGAGATGCAGGCATTGACGGGGACGGTGATTCCGGCGGAGAGCGGGCCTGCGGCGAGTTGCTGGGTGACGATTCCGTTGCTGCCGCTGAGCGAGGCGCTGGTGGGCGCGGTGACGCCGCTGGTGACGGGCGTCCAGGTGACGGCGGTGTCAGCTGCGGGTGCGCCATTTTCGAGGACGAGGCCCTCGGGGAACCATTGGGCGGTGGCTCCGGCGGCGAGGTAGAGATTGGGCGTGAGCGCGCTGATGGTGGAGGTTGTGGCAGATTGCGCGGCGAAGGTGGTGGAGACGCCGGCTCCGTTGGCAAGCGTGGCGGTGATGGTGGTGGAGGTGGTGGAGCCGGCAGAGACAGCGAGTGACGCGGAGCCGTTGGCGGCGGTGACGACGGAGCAGGTGGGCTCGCCGCAGGCGAGCGTGGCGGAGCCCTGCGTGACGGAGTAGGTGACGGTGGCCCCGGCGGCGGGTGTGCTGCCGTTGGCGACGGCGACGGTGAAGGCGAGTGGCGCGTCAGGGGTGACATTGCCGGAGGGCGCGGAGACGATGGCGATGGTGTCGCTATCCTGTGCGCCGTAGCTGAGGCTGTCGGAGATGACGGCGACGCCAAGGGTCTGGGGGTCCTGCACGGCGACGTCGACGGTGCCGGTGACGCCGTTGGAGGGCGGAGCGATGGCGGTGATCTGCGTGGGCGAGACGCTGGTGACGGCGGCCTGGATGCCGTTGACGAAGACGGCGGAGTTGGCGCGGAAGCCCATTCCGGTAATTGCGATGGGGCCGCCGGTGGATGGGATGATGGCGGGCTGGACAGTGTCCGCATAAAGGATGCGGCCGCGGTAGAGGTAGTCGGGACGGCCGTCACCACGCATGTCGGCGATGCCGAGGCGGACTTCACTGTCGGCAAGGGTGACGACGGGGAGTGTGGTGAGGCCCGGGACGTCTCCGTTGAAGGGCTGCGTGGTGAGGGTGACGGGCGTTGCGGTGGTGGCGTCGGTGCCGTTCCACATGCCGATGACGGGCTGGGCCTTGTCGAGCGTGGGATTGCCGGAGTCGTCAAGGGCCTGCACCTCGACGGTGAATTCGCGATTGGCCTTGGCCCACCACTGGAGCCAACTGGTGTGTCCATAGCCGGCGAGGCGCGCGGTCCACTCGCCGCTGGGCGGGACGGTGACGGGCGAGCCGACCACGCCGTCGTCGCCGCTGAGGGAGTCTCCGGCGGAGTTGCCGATGGTGACGTTCTGAATGACGGAGGATCCGGCGGCGAGGCCGGGAAGAGCGATGGTGGGCAAGGTTCCGGAGGGTGTGACCTGGCCGGTGGTGTAGGGACCGACGGATTCGGAGTAGATATAGAGCGAGTTAATGGGTTGGAAGCTGAGCTGCCAGGTGTCGTTGGCGTCGCCGGGAGGAATGGGTACGCCGCTCAGGTCGAAGTAGCCTTCGAGCGTGGTGTCGGCGCTACCGAAGCGGGCGAGGACGTTGCCGGAGGGGTCGGTGAGTCCGGTGATGATGTTGCCCGCGTTGCCGTGGAAGCGCACGCCACTGACGGCGGTGACGGTGTAGCGGACATCGGGAAGGTCGGTACCGGAGATCATGGGGCGAAGGACGACGTTGACGCCCTGCATGCCCTGTCCGCCGCGGAAGGAGATGGTTCCAGTGACGGAGAGGGTGTTGGCGGCGGTGAGCTTTTTGTTTTTGAAGCTGGAGATATTGGCGGCGGTGACGGGGTAGAGGCGGTTGAGCGCGGCGACGTCGTCGTAGCGGAGGGCGGCGGCGTTGGGCATGCAGGTTTCTCCGCTGGCGTGGCAGAGGCGCTCGATGGGATGCATGATGGGCCATCCGGCGAGGTCTTCGGAGGTGACGCTGCTGGTGGCGAAGTGTTCTTCATTGGCCTGGGACCAGTCGAGTCCGAGAACCTGTCCGAAGGCGCGGATGAGCTGGTACTCGAGGACGGCGATCTGTGTGGAGTTGGTAGCGCAGAGTCCGTTGACGAGGATGAGGGAGTGGACGATGTTGCCGGAGGTGGAGAGATTGTCGACGAAGGTGAAGACGCCGTCCTGCTGGCATATGGTGGGGGTGCTGGCTCCGGCGCCGAAGAAGGTGTCGATGACGGAGCCATCCTCGTCGTAGACGATGGCGATGGGCTTGGCGGTGTAGGTGGATTGGATGTCAGCAGGGATGGTGAGGGTGTCTCCGGTGCGGGTGACGTTGGTTCCGTTGACGTCTTCGCTGAGGCTGCCGCCGGAGGCGATGTTGATGGCGGCGGTGGGGACGGCGTTCCAGACGGCAGCAGCGGAGGCGACAAGGGCGTTGGCCTGGGTGTGAGGGACCTGTGCGCTGAGGTCGCCGAGGTCGGTGTAGTAGGTGAGCTTTCCATTGGCCCAGACGATGGGCTGTCCGGTGACTGAGGGCGAGAAGTATGCGGTTCCGGCGACGTAGCGCGGACCCCCGGCATGGGCGGAGGCGGCGGCGAGTGCGGCGAGGGCAAAGAGGACGAGCAGGCGCTTCATGGGAGACTCCGGCGTTCGCCGAAGCGCGGATGGGGCGGGTTCGGCGAAGGCTGTGTCTATTTCGCCATTAAGGAGCGTGAGGTTGAGGGGAAATCAGAGCGGGAAGTAGGGGCGGAGTTCAGGAATGGGAACGTGGGGTGGTGGAGTTTCAGAATGGGAGGACTTCGCGTCCAGCGACAGGCGCTTCGCGCAAAAGCACGAACGGGGCTCGTAGTGAATCAAGGCTTGAAAAGAAGCTTGGTGTTCATCTGAAAAATCCCAATCATGCTCAAGATAAGTTCGAAAGCCAAGGGAAGAATCAAAAAAGACCAGGGTCTGGACATCTGAATCGGAGCATTGGCAGCTTTGTATCTCCTGAATCCTATTAACCAGGGAATTGCCGAGACAATGAATAAGATCGTGGATATTTCCAAGCCGAGCTTCGGCGGAAATTGCCCGGGTGGGAATTGAAACATAACTGCCCAATACATTAAGAGGACGAACACAAGCATCGACAATAGGCTTGTTATCCAAAAGAGACGAAATCGCATTCTCTACGAACGACTTTCCTCTTCCGTATCGGCCTGCATTCAGAGCTCCTCAGATTTTCGCGCTGACAACAGAAGCCGCCGATTCTTCGCTTCGCTCAGAATGACATTGGGAGGTGTCTGAAGCTTAAATTTCGGGGAAGAAGTCGAAGAAGGCGTCGATGCTTTGGCGGAGCTGGGTTTCGATTTGTTCGCGGGAGCCTTCGAGCAGGTGCATGGTGACACGGGCGGTGTTTCCGTTTTTGAGCTCGATGGGGGCTTCTCCGACGGAAGAGATTTCATCGGCGGGTAGAAGGCGCATTCCGTAGACAAGTGCGAGGTTTGCCATGCGCGTATTGTAAGCCGGGATGCGCTGTGCGCGGGTTGACGTTGTGGATGCGGGTGTTTTTCTGTTTCTCGCTCCGTCTACCGACTCCGCTCTGGCCTGCCGGCAGCAAGATGCGCTCCTGCGGAGCGGCTCATTTCGGCATGGCTAAAGCCACGCGCTGATACATAAAGCGCGCGACGGATGGGGCCCCGCGTTGGTAATGGTGTTGAGAGAAATGCAGGTCCCTCCGCTCCGTTGCCGCATAGTGGCAACGACGGTCGGGATGACATCGGTGGGGAGTGGATGTGGGTGGTTGAGGGGAGATATGTGGCCGGGGTTGAGAGAAATGTAGGTTCTTCGACTTCGTCCTCAGCGCGGAGTCCGCTCAGGATGACATCATTCATTTTTTTGATCGATATGCATGTTCCCCGACTCGTTTGCCGCTGTTGCGGCAAACTTCGCTCAGGATGACATCGTTATTTTTGCTGTACTCAGGATGGCATTCACAGGTGGGGCGGAGATGAGTCGAATACGCGGCGTGGAGCATCAACAGGTACAATCGAAAGCGATTGGACATGGCAGACACGATACGCGACACCGTTATTCTGGGGTCCGGCTGCGCCGGGCTGACTGCGGCGATTTATGCCGCGCGCGCCAACCTGAAGCCGCTGGTGATAGAGGGGCATGAGCCGGGTGGACAGCTCTCGATTACGACGCTGGTCGAGAACTTTCCGGGATGGCCGGAGGGGATTCAGGGGCCGCAACTGATTGAGAACATGAAGGAGCAGGCGGCGCGGTTCGGGGCGGAGTACCGGATGGGGCATCTGGTGTCGGCGGATTTGCGCAAGCGGCCGTTTGCGCTGAACCTGGGCGCGGAGGCAATTCATACGCGGACGCTGATTATTGCGAGCGGGGCGTCGGCGCGGTGGCTGGGGCTGGAGTCGGAAAAGGCGCTGATTGGGCACGGGGTGAGCTCGTGCGCGACGTGCGACGGATTTTTCTTTTCAGGCAAGGAGATTGCGGTGGTGGGCGGGGGCGACTCGGCGATGGAAGAGGCGCTGTTCTTGACCCGCTTTGCGACCAAGGTGACGCTGCTGCACAGGCGGGAGAGTTTTCGGGCGTCGCACATTATGCTGGAGCGCGCGATGGCGCACCCGAACATCGAGTTCCGGACGAATACGGTGGTGACGGAAGTGCTGGGTGTGGAGCAGAAGGAAGTGAGCGGCGTGCGGCTGCGGGATACGGCAACGGGGACCGAGGAGGTTCTGCCGCTGAGCGGGCTGTTCTTGGGCATTGGGCACGAGCCGAACGCGAAGATGTTCGCCGGACAGATTGATCTGGACGAGGACGGATACGTCAGGACCACGGATTATGTTTTTACGCGGGTTCCGGGCGTGTATGCGTGCGGCGATGTGCAGGACCGTCGGTACAGGCAGGCGGTTACGGCAGCGGGGACGGGCTGCATGGCGGCTCTGGAAGTAGAGAAGTATCTCGAAGAGCACGGGCACTAGCCGTGCCGGCCAACTGCTTCGCGTGGCCGCTCCCATTGGTCGCGCGCGGCAGCTTTCCCTATAGCGGTGAAGAAATAATTTGTGGATTAAGTGCGGCGGAGGATTTTGGTGGTCATGCGGAGCGGCCGGAGGATGGGGTAGAACCACCAGAGTGGTCGGGGGAGCATGAGCCACGAGGCGTCTTCGGCGGTGCGGCCGGCGAGAATCCTCCATAGGAGAGCGAGCTTGCCGGCGAATCCACTTTTTGATTTGAGCTGGAAGATGTAACGGTTGACTGGCTCGCCGGAGCTTTGGCTTTGGCTGAGCTGACGGGCTGCGTTTACGACGAGGCTGGCAACAGCGGTGTCGCGTTGGATGCACGGGGCGGCGGGCGGAGGGATAGGTGCGTTGAGGAGTTGCGAGGCGAGCTCGATGCCAACGAGCATGGAGCGCAAACCGCCGAGGCGTGCGGCGGCGGCAAGGCTGGGCCGCCAATCGAGGCAGGGGTAACGACGGAGGAATTCGGCGAGATCGCAGATGCGGCGGAGATCGCACCACTGGTCCCATCCGCCCTGGGCGGCGAGGTAGAGGGGCAGCTCGGCGAGTGCGAGCGATGGGACGGTTGAGCCGGCAATGGAGACGGACTGGAACCCGGAGGGGAAGTCGCTGAGCGAGGGTGCGAGGGCGGTGGCGCTGGTGGCGACACGCCAGTGGAGGTCGACGTCGGCGACTCCGGTGTTGTTGGCGAGCCTGCACTCGCCGACGTGGCGGAGAAAGCTGATGATGGTTTCGATGCTGCCTTTCCAGACAGGACGATAGCCGAGCCGGTCGAAGAGTGGGACGGCGCGGTGGAGATCGGAGGGATGGACGAGCAGGTCGAGGTCATTGAATTCGCGGAGCGAGGGGTCTCCGTAGGCCAGCTGGGCAATGACGGAGCCTTTGAGGACGGCGACTGGGATGCCGGCGGAGTTGAACTCAGCGGTGATACGAAGCATTTCGCCGGTCATGAAGAGGGTCCTGGCGGTAAGGGAGCGGCAGGTTTCGTTCCACTCGGATTGGATGTCAAGGGGGAGTTGGTTCCAGCAAACAGTTTGCAGGCTGCAGTAGACGAGTGGACGGACTCCGTGTATCGCGGCGAGATGGGTGAACGCGCGCCAGTCGATGCCGGAGCTGATGAAGCTCTGAATGCGGGGAGCGTCGGGAATGATGCGAGCGCAGGCGAGAAGCAGGTCGAATTCAGGCGCGTATTTCGCGGTTTTCGCGGAGTCAGGGTTCAGTGTAGCGGCCATATCCATGAGGCGATGATCCGTAGTCGCGGGTTTTAGTGATGCAATCCACACGACTCGTCCAGTATCGCAGGACGGACACGGCAATTACTGCGAAGCGTCTGCATACGCAGCAAGACCGGATTGAGGAGCGCTTGGATCGGCACTTTGTATAATCTTGCCAACTTGGCTTCACTTTCTAATTTCAGCATCGTGATGGAAGCATGGGTGCTTCTATGGGTGTGCCGGATCGGGTTGTGGCTTGCGCCGTTTCCAAGGGTGCTGGCGGGGGTGCAGTATTGCGCTGAGCATTACCGCTCTTCGCGTCCAGTTTCGCCTGAACAGGTGAGTGGGTCGATTGTACGGGCGCTGGGCTACACCTGGCACGCGAGCTGTCTTACGCAGGCTCTGGCGGGATGGATCATATTGACGCGGCATGGAACGGAGAGCCGGGTGCGGATTGGAGTGTCTTCACCGGAGAAGCACGGATTCAAAGCGCATGCGTGGCTTGAGGCCGGGGGACGGGTGATTCTTGGAGATTCCGCGGACGAGCCCGGACTTGATTCTTATCATGTGATCTGGACACTGCCGAGAGAGTAGGACTGCGTCCGGCCGGTAGGAGACTGCGTAAATCAGGAGCAATGGGCATGCCGTCAGCGCCCTAGGGTTGCCCGACAGTTAGAGTTCACGCAGCGGGGTGTGTTACCAAAGATTACTTATGAACAGACAAAATTGAGTACTTAAGTACAGATGGTAATAGTCTTAAGGCTGGGCACTCGTGGTCCGCCCTCAATCCATGTTGGGAGTCTGTTCATGCCTAGTAATGACCTTGAGAATGGTGAAACGCTCGATTCCGAAACCTCCAAAACAGCCAAAAAACCGTATAAAAAACCTAGAGTAACGACTCTTGGGAAGGTTGCAGGCCTGACCAATGGAGGAGGAGGGTCCGTCTCTGACGGTCTTTCCACCCGATCGAGCTCAACCTCTGCCAATAGTCGTGTCAGCAAGCATCCTTCGTAACAAAAGACGGGATCGTTTTTTCCTGTTATTTTTCCTGCACTTATCGATAGCAGTCGGGCGGCCCGCCCTTCGATTTGCAAACCCTCGATGATTAACAGCTGAAGACGGTCTGTGGCGAACCGCAAGATCGTGGTCCGCCACAGCGGTTTCGAGGCGGTGAGGACTGCGCTTCGCATTGGGATTTCCTCTAGAATGCCGATGTAACCGCGCGATTCCCGACTCTGAGAAGTGCGCGGCGGATGCGCCTTTGCGGCGAGCATTTGCCAATCCGCTTAGGAGACAGTTTTGAGTCATGCCAAGTATTGGGCGCGACTGCGAAGGGCGCTTAAGAGATGCGAGGAAGTAGTTCGTAATGGCGGGAATTACCGGAATTTATTGTGCGAATGGCCGACTCGCGCCGGTGAACGAAGTGCAGAAGATGGCCGCGGCAGTCACGCATCGCGGGCCGGATGGCATCCGGTACTGGAACAGCGGCCCGGTGGCGTTCGCGCACCTGCAATTCTGCACGACCCCGGAGTCGGTGGAGGAGCGGCAACCGATGCAGTCGCCGCGAGGCGAGGCGTGTCTGGTGTGGGACGGGCGGCTGGACAATCGCGAGGAGCTGCTTGAGTCGTTGTCGGCACAAGGGGCGCGCCCCGCGGATAATACCGATCCCGGTTTAGTTCTCGCAGCTTATCTGGAATGGGGGACGGAGTGCGTTCAGCGACTCGTCGGGGATTTTGTGTTCGCGATCTGGGATGCGCGGGAGCGCCAGCTCTGGTGTGTGCGAGACTTTGCCGGAGTTCGACCGTTTTACTATTTCTGGAACGGTAAGACCTTTCTTTTTGGGCCGGAGGTGGCGGCTTTGCTGGCGCATCCTCTGGTGTCATTGAAGATCAACGAAGGCATGGCCGGCGAATACCTGGCGACTGTGACCACCAGCCGTGAAGAGACACTCTATTGCGACATCCGCCGGTTACCATCCGGCTCAACGCTGACGATTGACGTATCAGGAGGGTTCCATGTGTCCCCATGGTGGAAGCCGGAACTGAGCCTGCTGGAATACACGACAGATGACGAGTATGCGGAGGAGTTTCTCGATTTGATGGAGCAGAGCGTGCTCAGCAGAATGCGAAGCAACACGCGTGTTGCCGTGGAGCTAAGCGGCGGGCTGGATTCCTCAACGATTGCCGTCATTGCGCAAGCGCTGCTGGAGCGCAGCGGCTCCAACCACGAGGGCGTTCCAGCCATGTCCATTACCTGCCGAGGCATGCCCTGGGATGAATCGGAATACATCGCTGAAGTCGTGAGGCACGCGGGGCTGGACGTCGAGTATCTTCAACCTTTTCGCGCGAATCTGGATCACTTTCGTCAAAGAGCTGGACATTGGCGCGACTTTCCGGGATTTCCGAACGGGGAGCCGATGTCGATCCCGATCAGTCGGGCTGCGAGCCGGAAGGGCGCTCGGGTCCTTCTGAGTGGAGTTGGAGGAGATGAGTTTCTACAGGGTATGTCGGCACACCTCTTCGACCTGGCCAGGGCAGGGGCAATTCAACCCATGCTGGAGCGCGCCAAGGAGGACTGGGGAAGATATGGTGGAGGCCGGCACTGGTCGATCTACCTGGCAAGACATCTCGCCTCGATGTCCGCACCGAGGCAAGCGCACGTGCTCAGGAGAAAGCGAACTCTCGCGCAGAGAAGTATTCTCTCGCAGGAATTCCTCCGCAGGACGCATTTAGCCGACCGACTGATACCTGCGCCGGAGCACCGGAGACTCCATTTTGCCTCGCGCGCGCAGGAAGCGGTCTTTCGCTTTGCCTTCGGCGGCGTGGAGGCGCACGTGTTTGAATGGAATGACCGCGAGTCGGCACACGCGGGAGTTGACGGACGATTTCCGTTTTTCGATCGCAGGCTTGTCGAATATCTGCTGCGGATTCCCGAGAACCAGCGCCAGCGGGGAACCGTGTGGAAGTGGCTGTTGAGGAACGCCATGCGCGGACGGTTGCCAGAGCTGGTGCGCACCAGGCGATCCAAGGCGGAGTTTTCTGAACTGTTCAGAGCTGTCCTGACGACTCCCGAGGCCAAGGCGCGGCTGGAGAGTATGACTTTCTTAAAGCTTACCGACTGGGTTGATCCGCGCCGCCTGGCAGACCGATTGGACCTTGCGTCGCAGCCGGAATCCGAGCTGCCTGTGCTGTACAGGCCGATATGGATGGTTCTGGGCATCGACCTTTGGCTTGAGAGTGTCCTGTCCAACGGCGGAGGCATCTCAATCAGAAGCTGCTAGACTTGCTCATGCGATGAGCGCCCAGATTCTCAATAAAAGTTGCTTATTGAGTTGAATGAGATATTTCATAAGCTGACGTAACAGTTCAGATCTCCTCACACAATCGTGCAGATACTTGCTATGATTATTTAATAGCAGCCCTATCCCCTCAGGAGTGTGCGCATGAATCGGACTGAGCAAGAGATGTCGAGCAAGGATCACGCTACCCCCAAAGCGATCTATGAGAGACCCATGCTGACTACCTTTGGTACAGTCGCCAAGCTGACCATGACCGGTGGAACGGAGGCTCTGCCCGATTCAAAGGTGGCCACTCGTAAGCGCG
>Ga0335074_10001933_pt1 | contig 28120 bp, 22 predicted proteins | sample Lox_Sample_23_FD_206715 | JGI IMG/M metagenome (GOLD analysis project Ga0335074, IMG submission 206715) | Soil microbial communities from Loxahatchee National Wildlife Refuge, Florida, United States - Lox_Sample_2.3 | ecosystem: Environmental > Terrestrial > Soil > Wetlands | place: USA...
CGGGGAGGGGCACCCGCCGGGCGTGCGGGATGACCCGGCTCCGGTCGGCGTAGGACAGCAGCAGGTTGTCGTACTCGGGCAGGAAGCGGGGCGGCGCCCGGCCGAAGGAGTATTCCACGGGGAACTCATCGGGCGCGAACGGGCCGGGACTGGGCGCGTCCGGCACGTCGAGGAGCTCCCCGCCGTCCGGCCCGGTGAAGGCGCGCAGCCGCCCGCGCAGGCCCTCGGTCACCTCGCGCAGCCGGGTCAGGCCGGACCAGGCCTGGATGTCGGCCACGGTGGCCGGGCCGTACGCGGCCAGGTAGCGCAGGACAAGCTCCTGCGTCGCGTCGCGCCCGGTCTGCGGACGCGCGGCGGCGGGCACGGCGCCGAGCCAGGCGGCGGCCAGGAACCAGGCGGGCTGGGCGCTTGAGCCCCACAGGCCGCGCGGCGGCACCTGGACGAGCTGGAGCAGGTGGGTGGCCGCGTAGGCCAGCGAGCCCGGGTCGTGGGCGGGCCAGCGCGCGCTCAGCCGCGCGCCGATCTCTGCCCTGGTCAGCGGGGTCTCGGCAAGCAGGGCGGCCGCGGCGTGGCGGAGTTCGGCCAGGTCGACCCCGGTCAGGCGGGCGCCGAAGTGCCCGGCCAGGGCGCGCTCGATCATCGGCTGGAACAGCGGGCGGAAGGCGAGGAAGTCGGCTGCGGTCACCAGGTGAACCGTGTTGCGCATGAGGTGAGCGCGGAGCACCGATCGTTCGGTCAATATGGTTTTGAGGTCTTCATGGGCAAAGCCGGCCAGCCTCGTCCACAGCCCGACGTAAGGCGCGAGGGGGGCCTGCGCCTGCAGGCCGGCCAGGTGCGCGACCGCCTGCTGCGCGGTCATCGCGTGCCTGCGCAGCAGGAGCTGGCGGTCGAGCGTGGCGCGGTTCAGCGCGCGCAGGCTGAGCCGGTCGGCGGCCATGGTCAGCCCGGCTCACGCCCCGAGCGGAGCAGGCAGTAGGTGACGGCCTCGGCCAGGGCGTGCCACGAGGCGGCGATGATGTTCTCGTCCACGCCGACCGTGTTCCAGGTCTCGCCGGTGCCGTCGTCGGACTCGATGAGCACCCGGGTGACCGCGCCGGTGCCGTGCGTGCCGGCCAGGATGCGCACCTTGTAGTCGGTCAGCTCGAGCGCGGCGAGCTCCGGGTAGAGCTGCTCGAGCGCGGCGCGCAGCGCCTTGTCCAGCGCGTTGACCGGGCCGTTGCCCTCGCCGACCGCGACGAGCCGCTCGCCCTTGGCGGTCAGCCTGACGGTCGCCTCGCTGGTCATCCGGCCGTCGGCCTGGCGCTCGACGATGACCCGCCAGGATTCGACGGCGAAGTACTCCGGCCGGCCGCCGAGCTCGTCGCGGAGCAGCAGCTCGAAGCTGGCGTCGGCGGCCTCGAAGGTGTACCCGCGCGCCTCCAGGTCCTTGACGCGGTCCGTGACGCGGCCGATCGCTTCCTTGTCGCCGGACAGGTCGTAGCCGAGCTCGCGCCCCTTGAGCTCGACCGACGCGCGGCCCGCCATGTCCGAGACGAGCATCCGCATGTCGTTGCCGACCAGCGCGGGGTCGATGTGCTGGTAGAGCATCGGGTCCACCTTGACCGCCGAGGCGTGCAGCCCGGCCTTGTGCGCGAAGGCGGACAGGCCCACGTAGGGCTGGTGGGTGTCCGGCGCGACGTTGGTCACCTCGCTGATCGCGTGCGCGATCCGGCTCATCTCCTTGATGCCCTTCGTGGGCAGCACCGCGCGGCCCTGCTTCAGCTGGAGGCCGGCCACCACGCTGAACAGGTTGGCGTTGCCCGCCCGCTCCCCGTACCCGTTGGCCGTGCCCTGGACGTGCGTGACGCCCGCGTCGACCGCGACCAGCGTGTTGGCGACGGCGCAGGCCGTGTCGTCGTGGCAGTGAATGCCCAGGCGGGCCCCGGTGGCGGCGGCCACGGTGGCCACGACGTCGGCCAGCTCGTTCGGCAGCATTCCGCCGTTGGTGTCGCACAAGGCGATGACGTCTGCGCCCGCCAGGGCGGCGGTGTGAACCACTTCGAGCGCGTAGGCCTGGTTGGACCGGTACCCGTCGAAGAAGTGCTCGGCGTCCAGGAACACCCGCTGGCCGTTCTCTCTCAGGTGGGTGATGGTGTCCTTGATCATCGCGAGGTTTTCTTCGAGCGTGGTCCGCAGCGCGAGCTCGACGTGCCGGTCGTGACTCTTGGCGACGAGGGTCACGACCGGCGCGCCGCTGACGCGCAGCGCGGCGACCTGGGGGTCGTCGGCCGCCTTGACGCCGGGCCGGCGGGTCGCGCCGAACGCGGCGAGCTGCGCGCGGGAAAGGGCCAGCTCCGTGGCGGCGCGCCGGAAGAACTCGGTGTCCTTCGGGATCGCGCCGGGCCAGCCGCCCTCGATGAACCCGACGCCGAGCTCGTCGAGCTGCCGGGCGATGGCGAGCTTGTCGGCCACCGTCAGGTTCAGCCCCTCCTGCTGCGCTCCGTCGCGCAGCGTCGTGTCGTAGACGTGGAAGGTGTCGTCGAGCATCGTGTTCTCCGAGGGTTGTGGTCTGCAAAGCAAAAGACCCCTCGCGAGGAACGCGAGAGGTCTGCGCGCCGGCGGTCCGGGCCTTCTTACGGCCCGGACCCAGGGTCTGGGCCCTAGGTGCCGACGCGCCCGCCGATAATGATCAGGCCGGACGTCACGAGGCACAGTCTGCCACACGCCCGTCCCCTGGCGCACGATGATCTCAGCATGCGAGACGATACAGCGTGTTGACGGCGCGGCGGTTATGGCCGGTGACGCGTGCGATCGGCACGCCGGTGCGGCATTATTTGCTAATACCTGGCGTCAAGGCCCGATGGGGAGGTCCTCCGTGACGGAAGGCTCAGGGCACGTCATCGACCCGGCGGGGGACGCCAGCCGTGCGCTGCAGGCCGCCGTGGCCCTGCACGGGCCGGGCGTCCTGGGCAACGCCACCATGCTGGATGCCTTCTGCGCCAATCGCCTGGCCGACCTGACCGGCGAGGCCGTCCTGATCAGCAGCGCCGCGCAGTCTGACGTGCCCGCGCTGCTCCGGCGGCAGGCGGACAGCCTCAGCCTCAACGCCGCGATCGCCTCGGTGGCCGCCACCTTGTCCCAGGCCCGCTCGCTCGACGATACGGGGTGCGTGTGGGTGGTGACCGAGTTCGCCCGCGCCCTGAACTACCCGGTGCCCGCGCGGACCCAGCCGATGGTCGTGCTGCCCGCGCCGCCGAACGCCCCGACCCTGCCGCTGACCCCGGCCGGGGCCGGCGGGTTCACCGATCAGGGCGACGCCCTGCCGCCCGGTCCCGCGGCGGCCGCCACGGCCACCTCGGCCGCGGCATCCGGGGCGGCGGGATCGGGGGCCGCGGCGTTCGGGGCGGCGGGATCGGGGGCCGCGGCGTCCGGGGCCGCGGCGGGATCAGGGGGTCCGACGGGACCGACGCCGCCGCTCGGGACGCCCGCGCCCGCCGGAGGGCCGCGGCCAGGCGGGGGCGGTATCAACCGCAACGCCCTCGGCATCGCCGCGGCGATCGTGCTGGTCGCGGCGTACCTCGGGATCGCCGCCTCGGCGCACCTGAGTCCTTTTTCTAAGGCGTCGAACTCCACTCCGTACGTGAACCCGAGCCCGAGCCCGAGCGACTCCGGCCTGGGGCTCGCCGGCGGCGGCGACCGCTCGGCTCCGGGCCGCGGGCGCGACGGCACGCGCGCCGACCCCGGGGCCCTCCCGGGGTGGCTGTACCGTCAGGTCGGGGTCTGACTCCCGGAGTTCTGGCTTGGCTGAGGCGTGCCGCCCGTCCCGCCGGTGCCGCTGCTCCCGCTCCCGGAGATGACCAGCGCGAGGCCCACGGCGGCCAGGACCAGGCCGGCCCACGTCCCGGCGGCGAGCTTCTCGGCCAGGCCGATGATCAGGAACAGGACGCCCAGGCCGAGCGCGAGGGCGCCCAGGGACCTGCGCTGCCGCTGCGGCGTCCCCGGCTTTGCGGCGGTCGAGGGCGCCGGCTGGGGGCCCGGCTGGGGCGCAGGCTTGGGTGCGGGCGAAGACGGCTCGGGCTGCTTCCACCATCCGGCGGGGGGCTTCTGCGTCGGGTTCAGCGCGGGCATCGGGCCGCTCCCCACGTCCAGCGGCGCCGACAGCGGGGGCGGAGCGGGCAGCGCACCCACCGCGGCCATCGACACGCCCGTCGGCGGCGTCGACGACGTCCGCGCGAGCGGGGGCGGCGTGACGGGTGCGCGAGCGGGCGGCGGCTGCGACCACGCCGACGAGGTCGGCTGGGGCGGCGGCGCGGCGGCCGTCGCCGGCAGCTTTCTCCACCACTCGTCCAGGCCCGGCGGTGCGGGGGGCGGAGGCGGGGGCGGCGGCGGTGGGGGCACTGGGATGTCGAGCGTCTGCTCCAGGCTCTGGTTCGCCACCCAGGCGGGATCGCAGCAGTTCCGCAGCCGCCAGGCCAGCTCGTCGACCTCAGGGTCGCGCATCCCGGCGAGCTTCTGCCAGGCCGGCGTCTCGAAATGGGCGAAGTCGCCCTTCGTGAACAGCAGGTTCGTGCCGTTGTACAGGCTCGGCCACAGGTCCGGGTTCTTGCCGATCGCGACCAGCGACAGGTAGATAACCAGGGCGGAGAAGGTATCGAACCAGCGCCCCCACTCCTGCAGCCCGGGGTGCTGGTAGTTGGCCTGGCCGTATTCCGTCGGCCGGGCCATCCGGGCCAGCTGCGGAATCCACACGCCGTCGTAATCAACCAGCCGGAGCGTGCCCGCCTGGTCGACCATGATGTTGGCGTGCTGCAGGTCGCCATGGGCGAATTCCATGCTCTGCATGAGGTTGACGAGCTCGCGCCAGTTGGCGGCCAGCATCGCGATCGCGGTGGTGTTGCGCGTGGCCACCAGGTAGTCGACGTACTCGTTCAGCGTCCGGCCGTCGATCCAGATCATCTGCAGGACGGGCCAGGTCGCGCCGTTGACCTTGATCGCCTCCTCGAGCCAGATCGTCGGGGACACGAACGGGTCCAGGTTATGACCGGCCAGGTACGCATCAAGGGCGCTGTACCGCTCCCGGCTTGAGGCGTCGTTCCTGATGTAGCAGCGGACGGCCTGCTGGCTGCCGCTGACCCTGGCCGTGAAGACGACGGCGCTGGCACCGCGCGCCAGCCTCGGCCCGAGCGAATCCCACTCGAACTTGGCCGTCTGCAGGGAAGGGACGGTGAACGCCCGGGCGGGCGCCTGCACCGCCTTGAAGTAATCGGCGACGCCGGGGAACGGGATGGTCTGGGTCATCGGCACACCAAAAGGAGCGAGGGCTGTCGGGCCAGGATGCGTACGCGCAGGAGGGTCACGTCGTCGTCTTCCAGCTGCATGCCGGGGTCTTGTTCCCGGCGCTGATCGGCGACCAGTTTGCGGAAGTCGGCGGGATCGGCCAGGTTGGCCAGGGTGTGCCAGACCTTCTTCTCGTCGCGGGCGATGGCCAGCAGGATCCACTTGGCGATCGCGTCGGTGGCGGCGAACAGGAAATCGCCGGGCAGGAGCTGGCCCCCGTTCTGGCGGAGCTTGGCGGTCATCTCGTCGAGCCGGTTTTTGTCGGTGAACACGCCGACCGGCCGTCTGCTGAAGTCGCCGGGTCCCATATTCGGAACCATGGCGAGCTTGTGGAGGTCCCTGACGTGGAAGAGCACCGTGTCGCCGAGCGCGATGCCCTGCCAGAAGGGTTCCGGGCCGTCGAGCCCTAGCAACTCGAAGGCCAGCAGGGTGGCCATGGAGCCAGCCTCGTTGAACTTCTTCTGCTCGACGGGGTCCCGGATGGACCGCGGCTCGTTCGCCCACTGATGCTGCAGCTGGCCGAACCACGTTCTCATTGAGGCCGGGTCCAGCCGGGGCGCGCTGGGCAGGCCTTCGGCCGACGCGAACGACGACGCGAGCAGGTCGACCCAGTGCACCGGGTCGTAGGCCGTCGAGGCGCCGTCGAGGACGATGAACCTGGCCCGTCCGTCGCCGACGACGCCTCCGTAGGCGCCATCCTGCCAATCACCGGGCGCGTAGCCGTCCTTGGGTTCGCTGAAGGTGACCGCCTGGATTTCCATCGCCGCCGGATCAGTCTCCCGTGCCGACCGTGGTGCCGACGTTGAGGAACGCGGCCAGCGTCTGGCGGTCGGCGTTGAAGGCGAACCCGCGGGCCCCCGGTAGCAGGGTCATCCCGGCGCCGGCGGCGTTGGCCAGCATGGGCGGAGGCAACGGGCTGCTGATCCGGAACAGGTCGGGCCCCGGCACCGGCAGGCCGGCGGGCGTCGGCGGGAAGACCACGGTGTTCGCCGGAGTGGGCGACAGGAAGATGTTGAACAGCAGCGCCGGGCCGTCGTTGGTCGAGATGTTGACCAGCCGCTGGGCCCAGTCGTTGATGCTGGCGCCCTGGAACGGGCTGTCGGTCACCATGCCGTCGGTGATGTTGATGACGATCGGCGGGAACGAGTCGGGGTGCTCGCCCGCCCAGTTGTAGACGTGGCCGCCGGCCACGGCGATGGCCTCGCACATCGGCGTCTTGTGCCCGAACGCCGGCTGGACCCAGATCGGCACCCGGCTCGGCGGCGCGCCGGCGTCTTCCGACGGCTCGTCCCGCATCCCGACCTGGTTGTCCCGCAGACTCGGCAGCGGGATGATCGGCTGGCCCGCCAGGTTGCCCGCGAGGGCAGGCTCCACGCCCTCGTCCCTGCTCGCCGGGCGCAGCCCGTAACCGAAGACGCCGATGTCGAAGTAGTGATAGGGCTTCCCCGGCTCGACCTGCGAGGTGAACAGCAGGTCAAGCAGGATGGCGTTGAGCGCGTTAGCCGCCCCCTCGGCCAGCGAGTACGGGAGGTTTCCCCATTTCTGCTTCATGGAATCCGAGCGGTCGAGCAAGAACACCACCAAGCCGGGGTTTTTCCGGGTTATCCGCTTCTCGTACATGTGGCAAAGGCCTCCGTTGCTGGGGCGGCGCGGGACTTGCGACGTGGGGCTGGGTCAGATCACGGTGGCGGCGGACGCCAGTCTTCCCTCCGCCTGGGTGCGACGCGGACCGCGGGCCACGGGGTGCCCGGCCGCCAGGTCCAGGTCTTCGCACAGGCCTGGCAGCGGAACGCCCAGGGATCCCTGTTGCGGTCGACGTCGAGCTTGAACGCGCCGCACCGCGGGCACTGCGCGATCAGGGCCGAGTCCAGGCGGGCGGTCACGGCCGGGTCCAGGTAGGTGGACAGGTCCGGCGCGGGCGCCGGCCGGCCCTCCGAGGCCGGCGTGCGCGGCGCGGAGGTGGCGTCCCACCAGCCCTCCGCCCCCTGGGCCTGACCGGTATCGCGCCGCGAGGGAAACGGGATGAGCTCGACCGTCGACGCGGCCTGCGGCTCGGCGTACCCGGGCTGCGGCCTGTTCCTGGGATCCACCCTGGTGTACCCGGCAGCGCCCGATGGCTCTGGCGGCTGCCTCGGGGGGGACGGCCGCGTCATGGCGGATGGGTCGGCCGGCGGGCGGCGCGGCAGGCCAGGGTCCAGTCCTTGGTGCCGGCCGTCCGTCAGCTCCGCTGACCGGCCGGGCCACCGGGCGACGACGAGCACGCCGATGACGCCGATGACGAGGGAAACGATGAAGGTGATGACGAGCGAGGCGTGCTCGATCTCGGCGCCGGCCAGGCCGCCTATCAGTGCCGCCGCGATCACCATCAGCGACCAGGCGACCCCGGGAGGCTCAGCTTGCCCTGGCCTGCGTCCGCCGCGGCCGTAGGAGGTCATGTCGGCACCGCCCCGGTGTTAGACGAGTGGAAAGTCAGGTGGAAGGTTACTGTCTGCGCCGGCGACCTGGCGTCGACCATGGTGCAATCCAGCCCGGGCACCGCACCCGTATTGTGACCCGTGAACATCCAGCCGGCGGGCGGGTTGACGCACACCTGGTAGTCGCCGGCGGGCATGACCAGGTCGGTCGGCGTACCCTCGGTCAGTTGGGCGGACATCAACGGGGTCAGCGCGTGGTCCTTGAGGATCTCCACCGGGACGCCCGGAGTCGTCGCGCCGATGCCGCCGTGCAGGGAGACCTGGACGGTCAGCTTGGTGCTGTGCGCCGAGGTGATGCGCGGCGGGCTGGTGTGCGCCACCGGGACGGTCGGATGGGACGGCGACTCGTGGCCGGTAACGCCGCCTATGACGAGCACGACCACGAACGCGGCGGCCTGCGCGAGCAATGGGGCGGTGAGCTTCCTGCGGTCGAGCGTGACCACTGGAGCGCCTCCTCCTTCCCGGATCCGGTGTTACTGCTCCCACCATGGCTTGGGGGTCGTCCGTTGAGACGCCGTGACCGGCGGCGAGGTTGGCTGGTAAGCCGGCTGACCGGGCTGCGTGACCGGCGGCTGCGCGTAGGCCGGCTGCGGGGCCGCGGCGGCGGGCCGGGGCTGCTGCCACCATCCGCCAGGCTGGGCGGGCGCTTCGCCCGGGCGCGGAATGACCGTATTGGTGGCCAGGTAGGCCGATCCGGCCGCCGGCGCCGCGGCCGGGCCCGGAGGCCAGCCCGGGGGTTGGCCCTGCGCCACCGGCTGGGCCTGCGGGTAACCCTGCGCCGCCGCCGGGACCGCGGGCGATGCGGCGGACGCCGCGGACACCGGCTCCGGGGTGGCGATCGCCGCCCCGGCCCGGGCGTAGCCGATGAACAGCAGCACGCTGATCAGGACGATCAGCACCCAGGCGAGATGGGCGTTGATGGGCTGCCAGTCGTTGAGGCCGTGCAGCACCGCGGCGATGAGGAGGCCGACGAGCGCGAGCCCGTACCGCTTGACCGGGCCGGTGATGGCCAGGCCGATGAAGTAGCCCGTGATGCCGGCCCAGCAGGCGTGGCCGATCGGGTCGGTGAGGAAGCGCCAGACGTACTCGAGGGTCAGGGCCTGGAGGCCCACGTCGGTGATGCCGCCCGAGATGCTGCCGAGCATGACCGTGAAATAGCGCTCGACCTCGGCCGCGCCGAATACGAGCCCGCTCACCGCGCCGACGAACAGGTAGTCCCTGGGCGTCTGCGAGGGCAAATGCGACCGCCAGATCACCGCGACGACCACGATCGGTATGGCCTTGGCCAGTTCTTCGGGGATGCCGATGGTGAAGATGCTCGAGATCAGGGTCGCACTGGTGTCGTGCAGGTGCATTTCCAGCCACACGGCGATAGGCACCTGAGTCACGATGCCGACCACGGCTACCACGGCGAGCATCGCCCGGCTCACGTGCTGAGGGCGGACGATGACGCCGAGCAGCAGCATCCAGGCGATGGCGAAGTAATAAGCGAAGATCCACCCGGCATCGTTCAGGTCGCCCATGGTCCCGCCGTTCAGCAGGACCAGCGCGCTGGGCGGCACCACGACCAGGATGACCAGCAGCAGCACCGGCCAGCTGCGCAGGGCGGGGTCGCGGATCCACTGAGCCACCGGCAGCAGGGACGAGAAAGAAATGCGCGGCATTTGTCCGCTGGACGGCGGAGAATTCGGAAAGGACCCCCCACTCATCGACGCTATCCCTCCGCGAACGTAACAGAAACAGCGGAGAGGGCGGGTCAAGCCCCCCTCGCCGCTCAAGCCACGTGGAAGGTCCCCCCCGCCTGGTAAACCCCGGGCTGCTGGGACGCACCTACAGGCCATGGTGTGCGTGTTCGTACTCCGAACGCCAATACTAAACCAGCCGCGATGCGTCGCACTAGACACGAATTGTGATCTATTCGGCAGCAAGGTGACGATTGCTGAGGTCGCGGTTGCTGGCCGCGCCGCGGTGCGGTCAGTGCTGTGCTACCAAAAGTGCTATGTGCGCCAGGCCAGCACGTCGCCTGCCGCAGTCACCGGCGGCCCGAGCACGTCGGTGAGGTAATCGCCGAGCGGCGAATTCCCCGGCGCCACGGCGACGACGGCCGTGACCCGCCAGGCCGCGATCTGGCTTCGCATCTGCTCGAGGTTCACCACGCCGAGCGGCGGCGTCCCCGGCCTGGCGAACGTGCTTTTCCGGGCGCCGGCGGCCAGCCAACGGGGCAGCCCGGTCACGGATTGGGTCCACAGGAAGTTCAGGTACCGGCCCGCCGTGGGCAGGCCGCCGCCGCCGACGTAGGCGCGGCCGTTCGCGCCCGGGCCAATGAAGTACCCGCCCGTGAGCGAACCGGGCTCGCCGGTGTCGGCCTGCCAGCGCAGCGGATCGGTGAACCTGGACACCGGGATGGGGACGACGAGCACGGAGGCCGATGCGGGCAGTCGCAGCGAGGCGAACGCCGCCGGCCAGCCGGGCGGTAGCGGCGGCGCCGCGGCGGCCGGGAGGGGCGCCGGGACGAGCGGCAGGGCGGCCAGGACCGCGCAGGACATGACCGCGGCGGCCGGCCGCCAGCCGGACGCGAGCCGCGGCAGGCGGCCGGCGGCGTACCCGGTGAAGCCGGATACCGCGGCGTCGGCGGAGAAGGCGAGCAGCGCGGCGGCCGCGCCGTCCGCCACGACGGAGAACCGGTCCGGCAGCACCGCGTTGAGCACGGGCAGGCCCTGCAGCCAGTACCACGGGAGCTTGATGGCCGCGTACTCGTGCCCGCTGGCGATCAGGGTCCCGCCGAGCGAGAACACCCCGAGCACCACGGCGGTGACCGCGGTCGCCCGGACCGGCAGCAGCCGCCAGAAGTGGATCGCGGCCAGCAGGAGCACCACGATAAGCGGCCAGCCCAGGTAGCCGACGTATTCCGGCAGGCCACCCGCGGAACGCCCGGCCTGCACCGCACTTCCCGCGGTATGGAAGACCATGAGCGAGGAGGGGACGACGAAGCTGGCCAAGTCGTTCTTGAAGTAGTCGGGGAGGAACGGACTGCCGTGCTGCCGCAGGGGACCGAAAAACTGCACCCACAGCGGGTAGCCGGCGATAACAGCGGTCACGCAGGCGCCGACGCCCAGGCCGGCACCCAGCGTCCTGACCTTCCCCGCCACCTCCCGGGCGCGGCTGGCGGCCACCACGGCGACCAGCACGACCCCCGCGATCGCGGTGTCGAGCAGGATCTCCTCGCTGGTCAGCAGCTGGACGGTGACCAGGAGGCCGAGCCAGGTGCCGCCGCGCACGGGCCGGGCGCGCCCGGTCGCCAGGCGCAGGCCCGCGTCGATGATCAGCGGCGGCAGCACCGCGAACTGCAAGTCGTAGTGGCCGATGGCCGAGTGCACCAGGGCGGGCGAGAACCCGTACACCGCCGCGCCCAGCGCCGCCCCGGGCACGCTGACCTGCCAGCGCCGCAGCACGGCGAACATCGCTGTCGCCGACCCGGCGAAGCCCGCGGTCAGCATGACCGTCAGGCTGGTCTGCGGCCCGAACAGCAGCGTCACGGGCGCGAGCAGCACCCCGGGCAGGAGCATGAACGTGTTCCACATGACGTTCACGCCCTGCGGGGCGTTCATCGCCGCGGTGACCAGGGCCGGCAGCCTGGCGTGCGCGATCGCGGTGGCGTCGTACCGGAAGAACCAGGCGAACTGGTTCGCGTCGTTGGGGTTGCCCGCCACCGTCCGCGACGCCGGGTCCCGCCACAGCCAGAACGTGACCGCCAGCGCCGCCAGCAGGTAGTACCCCCCGGCCAGGAGCACCGTGCGGCGGTCGCTGAGCGGGCGCGCGCGCTCGCGGGGCATCGCCCCGGGGATGGTCGTCGACACCGCTCGCATGAGCGTGAGCCTAACGGCACCGACCGTGCCAGGCGGCGGACCCGCCGTCAGCAGACCTTGTGCACCCACCCGAAGGGGTCGGGTAGCTGGCCGTACTGGATGCCGACCAGTTCCTCGCGCAGCCGCATCGTGACCGGCCCCGGCTCGCCGTCCGCGACGGCCCATTGCGTGGCGGCGCCCTTGACCCGGCCGACCGGGGTGATCACGGCCGCGGTCCCGCAGGCGAACACCTCGGTCAGCTCGCCCGCGGCGCACTGGGCCTGCCACTGCTCGACGGAGATCCGGTCCTCGACGGCCTTGATGCCCAGTTCGGGCGCCAGCTTCAGCAGCGAGTCCCGGGTGATCCCCGGCAGCAGCGTCCCCGTCAGCGCGGGCGTCATGATCAGCGGGTGCCCGCCGTCTGTGGAGTCGTCGGTGGAGTTGCCGAAGACGAAGAACAGGTTCATGCCGCCCATTTCCTCGACCCAGCGGTGCTCCGCGGCGTCCAGCCAGACCACCTGGTCGCAGCCGTGGTCCACGGCCTGCTGCTGGGCCGCGAACGCGGCCGCGTAGTTGCCGCCCGTCTTGACCCCGCCGGTACCGCCGGGCGCCGCGCGGGTGTACTCCTGCGACAGCCACACGGTGACCGGCTTCGGGCCGCCGCTGAAGTAGGAGGCGGCCGGCGAGGCGATGACGCAGAACAGGTACTCGCTCGACGGGCGGTTGACCCCCAGCGTGCGCTGCGTCGCGATCATGAACGGCCGCAGGTACAGGCTGTTCCCCTCGCCGGCGGGCACCCAGCGGCGGTCCTGGGCCACCAGGAGTTCCAGGGCGCGGATGAAGGTCTCCTCGGGCAGTTCGGGCATGGCCATCCGGCGCGCCGTCCGGTTGAACCTGGCCGCGTTGGCATCGGGCCGGAACAGCGTGATCGACCCGTCGTCCTGGCGGTAGGCCTTCAGGCCTTCGAAGAATTCCTGCGAATAGTGGAACACGGCGGTGGCCGGCTCGAGGGTGAACGGCCCGTACGCCTCGAGGCGCCCGTCGTGCCAGCCGCGCTCGGCCGACCAGCGCAGCGTGATCATGTGATCGGTGAAGTGCTGGCCGAAACCGGGCGCCTGGAGCAGCGTCTCGCGTTCGGCGTCGGGGAGCGGGTGGCCGGAAAGCCGGATTTCAAAGTCGATCATCGCGTGTACTTCCTCATCGCCTGCGGGCGGGACATCAACACTAGCTGGGGAAACCGTGTGCCACCGGCTGGTACCGGCGGGTCAGCCGGATACTCGCTCGGCGATGTCGTCGCCTACCTCGACTGTGGTGCGGGCCGCCCAGGCGCCCTGCCGCTCAAGCAGGTCCTCGGCGACCGCCTGCTCGATCTTCGCCGCCTCGGCGGCCAGGCCCAGGTGCTCGCAGAGCATCGCGGCGGACAGGATGGCCGCCGTCGGATCGGCCTTGTGCTGCCCGGCGATGTCCGGCGCGCTTCCGTGCACCGGCTCGAACATGCTCGGCGTGGTCCCCTCCGGGTTGATGTTCCCGCTGGCCGCCAGGCCGATGCCGCCCGCCACCGCAGCCCCGAGGTCGGTGAGGATGTCGCCGAAGAGGTTGTCGGTGACGATGACGTCGAAGCGCTCAGGAGCGGAGACGAAGAACATCGACGCGGCGTCCACGTGGCAGTAGTCCACCGACACCTCGGCGAACTCCTTGGCCAGCGCGTCCACGGTCCGCTGCCACAGGTCGCCCGCGAACGTCAGCACGTTTGTCTTGTGCACCAGCGTCAGCTTCCTGCGCGGCCTGGTCATGGCCTTGCCGAAGGCGTACCGCGCCACCCGCTCCACGCCGAACGCGGTGTTCAGGCTCTCCTGGGTGGCGATCTCGGCGGGCGTGCCCTTGCGCATCACGCCGCCCGCCCCGGTGTACGGGCCCTCGGTGCCCTCCCGGACGACCAGGATGTCCACCGACTCGGGCCTGACGTCAGCCAGCGGGGAGCCGACCCCGGGGTACAGGCGCACGGGGCGCAAGTTGACGTAGTGGTCCAGCTCGAACCTCAGCCGCAGCAGCAGGCCGCGCTCGAGTACGCCGCTCGGCACGCTGGGGTCGCCGACCGCGCCGAGCAGGATCGCGTCGTGACCCCTGATCTCCTCAAGGACCGCGTCCGGCAGCGTCTCCCCGGTGCGGTGCCAGCGGCGCGCGCCGAGGTCGTAGCTGGTCTCGCTGATCGTGACCTCGGGCGCCGCGGCGCGCAGCACCTTGAGCGCCTCGGCGACCACCTCGGGGCCGATGCCGTCACCGCCGATGACGGCCAGCGTGATCTTTCGTGAACCCATGCCAGAACCTTACTGGCGGGCCTGGTCTGTCGCTGGCTCAGCCGCAGCCGCGTCGCCGCCGTTGTCCCGGCGGTCCAGCGCGACCTGGACAGCCTGCGTGGCCCGGGCCTGCGCCGGCGTCTGTCCGGCCTGGCCCGCGTCGGCCGCGGCGCGGGTGTTCCAGGGATACATGTCGTACACGAGAGAACTCCTGATCGGGGAACCAGAGCGGGACTTACGGCCAGCACATCACCCCGCAGCGGGTGGCCGGCCTGCCCTGGATCAGGTCCTTACAGGTCCCCGCTGCGGCTGGCTACGAGTACGAAGCGCCGCATAGTGCCTGCAACGTTACACGACCCGCCACGGCCACGGACGCCCCTCAAGACGCTTGTCTCAGCATGTGAGACACTATTTTGACGTCCTACCTCATCCCATTCTGGGCCCTGGCGGCCACGAGCCTGCCGGCGCTAGCTCATCCGGCGACGGTAACGGGGACGGGAGGCCTGCTTCCAGACCTGCCGCGCCCGTTTTCTGAGCCGCTCGGCCCGATGCGACTGGCCTTCGTACAGCAGGCCGTAGGTGAACGCGTTCTCGCCCGCCAGATGCGCGGCGATGCCCAGCTCCCGGGTCGCGTGGCGGGCCAGAACGGTGTCCTGGTGGCCGCCGAGCACGGACTGGACCCTTTTCATCTGCCGCGCGAACCGGCGGGCCGGCGTGCCCAGCGCGGGGCTCGCGGCCTCGGCCGCGTAGCGGGCCCGGCGGGCGGCCTTACGCACCTCATGCAGCGCCACGTCCTGACGGTCGCCGGGCGGCGCGTGCCGCGCGCGGCGCATCCGCCGGCGCGCCTGGCGGTAGGCCCGGCGGACCGCGGCGGGGAGGACATCGCGGGCCGGGGCGTCGGCCCGAGGGCCGAGCAACGGGCCGGCGGCGAGCCGGTCCAGTTCGGCCAGCAGCTGGACGTACCGCGGCGAGTCGAGCGCCTCGAGAAGCTCAAGGCGCGCTGCGGCCCGCCTGGGGGCGTAGTAACCCTGCACCCGGGCCAGCACCGGCCCGATGAGGACCTCGACCGCCATGGGCCGCAGGCTCGCCTGCAGGTGCTCCGGGAGGACCTCGCCGTCGCGCGCCGCGCCGAGCAGGCCGCCGAGCCACTTGAGCTCGGCGGCCACGTGCTCGGTGCCCGGCCGGGGGATGACGCTCCCGAACGACCGGAAGGTGGCGCGCAGCCGGCGGCTGGCCACCCGCATCTGGTGAACCGCGTCGGGCTCGTCGGTACGCACCGTCGGCTCGAGCGACGCCAGCTGGTGCGCCTGCAGGCGCAAGTAGGCCAGCACGACCTCGCCTGCCGACGCTGACGGCCTCGGCCGGGTCCCGGCAACGACGGTCTGGGTGGCCGTGGGCTGGGTCCGGGTGTGCGTCGTGTTCGCTGTCATCGTGGCCCGCTACCCCGAGCGGCGCAGCTAAACGCGCGGCGGCCGGATCCGCGGACGCGATGACGGTCTGCGTTGCGCCTACTCGTCCTCCGCCAGCCAGGACATCAGGGGACGGAGCCGGGCGCCGACCTGCTCGATCTGCTCGGCGTGCTCGGCCTCGCGGCGCTTGAGGAAGTTGGGCTTGCCCGCGTCGAACTCCTCGACCAGTTCGCGCGCGAACGAGCCGTCCTGGATCTCGCCGAGGATCCGGCGCATCTCCTCCCGGGTCTGCTCGTTGATCAGCCTCGGTCCGCGGGTGTAGCCGCCGTACTCGGCGGTGTCGGACACCGACCAGTACATCTTGGAGATGCCGCCCTCGTACATCAGGTCCACGATCAGCTTCATCTCGTGCAGGCACTCGAAGTAGGCGGACTCGGGCTGGTAGCCGGCCTCGACCAGGGTCGCGAATCCGGCCTTGATCAGCTCGGCGACGCCGCCGCAGAGCACCGTCTGCTCGCCGAACAGGTCGGTCTCGGTCTCCTCGGTGAACGTGCTCTTCAGCGCGCCGGCCCGGGTGCCCCCGATGGCCTTGGCGTAGGCGAGGGTCAGCGGCCAGGCCTGACCGGTCGCGTCCCGCTCGACGCAGACCAGCACCGGCACGCCGCGCCCCTGCGAGAACTGGCGGCGGACCAGATGGCCGGGCGCCTTCGGCGCGACCATGCAGACGTCCACGCCGGCCGGCGGCGTGATGAGCTGGTAACGGATGTTCAGGCCGTGGGCGAAGAACAGCGCGTCCCCCGGCACCAGCGACGGCGCGATCGCCTCCGCGTACAGCTCGCGCTGCAGGTGGTCCGGGACCAGGACCATGATCAGGTCGGCTTCCTCGCACGCCTGCCCGGGGGTGGTGACCCGCAGGCCCTCGTTCGCGGCCTTGTCCCTGCTCGCCGAGCCTTCGGGCAGCCCGACCCGTACGTCCACGCCGGAATCGCGGAGCGAGAGGGCGTGCGCGTGCCCCTGGCTGCCGTAGCCGAGGACCGCGACGTGCCTGCGCTGGATAACCGAGAGGTCGGCGCTGTCGTCGTAGAAGATTTCTGCCACCTTAAATGGCCTTCCTGTTTGTCGTTCCTGGGTTGTCCTGCGAACCTTGCGCGGAAGATCAGTGCCTGACGGAAATAAAGGCGTCAGATACGGCGCCTTTTCTTCCGCGGAGCACCATTCCTCCGCGATTTATGCGCTGCGTTCCACGGGGCGCAGCGCGCGGTCGGTGATCGACCGGCTGCCGCGGCCGATGGCCACCATGCCCGACTGGACGAGCTCCTTGATGCCGACGGGCTCGAGCACCCTGACCAGCGCGTCGAGCTTATCCTTGTCGCCGGTGGCTTCGACGGTGATCACGTCGAGCCCGACGTCCACCACCCGGGCGCGGAACAGGTTCACGGTCTCGAGCACGCGCGACCGGCTGTCGGCGTCGGCCCTGACCTTGACCAGGAGCAGCTCGCGCTGCACCGTGGCGCCCGGCTCGAGCTCCACGATCTTCAGCACGTTGATGAGCTTGTTCAGCTGCTTGGTCACCTGCTCGAGCGGGTGCTCCTCGCAGTTGACCACGATGGTGATGCGGGAGATCTCCTCGTGCTCGGTCGGCCCGACCGCCAGCGAGTCGATGTTGAAACCGCGCCGCGCGAACAGGCCGGCGATCCGGACCAGCACACCCGGCTTGTTCTCCACCAGGACCGATAGCGTGTGGTGGGTCATTCCTCCGCACCTCCCCAGTCGGGCGCCAGGCCGCGCGCGAACTTGATGTCGTTGTTGGACGTGCCCGCCGCGACCATGGGCCAGACCATGGCGTCCTTGTGCACCACGAAGTCCACCACGACCGGCCGGTCGTCGATGGCCATGGCCCGCTCGATGACCCGGTCCACGTCGCCCGGCTCCTCGCAGCGGATGCCCTCGCAGCCGTACGCCTCGGCGAGCTTGACGAAGTCCGGGATGCGGGTCCCGGTCGGCCTGCTTGGCTGGTCGCCGGGGTGCAGGTCCGTGTTGGAGTACCGCTCGTTGTAGAACAGCGTCTGCCACTGCCTGACCATGCCGAGGCTGCCGTTGTTGATGACCGCGACCTTGATCGCGATGCCCTCAAGCGCGCAGGTGGCCAGCTCCTGGTTGGTCATCTGGAAGCACCCGTCGCCGTCGATCGCCCACACGGTCGCGGCCGGGCAGCCGACCTTGGCGCCCATCGCGGCCGGCACGGCGAAGCCCATGGTGCCGAGCCCGCCGGAGTTGATCCAGGTCCGCGGGTGCTCGTAGTCGATGAACTGGGCCGCCCACATCTGGTGCTGCCCGACCCCGGCCACGTACAGCGCCTCCGGGCCCGCGATCTTGCCGATCCGCTCGATCACGTACTGCGGCGCCAGCGAGCCGTCAGCCGGCGAGTCGTAGCCCAGCGGGTAGGTCGTCCGCCACGAATCGACCTGGGCGTGCCAGGCGCCCAGGTCGGGGCGCTGGCCCTGCTCGTGCTCGGCCCGGATCGCCGCGATCAGGTCGGCGATCACCTCGCGGCAGTCACCCACGATCGGCACGTCGGCCCGGCGGTTCTTGGAGATCTCGGCCGGGTCGATGTCCGCGTGCACGATCTGCGCGCCGGGAGCGAACGTGTCGAGCTTGCCGGTCACCCGGTCGTCGAAGCGGGTGCCGAGCGCGATGAGGAGGTCGGCCTTCTGCAGGGCGCCGACCGCCGCCACCGTGCCGTGCATGCCCGGCATGCCCAGGTGCCGCGGGTGCTTGTCCGGGAACGCGCCCCTGGCCATCAGCGTGGTGACCACCGGGATGCCGGTCAGCTCGGCCAGCTCGCGCAGCTGCGCGGACGCCCGGGCCTTGATCACGCCGCCGCCCACGTACAGCACGGGCCGCCTGGCCTCGCCGATCAGCCGCGCGGCCTCGCGCACCTGCCGGGCGTGCGGCCTGGTCACCGGGTGGTAGCCGGGCAGCTCGAAGGGGACCGGCCAGCTGAACTCCGTCATGGCCTGCATGGCGTCCTTGGCCACGTCCACGAGCACCGGCCCCGGCCGGCCGGTCGAGGCCACGTGGAACGCCTCGCCGATCGTGCGGGCGATGTCCCCGGCCTTGGTGACCAGGAAGTTGTGCTTGGTGATCGGGAGGGTGATCCCGGAGATGTCGGCCTCCTGGAAGCCGTCGGTGCCGATCAGGCCGGTGGAAACCTGGCCGGTGATCGCGACGATCGGGACCGAGTCCATGTAGGCGTCGGCGATCGGGGTGACCAGGTTGGTCGCGCCCGGGCCGCTGGTCGCCATGCAGACGCCGACGCGCCCGGTGGCCTGCGCGTACCCGGTGGCGGCGTGTCCGGCGCCCTGCTCGTGCCTGACCAGGATGTGCCTGATCGCCTTGGAGTCGAGCAGCGGGTCGTAGGCCGGCAGGATCGCCCCGCCGGGAATGCCGAACACCACGTCCGCGCCCACCCGCTCGAGCGCGTACACCAGCGCCTGCGCGCCGGTGGCCCGGACGGTGGCCGGGCCGGCGTGCACCCGCGGCGGCTCGGCCGGGGCGGCGACCGCGGAGACGGTGCTCGCCGGGACGGTGCTCGCCGGGACGGTGCTCGCCGCAGCGTTGCCGGCCGGGCCGTTGCCGGCCGGGCCGCTGCTGGCCGGGACGGTGCTCGCCGGGCCGTTGCCGGCCGGACCGCTGCTCGTCGGGCCGCTGCTGGCCGGGCCGCTGCTGGCCGGGCCGTTGCCGGCCGGACCGCTGCTCGTCGGGCCGCTGCTGGCCGGGCCGCTGCTGGCCGGGCCGGGGGGCGGGAAGCCCGCGGCGGGCGGCGGCTCGGCCGCGGTCCGCCCGCCCTCGCGGTGCGGGGAACGGGCGGCCAGGTCACGCGGGCTGGGCGCCGGGATTGCGGGTCCAGGTCCCTTGCGGCCGGACATCTGCTCGGTCATCGGTACGTCTCCATCGGGTCCGGAGTCAGCGGCATAAAAAAGCCCCCCGAGCCTGACGGCAGTCGAGGGGAGCGCGCAGTGAGCTGTCTTGGTCAGCCGCCTGCGCGCCGGCCAAGTACGAGGATGCTCGGGTAAGTCACGCGTTCCACCTTACTGCCGCCGGGAATCAAGACGTCAACCGATCACGCCGGTTGTCTCATATTCCGAGACGAGCCGCTCGTTTGTTCGCCCTCCGTCTTGGTGATCAGGGCTTCGACACCGGACGCCGGCATCGGCCTGGCGACCAGGAAACCCTGGCCGTAGTCGCAGCCCATCTCGCGCAGCGCAGCCAGCTGACGGTTCTGCTCGATGCCCTCGGCGATCACTCGCAGGCCGAGTTCGCGGCCCAGCTGCACCACGGTCCTGGTGAGCAGGGTGAGCGTCTCGTCCTGGCCGAGGCCCGCGACGAACGAGGGGTCGACCTTGATCGTGTCCAGCGGAAGCTGCCGCAGGTAGGCCAGCGAGGCATAGCCGGTGCCGAAGTCGTCGATCGCCAGCCTGATGCCCAGCCGGTGCAGCTCCGCGAGCCGGCCGACGATCAGCTCGTCCTCCTCGACCAGGATCCGCTCGTTGACCTCGATGGTGAGCGCGCCCGGCGGCAGGCCGGTCTCCGCCAGGATCGCGGCCACCCGCGCCGCGAACAGGGGGCCGGTGATCTGGCGGGCCGACAGGTTGACGGAAACCCCGACCTCGGCGGAGATCCGCCGCCAGGCGGCGCCCTGAGCGCAGGCCTCGCGGAGTACCCACTCGCCGATCGGCACGATCAGGCCCGACTCCTCCGCCGCGCCGAGGAACTCGCGCGGCGGGACGTCCTGGCCTTCGCGCCACCAGCGGACCAGCGCCTCCGCCCCGGCGACCTGCGCCGTAGCCAGGTGAATGACCGGCTGGTACTGCAGGGTGAGCTCGCCGTTCGTGATGGCCCGCTGGAGGTCGCTGACGATCTTGAGCCTGCGAACCACGTCCGTGTGCATGTGCGCGGCGTAGATCTCGACCCGGTCACCGCCCGCCCCCTTGGCCCGTGACATCGCCACGTCCGCGTTGCGCAGCACCAGCCCGGGCGGGCTGTCGGGCCCGGCCTCGGCAAGCGCGACGCCGACGCTGGCGGTGAGCGAGATCTGCTGGCCGGCCACCCGGAACGGCTCGGCGGCGACCGCGCTCGCCAGCCGCTCGGCGATCTCGGCGACCTCCTGGACGCTCCCGGCGTCCTCGACCAGGACGGCGAACTCGTCACTGCCCCAGCGCGCGACCGTGTCGTGGACCGGGACGACCGCGCGGAGGCGCCGCGCCGCCTGCGCGAGGACGAGATCGCCGGCCCCGTGGCCGACCGAGTCGTTGACCGCGGTGAACCGGTCGAGGTCGAGGAAGACGACGCCGGCCCGCCTGGCCGCCGCGACGTCGCCCAGCATGTCCCGCGTCCGCTCCTCCACGTAGGCGCGGTTGGGCAGGCCGGTCAGCCCGTCGTGGAAGGTCAGGTGCGCGACCTGCTGGCGGAGCGCGACCTGCTCGCTGACGTCGCGGGCGGTGACGAGCAGCCCGGGTGCGCCGGGCGCCTGGTACCTGAGGATGGCGGCCTCCACGTGCCGCCACGTCCCGTCGGCGGCGCGGATCCTGGCCGGGAAGCGACCCGGGTCCGCGGTACCCGCGTCCTCGGCCCGGCCGGCCCCGGCGGGCTCGGCGGGGTGACCCAGGGCGAGACGCACCGCCGCCAGCGCCGCGGCGTGGTCCTCCGGGTGGACCAGGTCCAGCAGCCGCCGGCCGACCAGCTGCCCCGGCGCGTAGCCGTAGTCCGCGACCGCGCCGCTCGCCTGCCTGATCACCCCGTCCGGCTCGCACACCAGGACGATGTCGCTCGTCCGGCTGGCCAGATCGCGCAGGTTGCTGCTCGACTCCCGCCACCTCAGCACGGCCGTCCCGTTTTCCCTGACCAGCATGAATATCCGCGCCGACAGCACGAGGACGGCGGCCCCGCTCGCCACGACCAGCGCCACCCCGGACGCGGGGCCGCCGGCCAGGCCGGTCGCGATGACCACCACGGTGACGCCCGAGGCGGTCGCCGCGGCAACGACGGCGGTCGCCGCCGAGTTCACGGCCCGGCGCGTCCAGCCGGACTCGGTTACCCGCCAGGGCGTCAGGGCGAGCAGCACCGCCGCGATCACGGGCATCAGCTGCGCGGCGATGCCCAGGTGCCCGCCGGCTACCCGCTGGCCGACCGCGAGGGCGTCGCCCGCCCCCGCGGCGAGCAGGGCCAGGTAGGGCAGGACCACTCGCCGCCAGGCCATCGTGACCACGGGCAGCAGCGCGCCGAGCACGGCCAGGTCCGCCAGCGGGTGGATCAGCGCGATGAGGAAGATCCCCGGCCGGTCACCGGACCGGTGGTACTCGTCGCTGAACTGGGTGACCCAGCCGATCACCAGCAGGGCGACCGCCATGACGTAGCCGTCGGCCAGGCCGGGCAGGACGGAGGCCCCCTGACCCTGGCCCGCGGATCCGTCCGGGCCGTCCGGGCCGTCCCGGCCGCCCGGGCCGCCCGGGGCCGCCGATCCGGTTTCCGCGTCCTTGTCCGCGCCGGCCAGCATCGTGATGCCGATCGCGGCGGCCGCCAGCGCCAGCAGCGACGGCAGGTCCGTGAGCGACAGGCCCGAGGTCGGATTCAGCGCACCGCCGAGGAGCTGAGCCAGGACGAGCGCGGCACAGTAGAGCGCGGCGGCACCCGCGAGCCACCGGTAGCCCCGGGCGAGGGCGCCCTCGTGCCCGCGGGCGCCGAGCCAGAGGCTCGCGGCCGCGGCGAACCACGCGAGCATGCCAAGCACGCTCATACTCGGTCTCCCGAGGTGATCCGGCGCACCCGGGCTCCTTCCGTTCCGCCCTTGCTGGCTCTTATCTGGTCAACTATCTGGTCAACGCGCGCTGGCCCGGCACAGATGGCTGTTTCATGTATTCGTTACGCCCTCGTAACGAATAGTCGCCGACGTCACTGATTACCTAGCGCCGGCGACAACCGGATCCCCAGCCGCGCTGGCGGCCCCCCGACCGGTGTGCCGCTCACTCTACGTACACCAGATCACACTTAGGTTGAGAGGCGGGAGCGGTAAGGCACCAGACCAGGCTACGCAGGGCAGGCAAGGAGCTGGCTGAGGGTTCTGACCGGGGGAATATTCGCATGTCATTACACTCTCTGGGGATAAACCGCCACTGCTGCGTAGCCGAACAGGGAGGCCGTCGTGCGCAAGGTCCTCATCGCGAACCGCGGGGAGATCGCGGTGCGTGTCGTGCGGGCCTGCCGCGACGCCGGCCTGGCCAGCGTGGCCGTTTACGCCGAGCCGGACCTGAACGCGCTGCACGTGACGATGGCCGACGAGGCGTACTCGCTGGGCGGGGTGACCGGCCCGGAGACCTACCTGGACATCGACAAGATCATCAAGGTGGGGCTGGCGTCCGGCGCGGACGCGGTGCACCCCGGCTACGGGTTCCTCGCGGAGAACGCCAGCTTCGCCCGGGCCGTCGCCGCGGCCGGCCTGACCTGGATCGGCCCGCCGCCCGACGCGATCGAGGCGCTCGGCGACAAGGTGCGGGCGCGGCACATCGCCCGCGAGGCCGGGGCGCCGCTCACGCCGGGCACGGCGGATCCGGTGCGGGACGCCGAGGCGGTCAGGGCCTTCGGCCGCGAGTACGGGTTCCCCGTCGCGATCAAGGCCGCGTTCGGCGGCGGCGGGCGCGGGCTGAAGGTGGCGTGGCGCGAGGACGAGGTGGCGGACCTCTACGAATCGGCCGTCCGGGAGGCCACCGCGGCGTTCGGCCGGGGCGAGTGCTTCGTCGAGCGGTACCTGGACCGGCCGCGGCACGTGGAGACGCAGTGCCTGGCCGACGCGCACGGGCACGTGGTGGTCGTCACCACCAGGGACTGCTCGCTTCAGCGCAGGCACCAAAAGCTCGTCGAGGAGGCTCCGGCGCCGTTCCTTGCGCCGGAGCAGATCCAGGAGCTGTACCGCGCGTCGAAGGCGATCTTGCGGCTGGCGGGCTACGCGGGCGCGGGCACCTGCGAGTTCCTCGTCGGCCAGGACGGCGCGATCAGCTTCCTCGAGGTCAACACCCGGCTGCAGGTCGAGCATCCGGTCAGCGAGGAGGTCACCGGCCTGGACCTGGTGCGCGAGATGTTCCGCATCGCCGACGGCGAGCCGCTCGGCTACGACGACCCGCCGGCCAGGGGGCATTCGATCGAGTTCCGGATCAACGCCGAGGACCCCGGCAGGAACTTCCTGCCCGCCCCGGGCACGATCACCACCTGGAACCCGCCGTCGGGGCCGGGGGTCCGGCTCGACTCCGGGTACGCGAGCGGGCAGACGGTTCCGCAGGTGTTCGACTCGCTGATCGCCAAGCTGATCGTGACCGGGGCCAGCCGCACCCAGGCGCTGGAGCGCGCCGCGCGCGCGCTGGCCGAGTTCGAGGTCGGCGGGATGCCCACGGTGCTGCCCTTCCACCGGGCCGTGGTCGTCGACCCGGCGTTCGCCGGTGAGCCGCTGCGGGTGCACACCCGCTGGATCGAGACCGAGTTCGCCGCCCCGATGCCGGACCAGTCGCCCGCCGAGACGGCCGCGGCGCCCGGCCGGGAGACGATCACGGTCGAGGTCGGCGGTAAACGGCTCGAAGTGGTCGTTCCCCGCGAGGGGACGCGGCGGGCGGTTCCCCCCCGTGAGCGGGGGCCGAGGGGGCTTGGGGGGAAAGGCTTCCCCCCAAGATCGGGGGGTTCCGCCGTGGTCAGCCCCATGCAGGGCACGATCGTCAAGATCGCGGTCGCGGACGGGGAGCGGGTGTCGGCTGGTGACGTGATCGTGGTCCTCGAGGCGATGAAGATGGAGCAGCCGCTGACCGCGCACAAGGACGGCACGGTCACCGGCCTGGCGGTGACCGTGGGCCAGACGGTGACGGCCGGCGCTCCCGTCTGCGAACTCAAGGACTGAGCACGATGGCCAAGCTCCCCGGGGATCCGAGCTTCGGCCGCAAGGTAGCGTTCGCGCTCGGCGTCCGGCTGGCGGACCGTTACCGGGAGTGGGTGCGGCACGAACTGACCGACGCCGGGTGGCGGGGCCGGCTGACGTTCCGTCACCTGCTGGTCATGCTGCCGTTCGCCGCGGCGCTCGCCGCCCTGCCCGGCGCGCTGTGGATCCACGTCATGGTGCCCGCGCTGTTCCTGATCTGCAGCGTGGGCATCGTCGCGATATACGCCGACGACCTGCGCGTCTCCCGGCTGCGCCGCCACGGGCTCGAGGCACCCGACGATCCCGACCTGGGCCGCCCCTCGCACTGAGGGTGCCTACTCGGCCGGGGTGAACTCCATCAGCTTCCTGGCGGCCTCGGTGATGCTGCCGGACAGGGAGGGGTACACGGCGAAGGTCTGCGCCAGCTGCTCGACGGTGAGGCGCTGCTCGACGGCGATGGACACGGCGAGGATCAGTTCGCTGGCGCGCGGGGCGACGACCACGCCGCCGAGGATCACCCCGGTGCCGGGACTGGACAGCAGCTTCACGAAACCGTCGGTGACGCCGGCCATCTTGGCCCGCGGGTTGGTGGCCAGCGGCAGCTTGAGCACCCGGGCCGAGACCTCGCCCGCGGTGACGGCGCGCTGGGTCACGCCGACGGTGGCGATCTCGGGGTCGGTGAAGATCGTGGCGGCGACGTGGTCGAGCCGGATCGGGCGGACCGCCTCGCCGAGCGCGTGCCACATCGCGATCCGGCCCTGCATGGCCGCGACCGAGGCCAGCATCTGCACGCCGGTGCAGTCCCCCGCGGCGTACACGCCCGGCACCGAGGTCCGGGACACGCGGTCGACCTGGATGAACCCGTGAGCGTTGACCTTGACCCCGGCGTCGTCGAGCCCGCAGCCCTCGGTTCGCGGGATCATGCCCACGGTGAGCAGGCAGTGGCTGCCGTGCAGGGTCCGGCCGTCGTCCAGGGTCACGGCGACGCCGTCGTCGTCGCGTGAGACGACCTGCGCCCGCGACCGGCCGAGCACGGTCATCCCGCGGCGGCGGAAGACGTCCTCGATGTGGCTGGCGGCGTCCTCGTCCTCCTGCGGCAGCACCCGGTCCCGTGACGACACCAGGGTGACCCGCGAGCCGAGCGCCTGGTAGGCGCTGGCGAACTCGGCTCCGGTCACGCCGGAGCCGACCACGATCAGGTCCCTGGGCAGCTCGGTGAGGTCATAGAGCTGCCGCCAGGTCAAGATGCGCTCCCCGTCGGGCGCTGACCCGGGCAGCACCCGGGGCAGCGCGCCGGTGGCGATCAGGATCGCGTCCGCCCCGATCTCCGCGTCACCCGCCCGGACCGTTCCCGGGCCGGCCAGCCGGCCGTGGGCGGAGATTACCTTGACGCCCTCGGCCGCGACCCGGGCGCTGATGTCGCGCGACTGGGCCCGGGCCAGGTCGGTGATCCGCTCGTACAGGCGGGCGGCGTTGACGGTGGCCAGCCCGCCGGTGGCGATGCCGAGCCCGGCGGCCCGGTTCAGCAGCGTCATCGCGTTGGACGTCTCGATGAGCGACTTGGACGGCACGCAGTCGGTCAGCACGCAGGCCCCGCCGAGGCCGTCGGAGTCGACGAGGGTCACGTCCGCGCCGAGCTGGGCCGCGACGAGGGCGGCCTCGTAACCGCCCGGCCCGCCGCCGAGGATCGCGATGGTCTGGCGTGGCATGGTCACGTTTCGTCATTCTCCACTGGGCTGGTCGCGCTCTGGTACCGGGCACGGCGTTCCGCCGCGGAACCCCGTACGCTTGCCCCCGTGGCACTGTACGCGGCCTACGGCAGCAACATGGACCCCGAGCAGATGCTCGTGCGCTGCCCGCATTCACCGCAGCGGGGAACCGGCTGGCTCGAAGGATGGCGGCTGACGTTCGGCGGGGAGGACATCGGCTGGGACGGGGCGCTCGCCACGGTCGTGGAGGAGCCCGGGGCCCGGGTGTTCGTCGTGCTGTACGACGTGTTCGAGACCGACGAGAAGGAACTCGACAACTGGGACGGCGTGACGCTCGGCTACTACCGCAAGGCCAAGGTCCGCGTGCAGACCCTCGACGGGGACGTGCTGGCCTGGCTCTACGTGCTCAACTTCTACGAGGGCGGCCTGCCGTCGGCGCGGAACGTCGGGATCCTCTCCGATAGCGCCGAGAAGGCGGGGGCGCCGGCCGACTACGTGAAGGCGCTGCGTGACCTGCCCTGCGCCAAGATGGGTGAGTCGAACGCCCGGGTCGAGCCGCCCTGGACGTAAGTCCCGGGGCTGCGCGGCCTCAGACGAGCCAGACCACCAGCAGGATCAGCGCGGGGATCACGATCGCCGCGATGGCCGGCCAGTTCCAGGTGCTGCGCAGCGGCGCCAGCCTGCCCGTGTCCCCGATCGTGCCGACGGTCTTCACCTCGGCGGCCGTGATGGTGCCTTCCGCCGGGCTGACCCCGGCGATCGGCACCGTGCTGTCCGCCCAGACCGCCTCGGCCTGGGCGGCGGTGGCGCGCTCGCTGAGCGTGCGGACGGCCTTCAGCGCCTCGGCCTCGGCCGACGCGCCCGCGCCGCTGGCCGGGGTGCCGTAGGGCAGGCCGAACGCTGACCGGCGGGACCGGGACGAGCGGCGGGACCTGGCCTCGGCGGTGAACTGCCGGCGGCGCGAGTACTGCACGGCCCAGGCGCTGATCACCCTGGAATACTCCTTGGTGCCGGGCGGCGCCCCGACCTGGGCGCTCCAGTCGCAGTGCACCCGGAGCAGGTCGATCACGTCCACCTTGGACACCGACGGCCAGCTGATCCGGTGGTCCCGCAGCGGATTCCTGACCGTTACCCCTTCGGCGTCCGCGATGATCCTGGGCCGCTGCGCGGTGTCGTAGGCGATCCCGGTGACCAGCAGCAGGATGGCCGCGGCGATCGCGGACAGGTGATCCCGGCCCTGCACGGCCAGGTCGATCCAGTTGGCCACGGCGAACAGCAGCCATACCACCCAGACGACCAGGGCGGTCGGTGAGCGGAAGGTCTGCACCTGGCCAGCCTGATCCACCGAACGCCGGGCCTGGCGCGGCCGGCGCGAGTCAGCTGCCATACCAGCCAGCCTAACCGCCTTACGCGCCGGTGACACCCGGCAGCGGCTGGGCGACCATCGGGCCGTCGTCCCATAGGGCGTTGATCGCGGTCGCCACCATCACGCGCACGCCGACGCCGATGGCCCGCTCGTCCACGTCGAAGGTCGGCTGGTGCAGGTCGTGGGAGACGGCCGAACCGGGGACCCGGGTGCCCAGCCTGGCCAGCGCGCCGGGCACCGATTCCAGGTACCAGGCGAAGTCCTCGCCGCCCAGGCTCTGCGGGCTCTGCACGACCGAGCCCGCGCCGAGCACGTCCAGCGCCGCGGCGGCGATCATGGCCGCGCTGGCCTGGTCGTTGACCGTGGGCGGCACCGAGCGCCGGTAGCTGAGCTCGGCGTTCACGCCGTACGCGACGGCGATCGAGTCGATGAGCCCCTTGAGCAGGTCGGGCGCGCTGTGCCAGGCCTCGTCGTCCAGGCAGCGGACGGTCCCCTCGGCCACGCCGGTGTCGGGGATCGCGTTAGGCGCGGTTCCCGCGCTGACCCGGCCCCAGACCAGGCTGAGGCTGGACCGCGGGTCGACCCGCCTGGACAGCGCCGCGGGCACCTCGGTGATGATCTTGGCCAGCGCGTACACCAGGTCCGCGGTCAGGTGCGGCCGGGCGGTGTGCCCGCCGGGCCCGGACACCTTCACCTCGACCTTGTCGCAGGCGGCGGTGATCGCGCCGGAGCGCACGCCGAGTTGCCC
>Ga0335074_10001934_pt1 | contig 28112 bp, 29 predicted proteins | sample Lox_Sample_23_FD_206715 | JGI IMG/M metagenome (GOLD analysis project Ga0335074, IMG submission 206715) | Soil microbial communities from Loxahatchee National Wildlife Refuge, Florida, United States - Lox_Sample_2.3 | ecosystem: Environmental > Terrestrial > Soil > Wetlands | place: USA...
GGTGTCGCCGGTGACCCGGCCGTCGCTGAGCCGGACGATCCTGGTGGCGCGGCGGGCCGCGAGGTCCGGGTTGTGGGTGACCAGGATCAGGGTCGGCCCGGACCGGTTGAGGTCGGCCAGCAGCCGGCCGATCTCCTCGCCGGCCGCGGTGTCCAGGGCGCCGGTCGGCTCGTCGGCCAGCAGCAGCGCGGGCCGGTTCATCAGCGCCCGCGCGATCGCCACGCGCTGACGCTCGCCGCCCGAGAGCCGGCCGGGGTAGGCGTCGCGGTGTCGTTCGATCCGCAGCGCGGCCAGCAACTCCGCCGCCCTGGCCCGGGCCTGCCCGCGCCGCATCCCGGCCAGCCGCGCGGGCAGCAGCAGGTTGTCGGCGACGCTCAGGTCGTCGAGCAGGTTGAAGAACTGGAAGATCATCCCGATCTGGCGCCGCCGGAACCGGGCCACGCCGGTCTCGGTCAGCGTGTCGATCCGCTGCCCGGCCACGGTGACCGTGCCTGCGGTCGGCCGGTCCAGGCCCGCGATCAGGTTCAGCAGCGTCGACTTGCCGCTGCCGGACGGGCCCATCACCGCCACCGCCTCCCCCGCGGCAACCCGCAGTCCCACCCGGTCCACCGCGGGCGGGCCGTCGCCGGGGTACCGCCTGGTCACCTCGTCCAGTTCGATCAGCATGTCCATGGCCACGCAACCTAGGCGCCCGGCCCTGGCCGGGTCGTCGCCCGCCGGATGCAATCGGCGTACGCCGGGCGGCGCGGGTCGTCCGTCCGGCGGAGCAACCTACATCTCACGGACGACGGCGCGACGACGAGGCCGGTGCACAATGAGCACGTGGACGGGCCCAGCGCGACGTGGGAATGGCGGCGGCCCTGGCGGCGGCCGGCCTGGTCGCCGCCGGATCTGTCCGGGCGCGCGATCGGCGCGGACGTCGCGCTGGCCGCGGTGGCCACCCTGGCCGGGCTGGCCGCGGCGGTGTACTCCGCCCGGCACCCGGTGCCACCCCACCTTGCGGTGCCGGTCCCGCTGGTCAGCGCGGCGCAGGCCGCACTCCATCACGCGGGCTGGTGGCGGGTGACGCTGCTCGCCATCGCCGCGCGGATGATCCCGCTGGCCGGACGCCGACTGTACCCGCTGGTCGCGCTCTGTCTGTGCCTGGGCGCCTGCCTGCTGATCAGGGTCCAGGGAGCGGGCGTGATCAACTTCATCGCCCTCGCCCCGGCCGGGTACTCGGCGGTGGCACACAGCCGGCATCGCGGCGCGACCGTGATCACCGCGGCGGCGGCCTTGTTCGTGCTGGCCTTCCCCAACGAGGGCCAGCCGAACAATGACACGCTGCTGCTGGCCTTGCTGGTGCTGATCCCGGCGCTCATCGTCGGCAACGTCTCCTACCAGTGGCGGCGCCGGCTCGAGCGGGTCAACGCCGAGCACGAGGCGGCCACCCGGCAGGCGCTCGAGCGGGAGCGGGCGCGGCTGGCCAGCGAGCTGCACGACGTGGTGACGCACAACGTCAGCGTGATGATCGTGCAGGCCGGCGCGGCCCGGCAGGTCCTGTCCGATGCGCCGAACGACGCCCGGACGGCGCTGCTGTCGGTGGAGGCCAGCGGGCGGGCCGCCATGACCGAGCTGCGTCATCTGCTCGGCCTGCTCAGCCCGGCCGACGACGCGGCCGCGGACGGACCCGGCGACGAGGATGGGGACGGCGACCGCCCCGAGCTGCGGCCCCAGCCCGGGCTCGGCCAGCTCCGGACGCTGGTCGACCGCGTGTCGGCGGCCGGGCTTGACGTCGACCTGCAGGTCGACGACCTGCCGGGCGACCTGTCGCCGGGCGTGGACCTGGCCGCGTTCCGCGTCGTCCAGGAGGCGCTGACCAACGTGATCAAGCACGCGGGCGGGCCCCCGACCAGCGTCAGGGTCGGCTACCGCGACGGCGACATCGTGGTTGAGGTGGCCGATGCCGGGGCGGCGGGCCCGGTGGCGGCCCCGGTGCCCGGAGCCGGGCGCGGGCTGGCGGGCCTGCGCGAGCGGGCCAGGCTGTACGGCGGCGAGCTGGAGGCGGGGCCGCGGCCGGGCGGCGGCTGGCTGGTCCGGGCCCGCATCCCGGCCGGGCTGCTCGGCGCCGCCGCCGGCGGCCGATGACCGGCGCCGAGCCGCCCCGCGTGGTCATCGCCGACGACCAGACCCTGGTGCGCGGCGGCTTCCGGATGATCCTCGGCGCGGCCGGGATCCCGGTGGTCGCCGAGGCGGCCGACGGCGGCCAGGCCGTGGCGGCCGTGCTCAAGCACCGCCCGGACGTCGTGCTGATGGACATCCGGATGCCGGAGATGGACGGCCTGGAGGCCACCCGCCGCATCCTCGCCGCACGCGCCGGATCGGACTGCCGGATCATCATGCTCACGACCTTCGACCTCGACCAGTACGTCTACGAGGCGATAACCGCCGGGGCCAGCGGCTTCCTGCTCAAGGACGTCTCACCGGAACAGCTCGTCGCCGCCGTGCGCCTGGTCCGCTCCGGCGACGCCCTGCTGGCGCCGTCGATCACCCGCCGGCTGGTCGAACGGTTCGCGCCGGCCGCCGCCGGGTCCGCCGCGGGCCGCGAGCTGTCCGACCTCACGCCGCGCGAGCTCGAGGTGTTGCGCTGGCTGGCCCGCGGCCTGAGCAACGCCGAGCTGGCCGCGGAGCTGACGCTGAGCGAGGCCACGGTCAAGACGCACGTGGCCCGCATCCTGGCCAAGCTCGGGCTGCGCGACCGGGTGCAGGCCGTGGTCCTGGCCTACGAGACCGGCCTGGCCTCCCCCGGCGGCACCGCGATCCGTTAACGGGGAGAACCTTCAGCGCATACGACTGAGAATCCTCCCCGCTCAGCAGACCTTGCCAATGAACGAAGGTTCATGAAAATATGTTCATGAACTCGGATTCAGAGACGGGCCGGGTGCTGGAGGGCGGGGGGTCGTTGGCGCGGGTCGGCCCCGTAGGCGTTGGCGCGGGGTCGGCGGCGTGGCGTGGGCGCGGGGTCGGCGGCGCGGCGTGGGCAGGGTTCGGCCGAGGTGGCACCGAGGAGCGCGAGCGAGGAGCGGGATGGAACTCGAGGTGCGGGAGCTGACCAAGGAGTTCGGGGCGGTGACCGCCGTGCGCGATGTCTCGTTCACGGCCCCGGCCGGGATGGTCACCGGCCTGCTCGGACCCAACGGGTCGGGCAAGACCACGACGCTGCGCGCGGCGCTCGGCCTGGTCCGGCCCACGGCCGGCACGGCGCTGATCGGCGGCGTCCCCTATCACGGCCTGGCCCGGCCGCGCCGGTCGGTCGGCGCGCTGCTCGAGGCGACCGGCTTCCACCCGGGGCGTCGCGCCCGCGACCACCTGCGCGTGCTGGCCGCCGCCGCTGGCCTGCCCGACCGGCGCGTGGACGAGGTCCTGGCCCAGGTCGGCCTGGCCGAGGCGGCCGACCGCCGGGTCCGCGGGTTCTCGCTCGGCATGCGGCAGCGCCTGGGGCTGGCCGCCGCGCTGCTGGGCGAGCCCGAGTTGCTGCTGCTCGACGAGCCGGCCAACGGCCTCGACCCGGCGGGCGTCGCCTGGCTCCGCGGGCTGCTGCGCGAGCTGGCCGGGCAGGGCCGGGGCGTCGTGGTGGCCAGCCACGGGCTCGCCGAGGTGGCCCAGACGGCGGACCACGTCGTGATCCTCAGCGGGGGCCGGCTCCGCTTCGCCGGGCCGCTGCGCGAGCTCGGCGCCAGCGGCGGCGCACTGGAGTCGGCCTTCCTGAAGCTGACGACGGCGCCGGCCTGACCACGCGGCCAGGAACGGCCGACGGCGACCCGGGCGCGAGGAGACGGGGCGTAAAAGAAACGAGGAAAGATGGTCATGCTGCGCAGTGAACTCCGCAAGCTCACGAGCGTGCGCGCGCCGTGGCTGTTGCTGGCCGCGGGCCCGCTGATCGTCGTGGCCGGGGTGACCAGCCTGGTCGAGTCGGGCGGGAACGTCCGCGATCCGTCGGTCCAGACCCAGGCCCTGGCCCATGCCGGGCTGGCCGCGATCATCACGCTGCTGTTCGGCATCATGGCCGTCGCGGGCGAGTACCGGCACGCCACGATCACCGACACCTACCTGAGTTACCCGGCCCGCGGCCGGGTCATCGCGGCCAAGCTGGCCGTCTACGGCGCGGTCGGCGCCGGGGCCGGGCTGGCGTCGTCCGGCGCCGCGCTCGCGGCCACGGCCGCGTGGTGGGCGGCGAAGGGCGCGACCCTGCACCTGTCCGCGGCCGACCTCTGGCTGACCCTGGCCGGCGGCGCGGCGGCCAACCTGGCCTTCGCGCTCATCGGCGTCGGCCTGGGCGCGCTCATCCGCAACCTGGTCGCGGCGGTCGCCGCCGGGCTGGCCTGGATCGCGCTGATCGAGGGCATCGCCGGGCAGCTGCTCGGGTCCAGCCTGGCCCGGCTGCTGCCGCTGCATGCCAGCGAGGCGCTGGACCGGACCAGCATCCTCGGCGCCGGGAGGTTGCTGCCCCAGTGGGGCGGCGCCGTCGTGCTGCTGGGTTACGCCGCGGCGTTCGCCTCCGCCGCCGCGCTCACTACACTCAGGCGCGATGTCACCTAGGAAACCCGCGGTGCTGCGGGACGGCGACGGGGACGGGCCCGGCCTGCGCGAGTACCTGATCGCGACGGCCGCGCGGCTGATCGCGGAGCGGGGCACCGCCGGGCTGGCCGTGCGGGACATCGCGCGGGAGGCGCAGGTCGCCGACGGAGTGCTCTACAACTACTTCGAGGACAAGGAGGACCTGCTCACGCACGCCCTGCTGGCCCACGTCGGCTCGGTCATGAACGCGGGGACGCGGATGCCGGCCCCCGGGACCGGCACCGTGGCGGACAACCTGCGGCAGTTCATCGACGCCGGCTTCGGCGTGCTGTCCCGGGTCGCGCCGGCGTTCGCCGGGCTGCTGTCGCAGCCCAAAGTGCTCAGCCGGTTTCACGCCATCGTAGGCGGCGACGCCGCGTTCACCGGCGACGCCGAGCGCGGGACCGGCCGGGAAGCGCAGCGCGGAGCCGGCCAGGAATCCGAGACCCCCCGCGGGCTGCCCGCCCTGCTCACCGACTACCTGCTCGCCGAGCAACGGCTCGGCCGTATCGACGCGGACGCCGACATCGGCGCCGCGGTCGCGCTGATCATCGGCACCATCCACGGCGAGATTCTGCCCCGGGTCATGTTCGCCCCGCCCGGCACGCGGATCACGATCGCGCCCGGGCTGGCCGAGCGGGTGGCCGGCACTATCCTGCGCGGCATCGCGCCCGGCCCGGTCGGCCGCGGCCGGCGGTGATAAACCAGACCCATGCCGTCGCGGAACCCGAGGAGGTCGGTGTGGGCGATCATCCAGTGATCGGTTACGTGGTGTGGGCGCTGCTGTTCGGGGCGCTGTTCGCCTGGGAGGGCCTGGCCCTGAGCCATATCAGCGGCACCGTGCCGACGCTCAGTGCCACCTTCCGCGCGATCATGCGCTACCCGTTCGGGCGCTGGGCGTTGTTCGCGCTGTGGCTGTGGTTCGGCTGGCACATCTTCGTCCGCGGCTGGCACTTCCTGCTCCGCGCCTGACCGCCGGGCTGGCCGCAGATGTCATCGTCGCTGATCACCCAGGACGTGGGCCCGATGGTGGTCGGGTACGGGCTGGTCATGGGGGCACTCGCCCTTGGCCTGCGCGTGTTCCGGCGCTCGGGCTCCAGGCCGGAGCGCGAGAAACCGGCCTCCGCCGCGGCCCCGGCCACCGGCCCGGGCGGGACGCGGCGGCCGGCCCGGGCCCGCCTGAGCGTGGTCAACCGGATGCGCCCCGGGTGGCCGCGGCTGATCGCGCACTGCGTCACCACGGCCGTCGGCGGCTACCTGCTGCTAATGATCGTCATCGTCTTGTACTACTTCTTCGTCGCGCCGATCGCCGGGAATTTCATACCCAGCGCGTTCACCGGCTGTTTGCTGCTGCTCGGGCTCAGCCTGCCGGTGTTCCTGGCGTTGTCGTGGCTTGTGGAGCGCAAAGGCTGGCGGATCTAGACGGTTAAAATAGCTGCCGCCTCGACAAGCAATAACGCCGGGAAAGCGACCCGGCTTTACGCCGAGCGGCGCCGGGACCGCTCGCGGAACAGGATCCACAGCGCCTCGACGCCGTCACGCCAGGTGAGCTTCTTCCCGGCCTCCCGGCTGCGCGCCTTGTAGCTGATCGGCACCTCGTAGGGCCGGTGTCCGCGCCGCAGCAGCTTGCCGGTGACCTCGGCCTCCATGCCGAACCCGGTCTCGCGGATGTCCAGCGCCCGGTACAGCTCGGTCGGGATCAGCTTGAAGCACGTCTCCAGGTCGCTGATGTAGCAGTTGAACAACACGTTCGCGAACGTCGTCACGCCCTTGTTGCCGAGCACGTAGGCGTAGGAGTACGCGTTGTGGCTGCCGAACGTCCGGGTGCCGTACACCACCTCCGCCTCCCCGGCCAGCACCGGCGCCAGCAGCGAGGGGATCTCGGCCGGGGAGTACTCCAGGTCGGCGTCGCACATGATCACGTAATCGCCCGTGGCCACGCTGGCCGCGGTCCGGATCGCCGCCCCCTTGCCCTGGTTCCGCTCGTGCATGTGCACGCTGACCCGGGGATCTCCGGCGAGCGAGGGATAGAGGTCCCTGGTACCGTCGGTGCTCCCGTCATCGACGATGACGAGCTCGATCTCGCACGGGAAGTTAACGTTGAGCACATCCTTGATCGCAGAGGCCAGGGTGGCCCGCTCGTTGTACACCGGCATCAGAATCGACAACTTCACGGCCCGCAGCTTACGCGAGCCGCGGGAAGCAAGGCCACACAAAGGCCGGGCAAGCGATAGATTGCGGGCCGCGGTGCTAGCGCACGCCGATTAAAGGTTTGCTAAAGGAGATTCCATGAACTCGCATTTGGCTCGCGACCGGTCTAGGGTGCAGCCCGGCGAGGCCCAGCGCATCCTGGTCACCGGGGGCTCCGGGTTCATTGGATCGCACCTATGTCGTCGCCTGCTCACGCTCGGTCACGACGTGCTCGTGGTCGACAACTTCTATTCCAGCAGCCGGCATAACGTCGTGGACCTCCTCGACAACCCGCGCTTCGAGCTGATGCGCCACGATGTGACGTTCCCGTTGTACGTGGAGGTGGACCAGATCTACCACCTGGCCTGTCCCGCCTCGCCCGTCTACTACCAGCGCGACCCGGTGCAGACCACGAAGACCTGCGTGCACGGCTCGATCAACATGCTCGGGCTGGCCAAGCGGCTGGGCGCCCGGATCCTGCTCGCGTCGACCTCCGAGGTCTACGGCGACCCGGCCGTGCACCCGCAGGTCGAGTCCTACTGGGGCAACGTGAACTCGATCGGGATCCGGTCCTGCTACGACGAGGGCAAGCGGTGCGCGGAGACCCTGTTCTTCGACTACTACCGCCAGCATCAGCTGCCGATCAAGGTGGCCCGGATCTTCAACACCTACGGTCCGAACATGCTGGCCAACGACGGCCGGGTGGTGTCGAGCTTCATCGCGGCGGCGCTGCGGGGCGAGCCGCTGACCGTGTTCGGCGACGGCTCGCAGACCAGGTCGTTCTGCTACATCGACGACATGGTCGACGGCCTGATCCGGCTGATGAACTCGCCGCGCGAGGTGACCGGCCCGGTCAACCTCGGCAACCCCGGCGAGTTCACCATGCTCGAGCTGGCCAAGAAGGTGCTGGCCCTGACCGGCAGCGACTGCCCGATCGAGCACGGCCCGCTCCCGTCCGACGATCCGGTGCGCCGCAAGCCGGACATCGGACGGGCGCGGGAACTGCTCGGCTGGGAGCCGGCCGTGCCGCTCGACCAGGGCCTGGAGCAGACCGTGGCGTACTTCCGCCAGGCCCTGGCCGGGTGACGTACCGCTAGCCGACCGGCCCGTAGGCCCAGATCGAGGTGCTGGCGCCGGCCGCGTTCGAGGCGGTGCCCACGGCCCACAGGGAGGTGGTGCCGGGGATCAGCCCGAGCGCGTAGACCTGGCCCGTCTTGGTGAGCAGGTAGCGATGCCAGGCACCGGTCTTCGACCGGTGCACCGCGTACCAGTTGCCGGTGGCGTAGGCCTCGCCCATGACCCACAGCCCGCCCGCGCCGTCGGAGACCGGCTGCCCGAGGTCGACCGCCCACGGGACCTTGACCCGGCTCCACGCCGCGCCGTTGTAGTGCAGCAGCCACGGAACGTTGGTGTTGTCGGTGTAGATCGAGCCGGTGGCCCAGACGTTGGACGACGACAGCGCGACGATGCCCGTGTACTGGACGTTGGCCAGGACCGCGGCGCGCTGCTGCCGCCACCCGCTGCCGTTGTAGTGCTCGACGATGTCCTGGGGGGCGCTGGCGTTACCGCCGATCGCCCAGATGTTCGTCGCGGACAGCGCGCTCGCCCTGGCAATCGCGGAGCCCACCCCGGTCACCCTGATCCAGGTCGTTCCCTGCAGGTGATAGGTGCCGAATCCGGGATAGGCGCCGGCCCCGCCGAACACCCAGACGTTGGTCGGGCTGAACGCCGTCACGCCGGTGAGCTGCAGCGGCAGGCCCTGGTTCTCGGTGAACTGCCTGGCCACCGACCATTTCGTGCCGTTGTAGTGCAGCACCGTGCCGGTCAGCCCGGTGACGGCCCAGATGTCGCCGGGGCCGGGCGCGCTGGCCGCGGCCAGGCTGCCGGTCAGCCCGCTGGGCAGGTCGGCGGCGCGCCAGTGGCCGGCCGGTCCGGTGCGCTGGGCGATCGGGGTGCCCGAGGTCCCTCCGGAGAGGTCGGCCCCGCCGAACGCCCACGCGTCGGTCTTGGTCGGATCCACCACGCTGAACAGGCCGTCGCTGCCGGATGCCGCGCCCTGATGGATGGCCGAGACCAGCCGCCAGCCGGGGGTCGTGGCCGCCTGGGCCGGGGCCAGGCCGGTTAAGGCCGAGCCCGCGGTCGCCGCCGCCAGGCCCGCGCCGAGCGCGATGCGGGCACGTTGTCGTCTCAGTCGTCTCATCATTGAGTCCTCCCGCTCTCGCGGGCCGTCCCCGTCGGCCGTCCGGGCCAATCCGGGCCGATCCGACCCGCCCGTACCAGGGTAGAGCGGCCTAAGCACATTATGAACGAAAATGTCCGTCTATTTGCCGGTCGTGACGTAACGTCCGCCGCCGGACGGCCGCCGTCGTCGTGGCACCACCGGAGCGCGGTTCTGATTTGCTTGACCGCTAGGGAGGTCGACGGGTGGAGACGGCTTTCGTTCTCGGCGGGGGCGGCGTGCTGGGCGCGCACGAGATCGGCATGCTCCGGGCGCTGTCGGAGGCCGGGATCCGGCCGGACATCGTCGTCGGAACCTCGGTCGGGGCCATCAACGGCGCGTTCGTGGCGGCCGATCCCGCCGCCGCGGCGGCGCGCCTGGGCGAGATGTGGCAGGGCGACGCCCTGGGCCAGGCGTTCAGCGAGAACCTCTGGGGCCGGGCGGTCCGGCTGGTCCGCTCCGGCACGCACCTGCACTCGATCGAGCCGCTGCGCCGGGTGCTGGCCAGCGAGCTGCCCGGCGACGACTTCGCCGATCTGCAGCTGCCGTTCCACTGCGTGGCCGCGAGCATCGAGCGGGCCAGCCCGCGCTGGTTCAGCAGCGGCCCGGTGGTGCCCGCCGTCCTGGCCTCGTGTGCCGTGCCCGGGCTGCTGCCGCCGGTCGAGGTCGGCGGCGAGCACTTCTTCGACGGCGGGCTGGTGCATTCGATACCGGTCGGGCGGGCGGTCGCCCTGGGCGCCCGCACGGTGTACGTGCTGCACGTGGGCCGGATCGAGCGCCCGCTCGCGGTGCCCCGGCGGCCATGGCAGGTGGGCCTGGTCGCGTTCGAGATCGCCCGCCGGTACCGGTTCCACGAGGAGATGGCCGCCCTTCCGCACGACGTCCGGGTGCACGTGATGCCGGCCGGAGCGGTCCGCAACGGTCCAGACCTTTCCCAGCTGCGGTACCGGGACAAGACTAGGGTCGGCGACAGCATCGAACGCGCGTACGCGGCCTCGGCCAGCTACCTCGCCGGGCTGGCCGGGTCCTAGCCGCGTCGTGGTCGCGTCGTGGTCGCGTCTTAGTCGGCGGTCGAGGACGGGAGGCACGCCATGCTCCCACCCAGGCTGGTGCGCCGCCTGGTGCTGGCCCCGCTGGCGATCGTCATCGCGCTGGCCGTCGTGGTGCTGTTCCCCCTGCTCGCGGTGCTGACGCTGGCCTTCGGGCTGCGCCGGCTGCGACCGGGCCGGATGCGGGGCGTGCGGGTGCTGAGCTTCGCGCTGGTCTGGCTGGCCGCGGAGGCGGCGGCGCTGTTCGCGTCGCTGGGGCTGTGGGTGGCCAGCGGGTTCGGCGGCCGGCTGCGCACCGAGCCGTACCGCAGCCGCCACTACGCGATCATGCGGCGGTACCTGGACGCGGTTTCGGGCGCGGCGGAGCGGACGCTCGGGCTGCGGGTCGAGATCGACGGGCCGGCCTGCGCCGCGGGCTCGGATGACGGGCCGGTCATCGTGCTCAGCCGCCACGCCGGGCCGGGCGACTCGTTCCTGCTGGTGCACTACTTAATCGGCCGCTACGGGCGCCGGCCGCGGGTCGTCATGAAGGCCAGCCTGCAGCTCGACCCCGGTCTGGACGTCGTGACCAACCGGCTGCCGAACGTCTTCGTTCAGCATCGGCGGGCGGGCCAGCGGCTGTTCGTCGACCAGATCAGGCGGCTGGCGCGCGGGCTCGGCGCCGGCGACGCGCTGGTCCTGTTCCCCGAGGGCGGCAACTGGACACCGGCCCGCTGGCAGCGGCGCATCCGGCGGCTGGAGCAGGCCGGCCGGACCGACCTGGCGGAGCGCGCCCGGGGCATGCCCAACGTGCTCGGGCCCCGGGCCGGCGGCGCGCTGGCGGCCATCGCGGCCTGCCCCGGCGCGGACGTGATCTTCGTCGCGCACGCCGGCCTGGACCGGCTGGTCAGCGTGGCTGACGTCTGGCGCAGCCTGCCGATGGACCAGGTGGTGCGGGCCACCTGGTGGCGTGTGCCGGCCGCCGAGGTGCCCGGGCCGGGCGACCGCGAGGCCCAGGTCACCTGGCTCTATGACTCGTGGCAGCGCATCGACGTGTGGATCTCGCAGAACCGCCCCGGCGAGGCCGACGGCCGGTCACGCCTCGGGTGATGCCGGTGCCGCCTCGGCGTCCGGCGCCGCGCCGGAGACGATCCAGTACCGGCCGCCGCGCGGCACGTTCCAGGCCAGCCTCCCGCAGCACGCTCGGTCTCGCGACGTCTCGCCCGTTATCCCCCATTTGCCGGTATTACTTTCATGATCATTCCCTTCACGGGTTCGGTGCAGTTGATGACCCAATTTGGGAGGGTCTGTCCCCACCGAACCAATGAGATGTCAAGTTGATCAAGGACTGTGGGAGCGGTCAGCGGGCGAAGAAGCCGGCGAGGAGCGGGGCGAGCGCGTCCGGGTTGACGTCGTGGGTCTGGGCGTCCAGGCCGCGCAGCCGTGCGTCGGGCAGGGCGCGGCTGAGCGTCTCGGCGGTCTCGCGCATGAACGGGGCGCCGGCGCCGCCGTACATGACCAGCGTTGGCGTGCGGACGCGCGCGGCCCGCGCGGCGGGGACCGCCAGGTCGGGGCCGAGTATGCCGGTGTGGTCGTAGGCGAGCGTCGGCGCGATGGCCTCCAGCGCGGGCCAGAACGGCGCCTGGCGCATCCCGGCCACGTGCTCATCGGAGGTGCCGATGAAGCCCATGAACAGCGCGACCGCGTCGCCGTTCCGCCCGGCGGCCAGCGCCTCGGTCAGCTGCGCGATGTAGGTGGCCCAGGGTTCGCGGACCCCGGGGGCGTCGTTGTACGGCGCCTCGTACATGGCCAGCCTGGTGACGCGGTCGCCGAGCTGCGCGGCCGCCTCGAACGCCAGGCAGGCGCCGGATGAATGCCCGTACAGGCTGGCCGAGCCGCCGGCCGCCTCGATCATGGCCGCGATGTCCTCGATCTCGCGCGCCACCCCGTAGGGCCGGGTGTCCCCGCTGTCTCCGCGGCCGCGGCGGTCGTAGTTGTAGACCGTGAAGCCATCCGCGAGGATCTTGGCCAGCTCCTGCTTGGACCCGCGGGCGCACAGGGCGCCGTCGACCATGATCACGGCCGGGCCCTGGCCCAGCCGGTCGTAGGCGATCGTGGTGCCGTCGGTGGACGTGGTGGTGTTCATATCGTTCCCCCTTCGTTGCTGGCGAGCCGGGCGAGATGGGCGGCGAGCCGGTCCAGCGACGTCGCGAAGCCGGCCTGCGCCTCCGGGGCGCGCATCGGCGCCGGCACCCTGGCCTGATGGATGCGGACCTCGGTGCGGCCGCCGAGGTCGGTAAACGTCGAGGTGGTCGTCATCCCCGATCCCGGATCGGTCCAGACGAGCCGCTCCGGCGCCACGATCTCGTCGTAGATCACCCGCATCCGGTATGCACTGCCATCGGCGTCGTTGACCATGACCGCCTCGAAGACGCCGCCGGGGCGCGCGTCGACCGAGATCTTGTCCAGCGGCGTGCTCACGCCGGCCGGGCCCCAGAAGTGCGTCAGATGCTCGGGCTCGAGCATGCAGCGGAACACGAGGTCTCTCGGCGCGTCGAAGACACGGGTGAAGATCAGCTCGTCCGCGCCCGCCGGGTGGTCGGTCATCGGGTTTGATCCTCCTCATGCGGTTTGGCCGGCCGCTGGATGTCGCGCAGGTGCCGGTCCAGCTTGTCGAACCGCTCGGACCAGATCCGCCGGTTCTCCTCGATCCAGTCCGCCGCCACGTCCAGCGCCTCCCGCTCCAGGTGACAGGGCCGGTACTGGGCGTGCCGGCTCCGCGAGATCAGGCCGCTGCGCTCCAGCACCTTGAGGTGCTTGGACACCGCAGGCAGGGACATGTCGAACGGCTCGGCCAGCTCGTTCACGGTGGCGTCGCCGAGCGCCAGGCGGGCCACGATCGCCCGTCTGGTCGGGTCGGCCAGCGCGGTGAAGGTCGCATCGAGCACGCTCATGCTGGATATTTAACCGAGGAGTTAGTTAGCTGTCAAGTTAACTAGCGGCCAGCGGATCGGGCGAGCAGCGGGACGGGGACCTGGGCGTCGGGGGCTGCCCCGGCCGGGTCACCGGGTCCCCGCCAGGCCGTACATAGCGTTTCCCTGCGTCGTCAGGCGTCACGGAGGCGGAGCAGCAGGCCGCCCAGCAGGAGCGCGCCGGCGGCCCACAGGGCGAGCACGCCGAGCCCCGGCCACGGCCCGATCGGCAGGGTGTTCAGGTCCCTGGTGGCCTGGATGGCCATCCCCGCGTTCATCGGGCTCCACCGCTCGAGGTGGCGCTCCCAGCGCGGGTCGAGCACGCCGAGCTGGACGATCAGCGGCACGATGTAGATCAGGCCGATCAGCAGCGCGATCGACGCCCCGGAGTCCCGCACCGCGGTGGCCAGGCCCAGGCTGAGCAGCCCGATGAGGGCCAGATACAGCACCGAGCCGCCCGCCGCGCGCAGCGTCGAGCCGGCGCTCAGCGACAGCACCTCGGAGCCGTGAGCGCCGGTGAAACCGTTGCCGGGCAGGATGTACCGGCCGGCGATCAGCGACCACGCCGCCGCGAAGGCCCCGGCGGCGAGCACCATCCCGGTCAGCACGACCGCCTTGGCGGCCAGTGCGGTGAGCCGCCGCGGCACGGCGGTGAGCGTGATCCGGATCATGCCGCTGCCGTACTCGCTGGTGACCATCAGCGCGGCGAGGACCGCGACGAGTGCCTGGCCGACCAGGATCCCGGTGAGGCTCAGCTTGGGGCTGTCGTAGCTGCACGAGGTCGGGCACTTCTGCCCCACGTCCTCCAGGAGGCCGAAGCCCACGGTCACGACGATCATGGTGAGCAGCAGCAGCCCGGGGCTGGGCACCGTGCGCAGCTTCGTCCACTCCGCGTGTACGGCGCTCATGCGTCCCTCCGGCGCAGCACGTAGGCGGCGAGGCCGAGCGCGGCGACGGCCCAGACGCACGCCACGGCGAACCCGGTCCACGGGGCCAGCGGGAAACAGCCGTTGTACGGCAGGCAGGCGTGCATCACCTGCGAGTACCGCGGCGTGCCCTCCTGCAGGCCGAACGCGGCCGCCGGGGTCAACCGCAGCACCCAGACGGCTGCGGTCTGGGGCAGGGTCACGCCGAGGATCACCGGCACGATCAGCAGGGCGACCACGACCGTGATCGCCCCGGTGCTGCGCCGCAGCACGGCGCCCGCGGACAGGGCCAGGATCGCGGCCACGGCGAGCAGTCCGGCGGTGCCGACCACAATCTGCAGCCCGTGCCCGCTGGTGAGCGACCAGACCGGGTACACCGACGACACCCAGCCGCCCGAGTGCAGCTTGCGCACGGCGATCCGCATCGCGATCGCCGTCCCGGCCAGCCCGGCCACGAACGTGACCGACCCGATCACGATGGCCTTCGCGGCCAGCACCCGGCCCCGGCGCGGGCTGGCCGCGAACGTGGTGCGGATCAGCCCCCGCCGGTACTCGGCGGTGACGAACAGCGCCCCCAGCGCGATCACCGCGAGCAGGCCGACCGCCGAGCCCTTGAGCACCGTCCCGAGCGGATCGAGGTCGGCCACGTACGGCGCGACGTCGCCGCCGCTCCCCGACAGCGTGAACCTGCCGCCTGCCTCACTGAACCGGGACCCCTGCGGCGTGGCCACGCCCTTGCAGTGACCCCCGTTCGGCCCGCAGTGCACCGAGACGGGCGGACGGCCGTTGACGTTGGCGGGCTGGGCAGGCCCCGTTCCGAAGCCGATGTGGCCAACGGTCCACGCGCCCCCGGGCCGCGCGCCCGCCAGGCGGACGTGGTCGAAGTTGGCGGTGATCCGGGTGTCAAAGAACGGCTGGTTGTTGTTGCTGGCGAAGCCCTGGGCACCCAGAACGTATTGCGGCGAGGCCGCGAAGAGCCCGGCCTGCGCCGTGGACGCAAGCCCGGCCAGGGAGGCGGTCCCGATCTCGGTCCAGTGCCTGCCGTCGGCGGAGTCGTAGCCGGTCACCGTGTCGCCGGACCGGGTCAGCCGCAGCCACCGCGGCGACGCCGCCGACGGGACCCCCGCCAGGCCGGCGATGTCATGAGTGAAGTCGTACTGCATCCGGACGCCGTGACCGGGGGTGGCCATGACCGCGGCGTACGCCGATCCCGCCGTGGTGCTCGCCTTGATCATGATCCCGGCCTTGGCCCAGGGCTGCGCGGTGTGCGTGCTGCTGCCCGTTCCCTGGCCCGGTAGCTCGCCGTCGGCGAGCGACGTGATCCGGGCGGTGATGCTGCCGTTGCCGTCCAGGGACTGGCGCGCGAAGTAGAAGCTGTCGGTGACCGCCTCGCCGCCCGGGCCGATGGCGACGGTCGGGTGCGCCCCCGGGTTCTGCTTCCCGTTCGCGGCGCTCGCGATGGCCGCCACGGCCAGCGCGGTCAGCAGCGCGGCGGCGATCATGGCGATCCACCAGCCGCGCACCGAACGGAACTTGGTCCACTCGGCCCGCAGCAGGTGCGGGAAGTCGTCGCGGCCCGGCCGCTGAGCCGAGCGGTACGGCGTGATCGTGGGCGTGCTCATCGCGCGGCCTCCTGCGTCCCAGCCGCCGTGGCGGGCGCGGCGGCGCGGAACTCGACCGCGTCGCGGGTGAGTTCCATGTACGCCTCCTCGAGCGTGGCGCGGTGCGCGGAGATCTCCGAGAACGGCACCCCGGCCCCGCTGAGCACGGCCACCACGCGTTCGGCCGTCACCCCCGAGACCGTGAGCGTTTCCCTGTCGCTGGCCGCCACGGTGGCGCCCGCGCGGGTCAGCGCGGCCATCGCGTCCGCCACGGCAGTGGTGCGCAGCGATACCCGGTCGCCGGAGGCGGCCGCGATCAGCTCGGCCACGGTCGTGTCGGCGATGACCTTGCCCCGGCCGACGACCACCAGGTGGTCGGCGGACCCCTCCAGCTCGGCCATCAGGTGACTGGACACCAGCACCGCGCGGCCCTCGTCGGCGAGCGAGCGCAGGAAGCCGCGCATCCACACGATGCCCTCGGGGTCCATGCCGTTGAACGGCTCGTCGAACATCAGCACGGGCGGGTCGCCGAGCATAGCCGCCGCGATCCCGAGGCGCTGGCGCATGCCGAGCGAGTAGCCGCCCGCCTTGCGCCGGGCGGCCTTCTCCAGTCCCGCCGCCTCGATCACGGCGTCCACCCGGCTGGCCGTCAGGCCCTGGGAGTGAGCCAGCCAGAGCAGGTGGTTGCGCGCGGACCGGCTGGGCTGAAGCGCCCCGGCATCCAGCAGCGACCCGAGATGGCTGAGCGGGTGGCGCAGGTTCTGATAGCGCTCGCCGCCGATCAGCGCCCGGCCTTCGTCGGGCGCGTCCAGGCCGAGTACCACCCGCATCGTGGTGGACTTGCCTGCTCCGTTGGGCCCGACGAACCCGGTGACCTGGCCTGGCGCGACGGTGAACGTCATGCCGTCCAGCGCCACGGTCGGCCCGAACCGCTTGTGCAGCCCGCGTACTTCGATCGTTGCGTCCATGCCAGCAAAGGTAGGGACCAACCGGCGGCCCGGTCGTCACGCCGGCGAGCCGTCTTCGTCCCCACCGCCGCGGGGGACGCGGTCGCGGCGGGTCCCCCGCAGGAGGGACGCCAAGATGCTCGCCGGAGGGACGCACGCTCGCCGGCCAGCGAGGACAATAACGGTGTGGACCGAGCAGCTGACGGGCGCCGTGGATGGGCCGTGCGGTTGCGGCCGCTTGCCTCGAGCCCGCACGCGCCGGTCGTGGCCGGGGCCCTGCTGGCCGTGTTCGCCGTGGCGCAGGCGATCGCGTTGCCCCCCGGCAAGGGCGGGGCTGACTTCGCGCAAGGGGGCGGTCTGGTGCTGCTCGCGTTGTTCAGCACGCTGCCGCTCGGGCTGCTGTGGGCCTACCCGGCGGGGGCCGGCGTAGCGGTCGGCGCGGCGGGTGTGCTGTCCCTCGCGGCCTTTCACACGCTGACGATCGCGGGCCTGATCGCCCAGGTGATCGTGCTGTACCGGCTCGGCCGCAGCGGCGCACAGCTGCTGGCCGCGGTGCTCGCCCTCCCCTACCTGGTGCTGGCGCTGCTCGCCCCGACCGGCCCCGCGGACCGGGAGCTCACCGTGCTGCTGATCGCGCTGGGCACGGCCGCGGCGTGGGCGGGGGCGGCCCGGCGGGCCCGCAGCGAGGCCGCGGAGCACAGCGCCGCCCGGGAGGTCATCGCCGGCTCCATGCTTGAGCACATGGCGCGGGGGGAACGCGCCCGGGTCTCCCGCGAGCTGCATGACGTGGTGGCCCACCACATTTCGATGATCGCCGTCCAGGCCGAGACGGCCCGGCTGACCACGGCCGGGATGCCCGCCGCCGGGGCGCGTCAGCTGTCATTGATCGGCGACACGGCGCGGGCCGCGCTCACCGAGATGCGGCGGCTGCTGGGCGTGCTGCGCGAGGACACCCGGGACAGCGTCGCGGTGCGGCAGCCGCAGCCGGGCCTGCGGCAGCTCCATGACCTACTTGACGAGGCTCGCGACGCCTCGGGCTCGGGCATCCGGCTGATCGTCGGCGGCGCCGTGACCGCGCTGGACCCCGGCATCGAGCTGGCCGCCTACCGCATCGTCCAGGAGGCGCTCACGAACGCGCGCCGGCACGCCGAGGGCGCCGCCGTCGATGTCGAGCTGTACTACGCCGCGGACGCCCTCGTGCTGCGCGTCCGCGACAACGGCCCCGGCCCCCCGCGGCCCGGCCCCCTCCCCGCGTTCGCGTCCCCCGGCGGCGGGCACGGGCTGCTCGGCATGCGCGAGCGCGCCGCGGCGGTCGGCGGTGAGCTGCGGGCCGGCGCCGGGAACAGCGGCGGGTTCGTCGTCGAGGCCAGGCTGCCGCTCGCGGCCGAGGCAGCGGCATGAGGGGCAACGCCGGGTGACCAGTCCGCCCGCGGTCATCAAGATCATCGTCGCCGACGACCACGAGGTGGTGCGGGCGGGGTTCGCCGCGTTGCTCGACACCCAGCCCGACTTCACGGTCGTCGCCACGGCCAGCGACGGGGCCGAGGCGGTGCGGATGAGCCGGCAGCTGGGCCCGGACGTCGTCCTGATGGACGTGCGTATGCCGGCCATGGACGGCATCGAGGCCACCAGGCGGCTCACCGGGGCGGAGAGTGGCGGGCCGCGCGTGCTCATCCTCACCACATTCGACCTGGACGAGTACGTCTACGACGCGCTGTGCGCGGGCGCCAGCGGCTTCCTGCTCAAGGACGTTACCGCCGAGCGGCTGTTCGACGCCGTGCGGGTCATCGCCGCGGGCGAGGCCCTGCTGGCGCCGAGCGTCACCCGCCGCCTGATCGGCGAGTTCACCCGGCTCCGCCCGCGGCCGGCCGACGGGCCGAGCGCGGCCCTGGCCGCGCTCACGCCGCGCGAGACCGAGGTGCTCCGGCTGGTCGCCGAGGGGCTGTCCAACCCGGAGATAGCCGCCCGGCTGGTGGTCACGGAGGAGACCGTGAAGACCCACGTCAGCCGGGTGCTGAGCAAGCTGGGACTGCGGGGCCGGACGCAGGCGGTCGTCACCGCGTACGAGTCGGGACTGGTCGTCCCGCGCTCCGGCGGAGCGGGTTAGGTTAACCCTGCCGGCCTAGCAAAGGAGAGCCATGCCCGAGATCCCCGCGTCCCACCGCGACCTGCTCGACGGCCAGTTTGCCACCCTGGGCACGGTCGGGGCGGACGGCCGCCCGCAGCTGTCGGAGGTCTGGTTCCTGGCCGACGGCGACACCGTCCGCCTCTCGCTCAACGACTCGCGGCAGAAGACCAAGAACCTGCAGGCCAACCCGGCGGCCAGCCTGTTCCTGCTCGACCTGGCCGTTCCGTACCGGTACCTGGAGCTGCGGGGGGACGCCGAGATCGCTCCGGACGAGGACCATGCGTTCGCCGGCCGGCTCGGCGCGAAGTACCAGGCCGACCTGAGCCTGCATGACAAGCCCGGCGATAAGCGGGTCGTGGTCACCATTCGCCCCGTGCGCGTGCACGCGGTCGACATGCGCGGTTAACCAGACCGCTGTTTTTTACGCTACGACTCCGCTGTCGCCGGCCCGGCCGGTGAGGGCTCGGCCGGTGCCGAGTCGCCCGGCGAGGGCTGGCCCGCCGGCGACGGGTCGGCCGGCGGTTCGGTCGCGCCCGCCGCCAGCGCGGCCGGCGGCGAGGATTCGGGCACCTTCCCCCAGCGCTGGGTGTAGACGAACCAGGCCAGGCCGGCCACGGTGCCCACGAGGGCGATGAAGAAGTTCAGCCGGAGCCCGAGGAAATGCGCGGACGAGTCGATCCTGATGGTCTCCTCGAAGATCCGGTAGGCCGAGTACCCCGCCACGTACAGGGCGAGCAGCCCGGGCGGGCGGATGTTGCGATGATGGCCGAGCCAGACCAGCAGCGCGGCCAGCGCCAGGTCGAAGATCACCTCGTACAGGAACGAGGGCTGGAACGTGGTGTACTTCAGGTCCGCCGCCGGAATGCCCGAGCCCAGCCGCGCCGCCCGGCTTATCTCCAGACCCCAGGGCAGACCGGTGGGCTTGCCGAACAGCTCCTGGTTGAAGTAGTTGCCGATCCGCCCGACGGCCTGCGCGACCAGCAGCGCCGGGGCGACCGCGTTGCCCATCAGCCGCCAGTCGGCGCCGGCCCGGTGCACCCGCCAGATGCCGACCGCGGCCCCGGCCGCGATCCCGCCCCAGACGCCGAGACCGCCGTCCCAGACCGCGAGCGGCCCGTACCAGGCGTGCTTGGGCACGATGTCGAACGGGGTGGTGATGTCGAAGTAGATCCGGCCGCCGATGATCCCGGCCGGGACGGCCCACGTGGCCACGTCCGTGAGCAGCGAGGGATCGCCGCCCACGGCCCGCCACCGGCGCCGGGTGATGATGATCGCCAGCGTGATAGCGACCACGTACATCAGGCCGTAGAAGTGAACGAACAGCGGGCCGACGTGGAAGCCGTTGATGGGCGGGCTGGGGATGTGCAGCGCCGCGGCGAGGGGCATAGCACGAGGGTAGCCGGTGCAGGCCGTAACGTGGCGCGTCATGAAGCCTCTCAGCAACCTGGTCGCCCTGGTTACCGGCGCCAGCCGCGGCTGCGGCAAGGGAATCGCCTTAGTTCTCGGCGAGCGAGGCGCCACCGTCTACGTGACCGGCCGCAGCGTCCGCGGCGAGCCGACGACACTGGGCCGGCCGGGCACCATCGAGGACACCGCGGACGAGGTGAGCGAGCGCGGCGGGACCGGGATCGCGATCCGCTGCGACCACGGCGACGACGCCCGGACCGAGGCGGTGTTCGCCCGCATCGCGGCCGAGCGAGGCCGCCTCGACCTGCTGGTCAACAACGCCTGGAGCGGGTACGAGATCTCGCCCGACCCGGCGCTCGCGTTCTGGGAGATCGACTGGCGGCACTGGGACCTCATGGCCCGTGGCGGACTGCGCGCCGCGGCGTTCGCGTCCCGGCTGGCCGCACCGATGATGATCCAGGCCGGCCGGGGGCTGATCGTGAACATCACCTGGGTGCTCGACCGGCCGCACGGCCACGCGTTCTACGAGGTGATCAAGAACGCCACCAACAAGCTGACCGAGCGGATGGCCGACGACCTGCGTCCGTACGGCGTGGCCTGCGTGGCCGTCTCACCGGGCTTCATGCGGCTGGAGCGGATGAACCTGGCTCCCGCGCAGCTCGCGATGACCGAGTCGGCCGAGTTTCCCGGGCGCGCCGTCGCCGCCCTGGCCGCGGACCCCGCGATCCTGGCCAAGTCGGGGCGGGTGTGGACCACGCCCGGCCTGGCCCGCGAGTACGGCTTCACCGACGTGGACGGGTCGCGGCAGTCCCGGTTCTGGGACCAGCACTGGCGCGGGCAGCCGGGCTGACCTGCGCCTCGACACGTCCGGCATACTTGGTCAGCTATGAGCGAACATGATCAAACCGCGGCGCTGGACCGGCTTGGCGAGGACTTCTTCCAGGTCGTGCACTCGGCCGACCCGTTCAACGCGACCCAGCTCGGCGTGTCCGGCTTCGACGACCTGGTCCCGGACCCCAGCCGGGCGGGATCGGCCGCCACCGCCGCGAGGATCGGCGCGGTCGAGAGGCGGCTCGGCGGCATCGACGCCGGCCTGCTCGACGCGGCCGGCCAGGTCAACCACGCGGTCATGGCCCACCTGGCCTGGGCGGCTCGCTCCGACCTGGAACACGGCCTGTGGGAGGCGAACGTGTCCGCGGGCGGCTACGTGTCGCCGCAGGCCATGGTGTTCCAGTCGGTTCCGACCGCGCTGCTCGACGACGCGGGCGCGGCCGAGGGTTACCTGCGGCGGCTGCGCCTGCTCGGCGGGTACTTCGACGCCGCGACCGCCCGCTACCGGGAGGCCGGTCAGGACGGGCGGATTCCCACCGAGGTGGGCACGCGCCAGGCCATCGAGCAGCTCGAGGGCCATCTGGGCCGGGCCCTGGCCGACGACGCGCTGGTGGCCGTGGACCTGCCCGGCGGGCTCGACCAGGCCGGGTTCCGGGCCCGGGCGGCCGACATCGTCGAGGGCGAGGTCCGGCCCGCGCTGCGGCGGCTGCTGGCCTGCCTGCGCGACGAACTGCTGCCGGTGGCGCGCCCGGACGACCGGGTCGGCATCTGCTTCGTGCCGGGCGGTCCCGAGGGATACCGGGCCGCCGTGCGCAAGCACACGACCACCGCGTTGTCGCCGGAGGAGATCCACCAGATCGGGCTGGACTGCCTGGAGGCCCTGCGGGCGGAGTGGGCCGAGATCGGCGCGCGCGCGCTGGGGACCAGCGACGTGGCGGAGATCCTCGGCCGGCTGCGGGAGGACCGCTCGCTGCGGTTCACCGGCTCGGCCCAGATCGTGGACACGGTCACGGCCGCCCTGCAGCGCGCGGAGCAGGCCCGCGACCGCTGGTTCCCCCGGTACGACATCCCCGACTGCGTGATCGAGGAGATCGACCCGGTCGAGGCGGGCAACGCCCCGCTCGCCTATTACCGGCCCCCGGCGGCGGGCGGGAAGCGGCCGGGCGCCCACTGCGTGCTGACCGCGGACCCGCAGAACCGCTTCGTCTACGAGTACGAGGCGCTGGCCTTCCACGAGAGCACCCCGGGCCACCACCTGCAGATCGCCTCGGCGCAGACGCTGGCCGGGCTGCCGGCGTTCCGCCGCTTCCTGGACGCCGAGGTCTGCGGCTACGTGGAGGGCTGGGGGCTTTACTGCGAACGGCTGGCCGACGAGATGGGCCTGTACACCTCGGACCTGCAGCGGCTCGGCATGCTCTCGTTCGACGCGCTCCGCGCGTGCCGGCTGGTCGTCGACACCGGCATGCACCACTACGGCTGGTCGCGCGCGCAGGCCGCGGACTTCATGTGGAGCAACACCGCCACCACGCGCAGCAACGTCAGGAACGAGATCGACCGCTACATCGGCTGGCCCGGCCAGGCCCTGGCCTACATGGTCGGCCGCCGGGAGATCCAGCGGCTGCGGGGCGTGGCCGAGGCCAGCCTCGGCGGGAGCTTCGACATCCGGGCCTTCCACGGGGCGGTGCTGGGCAACGGCGCGGTGCCGCTCGGCGTGCTCGAGCAGGTCGTCACCCGCTGGGCCGCCGAGGACCAGGATTAGCGGCTGACGATCGCGTACCTGCGCACCGACAGCGGCACGAACACCGCGAGCAGCAGCGCGGCCCATAGCAGGCTGGCCAGTACCGGGTGGGCGAGCGGCCAGGCCCCGGCCGCGCCGGGTGCCGTGGCGCTGCCCAGGAGCTGCCGCAGGGCGGCGACCAGGGCACTGACCGGATTCCAGTCGGAGATGGCGCGCAGCCAGGCCGGCATGTGGGTGGTCGGGACGAACGTGTTGGAGATCATCGTGACCGGGAAGATCAGCGGGACGAGCTGGTCGGCGGTCTCCTCGTTGCGGACGGTCAGCCCGATGAAGACGCCGGTCCAGCTCAGCGCGTACCGGAGCAGGACGAGCAGGCCGAGCGCGGCGAGCTCAGCCGGCGCGCTGGCGTGCGGCCGCCAGCCCACGGCCAGTCCGCAGCCGATCATGATGGCCAGGGCCACGGTCCCGGTCACGACGTCGGCGCCGGTCTGGCCGAACGGCACCGCCAGGCGAGCCATGGGCATCGAACGGAACCGATCCATCACGCCCTTGGCGGCGTCGCCCGCGACGATCACCACGGTCGCGATCACGCCGGTGAACGCGGTCATCGCGAACAGGCCCGGCATCAGGTACTCGCGATAATCACCGCCGGGAACGGTGATCGCGCTGCCGAACACGTAGCCGAAGAGCACCACCATGAGCGCCGGGAAGACGAGCGCCCCGACCAGCTCGCCGGGCTGGTACTTCAGGTGCCGCAGGTCACGCCAGATCACGGTGAGACCGTCGGCCAGGGCCCAGCGGATCCGGCCCGCCCGGGTGCGCGGGGCGGCCGGAGCCACGATCGCCGGCGTCATGCCGCGACCTGGCCGGAGCCGGGCCGTTCCGTGGCGCTGTCTTCGGTCGTCCGGCCGGTGAGCCGCAGGAAGACATCGTCCAGCGTCGGCTGGCGCAGGGTGACGTCCTCGGCCGGCACGCCGGCCTGGCTCAGCTGGACCGCGACGTCGGCCAGCGTGATGGCGTCACCGCTCACGGCCACGGTGACCCGCCGGCGGTCCGGGTCGGTCGCCGGGCGCGTCCCGGTCATCCGGCCGAGCAGCCCGGCGGCGGCGCCGAGCGCCGCGCCGTCGCCGACCACCACGGTCAGCGTCCCGCCGATCGCCGACTTGAGCTCGCCAGGCGTGCCGGCCGCGATCACCCGGCCCGCGTCGACCACGGCGATCTGGGCGGCGAGGCGGTCGGCTTCGTCCATGTACTGCGTGGTGAGCAGGACCGTCGTGCCGGCCTCGGCCAGCCCGGTGATGCCCGTCCAGATGTCGCTGCGGCTGCGCGGGTCCAGGCCCGTGGTGGGCTCGTCCATGAACAGCACCGGCGGGGCGACGATCAGGCTCGCGGCCAGGTCGAGCTTGCGGCGCATGCCGCCCGAGTAGCCCTTCACCACCCGGTCGGCCGCCTCGTCCAGGCTGAACCGGGCCAGCAGTTCGTCCGCCCGCTGCCGGGCGAGCCGGCCGGGCAGATGGTAGAGGCGGCCGAACATTCGCAGGTTGTCCCGGCCGCTGAGCTTCTCGTCCACCGCGGCGTGCTGGCCGGCCAGGCCGATCAGCGCCCGCACCCGGGCGGGGTCCCTGACCACGTCATGGCCGGCGACCCGGGCCCGCCCGGCGTCCGGCCGGGTCAGCGTGGCCAGGATCCGGACCGTGGTGGTCTTGCCCGCGCCGTTGGGGCCGAGCAGCCCGCACACCGTGCCGGCCGGAACGGTCAGGTCGAGCCCGCGCAGTGCCTCGGTGCGCTTGAACCGCTTGTACACGCCTTCCGCGACGATCAGATCGTCATCTCTTGCCGCCATGCCCGCTCCCTCTCGTGAACCAGGTACGATGTACGCAGTTATTGACCAGACCTTAGCAAACTAGATACGCTGTACGCAACTAGATCAGGGGCCGAGGCCGACCGGGCCGCGGCCGGCGCGAGGTGAGGTGGTGGATGGCGAGCTCGGCGGATCGGGCGCATGACGGCGCGGCTCCGGCGGAAGCGGGCGCACCGCGGATACCGCCCGTGGTCTGGATGCTGCCGGACCGGCCGGCCCGGGGACCCAGGCCGGCCCACAGCCGCGACGAGATCGCCGCGGCGGCCATCAAGATCGCTGACGCGGACGGGCTCGAGGCGGTGACCATGCGCCGGGTCGCGTCCGAGGTCGGCTGCGGCACGATGACCCTCTACCGGTACGTGCCAACCAAGGACCACCTGCTCGACCTCATGATCGACGTCACGGCGGGCGAGGCCGCCCTGCCCGATCTTCCGCCCGGGGACTGGCGCGAAGGCCTGCGCAGGGTCGCCGAGATGCAACGCGACATGCTGCTGCGGCACCCCTGGCTGACCAGCCTGCAGTCGGGACGGCCCTCGTTCGGTCCGAACAGCCTGCGCAACCTGGAGTGGGCCGCGGACGGGCTCAACGGCCTGGGGCTGGATGTCGACCAGATCCTGATCATGGTGACCACCCTCCTGGCCTTCGTCCTGGGCGCGGCGGTCCGGGAGCTGGCCGAGCAGGAGGCGCAGCGGCGCAGCGGCCTGTCCACTCAGCAGTGGCAGGAGCGGATGGCGCCGTACGTCGCGACGCTCATGGCCAGCGGCCGGTACCCGACGTTCAACAAGATCATCAGCGATGCCAGGCTCCCGCACAGCGACGGCGGCCCGGATGAAGGCTTCGCGCTGGGCCTCGAGCTGGTCCTCGACGGCCTCGCCGCAGGTCTCCCGGCCGATCGCGGTTAGGAGCCGGGCATGCCGTGGGACCAGGCCGCGCCGGGCGTGCTGCGGCTGCCGTCCGGCCGGCTGGTGCGCGGCCGCGCACTGGGCCGCGCGCTGCCCGACGGCCCGGCTCCGGATTTCGCCGTCTACCTGCTCGGACGCGAGCCACCCGCGGTGACCTGGGAGTCGGTCTGGGTCCGCTGGCCCGACTTCCGGCTGCCGGCCGACGAAGCGGCGGCCCGGGAAGCGTTCGGACGGGCCTGGCGCCGCTGCGCCGCGGAACGGGTCGAGCTGGCGTGCCGGGGTGGCCGCGGCCGGACCGGCACCGCCCTGGCCTGCCTGGCCATCCTGGACGGGGTGCCCGCATCGCAGGCGGTCGAGTACGTCCGGGGCCACTACGACGCCCGCGCCGTCGAGACCCGGGCGCAGCAGCGGTTCGTCCGCGACTTTGCCCCGGATCGGCCGGCATAGCTCAGGCGAGGACGCCCTCGATCACGCCGTAGGGCGGGGCGACCGCGGTGATCCGGGCCAGGCGCAGGCCCGCCGCGGCCAGCAGCGCGGCGTACTCCGCGTTCGTGCGCTCCATCCCGCCGGTGACCACCAGCATGTTGATGTCGCTGAGCAGGGCCGGCAGGGCCTGCTGCGGGTCGTCGGGGATCAGCCGCTCGACGATCAGCACCCGGCCGCCTGGGGCCATGGCCCGGCGGCAGCGTTCCAGGATCGCCGCCGCCCGGTCGTCGGCCCAGTCGTGCAGGATGTTGGCCAGCAGGTAGCGGTCCGCGCCGGCCGGGACCCCGGCGAAGAAATCCCCGGCCACGACCTCACACCGGCCGAACACCCCGGCGGCCTCCAGCGACGGCCCGGCGGCCGCGGCCACGGCCTGCGTCTCCACGAGGATGCCGCGCAGGCTCCCGTGGGCGCGCAGAATCGCGGCCAGCAGCGTGCCCCGGCCGCCGCCCACGTCCACCACGGTGGCCGCCCCGGTGAAGTCGCAGGCGGCCGCGAGGCCGGGGGCGAACGCCGACGTCCGCTCGGCCATCGCGGCGTCGAACCGGGCCGCATCCGCCGGGCGCCCGGCGAGGAACTCGAACAGGCCCATGCCGTACGCGGCGTCGACGCCGGGCTCGCCGGTGCGGACCGTATGGATGATCGGCTCGAAGGCGCGGACGCCGCCCACCGCGTCGACCAACCGGGCCCAGGATCGCATCGAGGCGGGCACGTCGCTGCGCAGCCGGTCGCCGAGCACGGTCAGGGTGAACGACCGGCCCTCGTGCCCGGCGAGCACGCCGAGCGAGGCCAGCAGCCGGAGCACCCGGTAAAGCGACGGCTCGTGCGTCTGGGTCGCCTCGGCCAGCTGCGCCGAGCTCATCGGCCCGTCGGCGAGCAGGTCGGCGATCCCGAGCTCGGCCGCCACATACACCGCCCGCGAGATGTGGATGCCCGAGGTCATCCGCAGGACCGCCGCCGCGGCCGCCCGCTCCATGGTGGTCGGCTCGTCCATGTCTGCCTCCCGATTCGGCTGATCGCACCAGCGTGCGCGGCGGCGGCGGGCAGAACATCGGTCAGCTGACCGGTGTCTGGCCGGCGGGTGTCGTAGACGACCGCGAGGATCACACTGGTGGTGTGGCGGACACGGGGAGGGTAAGCCTGCTGTCGGTCGGCGGCGGCAGCCGCCACGACGGGCGGCGGGTGTTCGCGACCGCCCCCGAGGCGGTCGGCTGCGCGCTGGCGCTGCAGCGGGAGCTGGCGGGAGACCCGGTCCTGCCGCGGATCGGCGCGCACGCCGGCGAGTCCGGGGGCCCGGACGATGGCGGCGCGGCCCGGGGCCACTGCGACCACCTGGCCGGCATCGCGTCCGGTGGTCAGGTCGTGCTCTCACAGGACGCGGCCGAGCTGTTGTCCGGCCGCCTGCCGGCCCGCTGCTCGCTGGCCGACCTCGGCTGGCACCGGCTGCCCGATCTCGGCCCGCCGGAGCGGCTGTGGCAGCTGCGCCATCCCGACCTCAGGCCGGACTTCCCGCCCCCGGCCACGCTGGACCCGGGCCGCCACAACCTGCCGGTCCAGCTGACCAGCTTCGTCGGCCGCCGCGCCGAGCTGGCCGAGGTGGCCGGGCTGCTCCGGGATGCGCGGCTGGTCACCCTGACCGGCTCGGGAGGCTGCGGCAAGACCCGCCTGGCGCTGCACGCGGCCGCGCTGCGGGCCAGGGCCCAGCCGGACGGGGTGTGGCTGGCCGAGCTGGCCCCGCTGGCCGACCCCGCTCAGGTCGGCGGCGCGATCGCGGCCGCGCTGTCGGTGCGCGAGCCCAGGGCGGCCGGCGATGCCGCCGTGCTGGCGGCCGCCATTGGCGCGAGCGCCCCGCTGCTGCTGCTCGACAACTGCGAGCACCTGGCCCGGCGCTGCGCCGAGCTGGCGGAGCGGCTGCTGCTGGCCTGCCCCGGACTGCGGATCCTGGCCACCAGCCGGGAGCCGCTCGGGGTGCCGGGCGAGGTCACCTGGCGGGTTCCGTCGCTGTCGTTCCCGGCCGACCCGGCCCGGGCCGGCCTGGACGAGCTCGGCGCGTTCGAGGCGGTGCAGCTGTTCGCGCAGCGCGCGCGGCGCGCCCGCCCGGGGTTCACGCTGAGCGAGGCCAATGCCGGGCCGGTGGGTGAGATCTGCGCCCGGCTGGACGGCATCCCGCTGGCGGTCGAGCTGGCCGCGGCCCGGACCCGGGTGCTGTCCACCGGGCAGGTCGCCGCCGGACTGCGCGACCGCTTCGGCCTGCTCACCGGCGGATCCCGGACCGCGCTGCCCC